>Ga0302280_1000714_pt1 | contig 29062 bp, 47 predicted proteins | sample III_Fen_E1_1_FD_198771 | JGI IMG/M metagenome (GOLD analysis project Ga0302280, IMG submission 198771) | Peat permafrost microbial communities from Stordalen Mire near Abisko, Sweden - III_Fen_E1_1 | ecosystem: Environmental > Terrestrial > Soil > Wetlands > Permafrost | place: Sweden: Abisko... | reverse complement strand
GATGATTTTGTTCGTAATTGCATTGCGTTCAAAACAAGCTGGAATATCCGAGCAAGCTCAAAAAGATGCTTTGGAAGTTGGAGAGCATCTTAACGATATGTTTGAAGACGCCTTTGGATGGGATCATTTTAACAGAATGGCCCACACACGAAAACCTATTAAGCGTGTAACCGTTACATGCTATGACTATCCTCCAACATCTTAACAGGAAAGGGATACTATGCCAAGTCTTATTTCATGTAAAGGCTGCAAGCGGGTCGTGTTGATCGAAGTGGAAAGCACGAACCCCGCCCTAGCCAACCCCGGCCACTCCACCACCACTAATAGCGTGTTACAATGCGCGTGTGGTAAATACCTCTAATGCTTTTAACCCTTTGGTACTAAGGAGACTACCATGATTTCTCTTTACCATAACATCATTTACCAACTATCCCGGCTCAAAACCCCCGAATGGTTTGTAATTTGTATGTTTATGGTAGGCGTTGCGTATAGTCTTTCAGCAGTATACACGCTTGTCAAACTAATGTGGACAGGGAGGGCCAAATGAAATTCAACGTAGGGGATATAGTCTTCCCTGTAAAAGACAGAATAGAAGACTGGCCGAATACGCCTATCCAAAAGAATCCCCTTAAGGAGATAAGTGTTAGTGGTGCTCGTGTGCTAAAGGTTATACCCTACAGTCCAATTGAGTTACCGTCCGGTCCCGCTGAACACTGCGTTATGACTATAGAGGGTGTTACCCCAACCTGGATTAGCAGCTATTGGTTCGACCCTGACATACCAAGACACTATTGGAAGCTTCAAAAGGTACATAAAGCAGCTACTAAAGCTACTAAAGCTACTAAAGTTACCCCAATCGACAGTAGCATTGCGTTCAAAGCCACCACACCGCCAATCCCGAAAAGCTTTTTTCCACAAAAGACTTCGGAGGTAAGTTCCGTTAACGTTAACAACCTACACGTAAGGAGATTCCGAGATGCGTAAAGCGACCCACAAAGAAAATTCACAAAGTCTCTATCATGGTACAGTAAACATTTTTGTACCAAATATCCTTAAAGAGGGCCTAAAGCCCATTAAGGCAAATCGCTGGAAGATTCACGATGTAAAAAGCGGCCATGATCCGAGCACCGACGATAATGATGGCTTTGTTTATCTGGCTCCTGAAAAAAAGCTTGCCGCAGAATTCGCAGAAGCAAAGGCACAATACCTAAAGAGAAAGTCTTTAGGTGCTTATAAACCAACTAACTTCATTATGCTAGTAGCTAAGGACGAAGATGCGCCCGTAGTTCCAGACGCTAAACCCGTTGTACTTAGCATAAACATTCCATTCACAAAAGAGTGGAAACATACCTTCTATGCAGACCCCGATTGTCCTGACGCGTATCGTTTCTTCGGCACAATCCCACCGCAACTAATAACTGTTTTGGAGTAATTGGAGGATTAGTAACAATGGATAACAAAAACAAGAAGCTTCGCAAGTTCGTAGTAAATATTATTACTAATCCTCCACTCTATATGATAGAGTTGGGACTAGCACAAGTTGAGTACAAACAAGTCGAGATAACTGGGTACTCGCTGTCCGACGCAAAAGAACGCGCAGGGGTCGAGTAGATCAAAATAAATCTTGAATATCCTCGACAACCTAACGAGGTTGTGGTACCATAAGAGGGTAACACTCAAAAAGAAAGGACGAACGATGCGACGAAAACACAGACCTCTTGAGGATCAAGCAACGAGAGACAAAAGAGTAATCACGCCCGACTTGCTAACCAATGCCCTAACCGTTCTACAGGATAGCCGTCAGTTTGATTCTGCAAAGCTCTTAGCCAGACGCGACCTTGCCAACAGACTTATGACAGGCAAGCAAGAACAAGAGATGGTAGAGCGTGGGCTGTCTTTGATCGACCTCTTATCCGGTGGACTCTCTTCAATGGACGAACCTTGGGCGTACAACATACTTAATAGCTGGAATGAAAGACTCTCCGCTATTGGGTCTAAACATGAGATATTCGGCTATGTTCCCACCTTGAGTAACGTAGCTTAACAATAACTTCTTTACCCCAAACAAGAAAGGGTGTATGATGTTTCTCCTAAAAGCCACTAAACGTTTGAAGGCTACTCTAAGGAGAGCGGGAGCGAGTAAGATTCGCCTACCGTCCAGATATAAACAATTTCTTTGCAAACACGCTATTGTACGACATTTAGTTGTACTAGGTGGCTTCGTTGTGATAGTCATTGTCACAGAAAAGGTTTTTCATAACGAGGTTCTTTCTCATGGCATCGAACTAGCAGCGGGTAGTATGTTCGATAACTTTGTCACAGCGTTTGAACACGCCTTTTTCGCGGCAGAAACCGTAGAATAATTCAAAAAACCTCTTGACAAGTAGGATAGATTTTGGTATCCTACTTGTGAAGTCGAAACAAACAAAACGAAAGGAACAACATGACCGCAGCAGCAGTACACGAACCTAGCTTCCAAGACCTTCAATCTGAGATTGCTTCTCAGGTTAGCAATAACAACTTTGAGAAAGAGTCGGAAGTTAACGAAGCTTTCGGCCAAACGTGTGACCTTTGTGGAGGAGATCACGAAACCCCCAATGTGTTTTCCGTATTGAGCGACAGCCCGAATGATCCAGAAACCGAAAAAAGCTTTACCTCAGAAACCTTTATAGAAACTTTTATGGAAAAGATGAGGGGCATTATAGATAATGCAAAAGTGTGTGTCCTTCACCAGATCATCGATGGGCAGTCCAATGAGCCGCTTACCGTGACATTTTCCCCCGAACAAGCTCAGATTATCCGAGCCGCCCTTGCACGCTTTGAGATGGAAAGCGCGGGTGACTTGTCACCAGAAAACTACCCCGGCAACTTGTCAGATGCTTTTGACGAAAACGGAAAGCCGACTGATGGGCTTCTCCTTTCAGGGATAGCCTACGCTTTTGTCAAAGATGCGGTGTTTTCCGATGCCGAAGACCTCATCGGCCCCATCACCGCAGTCGCAAACCGAGTAAGCGGTGATAACAACTAACTTCTCATAGCTTTACAAAACATTTTAATAGCACCCTAGCAGATATTTAATAGAACCTGCTAGGGTGTACTTTTACTAACGCCACGGCCTTGACAAATGGCATCGAACCGGCGTATATTGGTATTAGTGACGGTACCAATGGCACCGAGGAAGGAGAAATCATTGATGACTCAAGCGGGGTCTAATACTGACGAGAGCGAAACCCAAAGCAATACATTTGTACGCTTTAAGAACAATTGCTACAAATGTACTAACCGTAGGACAATACCGGGTAGTGCACACTCATTTTGCGTCAATTTTGATGCGAATGTTACCATGGACTCTCATGGGGTAGAACACGGATGGGCATTCTGGCCCCTTGACTTCGATCCGATATGGGTAAAAGCTTGTACCGGATTCACACCGAAAGGATAACATGGATACCAAAGAAGTAGTAAATGAGTTACAAGCAAGGCTTGATCCTGCAAACCGTAAACCTGCAAGCAGTAATCTTGATTTGCTTAGTGTGCTTAGTGTGTTTGACGTTATTCCTCGCATTCCTCGCGTACACTGTACGGATGGGTTTAGCATGAGCGTACAAGCACAACACACGGCTTACTGCTCACCACGCGATAGTAAAGGTCCGTGGTACGAAGTTGAGGTAGGTTTTCCGTCCGAACGGGTAGAAGATTTCATGCCCTATATCGACGACGAATATGAACCAGACTCAACTGAAGCGGTATACGGTTTTGTGCCTATTAACATTGTAGCAGATGTTATTATAGCACATGGTGGCTTTAAGGGTTACAACCATCAACCAATAAGACGTTTTCGGTAAGGAGGCTACTAAATGAAAGCTACATACGAACAACTGCAACAAGCTACACAGGCCGCTTATGGAACATATCACCCCAATAGCGAGTGGTGGAGAGAGAACGCCACGTGCTGCGGTAGGTGGCTGAGCGTAGTAGACGCCGCTATCCGCACTTTGCCCGAACCGGAGCCGGAGCCAAGCAAAGAGATTGAAGCACTAAAGGAAACTCTTAGAAACGTTGTGGCCGAGCGCGATAATCTTCACTGGCAGCAAGAGACTCTACTGGCAAAGCACCGGCGCGACTTGGAGCGCATGGCGCAGGAATTGTCGGACGAGGAATACAAGTCCTACATGGACTTCGACGCGTGGGCAAGAGCATCGCTCAACCACGTCTTGCAGCTTCGTCTACTCGAAATCCTGCCCCAACCCACCGAGGCAGAACTGATTGCGAGGGAATTGTATCTTCACTCAGACTACGCTGTGACTTTAATCGAGGTACAAGCGGTCCTTGACGCCCAAGCCAGATTGGAGAAGAATAAGTGAAAGTTATTCGCACAGAGATGCACAACCCTACGCCAACTTGTGACGAACATGTTGGTACGTTCTTTTATGTTAGTCCACAAAAAGAAAAAATACAAGCAGAGTTTTACATAAACTGTTGCCCAGAAGACCCCAACAACGAATTAACAAAGTCTCTAAGGGTGGACGCGCTAAACGAGCAATTCACCGACCAATACCAGCAGCTTATACAGGGATTCAACACTGACATTCAGTATGTTCCTGTTTACCCCAACCCAATCTTCTAACCTATTAAGAAAGGATTTATCACAATGGTCATACTAATTGTAGGATTTATCATTATCGGACTTTGCTTAATAAATGATTTTGAGCAACGTCACGCAGAAGACGACGAATCTAATGACCTTAACAATCCTTTTTATGAGGATTTTGAAAAACACCCTTACTAGAAAGGATTTTTGTGGAACAAACTCTACAAAAAATCAAGCGAATAGAGGCTCATTCTTGCGGGACTGTATGGCGAAACGATGTTAGCCACGCCATACAGTCCGGCGCTACGGTACAGGTCATCGACCTCGAAAGAAACGTTCTAGGTACGTTGACACTCATTAACAATCGTGTTAGACTAAATGGTAGGATGATTTCTTGGGCCAAGCTTTGGGAGATAGAGCACAAATGGTCTGACATAGTGAGCACCCAACAAACAAAGGTTTTTAATAAACAAAGTTTTTGATTTTTAACTTTGTCAGTGTGGCGGAATCGGCAGACGCAACGGACTTAAAATCCGGTATCCTTCGGGATGTGAGGGTTCGACCCCCTCCACTGACACCAACTCATAAACCCAACCGATCAAAGGAGAACACCATTAAGAAACCAAAGGTACAGCTTACCAAGAACGATGGTAATGTTTTTGTGGTTATCGGGATTTGTAGTAAAGCCTTAAAAGCCGTTGACCCTGCTACGGAAAAGATATTTGTGAAAAAGGCTTTTGCTGCACAAACGTATGACGAAGTGTTGCGTCTTGCTATGGAGTATTGTGAAGTGAGCTAAACACTAATAAACTTTGGTAGTGCCATCGTAGCCCAATTGGAAGAGGCCGCAGGTTTAGACCCTGTGGGATGTGAGTTCGAGTCTCACCGATGGTACCAACTTTTATAATTTAAGAAAGCTAATTATGAAGTATCTTACGATACCGGAAATCAAAGCACTACTAGCCAACGTACCTAACGAACGGCAACGGCTTATGCTACTAGTGGGGTTTAATCACGGTCTGCGAGTCTCCGAGCTAATAGGGCTGAGAGGCAAAGACATCCAGTTTGGGCGGGTGTACGCGAAGAGGCTAAAAGGCTCCAACGCGACCACACAGCCGTACAAGACCAGTGTTGATCCCGAACTGGACGAGGTTAGCCGGTTAACCGAGCTATCCAAGACACTCGGACCCGATGATATAGTCTTTCCTATGACCCGCTCCGGTGTTGCCAAACTAATGAAACGAGCAGGAGCAAGGGCGAATATAGACCCTTTGAAGTTACACCCACATGCGTTAAAACATTCTTGTGCAAGAGCAGCTATTAAAGTTATGCCCATAAACTACGTACAAAGATATTTAGGGCATAGCTCGTTACAATCAACTGGAGAATACCTAAAGGCAAGTGACGAGGAAAGTAGCGAAGCGTTCGCACTGGCGTACTAACCTTTGGTACTTTGGTACTAACCCTTAATAAGAAAGGATAACATGTCAAGATACAAAAGTTCTCCTAACTACTTGGAGCCGACCCGGTATACTCCTTATATTATTCTTGGAGAAACTGAGGACCAAGACAAGCCCGGTATGGACGAGGCTGCTGACGGACTTTACGTTACACTTTCTGACTATAATCAGATAGCGGCTGACCGGGCCTACTTTTTAGAGCAGAAGCGTAGAGAACAAGAGAAGGTAGGGGCTTTTATCGTAGCTCTAACAAAAGCCGAACAACGCATTAAAGATTTGGAAGAACGTCTTTTGGTACTAACAAAGTTTACGTATGAAGGAGGCTACACACCGCCTTATACGCCCTATGAGAGTAAGTGTGAAAGTCTTTCAGTAACCGACTAACTAATATTCACATGAAAGGAAATCTAATATAATGGATTTTGAAATAAAGGGTTTCAATTTTGAAACAAAACTAGCAGGTAATGTTATGGGTAAGGATACTTGGCTTACACCGCCTTACCTATACGAAGCTTTGGGTAAGTTTGATTTAGACCCCTGTGCCGCGCCGTGACCTAGACCTTGGGAAATTGCACCAAATAACTATGACATAACACTAGGTCAAGACGGGTTAGCACTACCTTGGAGTGGAAGAGTCTTCTGTAATCCTCCCTATGGAGAAGAGGCAGGAAAGTTTATGAAAAAGTTAGCAAACCATAAGAGCGGTATAGGACTCATCTTTGCCAGAACAGAGACTAAAGTATGGCAAGATACTATATGGCCTAATGCTATTGGTATCTTATTCTTAAAGGGAAGGCTTTCGTTTTACGACGACAAAGGTGAAAAAGGCGGAACGGCTGGTAGCCCGTCAACGCTAGTTGCGTTCTCTCATGAAGACACTGAGGTACTAAGGACTTGTGGCTTAAAAGGCTGCTTAGTCACTCAACCCGGTATTAAGATGGTCTAAACTTTAACCAAATAACCCTTGACAAAACGTACAAAATACGATAGGATAAGTATGAGCGACAATTACCAAACGATTTACCAAACAACTGAGCACTTATACGAGTCTCTTGTTCCCAGTTTACTACGTAATGCTATAAAAAAGGGAGCAAAGATACTTAAATATCTCGACTCACGCCCTAACACGAAGTTCGATACTATAGCTTTTGCTGGAATGAGTGGTGCCCTTATTGCACCCGGAATAGCATTGGCTACTAATAAAGAATTAACGTTAGTCCGCAAAGCAGGAGATAAGCATCATGGATCAAGTATTACGAAAGGAGTAGAAGGCAACGCTAATATAAACAGATATATCATAGTAGATGATCTTGTTAGCTCTGGCGCTACTGTTAGGCGAATACAAAGGCAGATACGAAAATACTATCCCGATGCAATGTGCGTAGGTGTGCTACAATTACATTATGTATCGGAATACGATATGAACCCAGAGAGGGAAAATCGCCTATTGTACCCTGCATATAATCTAAAACCCAAAAACAAAACAAAAGAGGAAGGCACTTTCCATGACTAAAATTAGTGAGTTTAAGCCATTTCATAAGCCCATTTTTCAAAGGCCCATCCCAAATAAGTTTCGAGAAACGCTTGACAAATTCAATCGTATGCCGTACAATAAAAGCAGAGGTAAAAGAGCCGATAGCCAACCTTCTTTCGCTTTTACAGCGGGACAAAAAGCCTTCAAGCTCTTAATCCCCTTCTCTAATAACCCGTATCATGTTTTACCAGAAAAGACTTACTGGTATAACGGGTACAAAAGCGCAGAACGGACTTACAACGACCAGCAGCGGCTAGAAAGACTTCATGAGACACAGCAAGCAATACCGCGAAGTCTTAAACAGGAAGTGTCTTTCGAGTCAATATTCATGAAATTAACAACCGAATAAAAAAGGAGAACAAAGACAATGGGAAAAGTAAATGGAACCTTCACAGCAAGTGTCGAAAACAAACCACTTGCAACCAAGCGTATAAAAGAAGTTACGTTCGAGAAAGCATTTTATTTCATCGTGCGTGAGCTTCCTATGCTAAGCCCCGGAACACTTGCAAAATTGCTAAATGATTTGTTAGCAACCGAAGAAACAAGCGGCTCCGATCTGACCTCCAACTATGAATATCAAATAGCCGACAGCGATTTCTAATTCTAACAAGTTTATAGGGACTAGTTTAATTGGTAGTCCCTACAAACATTTAACCAACACACGAAAGGATAAACAAAATGGCAGTTAGCTTTTCAAGCGAAACAATGACACGAAGCGGGGCGTTGTATGTAGACTACCCCGAAAACATTCTAATCGATCCCGAACTTAATGGTCGGCACGAACTCCCTGACATTGAAGAGTTAGCTGCCGATATTGAGGCTCATGGTCAATATACCCCGGTGGTGGTCCGAAAGAACGACGCAGGACAGGCTGTGCTTGTTTATGGGCATAGACGCTGGAGAGCGTTATTGCTCTTGAACGAGCGAAACCCCGACAACAAGAGAAAGATTACATGCAACTATGTTGCTCTAACTGAGGCTGAGGCGTTTGCAGCGGCAATTGGAGAAAACCGTTTCCGTAAAGATGTTTCTCCTATCGACGATGCTGAAAACATACGTATTATGCGTCAACGTTTCGCTAAATCCGATGAAGACATTGCTGCAATTTACTTCCCTCAAGCAAAGACTGACGAGGCCAAGACCGAAGCATTACGCTTTGTCAAACAACGTGCGGCTCTGATCGAGTTGGCTCCCGAAGCGGCTCAAGCGGTGCGAGACGGACGGGTAAAGATTACCGCTGCCGTGCATCTTGCCAAGCTTTCGCGGGACCAGCAAAAGGTTGTGGTGAGTAAGGGTGGAAGAGTTAAAGGTAAGGACATAAACCCGGTCACGCCAAAAGTGACAACCCCTGACACCAATGTTACTCCCGAAGACCCTGCATTTGAGTTTTCAGACTATCTGGTAAAGATTCTTACTGATAACGAGAACACTTTGGATTGGGAAGAGGTAAATCTTCTTACTAAAAAGTATATTAAAGCAAGGGGTAAGGCTTACCGGGACAGCCTCAAGAACGTTGCTACTGACAACGAGTTGGTAGCTTAAACCAAAACCTAAACCAAAAATAAAGCCGCTAGTCTTATGGTTAGCGGCTTTATAAGAGCAAGGAAGGTCAAAAATGATTAATCAAAAAAACCTAAGCAGACTTGCATGGAAGTTAGTAAAACACTCTACGCTGTACGACCAAAATACGTATTTTCAGCAAAAGCACCATTGTGGCACAATTGGCTGCTTAGCAGGACACGCTACACTTCTTAGTGGTGTGCGAGTAAAAGAAGCTAAAGACTTCACAAACATGCAATACACTAATGCTGCTGCTGGCTTTCTTGGTATAGAAAATAGTGATGGGTATTTACTGGAAATATTTAGGTTTGCGGGTGATTGGCCCGATGATCTATACTGTCTCTACTACAATGATAAGCCCTACACCAAAGTGTTAGCGGCTTTGTATGCGCTACAACGCTTGGATGTGAATGGAGACATATCTAAAGATTCTACTAAGGTATTAAATCCTTTACCAGAACAAATTGCTTACATACAAGATTTAATACAAAAAGACAAGGAAGGTCAAAAATGATTAATCAAAAAAACCTAAACAAACTTGCATGGAAGTTAGTAAAACACCCTGCACTATACGACCAAAATTTGTATTTTAATGCAAGAACTCACTGTGGTACAGTAGGTTGTTTAGCAGGTCATTCTACACTTCTTAGTGGTGTAAGGGTAAAAGACGCTAAAACCTTTGGACCATCGGAGTATCGTGAAGTTGCTAGTAAGTTTCTCGGTATAATTGATAAAGATAATAACTCCCGGTGGTCGCGCCCCCAGATATTTATGGGAATAAATGACTGGCCTAGTGATTTAAGTAAGGTTTATTATAATACTAATCCCTACGTCAACGTATTAGCAGCCTTGTATGCGCTACAGCGTATGGAAGAGGACGGAGCCATTTCGCCCGACCCTAACAAGGTACTAAACCCTTTACCAGAACAAATTGCTTACATACAAGATTTATATACAAAATTTAATACAAAAGGAAAGAATGAATCAACTACCTCAACTACCGAGCCAAGCTGACCTTAAAGCTTTCGTAAAGAAGTTTGGCAATTTAACAGAAGAGTATAACTTTTATAACGGAGAGGTTACACTCCGGTACGATGTTAAGAAACATATTTATTACCTTGTGACATCTACAGGGCTACATCCTGTTGAAAGCTGTAGTTCTGTAGGACATATTATTGATAAGAGCGCGGCTCTTGTTCCTTGGGCATGTAAGATGATGGGGCAAAAGCTATTGGATACTATTCGTTTAGAATACATAGGTGAGCCTCCTATAGCATCTATCAGACAATACCCTCTTGGTGATTTCACACAATTAGTAAACTCTGCTAAGTCGGCCCATAAAGAGAAGCTAGATGATGCTGGTAACATCGGCACTATCGCCCATGATTGGGTCGAGCACTATATCAAGGCATGTATCAAAAAGGATCAAGACGGTATCGAGAGGCTATTAGCGGATATGCCAACCGACGAGAGGGCAAGTAACGCTTGCATAGCGGCTCTTGACTGGATGCAGAGGCACAATGTAAGATGGTTGTGCACAGAACGAAAAGTTTATAGTCGTAAATATAAGTTTGCAGGAACAATGGACGGGCTTTGTCTAGTAGATTCTTGTAGTAACCCAAAATGCTGTAAAAAAGAATTTACTAACCATCTGACAGTAGCAGACTGGAAGACTTCAAACGGGCTGTACGTTGATTTCCTACTCCAGACAGCCGGGTACATGGCGGCGTATATAGAAGAGACGCAAGAGCCTGTTGTAGACCGATGGATCATACGATTAGGGAAGGAAGATGCGAAGTTCGAGCCTTGGTACTTGCCCTATGAGACGCAAGAAGAGGACTTTAGAGCGTTCTTGACGGCACTAGACCTAACTAGACTAATAGCCTCGCTAGAGACAAGAATAGCTACTTATAAAAAACATTTTAGTGATAACAAAAAGCAAAATAAACAAGAAGTTAAAGACTCAGCTAACAAAATAAAATGTAAAAATGCAGACAAGTATAAGGGCCAACGTAGACCAACCTGTAACAACGGTAATCCATGTGAGACGTGTCTTGCTAGGTACTCGGAGGTACAGGCCAACAAAGACACATCGGTTATAAAGTTACTAAGGACTTGACAAATAACTAACAATTTGGTATAATGTACGTAAAGGTGTTAAAGGAGGAAAAATGGCAAATGACAACGTAGCAGCTTCAAGTGGTATAGGATTTGCAGGACTTCTTACAATTGTGTTTATTGTATTGAAGCTTACCGGAACAATAGCATGGTCGTGGTGGTGGGTATTATCACCATTGTGGATTCCAACAGTCTTACTTATAGCAATCTTTCTAGCAATCTTTCTAGCAATACTACTTTTTTATATTGTAAAAGCTTGGATAGATGACTTAAATTAAACTTGGGATAGCGCCTACTTAACTAATATAATAGAAGTAACAGAAGTAACAGAAGTAACAGGAGAACATGAGCAGCGAATTAACAGTATTGAACAACAATACGCCATTAATTTCAAAAGGTGGACTCGGTATTGACCGAAGTTCGCATCTATTAGAACTAAAACCAGCAACTTTAACTATTAATCAACCGAATTCACAAGGAGATGGACTCAAGAAAGGCTATCTTAGGATTCTGACAACTGGCGATCAATTTGAAGAACTCGATTGCGTGTTTCTAGGAACACCGACAGAAAGCCGAAGCTACTACGCGGGGAACAAAGAAGAACTTAATCGAACTCCTGAGAACCTTTTGTGCTTTTCGACAGACTTAAAGGTTCCACACGACAAGGCTAAGGTACCACAAGCGGTTACTTGCGGCTCTTGTGCGCGGCAGGACTGGACAGCGTGGCGAGAGTATAAGGAGCAAAACGGACAACCAAACAAGGCATTAATTCCGCCTTGTGAGAAACACATTAAAGCTACTATTCTTTCTACGAAACATGGTTTACCATTAAACATATACGTTCGTGGTAAGAGTATGGAGTCGTTCAAGACCGGACTAGAACAACTTGTTAACACAATTGTTATGGCCGAAGCAAAGGGGTTGAATCCTAATATCTTTGATATCAGATTCAAGTTAGGTACTAAACAGATTACTACTGGTAAGTTTGTTAGTTACATATTTACTCTTAGTAAATTCGATTTGGTACTACCCGAAGAACGAGCACAATTTGGTGAGATTTACTTGAAGATTTTGAAGCAAATACAAGATCGTCAAGAAAACGCAGCAATGGAAGAAGCGTTAGCAGAGGAATTTACAGACGAGCAGGTAAAGACGGCTACAAAGCACGTTGAGCCTGAATATGTCAACACAGAAATAACAATTTAAACTCGCCGTGACAGGCAGCTTGACGGTGCTGTAGGACGTAACCTAAAAACCGTCATAAGTTTGTGGTCTGACTCAACTGGGTGAGTAGAATCCATAATACAGCTTGGGTGATCCTTTCGGCTGCATGGTAGGTTCGATTCCTACACCACAAATTTGGTAAAAGTAGAAGAGGCTGAGGCAAAAAGCCAACTACCTGCCGAGCCTGATTACAAATGGATAGATACGCTCGTAGCGAGTGTTTACGAAGATGTCATAAAAACCCGTCTCTTAAAGGAAGGTGAAACATGCGACCCCCGCTGTTGATTCGTCCAGTAGTTCCAAAAGACGATAGCGCACGTCAAAATGGTTGCACATGCAACCGTCGTAGTTCAATACCGGGAAGTAAGCATCACCCGGACTGCGCTTTGTACCGTAAAGACAAAGGCATGGAGGAATATTATGAAACTTAATGAATATATCAATAAAGATCAACTACGAGAGTATATTAACAATGGGCTAGTAACCTGCCAACGCCATAACGAATTTCCTTTAGTCCAATTTACATATTCTCGTAAATGTGTATTAGATGATATATGGGATGATATTACTATAAAGTGTCGAGGTCTAATAGTTAATAGTGAAACTGATGAAATAGTAGCACGTCCTTTTGAAAAGTTCTTTAATATAAACACTCTAAGCCGACCCGAAACAATGTTGGAGAATTTACCAAAGACTACACGATATACAACAGAAAAGCTAGATGGAAGTCTTGGTATATTATACGAGTATAATGACAAATGGTATTGTGCTACTAAAGGGTCGTTCCATTCGGAGCAAGCAGAGTGGGCTAATAAATGGTTAGAAGGAAGAAAACTAACCTTTCCTAAAGACTTTACACCACTCGTTGAGATCATTTGTCAAGACGTACAACACCATGTTGTTCATTACGATGAAGACCGTTTGGTACTTATTGGGTTAATATCCAATAATAGCGGAGAAGAGAAAAGAGCTTGGTACTTAGAAGATTATTGTCATTTTTGCGGAATTGACATAGAGACGGTACCCTATAATTGCTACTTTAATGGTGGTGGGCGTTACCTAGAACCCGAAGAATTATTAAAGTTAGATAGAGACAATAAAGAAGGCTATGTAGTAAGTTGGCCGCTAGTAGGTAAGCCGCCGTTAAAAGTTAAGATTAAGCACCCAACATTTCTTAAAAATCAAAAGTTTTTACACAATATGACTGCTAAAAAGATATTAGCAGCTTTGTCTACTAGTAGTATTCCAACAGACATAGCGAATTACCCGCAACATATACAAAATTATGTCAAAGAATGGGTAGATTATTATAGTGGGCTTTACGAAGAAATATTCAAAACGTCTTCTGAGATAGTAAAAGAGTCTATAACTAAATGCACTACTCGTAAAGAGACGGCGGAATTCTTTTTACAAAATGGCTATAGTTTCTATGCTCCAGTTTGTTTTTCAATGATCGACGCAACGCTAGACAAACCATCTTATTATAAAAAAATCATTTGGAAACTAGTTGACAAACTATCCAAGGAGCGAGATAATAAAAAAGAGGAGATTTGGGTAGATGAGTATAGAGATTAATTATTGTGAAATATGCGGTGGGCAAGGCGAGATAATAGACTTTCATACCGATTATGAGTTGGCACCTTGCCCTAGATGTAACGGTACTGGTAAACGGTATAAGGAAGAAACAGTTTATGTTAGGAATTTAACAAAAAGACCGCCAAAGACTATTTGTGTAGACTTTGATGGTACATTGTGTGACTGGACCTATCCTGATATAGGTGCGGCCAAGAAAGGAGCAAAAGATGCTCTTACACGATTCAGAGAGCTTGGTTACAAGATTATTATATGGAGCTGTAGGACGAGTCATTATCACTATGATATATTCGGTGGTTCACGATCACAACCGACTTCAGAACGTGAAACGGTTAAAAACATGGTGGCATTCCTTGACAAAGAAGGCATACCTTATGACGAGATAGACTATGGAGATTTAGGAAAACCTTTGGCGGATTTGTACATAGACGACAAAGGTATAAGATTTGAAGACAATTGGGAATTTATAAAAGAATGGGTGGAGGACTATAGACCATGATATTGCTATTTTTATCATTAAATATATGTATACTTATACTACTGATTAGAGTTTACACTCTAATGAAAGAACGCGACCGTCAATATGATTTTAATACTAGACAACTAGCGGAGTGCATTAAACTAGAGGATAGGTACAATAGCCTACTAAAAGCCTTTAAACTTACTTCTGCTGCTTTAGTAACTCAGCATCCATATTTTACATTTGACGGAATAGAAGAAGTAAATAAAATAATCACAGAACTAGCGGAGAATAACTAAGTATGAACAAACAAGATATATTTAATAACGCTATAGCAATTGTTAGCGGAACTGTAGCAGGAGAGGCTGCTAAGGTAAGGGCAGAATTAGAAAGTATTATTGCAACGAGTAACAAGAGCGACTTCGACATTGGGTGGCTCTTGTACCAAATTAAAGTAAAGGGTTTTTATACAGGATTTAATACATTTCAAGAGTATGCAGATACGCTTAATATTAAAAAGCGCAAACGTCAGTATCTTCTTACTATAGCAGAAGTAATGGATACCGTTGGTATTCCGCGTACAACATACGAGCCTGTAGGGAAGGCTAAGTTACGAGTCATTACATCTCTTGATCCTTTTGGTACATGGGTTTCACCTGAAGGGAAGGAGCATCCTATAAAAGAGTTTATCATAGGGTTAGTAGAAAATAGTAACAAATTGACGTTTAACGAGATACAGCAGCATGTTAAAACGTTGAAGGGTCAAGTTGGAGAAAATGATATTGAGTTTTTGAGACTCGCCTTTACTAAACAGGTTATGGATAATGTTATTCGTCCTGCACTAAATTTAGCAAAGAATAATATAGGGTCAGTAAATAAGGATAGCGAAGGTATTAGCCAAGATGCTTCAGACAGCCGAGCACTCGAACTAATAGCAGCCGATTATCTGAGTGACCCGAATAATGGAGGGTAAATGAAAAAGATTAGAAATTTCTTATTTTTTGCCGGAACTTTAGCGGGGCCGTACTCATTGGCTTACGCCCTAAACACTATGGCTTTTATGCCTACAGGGTGGCCTTGGGCCTTCGGAATGGCGCTAACTTGGCTTTTAGCTTATGCTAAAGGCCGATACACTAGGTACAATGAAGAGGGAATTTGATAGACCCTATTATATCTAAGCAAGTTTATACTCGTGACGGTTGGAAGTGTCGTCACTGTAGTAGTAGAAACAATCTAACACCACATCATCTTGTTTATAGAAGTCATGGAGGAGAAGATACTATTAATAACCTTGTTACGCTGTGTATGCAGTGTCATGATGCACACCATAATAAGGTTTTACATATTAACTTTTATGAAACAATTAGTAATACAGTAGTAGTAACTTTTACAAGACTAAACAATTGGAGGCCAAAATGAAATTATATCACAATGCTTGTGCCGTTGCGAATGGCATTGAAGAACAAACAAAAATACTAGAGAAATACGGGAGAGATGGCTACAAATTAGTACAGGTTATCTCTATACCTATGCCGGGACACACTACTGAATATGAATTATACTTTACCAAAGAGTTAAGTTGAGTAAAATTAAGAAATTAAGGAATAAATGCAAGAAAGACCATACCAACAAAAAGCACATGCTGAAATTGAAAAAGCTTTAGACCAAAATACATACCATCAACTAGTGTCTATGGCAACCGGCACAGGAAAAACTATTCTATTTAGTCAGTTGCCCAAACGCTTAAAAAATAAGCTACCCGGACAAATGATGGTATTCGCTCACCGCGATGAACTATTAGATCAAGCTATTTATAAAATTAGACAGGCCAACCCAGAGCTACGAGTTGATAAGGAAAAAGCCGAGCACAGAGCCGATCCGAGTGTAGCCGATGTAATCGTAGCCAGTATAGCGACTGTTGGTAAAAAGAATACTACAAGATTAGATAAATACAATTGGGGGAATTTTGATAAGTTTGTTACTGACGAGTGCCACCATAGTGTTTCAGATACCTATTTAAATATATACGATAAAGCTGGTATTTACCAACCGGGAAGTAAAAAACTTCATATAGGGTTTACAGCTACTCACGAACGAGGAGACGGCAAAGCACTAGCGAAACTATATGATAAAATTGTGTTTAACTACCCTCTACGCAAAGCGATTGAAGACGGTTGGCTAGTAGATGTTAGAGGAATCAGAGTAAACACCAATACAGACCTTGACAAAGTAAAAATTACAGCAGGAGATTTTAATGAAAAGAGTTTGGCAGAGACTATTAACACTCCTGCTCGTAATCAAAGAGTTGTCAAAGCTTATTTGGAAGCTGGAGAAGAAAGACAAGCTATCGGATTTACTGTTGATATTAAACACGCACAAGATTTAGCGGAGATGTTTAGAGAGTATGATATACCTGCGGAAGCCGTATGGGGCAATGATCCATTACGAGCGTATAAGATACAGCAGTTTCGAGACAACAATATTCGAGTTCTTTTTAACTGCGGCATTTTAACCGAGGGGTTTGATATGTGGCAAGTTAGTTGTGTTATCCTTGCACGACCGACTAAGAGTAGCGTTTTGTTTGCTCAGATGATAGGACGTGGTACTAGACTAGAAGAAGGAACAGGCAATCTACTAGATTGGTCTGGACACCCTATTAAAAAAGATTGTATAGTAATTGATATTGTAGATACTTGTAAACGCCATAATCTCATTACTTTGCCGACTTTGGTTGGGTTAGGCAGTATTAACTTAAATGGTAAGTCTCTTGTAAAAAGTGTACAAGAGATAGAAGCTAGTCAAACATTATATCCTGATTTAGATTTTTCAAGTTTATCGGACATAAACGAACTAGAAGCGTTTATTGAACAGTTTAGTTTATTTGAAACTAAGATACCAGAAGAGGCAAATGCCAATAGTATTATGTCGTGGCATCGAGCACCTACTGGCGGTTACATACTAATGTTACCAAACAAAGAATTCGTAAAAATTAGCGAGAACATGCTTGACAAATGGGATATATATGCTATTATAAAAGGACAAGCATACAAAGGGGAGAGGGCGACTATGGAAGACGCTTTCGGAACTGCTGATAAACTTATAAAGGACGTAGCTCCAAATCTATTGACGCTCGTAAAGAAAGAGGCAACATGGAGGGACTTACCGCCAAAACCAGGTCAATTGTCTTTACTAAAAAAACTATTAAAAGGTAAGCCATTACCTAATAACTTAACTAGAGGTTCGGCTAGTAGAATGATTGGTAACTTTCTAGCCGGGAAAGGATAATATGAAAATTGAAATAGGAGACAATCTTGCAGCAGCTATAGTAGCTATTGCATTTGGTATTTTAATGATACTCGCTGGCTTTGCCTTTAGTGCTACAGCGCATGGTCAAGCAGTAGAGATACTAACGCCTTATGAGGCTCAGACAGCACAACGGTTACATCTCGAACAAGAACGTCTTAATGCTGAATGGGCTATGTTAAATACTGAGATCATACGTACACATTTAGAGGCTAACCAAAATCAAACAACAGGATGCGTAGTTAATCAAATGCTGATAAAATTTGAGTGGGGTTGTGCAGAATTTGTATATTCTACTCACTTTAACGCGATAGTCCCTGCTAAGGTCTTGACAAGCCCCCCATACGGTGCTACACTATATGAGTTGAGTAAGTTAGGCGATGGAAACGCGATTGCTATTACCGAAAAGCCAGTCCTAGAAGAAGATGAAAATGGGTATCATTGGGTATGGAATGCGTATCATAATAGCGAAAACTACCCAAACGATGCTCATAAATATAAGGAGCCACAAAATTGATAACTCTAACTTCTGAAGAACACGCTTGTATATTAAACCTAACTGTTAATAGTGTACTAGCTATTAGAAGCATAACACCAAATGCGAGTGAGCAGCTACATAAGATTCAAAATGAGCGACTAGCCATGTTAGCCAATCTAATAGAAAAACAACTAGTAGTAGATGTTACAGATATTAACCCACAAATAGTAGAACAACTGAAAGTACCAGACAGAACGGTAAGACTCTACACGCTGACTTCACAAGGGCAGTTGATGTTTGGCGGGGAACAAAGTAAGATGGTAAACTAAGAGGATAAAAATGGAACAATACACACAAAATACAGCAGAGCCTCAAGATAAAAAAGCAAATCACCAAGCGAATGTCATACGCATTGAGGAAATCTTACCGCATACTAACGCGGATAATCTTGAAATAATTCCTATCGGAGGTTTTCAAGTAGTTACTCGTAAGGGCCAGTTTAAAGTAGGCGATTTAGGGGTTTATATCCAGCCGGATAGCATAGTACCTAAAAGTGAGACTTTTAAGTTTTTATGGGAAGGTCATGAAGATATTAATGGAGTAGTACCGACTAAGTATTTACGCATTACTGTTAGGAAGTTTCGTAAGGAATGGTCTGAGGGGTTGCTATTACCAGTGTTTGATTTTCCACAATTACTTGATAGTGTACTAACAAATCATTTTGTAGAGTCAGACTATCCTGTTGGAACAGACGTATCAGACCTCCTCGGTATCACTCACTACGACCCTGATACTGGACGCGGTAGCACTGGCGATAACGAAAAGGTAATAAAAGGTGCTCCTAAACTAAAACGTAAGTATCCTACTACGTTGAAGGGTTGGTTTTTCTTTCTGCTTCATAAATTACGTCTACGAAGGGACGAGAAGAACTTTTCAGAAACCGTTAGTTTTCATGTACCAACATACGATGTAGAGGGGTTTAAGAATTATCCTAACGTGTTTAAGGACGGCGAACATGTCTTTGTGACAGAGAAGATACATGGATGTGTAATAGGCTCAACCAAAGTTAGAATGGCAAATGGGACTAGAAAGTTTATAAGAGATATAGAAATAGGAGATGTTGTTACAGGAGTAAATAAAGCAGGAAGTGTATCCTCTAGCAAGGTTGTTAAAACATACAACAACGGAAAGACAGAACAATGGTTGCGTGTGTCCGGTAAACGTGAAGGATTGGCAGGACGAGGTAACAGTTTCTTCGCAGTATACTGCACACCTGAGCATAAGTTTTGGGTAGTTGAAAAGCAAGAATTTGTAGAAGCAAAAAGCCTTAGTATAGGCGAACATGTACTAACACTTAGAACTGATTTAAGTCTAACGCCCGTTCAATACCAAGTAGTTTTAGGGAAACTGTTAGGAGATGGGCATCTTGCAACAGCAGTTAGTACCTCTGCACTTCACTTCGGGCATAGGGAAAAAGACAAAGATTACCTAAACTGGACTTTAAAAGGATTAGGGAACTTAGCAAATCATAGAACCGATAATTATGTTAGTGGCTACGGAACTAATATGTTTAGAGGAAGTTCTATAGGAACGGGCTATCTTAAACAAGAATTTGAATGTTTTTATGAAGGAGACAAGAAACAAGTTCCTTTTTGGGTAGAAAGTGAATTAACACCATTGTCTCTAGCTTTTTGGTATATGGATGATGGTAGCCTATGTCATAGTGATGGGCAAGAAGACCGAGCATCTTTCGCTACTTGCGGATTCGACTATAAAAGTTGTACTATTTTAATTAAAGCGTTAGCAAGGTTAGGCGTAGAAGCTGAAGTGTCACAACACGATTATAATAGAATTGTGTTAAATACTGAAAACGCAGAACGATTGTTTTTATTAATTGCTCCTTATATACCAAAATGTATGCAAAGGAAACTGCCTGAACGCTACAGAGGAGGGGAAGGATGGTTACCAAACACTGAATCTGTTTATAAACCAGAGTTAGTATCAGTTTCTATTACAAGTATAGAAAGCGCTCCTACAATAACCTCTAAGAAGTATGATTTAGAAACAGAAACACATAACTACTTTGCTAATAACATTCTTGTACACAACTCGAACGCTAGGTATCTATATCTTGACGGTGCGCAATACGCTGGAAGCCGTAACCTTTGGAAAGCGGCTGATAGTAATTGTGCATGGAGACGAGCATTAGTTGACAACCCTTGGATTGGAGAGTTTTGTAGGAACAATCCCGGTTATGTGCTTTGGGGTGAAATTACACCTACGCAAGGCGGTTTTGATTATATAACTAGTCCTAATCAAAAAGGAAAGATTCAATTTTTTGCTTTTGATGTTAGGACACCAAAGGGTGAATGGGAACCTAAAAATATAGCATGGCATCTTATAGACAACTACGGAGGACGTTTCGTTCCTGTTCTCTATGACGGACCTTACGACTACGATGTTATTAAGGGTATAGTAGACGGTAAGAGTGCAACGGGGGCAAACCACGTTCGTGAAGGAATTGTTATCACTGCTTTAGATGATCGTACTGTTAGAGGACTTGGTAGGCCGCAGCTTAAAATAGTATCAAATTCTTTTCTTGAGAAAGATAGTAAGTAGGTAATGGGAGAAAATGGGAACGATAAATAACAGTATGGAGGGCAGCAATGCTCTCCAACTTATTGTAAGTAAGGGATGGAATTGGAAAAACTCTAATGATCCGAATATTGAACTTGAAGTGTGCCCGTTTTGTAAGAAGTCTGGGTACGGACACTTTTATCAAGAGATTCATGGGACCACTAGCGAACGACGAAACCGAGACGGTTTATTTCTTTGCCAAAAGTGCGGAAAAAGTGGAAATCTTCATACCCTTAAACAACATTTAGGATTATCTACAGCAGAAGTAGGCTCTACGAAAGACTGGGCTAGTTCGGAAACTAAAATTGATGCATTGCCAAATGTTGAGGCTTGTCACGAACTGTTATTAGCTGACGCTGATGCTATGGATTACCTCATGAACATAAGAGGGTTTAGTAGAAAGGTAATCGAGCAGCAAAAACTAGGACTAAAAGAGAAACACTTTTTTAAGGGGCTAGGAGAAATAAGAGCACTAGTCTTTCCGTATCTTATCAATGGTAACACAGTATTTGCTCACTTTCGTTCTTTACCAGACCCTAACGATCTAACTAAAGTAGAGAAAGCATTTAATAGTCCTCGTGGATATGACGCTGTTCTATATAATGGGCACATTCTAAAAGAAGGACTCAAAGAGGTAGTATTCGTTGAAGGAGAAATGGATACCATTTGCGCTCTCGATAATGGTATACTCAATGTGTGCGGCGTACCCGGAGCCAACATCCGTAAAGCTGAATGGATAGACAAAATTGATAGTATTGGATTAGAAAAGATTTATATATGCTACGATTCTGACAAAGTAGGTCAAAAAGCAGCACAAACACTAGCAGTTAAAATCGGCATTGAACGGTGTTATAAAATACAACTACCAGCTTTTACTACACTAGATGGTAAAATTGGTAAGGATTTAAACGAGTGGTTTAAAAACGGAGGCACCCTAGAGGCGTTCGAGCAGCTTAAACAAGACGCTGACCTGTTCGATGTAGACGGTGTTAGCAGCAGCGCAGATGCCCTAGAAGAGTTTGAGGATGAACTAGACGGTAAAGGATCAGGACAAAAGTATGCTACACCTTGGCCTAGTTTGAGTAAAATTGTCAGATTCGACGAAGGCGACATTATCGACATTATAGCTCCTGAGAAAATAGGCAAGACAACAATGGGCCTAAATATCATGGAATTTATGGTTGACACCTATGGGGAAGATGGTGTTATAATATGCTTAGAAATGACACGAGCAAGAATGGCCCGTAAATGGCTGTGCCACAAGACAGGAATACCCGATGTACTCGCTACTACGATTGAAGAGGAAAAAGCACTTACTAGCGCCTTCAAACAGGCTATACCTAGTGTTAAGCAAATGGCGGCAAACAGAGAAGGTAATTTGTACTTCTGTTATCCCAAGTACAAATCAGCCGAAGATATTTACAACTTAATTGTAGCTTGTATTAGACGTTATGGTGTCAAATGGGTTATGATTGATAACCTTCAACTTCTATGTGATGCTACTATCGGAACACGCAGTAGGACACAATATTTATCAGAAATCAGTAAAAGTTTGGCAAAAATCGGCAAAGACTATAACATACAGATGTTAAGAATTCTACAACCTCACCGGATAGCGGCTGGTAAAGTGGCTACCTCAGACAACGTAGATGGTTCTTCTCAAATTGCTAAAGATTGTGATTGCATGTTAGTAGCCAATCGTGCTAGACTAAATGAGTTAGAAAAAGATACTCTGCAAGAGGGAGCCTTTGTACAAACAGAAGGAACGTTTGGTAACGACTTTTATGTAGGTGTCGGATTAAGTCGGTATTCAGCAGGAGGATCAACAACGCTATACTACGAAGGAGCAACTAGTTCTATTTATGAACAAGCCGAAGGTAAGGTAGCGGCTATGAAAGCTAAAAGTATGCAAGCCGGAAAAGGTGATCTACAAAACACATTGGAAACATTGAGCAAATATTCACAACAGGAGATAAACCCATGACCAACGAAGACATACAAAATGTAATAGATAAGTTACAAGCTAATCCAATACGCTATAAAGATTATGAAGACTTTAAAAAGATTGGATTAGATACGGAATATCTGGACAGCGGAAGCTATAGGCATGCGTACAGGCTTTTAGATTTTCCTTTAGTTATTAAAATTGACAATTACGTAACCAAACACCAACAACATTCTTATAATGAATATAAAGTATATAAAAAAATCATTGAAAGTGATTTTGATAGTCCTTTATATCCGATAAAAAAGCATCTTCCAGAAATTTACTATTTTCAACAAGAGGAACCAACTGATGATAAACCGGGGTTTGCGATTACTTTAATGCGTTATTACCAGCATGGAATGAAGGAGAGTGACACAAGGCTCGGTCCCTTAGTTAGGTTAGTTGCAGACGCTGTAGACACGCATACCCATGATGTACGAGGAGACAACGTTAGAGAGTATGACGGAAAGTTAGTAATTATTGACCTTGGCAACATTAGAATATAATGACATATACAACACAAGAAAAAGCAAAAGACAAAAGGCTACAAAGAATTTACGGAATTACCCTAAAAGACTATAACATAATTCTTGCATTCCAACATTCATCTTGTGCAATATGCAAAAAACATGTTAGTATGTTTAGGATGGCGTTAGCAGTAGACCACGACCATATTACGGGGCTTGTTCGTGGTCTACTCTGTATGACATGTAACAGAGCATTAGGAAAGTTTCGGGACAACGACCAACAGGTTATAAATGCAGCGCAATATGTTACACAACCTCCAGCTACTATTGCGTTAGGAAGAGAACACAAAACGCTACCGGGCGGTATAAAAACTAAATCGAGAAAAAAGAAAATCAAAGGTATGAATGACAAAACAAAAAGTAAGCAAGCGAGAAAGACTTGCCGCAAACAAAAAAGCATTTGATGAGATTATTGGTGATCCTTATAGCAAGGAAGACCTACCCGGACAATATATAACAGCTAGAACTAGTAGCTCTTTAAAAAGTGTTAGCAATTACGATGCAACAGGACCATCTACCAAAAATGCAGCAAAACCAAATTTGATGGATTTTATTTGTGATGTAGAGAGCGCAATAGATGACGGCTTAATGAGGTTTAGGAAAGATTTTTACGGAGAAAGAGACGTATTTCCTTATTTTGTAAAAACGTATATCATACAAACAGAAGAAGCTTTCAAACAGCAAGAACGAGCAACACTAGAACAAATTATTGGACAAATCTTTATAGCAAGAAACATTAGTCCAGTATCAAAATACTTTACAGCCATTAGGCGTAAAAACGGGAGGTAAATTGAGCACACTATCTAATAAATCGTTAATACAACAAGCAACAGAAGAGGTTAAAGATTTGAAAAAACCCGATCCGTTAACCATTAGTATTATTTTCTTAAAATACGGTCTATACATTAAAAAAGAAGATATAGACAAACTTATAGAAGAGGCAGAGGCAGAGGCACTAAACGATGAATGATATAGTTGGGTTCCGAGAAACACCAATTTTGACGCCGACCGAGGTAGGTAAAGCACGAAAACTATATGTAACCGTTCAACATGATAGAGTTACTATATGCAATCATAAACTACCAAAAACTAATATTCCTAAAAAGATTAACTGTGAATGCTGTTGGTTTGCGTTTTTTCAGGGCAACGGAGATTTAGTAACAAAACTCGATGAAGTGTTGACAACTCACGGAGAAGGTGCTATAGTTAGATCACAAGGTAAGAAGTTCCTTCATAGGTTTAAGCAATTCATGGCGACAATAGAACGGTTCAAAAAGGAAGCAGAATGACAGATGTATTAGACACTCTTAAGGGTTTGGTTGGCGACGGTAACTCCACGCAAGCCAAGCCTAAAAAGAAAGAAAAAGAAGAAATTATACCACCTTCTAAAGCAGAAAGGTTTAAACTAATAGAAGGTCTTAACAAGGTTCTTAACACACAGTTCAAGGTTGATTCTACAATCGTTCGGATGGGAGCCAACGTCGGAGTACAAATCCCCTCTATCTCAACGAACATAGCCAGCCTAGACAACGATGTTATACAATGTGGAGGTATTCCTAGAGGGCGAATCGTTGAAATATTTGGTCCAGAATCGAGTGGCAAAACAAGCCTTGCGCTCCACATTATAGCGGAAGAACAAAAAAATACTGATAATCTTTGTGCTCTAATTGATGCAGAACACGCTTTAGATGTTACCTACGCATCTAAACTTGGAGTAAATGTTAATGAACTTTTGATTAGCCAACCGGATAGCGGAGAGCAAGCACTAGAAACAGCGGAGGCTCTTATCGAGTCCAAAGCAGTTAGTTTGATAGTCATTGATAGTGTGGCGGCTCTTGTCCCACAGGCTGAGCTTGACGGGGAGATGGGCGACTCCGCAATGGGTCTACAAGCCCGTCTTATGTCCCAAGCTATGCGTAAGCTTCGAGGGAAAGCAAACAACAACGGAGTAACACTTATATTTATTAACCAAATACGAGAAAAGATTGGTGTAATGTTTGGAAGCCCTGAGACTACAACGGGCGGGAGGGCATTAAAGTTCTTTGCTAGTTTGCGACTAGATGTTAGACGCAAAGATGTTATCGGAGATAAAGAGCATCCTATTGGGCATGTACTTAAAATCAAAGCCGTCAAGAACAAAGTTGGCAGTCCAATGCGCGAGACTCTAGTAGATTTAATATATGGAGTCGGTATAGACAAGGAAGCCGATTTAATCCGATATGCCATATCACTAAACGTAATAGAAAAAGCTGGACCGTGGTTTAAGTTTAATGGTGTAACTCTCGGACAAGGAGAAGCTGCTGTTATAGACGTTATAAAAAATGATCCAAAATTACGATCAAGTATTTATGCTAAATTAGTTTAGTACAGAAAGGAAAAGTAATGGCAAACAAGAGTAAGAAAGCACCAAGTAGTATTAGTAATCTAATTAACAATATATTTAACTACACGTCAATATGCTGCAACGCTCCTGCAACTAAAGCAGCTTGTGCTAAGTCTGATAAAGCAGACTCCTCATTGGGCAAATGGAAGTGTGTAAAATGCAGCCAAAAATGCAAAGTAACTCGTAGTAAGTACAAAAAGGAGGACAATGTTGAACAACCTCAAAGCGAGTAAGGCTATTCTTGAGTATATTATACAAGAAGAAGGATCACGCTTAAAGCCCTATGTTGACGTAAGAAATTGGACAACTATCGGTGTTGGTCACTTATTACATAAGGGGCCGATTACACATGAAGACCAACCTATTACACTTGAACAAGAGTTAGAATACCTTAGACAAGATATTTATAATACAGAAGAAATTATTAAACATTTTGTTATAGTAGACCTTAATCAAAACCAATTTGATGCACTTGTGTCTTTCGTTTTTAACGTAGGAGATGGTCATTTTATTAAGTCTGAGTTGTTAGCAGCACTCAACAAAGGTTTATACAATTTAGCAGCACAATACTTTGTAGAGTACGATCATGCAGGGGCAGTTGTTTCTACACCACTATTACGGCGCAGGGAGTACGAACAAACTTTATTCTTAACACCGGAGACGATATGAACGCGGCGCAAGAAGTATTTAAAAGGAACTTTAGCCTCCAAGATGTAGGAACTCGATATGAGCATTTATATGATTTATTAGAATTGTATGAGTGCGCTTACGAGATTCTAATGGGTAAACCTGTTAGGAGTCAAGAAGAATCTGCACAAGTCTACGAACTGAAATATGCCATTAAACTGCTAAGAAAGGTGTTAGAAAGTGTGGCAGATATGGATAGAAAAATGTTTGATTTGAGAAGGACTATTTTATCTTTACCAAAGAATCCTTTAATGATCGAGGGCGGGAGAGGGACACCGTTAAACAGAGAGACTATGTACTCTCTTCCCGATACTGTAAGCCAAAGGGAGGGTTTTTGAAGGACATAGGAACTATCAAAATCCGCTACGATAGCGACGACTCTTTTAGGATTGTAGCAACAGTTGACATAAATGGGTCAGTATTGTATGATGAATTAGAGGGTCGAGGAGATAACCTTCACGAATCACTGACCGATTTAGCAGCACAAATTGAGGACATAATAGCATGAGAGAAAAAGGGGCGATTTAATGGAAAATTTAGGATTCAACGCTTATCAGGTATTTGCGGAATATACGGCTAATTATCCTGATGTAGGAAACAATATGGTGTACCCGGCGATGGGTCTAGCTGGAGAAGCTGGAGAAGCTTGCGACAAGGCTAAGAAGCATTGGCGGAATACTGGTGAAATGGGAGCAGCTAACCTAACACAATTACAAAAGAAAGAGTTTGCAAAAGAGATTGGCGATGTGCTTTGGTACGCCGCTATGTACGCTAAGGAGCTAGGCTTTACTCTTGAGGAAGTAGCTCTAATGAATATTGAGAAGCTTCAAGACAGACACAATAGAGGAGTAATCAAGAGTGAAGGAGACAACCGATAATCATTTTAGCATGGATGGTAGTATGGGTCCACCGCTAGAAGAAGAGACTATGCGGTGGGAGCTTATAACAAAAGATACTAAATTTAGGGTAGGAGATTTGTTATGGAATCCCTATTACCAATCTGTTACTAAATTAGACGATGAGTTTGACATAGAATTTCTAACAAAACAAAGTGTGTTTAATGACACTCACATACTAAAAATAAAGCCCCCAATTTAGGGGGCTTTTTCTTGGTCTATTTTAACTTCCGCACGATCCACCACGACTAATATCACAAATATCCTGAGATTCTACAAATATTTGTCCGGTATGCTTCATAGCTGTTTTATAACTAACGGCTGTTAAGGGTTGTCCACTCCGAGCACCATCGGGATAACAAGTAATTCCTCGTAATTTTGGTAAATATGTAAGAAGCATTGTACCAAATTCTTTTACCTTATCCTCATTATTTGCCTCACTTCCCCACGCGGGTAAGTTGATAGTCGAGCTAATGCCGTGGTCAACGTATTGCTGTAACCATGCCTGAAATGCCACACGCCGCTCTGGAGAGATACTATAGGCATCCTCAATTGAATCGGGATTGATCCCATTCTCTTCTACTAGACGCTTTGCAGCCGTCTCAATAACATACTGATAGTTCCATGTGCGACCGTTCAAATACCTACGCTTAAAGGCTACGCAGAACAGCGGTTCACAGCCCGTAGTAGTCTCTGCCACGATACCGATAGTTCCCGTAGGCGCTATGGCTCTTGTTTTGACAGAATGTGATAAGCCCCAATCGTCTTCAATTGCATGAGCATAAGACGTACTTTCTTCGTAAATTTTGAGGTATTCTTGGAGGTCTGAGTCAGGGCCATAGGGCTTTCCGTGAGTGATTAGCCACTCATGTATACCCATTAAACCAAGTCCTAGACGGCGATTTTTTGTCCTAATCAAATCTACTTTTGCATAAGGAATATCTGAGTATAATGTACCTGCTACAAGCATCATAGTTGCCAAGAACACGCACTGTCTCATATCTTGTAGAGAGTCTATACGAGCCATGTTTATACTACCTAGATTACATATATCACTATCATCATAACTGGTAACTTCAGTACATGCATTCCGCAATGTTTCACCTGCGTTCTCGCCAGTGTCGATACTAAAGCCCGGTTCGCCAGTCTTTAGCATCTGCTTAATAGTTTCCCAATAAACTTTTTGTGCTAATTCGTGCTTTGGATGAGATTTATCATGGTATGCTAAGAAAAAGTTATCATCTAGTCGCACACTAACATTCGTACCGTCTAGCGTAGCAGGGAAATTGAAATCTTTTGCCTTTAGTGCTCTTACTTCTGGTGTCCAGTCTTTAACATGGATGAACTCCATTATATCAGGATGATCCCAACCCAGTCCAGCCCATATAGCACTGCGTCTACTTCCGCCTTGCATAATAAACCTCCCTGATTCGTTAACCATCTGCATTAGAGCCAATGGCCCTGTAGCTTCCCCGCCCGTCTTCTTAATTAGCGCCCCACGTTCGCGGATTAACGAATATTCGTTCCCTATGCCAGCCCCACTCATTAGAGCCATGGTAGAGTCTTGCATGGTTTGCGCCCATCCTTCCCTAGAGTCTTCAGGACGCATTAGTAAACAGTTCTG
>Ga0302280_1000713_pt1 | contig 29075 bp, 15 predicted proteins | sample III_Fen_E1_1_FD_198771 | JGI IMG/M metagenome (GOLD analysis project Ga0302280, IMG submission 198771) | Peat permafrost microbial communities from Stordalen Mire near Abisko, Sweden - III_Fen_E1_1 | ecosystem: Environmental > Terrestrial > Soil > Wetlands > Permafrost | place: Sweden: Abisko... | reverse complement strand
AAGTAGAAATTATCTGATCTCCGAGGTTTAACAGACCAGCAAAAGAGAATTGCAACTCTCTTCAAGAAAAGATAAGAAAATTTGGCAAAACGAGTTAAAGAACAATTCTTTCCAAATAATGCCTTGTTCCCTTCAGAATCATCCAATTCAACGAAAAAATAAAGACCTTTCTTAGGATAAACTGATGCCTTAGATAACATCATGGATCAACCGCCTCGCTTTCATACAACACTGTCAAATTAAAAACAAGGAAGCCACCATAAAAAAAGAAGTTTACATGGTTAGGAGCCTGTTAAATATTAATAATTGAGAGATCGACCTCATTTTCCGACTTTGAGTTTGTCTCCAAATATAAAACGATCCTAAAAGATGTTTGAAACTTTCAACCATAAAAAGGCTTCAAATGATTATACAAAATTGAATTTTATCAGCAAAATGAAAAGGCGCGGTTTAAACGATAATCTATAAAGCAATTCAGAACGAGATATTTCTGGAGGATCAGAACATAATAATTCAATGCGAATATTTCACAAATAGACTGTGAGCAAACTCCAATTTTACAATATAAATAAACTCCACAAAGATTATAGTAATCAGTCCAAACTCAATCTAAACGCTAAATAAAAATATGAACGGCTAAAATAGCTACTGGAGCAAATATGATTCCTTATCCCTACAATAATATTCATCAAGTATCTATTTTAAAGGCCGCCAATTCTGCCTTATTTGATTATTAATTTTATTCGTCATTAGTTATAATAAAATAATGATAAATCTAATCGGACGATGCTCGAAGTTATAATCAATGGCTGATAAGATATTTTGTTTGATAGGAAAATTATTGTATCGAATATTGGATTATTATTCTTTTGGGATTAAATTTATAATTTTGTTTAGTCAAATAAAACAAATCATCTGAGGTAAAATAAAAAGCTTAATTTATGATCTTATTTATATTTTCTAACGACGCCCGATGAATTGATCCTATTTCTCGAGTTATCCCATTCGAATACTCGAATTATGAGTTTTATTTTTAATATGCGAAAATGCTGCTATTATATCTTTTTATTGTTGATGCAAAAATATAAAGAAAAGTCATTTTATGATTTTTTCAAGGCTAATGGTAAAGGATCAAGAAGAAAGATATCATTCGTGACTTATGAAGCTTGAAATTATCTCAATTTTATTTTTCCATTCAACTTTCAAAAATTAGTCTTATTTTGAAGAAATTCTAGCGGGAGTCGAGTTGAGATCACTTATATCTTCATCTTTCCTTGAATTAAAGTGAAAGTCTGAGTTTTCACTGGTAATTTATTGAAAACCACATCTAATCTTGGATTTTTCTGATGTGTGTTGAGATTAAGATTCGTCTGGATAGAGATTTAAATCAATTTTAATTTGTTAATACTTATATTGCCTGATGAGTGTCTTTGCAGTTGAGTACTTGATGTTGAGTTCTTATGAAATCTACGTTAATTTTAACTTTACCTTTCTAATCGGCATTCCTCTCTACAAAACTTGCTTAAATAATCTGATTTTTGATTTCAGAGGAATTTTAGCATATCTGAGCCTTTAGGTTGAACCTTGCACCATTTTTGTTTGAATTTTCATTTGCTTTATAAATAATAAGGAGAAAAGGGAATTAATGAAATGCTGATCATTACTGGTGTTTTTAATTTTATTCATTAAAATGATGAATTGGTGCACACAGTTAGCAGGCAAAAATAATATCAATGTGATTAGTGTTGAAAAATAGAGATGGAAGGAAGATCGTCTAGAGATCTTCCAACCATTTCATAAATCATCGAAGCTCTCAAAATTTTTGGGCTTCTTTTTGGCCTTAAGGTCAAGATCGCTTTTTTAGCAATGCACTATATTTTCGCATTTATCTTTAATTGCTGGAGCAGCCGATTGCTTTTCGTTTACATCATTTGTTGGAACCTATTCTTTATCTTTGCTAATAGATATGGGAGAGGCCTCTTTCCTGTAAAATACATTCTTTGATTAAGTTTACTTCCTTTATTCATGGACGATCTCATTAAAGGGTTTTGATTTTCTTGGTGATTGTTCATCACTGATTTCCTTTGTTGGAGATGTCGATTTACTGGAGGAAAAAGATTATCTTAATTTCCCAGTTATATTTTAAATTTCCCCTCCTTCAAAAATAAAATTCAGAACGAAGTTAATTCTATTCAATATCTTGGTTTTGCTATTATTTGACAGATCAAGCTCTTTTTTGACCACTACATTATTTAATTGTTGCTCGGCTACTTGTTGCATTTTCTTTGAAAAATCTGCAGATGCTGAACCCGATGGAACTTTTTAGATAGTAAAAGTGATTGGATTACTCTATTGCAATTAATTTTGCTCCTGCAGTCCACTAAAAATAAGCTCCTCTTCCGTTCTTGTTCGATAGTTTTCGTTGATTCCATATCTCACAGACATACTGCTTTTGGACTAGCGGCTTTGACTAGCCTTTGTGACAATTTAATTAAGATTCATATCAGGTTATTCATGTTTATTTACTACTATGGATTGCTATTCTGCTTTTAGTGTCACATTTTCAAGATTTACAGACTTATTCTGCAATTTATCGCTGAGCAATTTCTTAAAGTCGTCAGCATTGAAATCTTTTTATTTTTGGGAAGGAGAAAAAGAGAGAGGCCGAGGATCTGGAATGATTGATTTTAGCTCAGCAGGAAAATTCCTTGAAATTTCACCAACAGTTGGCCTACGCTATTTTGGTGGATCTTCTAATCCTGTTTTGATGACTCCACTTTTTTAATACTTTTACCTCAGCTGTTTTACGTTCATTTTTAATCTTCAAAAGTATCAAATTAATATATGTAAATCTTGCTAATGAATCAAAATATAATGCTTCTAATTACGAATCATGATCCTTCTAGCCAATATCCGACGCCCATAGTTAAAAAATCATATTTTTAATCAAAAGTATATTTTATCCCATCACTGCAAGGACAATTTTATGAAACGGGTCCGTTATTCTTAAAATAAAGTTTTTTTTTTTTTTTAATGTTTTCTATCGACCAAATTCTTCATATCTAATAAAATTTAATGAGTATGATCCAATAGACTGAAATATAGAGCTCAGTCTACTTATGCACATTCGAATGCATCATACGCCAAGCAAATATCTCAATGAAATTTCCTTGCTCGTACTTTGCTACTTGGAGCACTCCGAATGGAAAAGTAATTGTAAAGACAGAGAAGCATAATCCTAAACAAAATCTCGTGACTTTTTAAGAAAAGATTATACTAACGACTGAGCTCATTTATGATAACTCAAAAGTGTAGTTTCTTAAGAGATAAACTCTGGTCTAACTATTTCTGGTTAGCAAAAGCAGACCTGACCAAAATAAACTTGTTGGAAGAGTAACCATTGATTTAGCTAAAGTAATCAACGTGAATATGTATGCCGAACCGACAGAGTTTAGACTTAATTTTTGTTCTGTTGAGGGTAGTGTTATTATGCAATTTAAAGCTCATGATAGAAAATTAACTACACTTTCGGTTCAAAGTTTGGATCGATCCTCATTTATGGAGTATATTTCCAGATCAGCTTTGAGAGGTTAATCCAAACATCAAGGTGTGAGAAACGTGGGAAACAGTGTTTAAAAATAAAATCAATAAATAATATTGACAACAACTGATTATCAAGCTGCTACGCCTACATTAGCGAGCCATAAACTTGCCTTTTTGAATGATAACGAAAGATAGAAACCCAAATTAAATAAGATTTCCCTTGACAACGATATCGGATAACTAAAGAAAAATATAGATTCCCTAAAAAACTCATAAACAATTCGATAAAGTGCAGGATTGAACAAAGTAAAATAAAATAAGATATCGTCATAAGGACCAGCATTATTTGAAAAAAACGCATTAAATTTGAGCAACTAATTTAATGATTCCTTAATTTATTCAAAATAAAGGTTCCCAAGTCGAAAGGAATAATCAGTCTAACCACCAAAAAGATAAAATAAATTTTTAAAATCTGATAAGAGTAAGGAAATAATATTGATTTCACCTGTCCCTTAGATTAAAAAATAAACTAAAGACGGATAAAATCAAGATTTTTAATTTTTAATCAACAAAGAAAACACTATAGAAAATTCATTTTTTGATGGACGATGCAAAATGCTAGAGGAAGAACTCAATTAATCACAAAGAAAAATTGAAGAATTAGAATAGAGGTATAAAATGGCAGAAAAAGATAAAAAACGATTCGGAGAAGCAAATGCCTAATTGGCTGAGAGAATTAACGAATTAATGGAAGAAGAAAAACGAATGACTGAGGAAAAGAAAAATGTGTATCAAACTCTCACCAATAAGGATAAAATATTAAATTAAATGACTGACCAAATTACTCAAAAATCAGAGGCTATTTTCAAGATGGAACTTTAACGATCTTCTTTAAAAACTAAAATATAAAATTACGTTCATGAGGTTTAGTATCTTCGAAAAGTAAATGAAAGGATCCAATCTTTAGAGCTTAAAAACATATAGCTTTTGAATCGTTCATTGGAAGATAAAAAAAAGATAGAAGAGTCTGAAGAGAAGACTGCAAAATTATAAAATATCATTAAAGATCTAAAAGAATCGAATTTGAAGTTCAGTTAAGAAGTTATTAAAGAGCAATAAGCTAAAAATACCATTGTAAATAAATTGTCATAAGTATAAAATTAAAATATGGCTCTGAAAACAGCAATATAATCATTGAAATAAAACGGTGACTCAAGTGTAAAAATTTATTAAAAATAACGAGAAAATTAAATCTTACAACTTCAGGAAGATATTGGCAAAAGGAATGAGGAGATTTACTCGCTGAAACTGATTGAATCTTATTTGAGGAGTCAGAATGACACCATTTTAGCTGAATTTCAATAGTAGCAGTCGAAGTGCGGTGAATTATAATTCATTGTCCTGCAATAAAAATAAAAAAATCAATAATTAACCTTGAAATTGGAGTTATTTGATCAAAAAAGAATGGTATAAAATAAATCCTCAAAAAATTTAGATGCATAAAATGCAAGGCAAAATTAATAAATCTCATCTTTGAAGGCAATCATTTTAAATCATGAACTATAAAAATCATAAATCCAAAATGTGCACAGCACTAAACTTAGAGATGCCTAATAGATAATTTAAAATTTAAGCCGACGACTCTAATCGGCTGAATAAAAGAATAAAGACACTTCCTTAGTCGAAGAGAATAGTCAATTACATCAAAGAATTGAAGTATTATAAAACTAAATTATTGAACTTTCCAACAACGAGCAAATATTTTAGCTCAATTAGGAAATAGCAAAATTAAAAGATAAAATTTCTATCCTTCACGACAACATTTCACATTTAGAAAAGGAAAAATCATTGCCAGCAGCATAGCCTAGAAATAATAATTATGGGGGATAGACAATCAACGAAGGCTAAGACAATTGGCAAAACCGATGTCTATAAAATGAAATGATGATAAACAAACTCAACATGCATTTATAAGATCAGATTAATCAAAATAATGAACTTGAAGAGGCAGTGATACGCTATATGGACAAAGAAGTAAAAATGAAAGAAACCCTTACAGTTCTATAGCGATAATCAAAGGAGATATATGGACTTGTCCAAGAGAAATAACAAAATTAAATCATGTACCAAAAGATGATCACATAACTTCAGAGATAAGTTGATCAATTAAAAAATATGATCAATAATGGATCAAATATCTCCCCTTTGAAACATGAGTTCTAATATGAACACTTTTAGAGTAGTTTTCCCTCCTCTGAAAGTAAAGATGTCGAAAATCAATAAATCATTAAATTTAGGGAACATTTGACTGTGGCCAATGAAGAACTTTGTTAATAAAATAAAAAGCTTCAACAAATCAATGATCAACTAAATGAGGAGATCATCACAATGAATATTTTTCATAACTAAAGCATCAACAAATTTTAAACAGAAATATCTCGACTTACATCTTACTCCATGCAGCTTGAATCATCCCTCTAATAATCAAAGCAAATAGTGTCTGTAAAATACAGATAATTCGAGTAATCTTTAAATAAAAAAAACATATAAATTGAAATCTGGAAATCAAAGAGCAAAAATAAATAAAATTAGGCACTAGCCTTCGAAGAGGAGGTCGGGCATCTAAAAAATGCATTGGATGAAATTGAATAAGAGAAGTTTGGACTTGAATCAATCAATAATGAAAAAGATATTCGAATCATGGAATTATAATAATCCAATCAAATTTTGTTAACCCAAATGTAAGTGAATAAAATGACTCCAAAGCAAGAATCATTGATTGAAGTGCTTGCCGAACTAAAATAAAAGATTGTTCAAAACAGGAGCAATATTCACAACCATTGGTAATCTCTTCTCTAAAACTGTCTCGACAAGAGTATGGTTGGAGAGGAGGCGACTAAAATGTTTAATCTAGAGTAAAAGAGTAGACTTTTATCAAAAGAATTGCATAAACTGAAATCACAGATGCTGAAAACAGATTGGCGTAACCAACACGAGAAAATAACTTTTATGGGACTTTTCAAGAAATGCTAGACAATAGTGAGCGAACTGATCATTGTAGTTGAATCAATGAACACGAACCAAAGTTCCTTTTTGTGATTTATAATTAATCATTCCAAACATGTAGTTAATTTAGTATTATATTTATCATTCAACAATGAAATAATTTGTGACTAAAGAACATACCAAAGAAGCCAAGAGCCAAAAGATTAAAAAGGAGGAGCATTAACCAGAAGAAAAAGAACCTGAAAAGAAACCTAAACTGTCAAAGAAACAAAGAATTGAAGAAAAAAAGAGATTTAAGATCGGTAAACTCAGAGAATCTAAAGCAGAAGTCGAACAAAACTTAGCAGCAGCCCAGTCGTCTACTAAATCGTTGGGTCTATTTGATCGCAAAGCCCACACATAAGAAAGAGAACATAAGGTTAAAAGAAGAAAAGAGTACGCCAATTTTGCATCGATTAACGATGAATTAATTAGAAATCAGTAGATCTTCGACATCGTCAAGAAGCAAGGCCTCAAAAAATTACAGCATTCTTTATGAGGAGTGATCATCAAAAGTTTATTGACTTTAATTATCCTAAGTAATTCATATAAATTAACGCATATCATTATCTCCAATTTAAATCTGTATTTGCAGTGCAAACCTTTATATTTTGAGCGTATTGCTTCATATAAGGCTTTGTCCATCCCCCAAAAGCCTTAAAATCACTGAAATTTGGTTTATTGTCATAGTGAGCATACCATAACAGTGCTTCCCCTGCTTTTACGCAAGCTTTAGAGCTTCCAAATATTTCTCCCCAGTAATAAGCATTAGTGTACACTCCAACTGTTTTATTTTTATCTTTAATTGCAGAAAATAGTTCCAATAAAAAATCGCAATTAGTGGCAGTATTGTAATAAGTCCATGAGCAAACAGCATTATTAGTTAATTAAACGTCAATCCAAACGATTTCATATAATTATTTCACCTATTTGAGAGAATTTATGAAAGTATACATTTGGTCAGTAGCATTCTTTCCTCGGCAGGGAAACATATACACCCCAGTTTAAAGACCTGATTTGTTGGCGTTTTTAAGATTAGTTATAGCATTATTGTCGAGTAAACCATTGGAACGAGAAGCTCTGACAATCACAAAGTTATTTTATTTTTTAAGACATGCATAATTCTTGATTGAATATACCTCAGAAACATCAACTCCATTTAGAGCAGATACATAGAGACATAATCCGAGCAATTCTATTATCTTCTTGATATTGAGCAGATTCATTATTAATTTAAATTAATTAGCAGTTAAACATTGAAAAATGGATTAAACAATAATTTAGGTATCTATTAATAACCAGTCTACGATAGCTTCTTTCTTATAATAATTAATTTTGATCGTGATTTTGATTCCATTAATTATTATAAATTAAAATTGAGATGAGCATGATTAACTGTCTGCCTCCAACACAGAATATCTCTTCGAGCTACGGATATTTCAAAATTACACCAACTGCCATCACCTTCTTTAAAAATAATATCGAGAATGCTGTGATCAAGGTCGAATTTTGGGGAAGCTCTTAACCCGTCTATATTCCCATCTCATCATCGGAAATCTATACGATTTCAGCACCTTTGCTTAAATTTAAACAGTATCTAGTCGATTGTAAGGCCACAAACATATCAATTGTGGACAATCGAAACTATAAATCCATTGCCACCACATTTGTACATTGGCTGGCTTATCTTAGACCAATTTCAGATAAGCAAATCTACCCCCATTCTGTTGAAAACGATATATCAATATCCAATTTGCCGAATAGTTACTATTTACCTTTTTATGACTAGATCATAGAGGTCAATCTACCATTATACTCATTCAATGCAGCAAAACATAAAGCTAATTAAAAAATAGGAGAATTAATGTTGAAGTGGTAATGCCGAGTGTGGACTTAGGATATCATTAAAACCAACTTAAATTTAGCATCAGGCAATAACTTTAACAACCTTCGAGTCAGTAATCCAACAAATGTAAATAACCCAATCAGTATTTGCAACATCGACTTGGGCATTGAGGAAGCAAGCAGTTTCATAAACCAATAAGATTTGAGAACCAACAAATCAATTAAATAAAATCTCAAAGCCTCAAATCAAAGGTTATTTGCTACTGATTATCCACCAATTAGAAAAACCAATACTCACGCCAATTTTCGCGATCCTGTCGTTCAATTATAAAATGTGAGATAATAAACTTAAATTGATCGAAAGTCCTAACAGACAAATATTAATCAAAGAAAGAAAGATAGTCCCTCTTAGCTATAAATGTAGTTATAATTGCTAAGACTGAGGTTGGACGTGCAATAGCTTATCAAAGTGGATAGAAAGTAAGAGAAAGTACTCCTGTATATTCTGTATTTCTAAAGTGTAAATCGACTGGTGCCTTCGAAAGAAATAGTCAGCATTGATGTTGAGTGCAAGCATGGCAAAACCACAGCCCACACCCGCATCTTCTCCCAGTCTCTCTAAAAATAAAAAAACTACTTCTATTCCTCAATGATTACTGAAATCAACTCTTCACTGACTTTTTCCACCAGTTTCAAAAGAGATAAAAAGACGTTAGCACTTGCAGGCTCCCTTGAAATTAATTGTATTGGAGATTCAGCCGATGTGAATATGCTCTCTCCGCAGGGCGTTATCATTGGATTTCTGAGAGTCAAGGTGGAGAGGAAAAGGCAGATTGATCAAAAAAATTAATAGAACAAATCTCCTATTATTGAGGAATTCAAAATAGGGCAATAAAAAAAGAGAATTAGAGAAAAAGCATTGCCAACTATTGAGTTCACAAGCTAACTTTCTCATCAATAGTAAATTAAGTTACCTAAAATAAATAAATAATAAAAAGGACTAAAGTCATAATCCAACGCTGCTGATGGTTCTTTTTTTTTAGCAGTGATTAAATAGATTAAATAAACTAACAAATATGACGATTTGGACTATAACATCTTTAATATGAATATTAGTCACTTCAATCAGCATAAGTTTGTTTTTGTATCACAATCATAAATGGTCAATAAGCCCTTTCAAGTGTTAGTTTTTCAGAAGGAACAGTTGGTTTATCATCAAAAGATTATCGATCAGTTAAAACTTATTCCATCTTTCAAACAAAGTCTAACCTGCTCCCTTTTATATGAACACACTATACCCAATTTAGATGTTATCTGCCAATTATACGCTGGCAATTTACAACAAATTAATTATCTTCTCCAACAACTAACTCAGCCATCTTTTGCCATCAATATAAAACAATCATAAGAGACTCATCGTTAAAATACTTCGCGCCTTGAATAAAATTTAACAAAGGGAGCAAAGATAATAAGTGATCCCTAGCGTAAACTTAAAACAGAGGGAATAGTTGGCGCATAAGATAAAATACGAAGAATGACCGAATAAAAAAACTCAGGGGAAGGTTAAAGTATGGTCGCGATGGAGAAACTATCAATGAATGAGGGTATTCAGTCATAGAACCCACCTCTACCTGAAGAGTAAAATATCTACTTAGTTGACTTGCTTACACGTTTTTTGGATTCATTGACCCCCGCTCTCTTTCCTTCAGTCTAATAAATAAAGAAAAGTTAGTTTATATAAATTATTACAAAATCAACAAATTCAAAATCGGCATCTGTGCAGATGGAACTGATTTAAATCATTTCCTCAATATTTCAAACCGACTCTAATATCGAAAATATTAATCTTAGTCTAGTTAATCAGTGTTATAAAGCCTATCAAACATTTTTGAAGATGTATCATTAGCAGAAACAGCAGCTTATAGATCAAATCTTAGCAGTAGAACCGAAGGCAATCAATCGAATTAAGGCCAATACCGAGATGGAAACAATAAACGAAAGCATTTTGTGGGGTCGAGCTCTTCAAAAAGTTAAAGACAAGGCAACTAAACAAAAGATTAACAAATTTTATAAAATTTCATCTTTTAACACCACAGATTGCAATCTATTGCTTTAGGATTTATAGAACAAAAAATAGGTCTCTCTGAGATCACTTGATATTAGTAATTTAGGTATGATTGTCAAAGAATGGGTTGAGCAATTCATCAATCAACTTTCCCTCTAAAATATTCTACCTCTTAAAGAGAATTTATTGAGTTATGGCTAGGAGGACAATTGGCTGAATATAAAAAATATTAGTGAGGCTTTTGAAGAGTGCGTAGGATTACGGTTAAGTATGTGGTAAAGTTTAATGCTGATCGAGGAGATAAAAGGGGGATATTCATGTGATCTTTAATTGGAAGAGGGAATTATCAGTTCCAACTCGCTTCTCGGATGGATCAACAGCATTTATGGACGAAACAATAAAGATAACAGTTAATGCTCATCCTCACCCAGTCTAGACCCTGAGTAGCTTGCATTAATTAAAAATATCAACAAATCCCAAATTCAAGAGCATCATAAAGTGCATGATAAATCAGTCGAACTCAGCTCGATGGCAATGCCAAATAACAATTATTCGGATGTGGCTGATATTGCTAATTTATTAAGAGAAAAAGATGGTTACAGTCCAGTCTTAAACTTTGCTAAAGATAACGCAGTCAAATCTATTTTTAAAAAATAAGTAGAATATAATGATTTGCAAAAGCGGATCAACACTGAATTCTCGGATCGAATTGTAAAGCAAGAAACAAAGCAGGTTTAAGGATAATTGGAAACTAAGTAAATATAAAATAGACAGATTAAAAGAGATTAAAAGATAGAAGATGTTGTTGAGAGATGGAGATAATTTTATGTTTAAATTCGATAGCTAAAGCTGTACGAGTCCAAACCCAAGTCTAAACTTCTGAAAGCAGTCATAAAACTGTCAACCCAGCATTAAAAATAATAATGTTTTTACTATTTGACTGCTGACAAGGGATATAGCGAAGCTAACAATCAGATGACTAAATTTTCTATTGATGTGCAGAAGGCCCTATATAATGAATCTGGATTACATATAATAATTCAAAATGAGTAATAAAAGGTAGTTATTAATGGGTTACTGCCAATTGAGGATATCGTTTAGTGGATTAAGAATGAGAGTGAAGAATGCAAAAAAACAATTGTTCTTTATGAGGCAGTGGGACAAATTTGTGGAAAATTGACAGTGAAACTAATTAAGGATTATCAGTAAATCAAGGAGCAAGAAGTCAATAAATAAAATATCCGCAGTAATGAAGAAAATACTATGTTTTTAACCATCAATAGCATCATACCTAATTTTATGCAGCCTAATTTATGTATATCTGTGGATGAAAATATAAAACAACCAATCAAAATCAATGTAAAGACTACTTTAAAACTGCTCAAACCTATTTATCAATCAGTAATTAATATTTCAGATGAAAACGGTTAATTATCATGCACTGTATCTTTGGAGTAACTGTTTTTAAAGAGATATATCCAAGCTGATTATCCCTTAATAAATATTCACACTGCTCACTTCATATCCACTCTCACAATAACCATGTCTTATTTGCCGCCAAATCAGTAGAACATTTAAGGAATTATCGTTTCAGAGAAAGATAAAGAATAGTCCAAAATAGAAAATGACAGTGTAACCTATATGATCAACGAAATTGATGTGATGGGGTACAAATTCACATGCAGTTTTACTGCTAAACTTTACTGTTATATATATAAGTAACAGAAAGAAATAGCGAAAGACTAATTAATACTTGTTACTCCCTCCATTAACTTCAAAGTAAAAGAGGAACCAACTAAATATTATCTAAAGCAGCAAAGAATTTCACTCAATTAATCTGATTAATCAGCCTATATCCAATTTAAACTCATGACTGATGGCACTGTCTTGGCAAGTACTGAAAGAGTCAAGATGAACAATATTAAAACTGGATTGACCACCTCTTATATCTGTATGATAGGGCATGGAAAATTGTTGTTTTGCTTGGGCATAAAAAAATTAAAAATTATCAATACAAAATACTCGTTGAGGAGAGTGTATTAGTGCTTGGAAAAATTACCCTAGCCATTAACTTAAAGAAAACTATCCAGTTTTATGAAGACTCTAAAGCAGCAATATAATTTAACCGTTTCCTAAATACAAATTTTAAAAGAGATAGCCTAATCGAATCGAAATACTAAGATATCATCCTGCCTAACCATATGGGGAGGGAAAGTAAGTGCTGTCGACTGCTCGAGTTTTCATGAGTTGTTCCCTGTTTCTGCTGGAACATTGGCCGCTATCATAAACTAGTTTATGTTCTTGTAGATTTAATTCAAAAATACAATATCTGGGGCACTATAAAAATCGTAAATATTGCGTGTTCTATCTGCTCTGAGGTAAGACAGTGAATCTACCGATTTAATAAATAGTCTAGAACAAGTATTTGAATAAATGACTGTCTCTAAGAAGGATGAATCCGTAGAACTACCATACACATGGATCTTCATTTTAATGTAGGGAAAAGAATCTCCCGAACTCTCTGAGAAAATAAAAGTAATAAAATAAATAGATGGCCTATATCAATCGATGCTTCACAAATATGCTTGAACTGTTTTTTCATACTATTTATCGAATCGGATTGCTTTGATTAAATTTAGTAATAATTAATTTATACATCCATAACCATTCAGAAGAATATTAATATAATAAATCTCCTATTATTGAGTAATGAAATGTCATGATATCTCTTAAGATTATGAAATTGGAAAAAATAGATTTCAATAATTGCGTCCATATTCATGAGCCACAGCTGAATTTTTATTAATTTTACAAACAACTATATACGAATTTGAATGTAATATTTTTACTAATCTGTAATTTATATGACTTCACAAAGGAGGGTCCATTATCGACTTACCAACTAAATGACTTTGAGTTTGGATTTTTGATTCAATATAGAAAAAAGGAGCTGCTGAAGTGTGCGAAAGAGGAAAGTAATAACATAAATAGATGGCCTCTATCAATCGATTCTGCACAAGTATGCATGAACCGTTCCCTGCTGTATATCAATTGCCTTATGCATCTATAATTATTTAGAAGTCTTTATCTGTGCCATTTCATTGAAACGCTTGAGAGGGAATGGTTTATATCTTTCTCTTGGGATAACAGCAGGAGTTGAGGAAATTATTATGCGCTGTATTTTAGATTGACGACTATCCAGCAGTCGCAATTATGTCAAACAGCTATTTGTCACAGGTTTTCGACATTTCTTTAAATGTTTGCCAATTGATGAATGGCTCAGCTCTGCACTTCACAATCAACTCTTCTACTTTTTACTCCGTAAGATATTTTTCAATAACATCATGTCTCAAAATCTACATGATTTGACCGATATCTGTGCATTCACACAGCTCATCTGCTAGCGACTACAATATTTTCATCGTTAAAGTAATACTATTGGCAAAGCCACTCCCAAATTTAACATTATCTTTAATAACTTCAGTATTTCCAGTTGCCTCATAAACTTCCTGTTCGTTGGGAGCGAAAAGAATAATATAATCCCAAATCAAAAGACTTACTTTCAAGTTGAAACTATATAAAAAGTACGTGAGAAGCCATGAAAAAATGAACAGAAACAGATTGAGCCCGTATCCTTATATTTTGGTTTTGACTTCCCTCAGAGGACTGCTTTTACCATTATCAATGAGCTATTCAATCACTTTTATGCAGCAAGTCACATTCTGAAAGTTTTAAGTAAAATTTCGGATGAGCATAAAAGATCTGTTAGTTGAAAGTCGAACAAACAATTAGAAGACCTCGTTTGGAGTGAATCCACAAAGTAATAGGAAGGCAACATGATAGTTCATACCCTGAGTGTAGCCTACTCCCTCAAAGTAGAGTGTTAAATTTTGAAGAATATTCGTCAATTACTGGCAATTAAGTTGCTTAATCTCTGGAAACGTTCTCTTAACATCCAATGCAATTTAATAAAACCTATTTTTTGTGTTTTCATCATTGGCAATGGGGTGTTCATTGTAAAAATTAATTACGGGTCGGCTCCAATTTTATGAGTACTCGAATAATGCGATTTTCCAAGCTGTTCTTCGTTATTAACTGAGCAAAAAAGACTCTCCAGCCTCAAATTTAAAAAGATCTTTGATAGCTAGTGATTATGGCTGGGATTAGTTTGCGGTTTCAATATTTTTAAGTTCCTGTTCAGTAATAAACTGTCCTATTGTATTGTGTATCTTAACCTGCCTCATCCAGTTAATTTTGCGCTTTAGTTTTCGGTGTAGAATAGAGCCTGCTGGCTCTACATCAGCGATTCCTCCCGATCCGCACCCCATCTTCTAACTATAATATATAACTAATCTTTTTCTAAATAAATTCTTGGCCCAAAATTAATTCTATAAACCATACTATTCTTCATTTAATTCAACTTTAATTGATTTAACTGGGCTTATAATACTAACTCTAGCATAATTACGCATGATCCAAAGATCATATCATCTTGTTATTTTGATAACGCTGATCACAAGACTCACCGCAACTAAATTGGAAGTTATTTCTCCCATAGAATTAGCCAATCAGTTCACGAATGGGATACCGATACATGTGTCTCCTATTGGATTTAAACCATTATCAGGGAGATTAGATGGGATAACGATCCTTTCAATGCCGGGAGGAGCTTGCAGCATAATCCAAGATGTTCACAGCTAGAACTAAGACATTTTCATTTTGGCTGACGATAGTCAATGCCTATAATCAGTAAAAGCGAAGAACATCGCAAACTCAGGAGCATACGTAGCCATAATAAAGCAAAATATAAATAACACACTCCATGATAAAGAAAATAGCCTCGTCCATATTCCAGTGGTTGAGATATCCCCCGCCTAATTTGACAAATTAGTTTAGTTTATCAATCAAAATCCTGAAAGTAGAGTCACTCTTAGTCTTGATTTTACCGATCATAGTCAAACGCACCCTATTAACTTAGAAGTATGGTTTTCCCCCACTTAAATTGGCAGCTATAAATTTATCTTTGATATTAGGGGATTTATATAGACTCAAGAAAGTGTAGTTTCGTTTGCTCCTCACTACGTACTTCAATCACAAAGAGAAACTAAAAATTATGTTGGATGCCTGTCAGGCGGAAGATACTGCCCAACAGAAATAGAGTTTTAGGGTAAATATGAAGGCAAAAATATCGTGGAATAAACTCTTAGACAGCTCATCCTTTGGAAAATGTCTCCATCTCTATGGTGGAAATATAGTGAATAGTTTTATAATAGTTGCCTTCTCTAAGTCGACCAAATATTCTTGAACAGCACTTTGCTTCAATACTGTTCCTAGAATTCGATGATAATTGCAGGAGTTGATGATTTTGATTTTAAAAAAGAATATAGTAATTCCTTCTTAGGAGGAGTCATTTAGAAGGATGATAATACTTATTTACTCTAAGAGAGGCAGAAGTATATTAAAGAACAAATAACGACCCATCCCATTGTATTGGTTAATAAAAAACCAGTAGAAATGTAGTTGAGTACGGTTCAGGACAGGATATGCCGCATGCAAGGCGATAATGCAAATTCTGTATGCAAAGTCAAGGATGGTATGACCACTCTACAAATTGTCATTATTGTCATCGTGATGGCTGTTGTTTTTATCGGAACTGCTGGACTCTATCGACTGTACATGCACATTCGCATGCGGCAATAAATCAAAACTGAAATAGACAAAACTCTAGAGCAGTATTACAAGTATATGTAAACGTTTGAAGGCAAGTAAAAACCGTCAAAGAAGAACAAATAAACTTCCCGACCCCTGACAGAATAACTAGAATAAGACCCATATTTGAAGAAACAAGTCAACAAACTAAATGAACATATTGAGCTGCCTGATATTAAAAAATGAATTATCTTTATCGGCCAAATCAATGAATTTCGTAAATTAATTAATTTATCAGCAACTGTACATTATATTCTTAAGACGTAATATTATGGATATTTTTTAATTTTAATATATAAGCCAGCTAATATGAAAGATAGACAAGAATCACTTTTAACTGAGTCTCTTATTTAATCTCGCATCTAATAGGAACCACAACAAGTTACTTTTTTGTCAATGTTGCGCTTTGCTAATGCCGATGAGCGTAGATATATGATTGCAGGCGCAGTCTCAGCCACTTTGGCAGGAATCACTTTTCCTTTTTTCCTCATGTTTTTTGGACAGATTACTAACATCTTCAGCGACGTGGATCATGCTGCGTAGAAGGGATTTAACATCATGGTCAAATTTGTTGTCCTTGGCTCAATCTATTGGATCTTTGGTACTTCTATTTATAATTAGGCTTTCTATCACTCTATTCATGGAGTTTCTCAGGCTCAACCCAAAGCGCTCGTATGAAAAAACTGTACTATCAAACTTTGCTTGAACAGTAAGTCGCATGGTATGATTCCATTGATGTGGGTAAACTGGCTTCCAAGATAGCTAAAAATATCAGTATCATCTAAAATGCCATCGGAGAGAAAGTCGCTCTTTTAATCAGTGCAACTTTAAGCAGTAGCTTTGGAGTTATCTTTGCCTTTGTAAACTGCTGGTAGCTCAGTCTTTTTCTGACTGCTATCCTGCCTATTATAATATACTCTGGCTTTTTACTTATCAAGTCTCATGCCCTTAGAGCTAAAGTCAATACTGCTTCTTATTAAAATGCGAGTGGAATCGCAGAGCAGGCCTTTGCCTCGATTAGAACGATAAAATATTTAGTTGGGTAATTATTTTAAGTTACGCGCTTTTAATAAGCTCTCAAATCTGGCAATAAGAAAGCTATCAAGTACATCGCGTTGGTTTCTATCTTTTACGCTGCATTTTATTTTGTAGCCATCGGTATTTTCTCGATTGGCATGTGGCTCGGCAAATAAGTACTTTTGTGGAATCTTGATAGCGGAAAATACTCAGCCGCTGATATAGTAGGAACATTTTTTTGTGTGGTAAATGGGGGTTCTTCTTTTGGACAAATTTCGCCTATTCTTAAGAATTTAGCGGAGGGGAAAGTTGCCTTTGGAGAGATGATGACTCTTATCAATCGGAAAAAAACATTAATAGAGCCTTAAAATGGCAGAAAAATCAAAAAGATAAAACAAATTAGTTTTAAAAAAGTTTCATTTGCATACACCAAGCTAAATGACCAATAAAATCAGCCATTGACAATTCTCAAAGACATCAGCATCAAATTTGTCGCTAAAAAAGTCAATGCAATCGTTGGAGAATCGGGTAGCGGAAAAAGCACTATTACACAACTGCTACTTAGATATTATGACTGTAAGAGTGGCACTATATCGATTAACGGGCATAACATTACCGATATTAACATTAATAACTTTAGAAGGAAGATTGGGTTTGTGGGGCAGGAGCCCGTCCTTTTTGCCATGAGCATCGAAGATAACTTAAAAATAGCCGACCCTAAACTTACAGAGGAGGAAATTGTGGATGCCCTGAAAAAAGCCAATGCATGGTAGTTTGTTAATAAAATGTAAAAAGGAATAAAGACTTACGTTGGTGCCGGAGGAATTCAGCTTTCTGGTGGTCAAAAACAGAGAATAGCCATTGCGAGAGCCGTCTGCAAAAATCCACAGTTGTTGATTTTGGACGAAGCCACTTCTGCACTCGATCATAAAAACTAAAAATAGATTCAATTAACTCTGCAAAATTTGGAAGAAAGCAATATCACAACTATTGTCATTGCTCATAGATTATCGACAATCAAAAACGCTGATACGATTTTTGTGCTGTAAAAGGGAGAGTTGATTTAGCATGGAAATCACGTGGCACTCTTAAATAAAAACGGAGTCTACAGCCGATTGGTTCATACCCAGCTATAAGCATAAAAAAAAGGATTGTTAAATGATCCTGATCCCTCATAGTTGATAAAAAGCAATATCAGTGAAAATCAATAGGAATAAGCATTAGACTAATAGCATCTTCTGCATAACAAATAGTAAATTGCCGAAGAATAACTCAAATAAGGAGCCGTTTTTAGAAAATTATTAAGATAGGCAAGACCTCACATCTTGTTTGTGCTTATAGGGGCAGTCAGTTCTTTAGCTAATGGATTAGTCATCCCTTTTTACTCGATGGCATTTGGAAAGATCTTAGCGCTGCTCACCGATGTAGTGGCAAACTAAGATGAAATCAACGAGTACTGTCTCTATTTTTTCCTGATAGCCCTCGCATCTGCAGTTACTTCTTTCCTCTATAACTTCAGTTTCGGAATTGTGGGTGATCGCCTCGTACATGATCTCCGCTTAAAGACATTCCAAAAGCTATTAAAATTACCCGTATCCTACTATGACAATAAATAAAATACTCCGGGAGCCATATCCACCAAACTATCAACCTAAGCTTATCAAATCCATAACATGATCACGGGCATAATTGCTGTTATTTCTCTTAATACTACCATTTCAGTCGTCGGACTTCTGATTGCATTTATTCATTGCTGGAAAATAGCGTTAATTACTTTAGCCTTTACTCCTTTTCTTATGATTGCGACTTCGATTAGCACTGCAATTGTCAAACGAATGAGCACCAAATCGCAAAGGTCTTAAAAATTTATTGGATCCTTGATTAGCGATACCGTTAGTAATATACGCACAGTCAAGTCGTTTGGCAAAAGTTCCTTTTTTATTAACAAATTTGAAGAAAGTTTATTGGAACTGAACAAAGTAGCGTTTTAGCGATCCATGAAAATTTCATTTTTTCAAGGAATGCGTAGGGCGATGATTATAATTGCTGAAGGACTTACTCTTTGGATTGCAAGCATTTTGTACTCTTCGGGGAACATATTGGAAAGTCAAGATGCCATTTTTGTTAGTATCTTTGCTATTGTCTATTGTTCGACTTCCCTCGGGCAAAGTAGCCAATACATGCCTGATATAGCTCGAGCTCGAAGATCAGGAGCAATTCTTTTTGATATTCTGGAGGATAAAGACGAGGAAGAAAACTCTTTGAAAGGAGGAGGAGTTCTAAAAAACTAGATAAAGGGGTAAATTGAGTTTAGAGATGTTTGCTTCAAATATCCATCTCGGGATAATATGGTTCTGCAAAATTTTACGCTCAAAATAAAGAAGGGAGAAAAAATAGGCCTAGTCGGAGAGTCTGGTAGCGGAAAATCGACAATTGCACAGTTACTCTTGAGGTTATATGAGCCCGTATCCGGCAGTATCTTCATTGATGGAGTAGATATCAAGGAGTATGACCTGTACAGTATGCGCCGACAACTTGGAATTGTTAATCAAGAGCCAACTATGTTTTTAGGCACAGTAGACAGCAATATCCGATACAACTCATAGCCCACCCAAGAGGAGTTCACTTCTGCCCTTTCTATTGCTTGTTGCAAGAGATTCGTGGCGGAATGGTAGTAAGGGTTGTAAAAGCAAGTTGGGCAGAAAGGGTCTCAAATATCCGGAGGCCAAAAGCAAAGAATTGCAATCGCTCGTTGTTTAATAAGAAAGCCCGTAATTCTATTGCTCGACGAGTCGACGAGTGCCCTTGATGCAGAAACTGAAAGCAATGTGCTAGATAACTTAAACAGTTGTATTCAGGGTATTACTACAATCTCCATTGCTCATCGTCTAAGTACAATCAAATAATCGAGCAGGATTATCGTGATGCGAGACGGCAAAATCATAGAAAGTGGTACTTATGAGGAGTTAATGAACCTTAAAAGTAGCTTTTATAAATTAGCAAGGGGTCAATGATATATTTGCTAATAATATTCTATATTTCACTAAATACAGTAGCGCATCAATTATTCCTAACTATTTCTTCTGTTAAGTGAATTTTAATAATCTCTTGTCAGTATTTAGGCTTAAGAGCAAAAATTAAGCTTGATTATCATTTTACTTTGTCCACGATTATAACTTTTTTTTGTTATTTAATTATTTTGCAAAGATATTTTAAGGTAAATGGTCGGAAATATTTCCTTCAAAAAAATAATTCAACAATATTTACATCTAATGTTATTTGACAAGTTGTCGAGAACCAGTAAAGAAATAACAAACGCCTCATTGATATTTGTAAGGTTTGGAGTTGGTGTTAGACCTATATAAATTATAGATATAATAGCTAAAAACAATGATAAATCGTCTCGTGGCCTAAAACACTCTCAAAGTGCCGTTCAAAGGGCAACCTTACTTCTCCGTCTCCAAAAAATTATTGGCCTATCAAACTGAAGGGTTCATTAAGATCAAAAACTTGAACAAATAATCAAAAGACATCGATATACCCATCAATAGTCCTTCACTGCAGTTTGGATTGTCGCAAAATCAGTCATGGCTTATGCTACTCACTCCTACTCATGCTCTTTAAATATATTCAGTATAGTTTTTAAATGGAATCGCGGAAGGATCTTTCAGGAAGGCAGCCATTCTACAAAATGTTGAGTTTTTCAAATAAATAAAAGGGGGAATTACACTGATGGCCAGCAACAAGACTCTGAAGGTTATAAGTTTTGCAGATATCTAAAAGTAAATGCTAGTCAATGCTAACATAGATGCGAATAACTTACCATCCTTAGCTAAAATATAAAATTAGGACACATTGACGGCCTCCCCTTATAGCTAAAGGATATTCCTCACAAGAACAACAGGAGAGGCCATTTCGCTTAACAATTAGCCAAAAACTGAAGTATACGACCGAATTATGAAATCAAGCAAATATGAATGCTCCATAACTCTATCTTATTTGAGAATTATTTTGGGTGTTTATAAGGACAAGTTTGTCTTTCAACGCAAGGGTTAAAAATAAGTAGAGATATTCGATGTCAACGAATCTAAACTTGTGGGCAAATTTTAAATTGAAGGAGCCATCAAATTTAGCGAAGTCAAAGACAATTTGTTGCTGATTGTCAACAATAAATAAAATACGGACTATTTTAACTTTTTGGTATTGAACCCATAACCATCTAGCACGTAGCCACTAATAACAAATCGAGTGATATACTAAAAAGGGAAGGGAGATTATTATCGAATCTTTAATATGCAAACCATGGAAGCAGCTCTCTTGCTGGACAAAAAGAAAAATAATGAAATCACTGATCATTGCATTCCTAAAATAGCATAAAGTACATCATCTATCCTATATATCCTCAATAAAGCCAAGTAAAAAGTGGAAATCATCAAACTGGATCATTTTAAACTGCTCAAATCCCCATTTGGAGAGTAAAAGCTTGACATGATTGTTTACTCGAAGAAGGGGGAAGAATCAGAGCCCTCCCTTGCCTAAAAAGTTTAAATATAAAGGAATCATATCCATTCATCCATGTAAATCCAATCCGGTGCAAAGACTCTTGAGGATATGCAGAAAAAGTTTGTATAAAATCTGATAGATATCAAACTCAAAACAGTAATGAAGAAATTCAACTAACTAGAAAGGAAGGTTGAAAATCTAGAAAGGATCATTTCCAATATCAACGAAAAGATACAACTTAATTTGGAAAAGATAAACCGACAGTAAATCAAAGACAACGTCGAAAAACTATTCGATAAACTTACACCTCAGTTTTAAAAATATTTTGCGGAGATATTCAAACAAGTTGCAGGAGTCCTTGACCAGGGGGTGAGCTACTATAATATGAAACTTGCCAAAGAGGCAGATATCCATAAAGAGGCTCTCTCTCAGATTGTAGGAGAGACTTTCAAGGCAGCTCAAGAAGTTATGGAGATTGGAAAGAGGGAGCAGGCTATCAGTGAGAAGACAGAAGACCATCTGAAAAAATTGTTGGAAACTAAGAAGAAATGGACTAGGTCAACCGAGTAATTCGAATCGAGAACTCGCGAAGTGTCCAGTCCAGTGCCGAGAGCGTCAGTTTCCACATCGCCTCACCCCGAGGGTAAGGTTTTTATCCGAGCTGATTTGAACTATCCAAGCAAAAAATAAACATGATTAGCAAGAAACATCAAATATCATTCATATAACAAGAAAGATAGTATTCCATTCTTATGAAATTCATAAACATAGCTTATTAACGATTTAAGGCCCAATGAAATATCTTTGCGCAATAAGACGATTTTTTATGTAAATAAATGAATATATGAGTTAATGGATTATTTTGATCTAATATGAATTATAATATCACTCTTAGTGCTTTTTATATGGAAAAAATGGATTGAACCCCATCAATTTAATTCCTTTCTTCGTGTCTTTTTAGGATTCGATGCTATCACTCTTGTTTTTAATTGAATTGAATGAAGTTATTTTGTAATTGGGCGGTTTCGATTTTAAATATGAAGGTGTATTTGTCAAATCAACACTCACTATAGGCTCACTGGAAAATGGGGAATTATGAGATTATATGTTGTTTTACTTTTTCGATTCTCGCTTAGAGGGAGACTTAAACCCAATTTTATTTACATGAACATGTTCTTCTTAATTCATTCCGCAACAAAGGTTGACCACGCTTTTTTCGTATATTATTGATCCTTGCGATTATTCCTTTTATACAGGTGCGCTGGTTTAATTTTTAAATATTTTCATAACTCGAGACTGATCGAGATTCTCTTCATTTTCTCTTTTAATACTCTATCGCCTTTGCATAAAAGATGGCTTATACTTGTATTCAATTGAATTTGAACGGGTCTATTTTTCAACTGAAGGCCTTTGAGTTTTAGACTCGCTTTTGGGAGCCTCTCGCTGATATTGCTATCTTTGCAAAAGATGAAAAAGATGAGAAGTGGGCTAACTTTCTTTTATTTATTTGGGAATTAAATGAGACGTGCCTAAGAAACGGAGACGCCTAATTGGTGACTATATTTATTCCGCACCTTTTTATTCGTCCTGCTTCAGGTTAGAACCATCCATCTTTCTATTGAGTTCTATTATGATCTTGGAACTATCTTCTTTTTTGCTGAATTTATCATGAGCTGAGAAAGAGAAAGCCTATGATTTCAATTTTTAATTGCCCTTATTAGACACAACTGATATTTTATTTGGATTAGTTCTGGAGGTGCCATTACCATCATTTTTATTTCTATGCATTTATTTACTTTTATGACTGTCGCTCTTCAGCTATTTTTTAACAAATGTTTGGTATACCTTATCGTTCTGTTCTATCATCTCTTCCGAGGGTCGATGAGTACTACTCTCTCTAATATTTGTGAAAAAATCATTTTCTTGAAATTTGCCTCCCACCTAAATTACTGAAATTTATTGTCTTTTCGCTGAACTCATACTGCTATAGTTTTCCAATATAAAATTGTTGTCATTATAATTTTATTATTCAAGGCCATTGCAGAGGATCTTGCCTTCATTATTGCTTAATTTTGTTGCCAAGTTATGAGAAGCCACACTCGCATCTTGATCAAGAGGATTATGGCTCATACTATATAAGTTCAATGTAGAACAAGACTCATTTTCCATCTCAATAATTGAATAATTTGAAAAGAATGATGGGGAGGGCTGCTGACTTTGATTACTGTGATGATTTTGATGATTTTGAAGGTTTGCTTTTCCAATCATATCAGGTATCTTCTTAGAAATGCAGGCATTGCCAGATTTGAAAGAGTTATCCTATCTATCCTGAGTAGAATCCATATCATTTTGCAATTTAACGGGGCTGCCTGAGAACTTGATGTGGACGGCATTATCTTGATTCGATTTTCCAGTTTAGTATATATGATCGCTGAGATAGTTCGACTCCAGTAGATGTTGATACAATCTGCCATTTCTTTAATGATGTAATGGTGACTGACCAGTGGAATGAGAATAATGATATTGATTCATATTATTTTATTGTATGCGGTTTTTATTAACAAGGATAGATAATTAATTAAAAAATTTAAACCTTACAGCTGAACTGCCTTTTGAATATTCGTGAAAAATATTGAGTTTTATTTATTTATTTATTTTATATTTTATAAAGTTTTAAATCAACCATAAAAATTAAAAATATGCAAAGCGATAATTTTTATAAAATCAACCGCAGAGTCACATATGCATGTATCGTTAAATTGGTAATTTGATAACTGGATTATAAGATACAATTTTACTCAAAATTCAGTATATTTTCCTTTGTTATAACAACTACTTTTAAATTTAATAGATATGTAATAATGGTATCAAGATCAGCATCCAAGAAACTCAAAGCATCTTTGATGCTTTCTCAAAATATTATTCCCACAATTAGGACAGTAGTGATTTTTATCTAAACAAGAATCCAACATAAATGGAAGACAACAGCAAAGGGGGTTTACACAGCACAAAAAAGCACACCATAAAAAGGTTGTATTTCCGATCTCCTGATTTACGATTGTAGGAACTGACATCTTACAGCAAGAGCATGTTAATGTTAGTGGATAATTGTAATTTTGAGCCCTGCATAATTAAAGAATTACGTTTATATTTGAATTACAGGAGGCTGCATTGGATATTAAGGGGCATGATTGACTTAATTTGGAACTGGAGCATGATTAAATTGAGGGGTAGGTGGAGGACTGAAAGGGTAATGTGCCAGATTGTAAGCTGTTTATGATTAGAAGATTTGATCTTGCAGAACAATCTGAGGTTAAACTGGTTGTCCAACTGATATTTATTGGGAGTGAATCTTCATTTCAACACTTGGTTCATCTTCAAAATGCTGATAATTATTTTTTTGCATTTGTTATTTAATACGATAATCAAAAGATTATAGGCAAAGGATCAATCTAATGATCTAATATTAATAACAATAATAATCACATTTAAGTATATATTCCTGTATGCCTTTCAATTCTCAAAAGCATATAGGTTTCAATTTGCTGCTGCACTTACAAAGAGAAGAACAATTATTAAATGTTTATAAGGAAGTAGGTCAATAATAGAACATATATCAAACATGAGAGGGGTGTTTTCTCACTTAAATTTCAATTTATTTTAATTTTTGCAACGCTTCCTAGAAATAATATTTTTTTTTCATTACAAGGTCGTTTTTCAAATATAGAATCCGCAGAGACTCTTCAGTGTTCCCTTGGAAGAAGGCCGCGCAGGATTGGGTTGAATAGTTCCCTATTTCATTCTTTATCACCTGGATGTGATCTATTTGCTTCAACAGTTTTAATTTCTTTAGTGCCAGCATTTAAAAATCAATGTTCTGCCTCTTAAACTGTTAAATCTATTTTTCAAGTCTTGCCAGTTCAATTTTTTTCTGATTGATTTTCTTTTCTTGAGCATGAACTTCCTGTTCAGCAATTTGCTGATAGATAGTTGTGAAGTTTAGCATTAAATGATGCTTAATGATGATTAAAGCTACTATAAAATAGTATCTTGTGTAGTATTGTTCCTCAAATGGTTAGATTAGATAGCCAAGCTTATTGGCATATAAGTAATTCTTAACCAATTTATGATAAGATTTGCAGTTATTTTGGTTACGAATCTCTCCATAATCAGAAACATCTTCCTTCCTCTATTGGGGTTCGGAATAAGATTAAAGGTCATCTTAGGATTTTTCCACCTCTTTTGACCTCTTTGGTCCTCTATGAGCCTATTTTTTAATTTTCTTATTTTTCAACATTTTCCCATTGTTTTAATTTTTATTCTTTTATAAAATCAAACTTTTTTAATAGTTTTAAGAATAAAGTTGTTTTTCCTCTTATTGCGTCCCTGTCTGAAGAATTTCAGTCTCCTCCCCTTCCTCCATCAAGGATGATAGTCCTATCTCCCTTCCATGTGAATTTATTGAAAAACATATCTCTTCAGAGAGTTCCTCACAATAAGGAAAATTATCAACAAAACTGATATTATAAGGAGAGCTGTAGTCCCGATTCACCACCTCGCAGAGTATATCCAAGTTGATGCAGGTGAAGTTGTGGGAATGTTTAAGGTTTTGATTTCCCATATAGCTTGTGGTAATTAATAAATAATATATGAGGAGAAAGGCCTCCATTTTTAAGGCCAAGTTTAATCCAATTCTCCTTCTCCAACAGTACGGCCTCGTCCTTGAGGAGGTCCTTTTGCCATTTTTCGGCTAATGATAATTGAATATGTGTGAGTATGAGAAGTAAGTGTAATATCAACATTTTGACTGCTCAAAAGAGTCATAAAATGTACCGACAGCCCATCCTGGCTGTATCTCCTTCCTAAGAGTAATTGAAGACTGACTTGATTTGGGGAGATATTTGGGGATTTATAATTAATTAATATATATCAATTATAGTTTAAATTAATCTTTAATTAATCATGGATATTATAAAACATAGTTTATATCAATTTTTCAAAAACTTTACCGGATAATGAATATATTGTTAAATATCATTATTAGAAAGAAATATCTCTGAGAGTGGTTAAAATAATGTATATGATAAAAACTATATTTAATACAAATCCTTCAGGGAAGATAATTGTGAGAAATACTTAATAAATATCCTTGCTTTATTGGTATTTCAGTCAAAATGAAACCTTCAACTAAGTGCATATGAGTAATTTAAATTAAAAATTAAAAGAACATTCTAATATTTAAGACTATTATATTAATAATATAAAAAGAATTGGATTGCTGCTTTTATAATTGTTTTGACACAACTTCAATGGTGAGCTTTAATTATTTCATTAAATGTTGTGTTTGTGGCCAAGAGTGGAAAGGACATATAGAAAGTGGCGACTCAGATTACGATTATAGTGATGTGGAGTGTTCTCACTTTAGAATAGCAAGGCGTCGATGGACAAAAACAGGATGACTATTTGGTGGAAATGCTAAAGCTAGTTTAAGCATAACATTGACTCATAAATCAACAGGAGCTTCCTTTTATAAGCAACATAACTATTGGGGATGGAATAACGGTGATTCAATCAGTCAAACCATGTCAGGTCCTGGCTACCTATGCATCGCTACTTCTAACTAAAGCTATCATTGGGCAACTGTTGCTGCCATATCCCTCGTTTCAGCGGCCTTGACTCCTTTAGGCTCTGGTTGGATTCCTGCAACATTGGCAGGAATAGATAACGTAATGAGATCAGCTAGTTATTTGCAAGCATTATCCAAACTATCATGTAGTACATTTTGATGAACACTCCCATATTATTCTATTTCTTTAAGTTTTACAAATTTAATTCTATATTGGTAATTTAGTATATCTTAAGAACGGGAATTTATAAAAATAATAATCACAAAATCAATATAAATTCTATAAAATAAAGTATTTATGTAATGAAAAAAGATAATTATTGATATTTTATAAATAAACTTGTCGGTAATACCTTAATAATGTAAAAAACATCAATAAAAAAAAGTAAATCCATTAAAATTCCTGGTAGAAAACCTAGTTTACTATGATTGTTATCGTGCTAGCTTGAAAATCTGATTTATGGTCTCATTCAATCAAGGATATATAGTTAATATTGCCGACGATAATATCCCATCCGTTGCATTTAAATTATATATACTATCTTCATATGCCAATCCTATCTAACTTCAAAAAAAGAAAATGCTTTATAACCATCACACACAAATCAAGATTTTGCCAACCGCCATCTACCAGTCGACTTGAGATCATCAGTAAAATTTAACTTCAGTCTCAATGGAAAAGTCTCACCCTCGACAATATCACCGATCAATCAGATTGTCGACCCCTAACATAAAAATGCATGACTGTAAAACTTAGACAATAGAACTTCCATAAATTAAACCTTAATAAAGAAAACAAGTCATCTAATCGTCCAGCAATAAAAACGAAGCCCAATAAATTTAATGACATGAATTTTATGTGGTGCAAATAACTAAGCGGAAATAGCGAGCTCATTTGTCTTGAGCGCTAAGACATGTTTAGCAATGACAATGAGTGAGTAATTAATTGATAATTTGTTTAACTATGCTTCTAATAATATTGATAATTAAAGTATTGAATAAAATACTGTCAAAACAGCATTAAATTGTTTTACCTCACAAGACGCAGATTATTTATTCTCAATAGTATATTTATCATTATAATCATTGAAGATAGTCTATTTAAAATGTATTCAAAAGATAAATATCTCACTGTTCAAGAGAAGGTTGATGAATAACATTGTATTCTAAGTTAATTAACATCAAATTGATTCATCATTCAAGAGAATTATTGCCCGTTGCTTATTAATGGGCGACTATCAAATGGAGCCACCCATCCTTTTCTTAATCTTAGAAATGATTCAATAAAAAATCTTGTAGTTTTTATGAAGAGTATAATATTTTCTTTTGATAAAACATGTACAGGGACGTGTATTACTTCCAAACTCCGTTAGATTATGAAACAATTTTAGGTCGCAAAATTTTTTTAATTTGCCTGATATTGTAATTTGATTTATGAAATACCTTGATCATTAGATAAGTACGCGCATGTTCGAATTGGAAGAGGATTAAAATCATCAATAGCCTTAACAATGATGGGAAATGTTCCTGGATATTTTTTCAGGAAATATTAGGACTGTTATTTTCTTACCTTAGAATCAAGCTTCATAAAATCATCGTAAATGATTCTTTTGCAATGATTTCTGCCGTAGTTGTTCATAATTTATAATTTATAATAACCTCTTGCTATTTTATCAATGAATGTATACAATAGACTCTAGTCATCGCCTTTCGGGGTTGGGG
>Ga0302280_1000712_pt1 | contig 29116 bp, 17 predicted proteins | sample III_Fen_E1_1_FD_198771 | JGI IMG/M metagenome (GOLD analysis project Ga0302280, IMG submission 198771) | Peat permafrost microbial communities from Stordalen Mire near Abisko, Sweden - III_Fen_E1_1 | ecosystem: Environmental > Terrestrial > Soil > Wetlands > Permafrost | place: Sweden: Abisko... | reverse complement strand
CTTCATGCAGCGCATCTGTGATAGATGCTTTTAATATTTATGTCGATTGTATGACAATTGATAAATATAATTATTGATTGACAAATGAATATTATCATTAAGTCAATTATCAAAAATATAGAATCGAAGGAAGCTAATCGGTAAAAATTAGATAAATCCAAGTCTTGTTCTAATACAGATATGTACATTTACTTCCATTTAGAGCGGACAATTCAGAAGGGCAAATTGTATTAGTAAAAAAACAAAAAAATATTTATCGTCGAATCAGTCATTTTCTTCCAAATATCGAATCCAATGGCATCTATAAGTTATTTGGGGTATGAGTTATTTTATTGATAGTTTGTTGGCATTAATGAGAGAGCCATTGAAGATTAGAATTATAGTGAATCTTTTTTCTATGCCCATCTCTTCGGCAGAGTCATTCAGAAAGTGTAAATTGGCAAAAATGCAGTAATCATAGATTTTTAATTGCCAAAGCCTCAGTAAGGTCAATTTCCGATGTAAATATTAATCTAAAAAGCCAGTATATACTCTAACGATATAAATCGAAAGGAAATAAAAATTTTTATGAAGTCGCTGAACTCCTAGATCAATTATATCAAATATTTAATGAACTTAAACCAATTGATTTGACTGAAAGCTAACAAAACAAATCTTTCAATAAAACGTTGGAGTCACTTGGAAACGACATGTTTATATGCACACACGGAGTTGCTAAGATTGCTATCTCAAAATCTTTCCTGACATATTTGGAATACGATGTTTAGGAGTTTGCTGTTTCAGCCGCAAAGTATCGCTCCATATTTACTGAGTATTTTTGATGATAGATAGATTCTTTTCGGCAAAATCGTATGCCACTGGAGTAAAACACATAATCAATATGATCAAATATATTGTGGAATTTAGTAAAGGCTTGATTACCGTGGAGCAACTCAAAGAGCTATCCACTCTGTCTATGACAGATTTTATTTATTCGAAAAATGGAGTCAAGTCTTACTGTAGTACAACTCTATTTTGGGTGAATATAGAATCTCTTTGTCATAGAGTGGAAAGTATTCACTATCGTAGTGATTAGATACCCATTAAGAATTGTTCCTAGTACCACAAGGCAATTTAAGACTAGAAGTCAAAGATTCAGCAAAATGAGATTCAGATAATAAAACAGATAAAGAAAATTCCTAGGCATTTACTGAATGAAAATACATCTAAAATAGCAAGCTATAAAATAATTCGCTCAAAGACGACTGAAGAGAAATATGAAGAAGGTTCTGATGCTAAATATATTTAATGATTGTTCATGCAGTAAAAAGTATTAAATTAGCAATGGAAGAAAATAGTGAATGAATCATGATATAATATTTGTCATTCATAATTCCTAAAAGACATTCATTGACAAATGATAATTTGATATAAATATTTCTTATATTGTAGTTATTGTATAAATAGAGGTACAGCTAGGATTTTTGGGGAATAAGTAAAAAAAGAGAGAAAGAACCAAAATCGACTCAATTTTGGAAGTTTAAGGTCTTGGTTATAGAAATTTGTAGAAAAACCAGGAATAACACAAACAATAAGATAATTACAAACCATAAAAAGAATGATACGAACTCTCCTCTTCATGCAATGCATCTATGATTTTAATCAATTATCGGATTGATAGTTGTTTTTCAATATTTAATTATTGAGATTAGATTAATATAATTATTGCTCATGAAAAAAGGAAATATCATTAATTCAATTATCAAAGATATAGAATCGAAGGAAAACAATCAGTAAAATTAATAAAATTACAAGCATTTTTCTTCTACAGATAAGTACATTTACCCCCCATTTAGAGCGGACACTTCTGAGAGGCAAATTACATTAGTAAAAAAATAAAAAAATCTTTATCGTCGAATCATTAATTTTCTTCCCAATATTAAATAAAATCGCATCTATAAAGTATTTGGGGTATGAATTGTTTTATTGATAGTTCATTGGCATTAATGAGATGGCTATTGAAGATTAGAATTATTGTGAATCTTTTTTTAACACTCATTTCTTCGACAGAGTCATTCGAAAGGTGTAAATTGGCAAAAATGCAGTAGTGATAGATTTTTAAGGGCCAAGTATTAAGGAAAATCAGGTTCCTATGTAAATATTTGGATAAAAAGTCAGTATATAATCTAACGGTACAAATCGAAAGGAAATAAGGAGTTTAACTAAATCGCTGAACTTTTAAGTCAATTATATCAAATCTTCACTGGACTTAAAATGAACAATTCGACTGAGGACTAAAAAAAATTATCCTTTAATAAAACGTTGGAATCACTTGGCAATGATATGTTTGTCTGCACAAACGGGATATCTCAAGTGGCTATTTCAAAATCTCTCCTGACATATTTGGAATACGATATTTAGGAGTTTGCTGTTACAGCCATCAAGTATCGCTCCATATTTACTGAGTATTTCTGCTGATATATAGATTCTTCTCAGCAAAATAATATTTTGCTGGAGTAAAGCATTTTATCAATATGATTAATTGCCTTGTGGATTTTAAAAAAGGTCTAATAAGTATGAAGCAGCTAAGAGAGCTATCCACTCTGTCCATGACAGATTTTATTTATTCTAAAAATGGAGTCAAGTCCTACTGTAGTTCATCTTTATTTATGATAAATATGGAGTATCTCTGCCATAGGGTAGATCTCATATACTATCGCAGTGATTAAATAAAGCTAGCCATCAAGAGTTGTTCCTTACAGCAAACATTAATTTAGGATTAGAAATTGAAGATTCAGCAAAATGAGCTTCAGATAATAAAAGAGATAAAACAAATTCCTGGACATTTATTGAATGAAAATAAAGCTAAAATTGTAAACTATAAAATAATTTCCGAGGAGATGATTGATGAAAAGACTTGTGATGATAAATATCTTTAAACATGATTGTTTATTCAAAAAATGTATTCTATAAGCAATAGACGAGTAATGACTTGATTCATTGATTATATAATGAAAAATAAACGATATTCATTGAAAAATTATGATTCGTATGCCCAAACCATCCTATTTTCTCTAAATTGAGCTACATCGACAAATATTTTTTATTTCTTAGCAAGACATTCTCATCCACGTACTCCTGAGCATTACTATTAATGTTGCTATCTTAAATCCTCTATCGATTGATTGTATACACTTTAAAATCTTAATGATAAAAGCCATATTAATAGCTAAAATATAATTGTTGGTAGCATTAAAAAGATAAAATGAATATATATAAAAATTATTTAAGATTGAACTAGACGCTGTCCTGAAATCACTGTTCTGGTAATATCGTCAATGGAAGTCTTTCATTAAAATTAATTGATATCGGATCAAGTATTTATAATAAATTATCAAGAGGATAAACTATCGGATTGTTTTTCCTTATTATTAAAGTGATTTACTTTGACTTCAAAGACAATTAAATCACTCAATTACTTGAAATAAATAATTATGGCTAAATTATTAAATAAATATTGGTTTATTCATGCGAAGGGTAATTTTCTCTATAAATATAATTTCATAGGCACTATTTTTACAGTTTCAGATTTTGATTAAATAAAATCAGCTTTTGATATTATAGATCATTATCAGTACCAGTCGATGTCAACTAAAGCGTGCCACAACGGGTAACCGCATAGTGTAACATGAACGTTTCCTTTCACTTGTTTTATGATGGGTTGGCTCCATCCTCCGAAGGGTATAAAACTGGCAAATGATTATGTTACATTTACTTGACCAGTTCTGGTGTAGTCAGCATACCATAAATATACTTGAGGAGAGAGAGCTCCAATAAAATTGCAAGTATCACCAAAAAAACGCCCCCAGATATTAGAGGTCGAGAATACTCCTGCTGTTTAATTGTTGTTGCTTACTGCGATGACGGCCTCAATTAAGAATATACAGTTATCTTCCTGACTATAGCCCTACCATGAACATCCAGGGGTATTATTTGGTTCCACTTTGATCCAAATCGTCGAATATAGACTTGAAGGTATTCCATTGATTATGGTGTTTATTTGCGAGGTAGAGTCGTTATTGCGGCAAATCACCATGTAAATATCTGTTGGAACACCGCCCCTTTAGGAATTAGTAAGAGTTTGAATAGCCTCAGGATCTATATCTCCATAAGTATCAAATAACTTATAGGCACGAATGAAAGCAAACTCCATTCCTTGTTGCTGCAGGCATCCAAAGGCGGTTGCGCTCATTGGACCCACAATGTCAACTCCATAATCGGCTTAAGCTTGACCTAGAAGAAGTAACAAAACGATAGCAAAGAAAGCTACTTGCGACATCAATTAATTTAATTATTAAATTTCTTCTTTTTTATTGGCATAAATAATATGTCGTACCAATTCAGCACCGGTATTTTTTGTAAAGCATTTTAGCATTGATATTATCCTTTCATGGATATAACTGGAGCATTTTTTATAAATAAAATAATAAAAAAAGCATATTCTTAACTTGAAAATACTAATTGATTTATAAAATATCCAAATTAATTAGCCAAGATATTGATCAATCAAATTAGTATGAGAAGTTATGGCTATAAAGTCTTATCTTCTGTCAATAATTTAAATTTAAACCAATTGGACAGCTAACCTTGTTACTGAATTTGATATGATAATCCAGCACCAATTTTAGGCCTTGTTTGAATTATTAACCCATTAAAGCTAAGATCTATTTTTGTTAAAGATTAACTCTATTATTATTCCAAACTAGAATTCCTCAATTAAGATGCCAAAATCATCTACTGGATATTGTTTGTATTTTTTTATATAAAAATACGGGCAAAAGACAAGTGTTCATTATATTGTAATTAACCTTCAAATAAATTCAAAAAAATGAATTGAGATCCATTTTATATCAGGAATTCCCATTGATAAAACCAATAGTATTATTAACATAACATTCGATTGAAGTGAATTTATTTCAAATACTAATATTATATATAAACATTGGAAAGAAATATTTATGATATCCAATCAATTTCTTAACAGGAGCAATAGTAACTCAAAATTTTAAAAGAAAGGACCTGCTACCAACGCTGACTACTCTTTTATTCCATAAAAATCACACTTCAGCAAAACACTTGCATGGAATATTGAAGAATACAATGAAAATAAAGAGGAAAAGAAAGACTTTTTCTCCGCAGCGAAATCCTTATGGCCAGGAAACTAATTAACCGTGCCTACCAATGCGTCAGTTGGAGGATGGGAAAAATCTCTTAAGGATTTAAAAAAGATGAATTATTCTAAATCTCAAAAAACTTTAAAACTGGCAAGCGATTACGAAGAGTAGAATAAAAAATAATTACATCCCTGGACTCCTTCACTATCTTCTTAGTTTATGAATTCAAGATAAAATTTAAAGGATAAGGATTTAACATACAGTGCGGGTTTCAAAAGTACCCTCGCTGATCTAACTGCCAGTTCCCATCACAAGATGGAAGGAGCTCTTTAGGTTAATAGTAGAGATAATAGAGATTAAGTCCGTCGACTGAAACCCAGCAAGAGTGAGAGGCGTATTATTAATGATTCGAGTGAGTAACTACATTCGGCCTTGCCTAAGCAGGATTATATCAAAGACCAATACATTTCTTCAGAGTTTGCTACAAAAAATATTAAAAGAGACACAAAATTTGATTAAAGATATGCTAAATTTAAACAAAGATAAGTTTCTCCTCTTCGCTCACCCAATTTGACCTATAATTACGAATATCCCAAGATTCCTACCTCCAAGAGTTCTAAAAAAGTACAAGATTTATCTCCATCAAAAGTGCGAAAAAATAGCAACCACCATTAATAAATTCAAGTAAAAAATGAAATTGAAAAGCAAAGTGGTCATCGTATTTCCCTTTCTGACTTTGCATTAGGGAAGTGCAAAGGTTAAGGTGCTTTTGGACAAGTATTTGTGGCCCTACACCGTCCTACTCATATGATAGTGGCAATAAAAAAGATACCCAAATAGAAGGTGCGCTATATGTTATAACAATTTATTGGCGAAATTAAAATACAAATGTTTTTGAATCACTCCAACATTGTAAAACTCTATGGCTTTTTCGACGATACCACACATTTCTACATTATCATGGAATATATGGAAGGAGGCAGCCTCTTTGCAATACTTAAGAAAAACAAGCGCTTATCTGAAAAAGAAACAGCAGAAAGGTTGAAGCAAGTCTGTCTTGGACTTCAGGAAATGCACAAAAACTCTATATTGCATCGAGATATCAAACCTTAAAATGTAGTGTTAACAAATGTACTTATTCAATAACTCAGGATGTGTGCAAACTCTGTGATTTTGGTTGGGCAGCAGTTTGTAAGGATAGAAGAACTACTTACTGCGGCACTTTCGATTATTTATCACCAGAAATTATCGAGGAAAAAGGTTATGATGATAGCGTTGACATATGGTGCATCGGAGTACTAGCATACTAAATGATTTGCGGTAAGACTCCGTTTTACAACATTAGTCGCCAATAAACTATGAAACGCATCGCTAATGCCAGCTACTAATATCCACCATAAATAAGTGGGTGTGCTAAGGCATTCATAGATCGCATTCTCAAGAGAGATCCTTCAGAAAGAATAGACATTTAAGAAGTATTGAAAGATAAATTCTTTGGCTGAAATACATTGATCACTTGATTATCATTAATTATCATAAAATCAATAATATTTTGAATAAATCACTTGCAGCTAAAATTCTTTTAGTATAAAATAAAGATTATTAAAATAATAATTCTAAACAGAAAGGGCAAATAAATTTTGAATATTTTTTCGATTGATCATGATTTCAGTGATTTTCGTATCTTTTTGATGTACTGCAATACTTCTTCTTCAGTTTTTCGATGCCTTTTCAAGTTAACATGACCTTAAGTAAGGAGATAATCGAAAATTTAATGACTTGACTTCTGTTACTTTAATTGGGGAACAACCTAGATATGAAATCGAGATGGCAGAGATTTCCTCCATAAACGCATATGGTCCGTAAGTTAGTGTCCTTTAAGAGGTTGAAGATAATACTTACAGCTGGGACTCATGCAGGCATTCATCACCATTCCAGAAATTTCATGAAGTTATAATGCCTTATAATTTAATCCTTTCTCTAGACAGTCTTGCTTAAGCTTGGATTTAGATAAGGGGACAATACCGAAATGCGTTCTTTGGAAAAGACCAATATACTAATTCTCAATAATTTTTTTGACATCCTTCACTATCTTTCCCTCCTGAGGACTTAATGATTTTATATCAATGGTCTTCAACACTTCTGCTTTTACACTATCAATATCCCGACTGATGGGCGTATTGTATATTTCAGGAGTTTTTCCCTTTAATGAATGTCCAAAATAATAGATAAATTCGATATTCTGTAACTCTTTCTTTTTTATATTTTCATAAAATGATTTGATGTGATCATAAGTTACTCTCCTTCCTTCTTAGTGATGAAGAAAGATCTTTTCATTAAATTTAAAGTCAATTTGATCTAATTTGGCAACAGATGAGAAATCCTTTTCCACAATCTCTTTCAGTTAATCATAAGATTTTATAATGTTGAATTCATTTGATTCATAAGGAGTGGTGGAGTTTTTAATAACCTGCAGTTATTATAGGGACTTTAGCTACATTTTTGCAATTCGAGACATCTTGAACTTATTTTAAATGTATGTTTTTTCAGCATAGTGCACCATGACTAAATCTACAAAATGACTGAGCTTTTAAGGAGACAGCAACTTCTCTCGATGAATAAAATCAACTAAAAGCATCACTTTTGTAATATCCGTATGATCCTCTTTTTATTTGTTAGTGAAAAGGAGATATGGCTCTATGAGAGATTTTTGTATAAATTTCCGAAATTATTTCATTTGCCAATAAGTGACTAAAAGCGAGGTATGGATCAAGTTAAACAGATTATCACGCCACTAAGATTGAGGTTATTTCAGCAAAAATACATAGGTAGAGGCTAAAAGTGCCAAATATGCCTACTCATGAAAAGTATCAATATTTTGTACAACCATAAATGAAATAGCCAGTTTAAATAATTTGGAGTTCAATAGAGGCGACATTTCAATATCTTTTTCACTGAACAAGGGTAAAACCGCATTGATTTATTCTATTTTGCCTTCTCCGATACTCAGCTCATATTTGTTATTGTTATTTGCCAAGTAAACACTGTCAATTGACTTATGAGTCTTAGCCAGCTGGAGAACTTGCACTTTCCAAGGATTCATCATTGATCCATCATATCTTTTAACTTTTAGAGAATAACCCACAACTGGAAAGCTTTGTATCAAATCAAACTGATTTTGGCACAATTTTAAACCATAAAGGAAGTCTGGTTATTGAAATACCTCTTTTTGATTTTATAAGGTAAAGATAGAACAATCTTGAGAGCTTGGCTAATCACTCAGTTTTGTTCTTATGAAAATATTATTGAATTATTACTTGATGTTTTCAAAATCTAGTTTAGTAATTCCTTTAAGGGCCAAAGCTTTTTGATGATATTTACCTGTAATAGTGCCAATTCCAATTCTTTTAGCGGCTTCAAATTAACCCAAGCCACCAATTCCTACACCTTTAGCAATTATTAGAAGTTCATCAATAAACCATTTTATGCGTGATCCTATATTTTTAACAGCTAGTCTCCCAGCTCTAGTTCCAAATGTTTCTTTCAATCCTAAAGGCTTTTCAGATAAAATAAAGAGGTTATGGTGTCTTTAATATACATTAGTATATTTTTTGATGATATTAGCAGTTACTTCAGCAATTTTGGAGATGCTTATCATTTACTCAATGTCCATTGATAGCAATTGAATTTTTTGGGTCCATCCTCTAAAGCAGTCAACAATATCATCTAGAGATAGTACTTAAAAGGGTGTTATTGCATATTTGTGAATATCCTTTTCATTATAAATTAATTTGATATCCTCTTTTGAATTATGGACCAATATCCATTGCCCTTCTTTAAGAATAGAATTTCTTTGCTCCTCCCAAGGGTACTCTTTCCACTCTTTATTATTGATCAAAACCTTCACATCATTTGATACTTTAAAACAATTCGACATGGTTTCAAATTTATTAAAAAAAGCTTTCTCACTTGCATACTCGATAAGATAAAGCGCAGGAATTTTTTAATCACCAGTATGATACAGTTTACGAATTTACATAGCGATCTTTGTTGGAAAACCGCTTTGAATACCCAAACAAAGCATTGTGATGTCTCTTCCTTGGCCTCCGCGCAATTTTTTCATTTTTTATCTGAGTCTATCCCGATGAGTTGTATCACAACCATCTGAAATAAAAATAATAGTAATTGAAGCTGATTCCTACACTCCTATTAAACATATTTATAACATTTAAAAAGCAGCCAAAATATTAGTTCCTCCACCTCTATGTTTATGCAAATTTTCAGAGAGGACAGTATTGTTTTAACGTTTCGCCGTTGTATCAAAGACAATAATAAAATCTACTGATTTTGCTAAACTTTGATTCCAAAATTTTGTCAAATCATTCCAGCAAGAACTCATGCTTCCAGAAGCATCTATAATCCCAATCACCTTTTTTGATTTTTTTACTAATCCGTTTTCGATTGCTGGAATCCTAAAAGGTAAAAACTATAAATCATGACTAAAGGTTTTTGATGTAGTTCCAATTTATTTTGTTGCAACTGTTGCAACATTATTTTTATCAGTAGATGCTGCCTAATTTACTACTTCATTAGGTTCTTCATCTTCAATATCTAATTCATCTTTAGCCTATATTTATTTTATTTATTTTTATTGTTTTCTTTGTTTGTGTTCATAGAATCCAGTAATATGAAGAATGCCTTTACCTTTAACTATCAAGGAGACATTATCTGACTTATCGAGCAAGATTTTGACCATTATTTGAGATAAATCTTTTGTGAGAGTGGCAATAAGATACTCTTAATATTCCTTATTTATATAAAGGGAAGCGGAGTCATTTGAGTGAGGAGCAAGAATCACATTAGTAATTGAGAGGATATCTCCAATTTATTATTTAGAGGTTAAGGAACTAAAGTTAAAGATTTACCCTTGTTTTAAAATTCTACCAAAGAACTTGGTTGGCTTTTGCTGTTGATAAAGAGAAGTCTTACTATTTAAGATTGATTCATTCGATATAAGACTTTATCCTTTCATGTTATTTATAATTAAATCTTTGATTAATGGAGGCGGACCTATACTTATTATTTAGGAAGAGATTATAACATTTCGAAATTGACCATTAAATAAATCCTAAACAGTAGATGCCAAAATTCTTCGAGTGCTTGGTATACACTATATTTGCAGATAATTAGAAATGTTTATAATTTAACAATCTAATATTTTAAATATCGAAAAGATAATAATCTTAATATCTTTGGAGTTAATCATATCCATTAGTAACTCTATATCCTATAAACTAATAATAGCAGAATTATTATAATAGTTGAACCATAATTTTAGCAATAATTAATATACCTCAAACTTCCTCAAAGAATAATAAATGTGGAAATATGTTAAGTCACTATACAGACGAGTACCAGATCCTATTAGAGCATTGACACCTATCTCTCTGCCATCTTCTTTGCATAATGCGTTCGGATCCAAAATATACTATACTCCGAAACTACAAAAATTTGCATTTACATAAGAACTGGGAAAATACATCAGATATATCAATCGAAAAGACAAAATTACCAATTCTGATCTCAAGTCCCTCACCGAAGCAATACTTATAGAATATGGAAATATCCATGGACTATAATCTCATCCCAAATTCAAAGGAGATATTAACTACGGCATCACAAAAAAATATATGTTCAAAGAAAATGAGTTAAGTCCCTTTTATGGCGAAGTGGATTACATGATCTGGCTGAATAGCACTCACTTTGTTCCAGTCATATTCATTGAAAATGAATTAAATTAAGTAGCTGGACTGGCTCTGGCTCATGCCACGATGGCTTTGAAAAGCTTCGCCAGAAATAATATGATAACAAGTGGCTATTCGATTGTAACAACAGGACAAGAGTGGCAGATGTTCAAAGTGTATAACAATTTAAAAGCTGAAAAAACAGTCGTTTATGAAGGCAGAAACAGGTTTAGGAATATAGCTGAGGACTATGAAATGATCCAAACCATTTTCGGACTCATTGATTAGTCTTTAGAGACTGAACGAGAATAAGTGGATATTTTAAAGTTAGCATATGATGTAATTGATGAGAAAAGATTTATGATATAAGCATAAACTAAATAAGAGGCCGAAAAGATGTCTCCAATAGGCAAGTTATTGCTGAAGTTCGAGAAGAAAAGAAAATAGTACACTTCCAAATGATTGAAGTCATAGATGGATAATTCCATCGCCAGATAATTATTCTGTAATTTAATTTAATAAACATTGACAACACAAGTATATTCTTAAAAACAAATTCTATTTTTTTATGGCCTTGAAAGTTTATAACTTTTTTAAAAAACTACTTTTGCATCTTAATTCTTTCACATATAATCTTTGGTATTTTTTGCTTAAGGATAATTTCACGAATCATTAAAGTCTATGCATCTTTCTTTTATGGATATTCCTTCTGTTTTGTATTTTCATTATTTTTAAAAAGTCAATGTTCGTCGATATATGTCGTTTTGGGCTGTATATAACCATTATGCATTCTTCCTTCAATATCCTAAATCTTAAATAAAATTGCCATCAAATTCTCCTATTTTATAATAAATAATCGAATAAATTGAATATGAAGTTAATAAATTTTAAACCATTCTTAATTTTGCCTTTCATGTCCAACTAAATATTAATTGAAGATAACGATTAAATTTGATAATTTAGTTCATCTTCATTGAGATTAATAAAGGATGAATAAAACTGCAATAAACATAATTATAATGTACGAAATTTGAATAATGTACTCAATCAACTGTTTCAATTGATTAAACTTCGCCTTTGCTTTATATGTCCTCGTAAACAAAATTAAATTTATCTACGTCCAGTCCCATGGAGTAGAATCCCATTATGACAGTACAAGTAAGCGTCCATTCCATTATGATATCAATTGAGTTACCAAGCTACTTATCCTCTCCGAATATACCAATTTTTCCGTATTGAATACTAACCAATAACTGAATTAGCAGAAAGACAACCAATCCGGACTTGAAATACAGATTGATTTTGCTTATGGTCTTAATTTTTAAATGGATAATCCATCATATAACAGTGTTATACAGCTGTGCCACTAAAGTAAAGATAAAGAATTTGGATGCGCCACTTTCACAGTATTTTAACTGGAAAGTAAAGAAGTTCAAATTTAAATTTGGAATTCTATCAAATCAATTTTAATGAGATAATTTGAAAAACACTGGTCTTTTGTTATTATTAATTGTAATTATCATTTTAAATTGAATAAGTTGCAGAAACAGTTGAGCTCGCTGTAATTTCTTTTTCCAGTATCAAGATTGGCAGTACTGCCCATTAACAGCATTGCTCCTATCATTCCTAATATCATTGCTATTTCAGGATGGTATTGATTAATTCGGAATACTTTTTCCTTTGCAATTGATTTTAAGTAAAAATGGTTGGTTAGCCAACCCAAAGCTATCATTGCTGATCCTGAGATGGTGGCTATTCTAAAGAAGACAAATTCTGGAAAATGACCTGCACATCCACTGATCCAGCAGTGGGGGAAGGGAGGCTAATGACCATAAGCTTGTGAGACGTAATAGATGATGAAAAGGGTTGAAATGATAACATAGGTGCAAAGTTTGAAAAAGATAGATGGTGAAAATTCTCCAATAAACATATGAAAAATTATTATGAGTCCATGATACCAACATAATGAATTTGATTAACATAACAAATCCTGACTATTTAAAGTCATTGAATATGCCTTCAGTTTATTAGCTTTCAACCATTATACTTAATAAATTATTTAGAAAAGATTTAAAGACATAGTATACATAAGAGAGTTTATTTGTTTTACAAAGAATAATTCTATAATAATCTTCCATGACTTGTAACGATCGACTTTATTATGAATTTGAGATGATATTATTTACTTTTCAAATAGATAAATGATATAATAAAGACATCATCAAAATTAATTGTTGTGATTTTCATTATGGCATCATTACCACTCCCAATTTATGTACTTCTTTTACACTTACAGAGCGTTTATGTTTTGAGTCCAACTGCTTTAAGATAAATTTACTCGTATTCTTCGTATTTCTTATAATTTTTGTCAATATGGATTTCAACTTTTTCCAGATTCTTGTCGTTCAGTAATTTTATTAGAGAATTGAAGGCTTCATCTTCCCAAATCAAGTGCCTACCTCATTAATTGTCTACTTGGTTCGAAGAGTGAAGTTGCGGAGACCAACAAATGATAGACAAATTTTAGAAACTAATCGCTGAATCAGCTAATAATTACAACTGATTTTAAAGAGACGAACCCTGCATCACAATAAATTTGCCTCTAAATATGTAGAGTAATACCCTAAATAAAATGCAACTTCCCCCTAACTTAATAGAATATTTGCACTGAATCAATCAATATTGACTTCTAAATTGATAGGCTAAATACTCTGTATAGTATCATATTTACTTCTAAATTAATATAATAGCCACCCTTCCTAAGATAATATTTACAACTCAATAAACAGAGAAAAATACCCTTCCTAAGATAGCACTTACAACTGAAGTAATTGAATAATTACGCTGTATAAACCAAGAAACCACTTCTAATTTATTGAATAGATACTCTGCATAAGATAGTCTATACAGCTAATTTATAAAATAGATACGCTGCCTTAGATAATACTTACACCTAAATAAATTGAAGAATACACTTTAATAATTTATAATCTTACCGTATTGATTAGAGTAAGGGCAGTAATCGTCTTTGGATTCTCAACTTTGGCAAGCTGTTCAGCAATCTTATTGTATCCGCAATCGATAATCTGGATAGATTTTACTAACGCAAGTTATTTTTAATGCTCTAGTTCTTTTATCCGATTCTGCAAAATATCAATTATCTCTGCCGTAAGTTTAGTGATCTGCTCTGTCATCTTTTTGTTTTCTTTCCTCTTGCAGAGAAAGGTCCTCATTTCTTCGTATTAAGCCTCAATCTTTCTCAGATCATTAATTTATTCTGTTTGACTATCGTGAGTGGTCCTTGATCAACCTATTTATACTTTTCCATTTCGTAATTTTAATAGTTAATTAATTGGACTTGTATAATGCAATCCTCAATTAATAGAATCTAAAACTTCAATTTAAGTATTAATTTGAATGAAATGTTAATAATTATGTTAAAAGTATAAATTTCCATAAATATATTTGTTTTGGACTTATTTTTTCGAAAGAAGGAACATCCATATATCTTGCAAAGTCATGATGCTATTATTAAGAATCGAACTTGTCAAGTGGGATGTTTTCTATCATTTTGAAAAGCTAAGAATACAGCTACAGGATACGTATTAATATATTTATATCTCTATTGATTTAGATCTACCAATCTTGAAAATGTTGCTAATACTGCCAGAAAGCAAAAACATAAAACACAAAACATATAACATAATTCCTCACTTAAGATTAATTTGATTATCTTTTTGAGTTTAAATCAATTACATGTCACATAACTTCACATTAGTTGCCATCTTTCCACTACACATACTCCTTCACTACTGATTCTGCGTTTAATTTTTTAGTCCAACTGTGTAGAGATAAAATTACTCATATATTTAATCTGTCTCATATTTTGGATCAATGTAAATTTAGATACGATATAGATCCATCTGATTTAATGATTTCACAAGTTAATCAAATACTTAATTTTTAAAAAGTGGATGCATGAATTATACCATGAATACCTGAAGAAAAATATAAAGCGACGAAGACTAGAAAATTTAGAGAGAGTTTAAGAAACTTTGAACTTCATAATATACATATTAACCACTAAATTTCAGATTAGTAACGCTTCATATAATGATAATAACGACTAAAATGTCAGATATGGAGACAAGAAAACCCTTAATAATTGTGTTGCTACCGTATTTTTTATTGTCAGATCAGTGATAGTCTCAGGGTTGATTACTTGAGTCAGTTTTAAAGCAATTTACTTATATCCGCAGTCGACAATCTACATAGACATTGACAACCCTGGAGAAATTGGCTTGATTTAGACTGTCTTAGCTGTATTTGGTGATGATTTTTATTGGCTCAATTTAAAGGGATAGACTTATTTTTTCAACCTGGGATCAAATTATTTTATTGTATTTTGCAGTAACCCTATTTGTTCTGTTTGTCCTTGGTTTTTAGCAGTTAATGTTTTTATGTGCTCGGCCATTAGTATGTTTTTTTCTTTGTTTTTATACAATTCTGATTTCAATTCTTCGTATTCCGCTGCAGTTTTTTTGAGATATTTTATTTATTCTGCCTAACTATCTGATATGATTCTTTTCCCGTTATGCCTTCATATTACAAATTCGATACTATTACTATTTCATTTGTAAGCCTATGAATTAAGCAATAAATTAATTATTTATAGTTGACAGTTGAATATACAAGAAAAATATTGAGTCATGCTATAATTTATTTAATCATAATAGTTTAACATATCAAAAAGCAAAGAATATCTATAGCTGATTCATAATCAAAGATGCAATATTTAGAAACGACAGTTTGTATCTATGTTTCTCTTATTCGATTCCCTCCTTCCTTACAAATTTTACAGGATCTTTTTACTCATCGTATCCCCTCCTTGTGCCGATATTTACAGATATTTCAATTTTGATGTACGTTTTATTTATTGTTTGGTATTATCTTATGGTTTGTGTTATACATATTTATTCTACAATTTTCCATGGCCAAAACCTTAAACTTACAAAATTGAATCAATTTTACTTCTTTCTCTCTTTTTTTACTTATTTTGAATAAACCCTTTTCTCCTTTGATAATGATGCTAATTTTTTGGTGTTTAATTTATGTTTGCAAATCTGGAGTATTTTAAGGGCCCTTCAGAGTTTGCTAAATTTTAGATCACAGGCTCCTTCAATGATGTTATTATTACTTGATCACTCATTTACTATTTAACACTCTTGTTACTACTTTCCTCCTATGTTTTAATCGATTCTTCATCCATCGACACTGACTCACATTTTTCCCTAATATTTTTAACTTATTTGACAGAAGTGGGTTTCTTCAGTTGCAGTCCTTTCAGCTGATAATCTTCAAAGATAAAAGTAAGACAGTGCTAAATAAAGATAATTCTTTTTATTAAAGCTTTGATATCCAACTGCCGAATAATTTATTATTTTCCTTCCTCCATGTGCGCCATTGATGGCCAATTTACATTTAGTCCGAAGTACTTACCAATTGTGATGACTTCAAGTTTGAGAAAAGTCCACAGATTTATGCTTGCCTATGGGTCTGATGATTATTACGAATTTTTATCCTAAGGCTTAAAAATAGAAAAGGCAATAGATATCTAAAATGATGCTCTCGTATAAACATTGATAATGTAAAACAGAGTCGAGATAGCTCCTATTATCCCTCCCATAAAAGAAAATACCTATTGCACTTTTTGAACGGCTCGAGTATACACCAATGAATTCGCAGATTTAGCAATGTTAAAGGTTGCAATGGCACCATTAGCAACTTGAAAGGGATGATTTACAGCTAAATTCTAGACTATGCATCCAATATCAGTCTAAATATTACTAAAAGGCCATAAGCTGTAGTCGGTGTTGATGGTATAGTCAGTGAAATAGAGGTAGGTTTCAGAGCCAATGTTATTGCCGAAGATGACATAATTCTCGTCCTACAAGTAGTAACTTTTGTACTACTTAGAACCAGGGTTTATCACAGGGTTTATGAAGTAAAATGTGAAGTAAAAGAAATCCGAATTATTAGCATACAACTGGTCAATTTATGACTGGGGAGCGCAGGGAGTATCTGAAGTGTCGTTGGTGCAGGCTGATAGTGTTATTATGTATTCATTGTATATATCCGAGGAGTATTTCCCAAATATCTCCAATTTTTAATTTATCTGAGGGCAAAGTCATCCTCCAATTTGTAATTTTTAGAAATCTTTTACAACATCCGGAAATTTAGCCCAATGTTCTTAAGTACATGCTTCTAAGGGTAAATTGGTAGTGTTGAGGGTTTGTTCTCCGCTTTGCAAAACTCCTTTGAATGTCAAATCAAAATATCTTACCGAATCACTTAAATTCATTCCCCATATTTCCACTCCAAACATAAACATGGAATCTGGTGAGGTAGAAAGTATGCTGTAAGTAGGATCTATCTGTTTAGTAATTTCTAAGTCAGTGGTAATAGCACTGAGATTCAGGGTATCAGTGATCATGTTGGCAAATCCTATAATAATGGTGATGGTGATTCCGATAGAAAGAATTCCTCCAGTCAGTGTTCGATACTTTTAATCATCCTCATACCTCAGCATTTATGCAGAAAAGAATAAATCGTTGAGTTTAATGAAGCGCTTGATTTATTTAAGAATACCCATGAAAATTTAAAAATAGTTATTTAAAAACATAGAAATTCATAATTAAATGATATATCTTAGATTTTCCTCATTACGAGTCATAAGGGGGAAAAAAAGTAATTTATATAACTATTGATTTATACCCGCTGAAAATAATGGACAAGTAGCATATGATAATTTTTTCAATTAATATTAAATCAATTAATTATAGAAAATTAAGCACATTTTAAATTGGGGTCAGTAATTTTTAAAATTTAGAATCAATCAAATTTCATCTGATTGCTCTATTTTGAGCCTCATGATTACTTATGAGGTGAGCTACGATATTGTACTGTTCGGGGAATGCCGATTGTAAAAGATATAAATCATGAATTATGAATCAGAGTTGAGGTCTCAAGGTTTTTATAAGAACAAAAACAATGAAAAACTTGATCTTAAAAGTTGTTCTGATGAATAGGAGAAAGGATAAAAGGAGGATGTCATGATAGATTCTAATTAAACTTCAGAAAAGCTACCTTCAATCGTTGATTCCAAGATTTCAGTATATATAGTGAAGCCAGAAGTCCAATAAACTGATGAAATAGCTGAGCCATAATCTTGAGATAGAAAATATGACGAGAAAATAGAACATTAAGAAAAATATGATAAATAATGAATCTTCGATTTAATTTGAATGCTAATTATATTTCGTTTATGCCTCGAAAAGAGTTTTTTATTACTTATCACAGTGTAGTATTGAAAAGATGATCAGAATAAATTCTATAAGGTAAATAAGAAATCACAAAATGGGATAAGAAATGGAAAATTGAAATGAATTAAAAATTTAGTAACTACTGAGGCTTTCTACAGGACACATTCAATCATCTGCTTGTGATTTGGTTTCTAACCTTATTTTCTCTGATTTTTACTTCAAATATTCAATCATTTGTTTAACATCTTGTTTCAGCGAATATCGTTAAATTGCACGAGGCACATAGACACTCTTTCTTTCCTTTCTCTTGAACTACTTTTAAACCACTTTCTTTAAAAAGAATGACCGCAGGGAGTATTGAATTATTAACTCCATAGTTATCAAACAAGTAATCATTAAAATGTCTAAATTTTAATCTTGTCCTGTTTAATTTTTTGTTACTTATCAATTGATTAATAATAATGAATTAAAAGAAAGTGCATCGAAAGATGAGTTTAAATTTAACTTTTCCCGATATATTATGAACGAGAATTTAGCCACATATGATAATCTCTTTAATCAACTAAAAATTTATATTTTCAAGAAAAATCATAAAGGATTAATAATTTTTTATAATGATTGATGATGCATTTATCATTTGCAAACTGAGCTTAATCTTTCAATGTAGGAATCAAAAAATCCCGGCTTAATTTTATCCATTATACTTTTCACATTGGTCTGCTTGATATGATCCAAGAATTATGCTGCATTGATGCTTTTCTGAGTTTTTCCTTGAAGGATATTTTCTTCGAGCTCCAATTATCTTATTACTTAAATAAATCCATTTATTCTCCCCTAATAGCCCAGATTTCTCTCTCTTTTTTCGTTTAAAATTAAATAATTTAAATAATCTTTTGTTGTTTAAGGCTTATTAGAACTTAATTGATTCTCAATGAGCTATTTTTGTAGCTTTGTCAATAGCTCACTTTATGATCTGATAGTCCTCCATTGCACTTAGAACTCTTCAAATTTATTTGTTAGTTATTGTTCGGAAAAACTTAGTTTTGAAGAAGATTATTCATAGATCCTTTTATAATCAGAGTTACATTTTGTTGCCATAATAGTTTTCACCTTTCTTATTTCGTGAGTATTCGAGTGTACGAGATAGTTGCATTTTCCAGGACATATTTTGCAATTTCCGTTCTTATCCATAGCACTGCAATGTTTTTTAGCTTGGCCATCCCCATAAGCACAATTGCTGTGGCAATTGCTATTGATGCATCCTGTATTAACACATTTCGTCACATTACAGGAAGTTGGTTACGCATACCAAAACTATTATGGCACCTCATAGCTAAAATTTTTATTTTTATCGATTTAATTGCTAAATTAAACAATTTTTTCAATATGTTTTTTAATGTTTTATCTTTTGCTTATTGCATTTTGAATATTTATAAATGTATTCTTTATTTGGTTGGCAATTGACTCTTTTGTTTTAATTAAATTCTTTGAAAGACGCATACTTTTTGGAGAAATTGTATCAATTTTTTGGAAAATCTTTTTCATACACATGACTCCAATCTCCCAATATCCTTACTTTATTTTATCATTATCTTCAATTTTTAGAAAAAATCCGCAGTTATTAACCTCAATGTATTTTGGCTAGCTTAGCTGGTCCCAATATTTTCCAAAGCCATATTTGTAATCTTGAACAGATTCAAGAGCCTTTGGTATGCCTGAATCACTGAAAGTAAAAGAAAAAGTAAAATTAGGAGCAATATCCTTTCCAAATAAATCTAAAATATTCTGAAAGACATATCGTTGGAAAGCTGTAACTCTTGTTGTTGAAGATTTCATGACCATTATCACGCTGTTTATTGCTTCAATCTATTCAAATTTTTTTCGTGCCATATGTACAAAATTTTAATCTTTTTGAATTCCGTTAATATCAGTATCTCCAAATCCTGGGGTATCAATAAGCCTGTAGACAATGTTTGACTGCTTATTTTTGATATAATAGTCAGTGATGTTTTGTGTGATGGATTTTAACTGAATCGATTCGTTTTCAATGACAATATAATATCTAAATGGGTCTTACATCTCCACTCCTGCTATGTAGTTCACCATTGCATTTAAAAATGTTGATTTTCCACATCCAGTCTCCCCAAGACAATGACGGTTTTGGCAAATGATTTTTATAACTCACTGATAATTTCAGAATACCTATATATTTCAAGGCCATCTTTTTTCTTGAGGAATATACAGCCTGGGGGAGGTTTTGGAATATTTTATGGAATTTCCTTTTCAAATTGTAAAAATAACTAATTACCTTTTCTATTGCCTAATTATTCAATCAGCTATCTTCTTACAGCCTTTTTCTTCCCTTTTTCCACTAACCCTTTTATCTTGGTGATTTATAGCTCATCAACTTTTCTATTTCTAAGAGCGTCATAAAAACCTGATAATTTATTGGCATTTTTAGCTCTGTCTTTGATTTAAAATATTAAATGAGCTATTTTTTATATTTAGTTTTATCTTTTTTGAAAATAGTTTGTACCATACAATATTTTCTTGAATTCTTCTGGATACTCACAAGTTATGAGTCTACTTTTTAAACCCTATCTTTGGGAATCATCTCTAAAATATTGTCCTAAAGCTTTATCTAAAAGACACTACATCTATTCGATATATTTAATCTCTCTTTGATATATCTCTGAAATTGGGCCTTCAGGTGTAATTTATTTTGCGTATTACATTCTAAAAATATTTATATTAAACTTTTAAAAAAGTTTTACTTATAATCTTCAAATATAGACTTATTTTATATTTTCAGCTAGACTAAAAATATAAAAATAGTTATATTCTTTTATAAATTAATATTTTGCCAAAAATCAGATGGTTTGTTAGAAAGAGAGAAAACATCATTGGAAATATTAGTTTAACAATTAAATCGATGGCTTGACTCTTACAAAATTATCTTCTATTTTAATTTATCATAAGTCTCTGGTAGTTCGCATGACTGTCATTCTGTTTATTGAAACTAGATTATCAAACAGGAAAATGCCATAATAAGTCATAATCTTGTTGTAAGGAATTTTCAATTTGAATTAAATTTTAATGGAATATTTACTAATATAAAAATATGATAACCATTTCGGCAAATACTTTCAGTGAAATCGGCTAGCAACTGAGTATATTTGTCCAACCAACCCACTCGCTAACAATCAAATTATATTCCACCTATGATGCTCCAGCTCTTTTTCCTGCAATGTCGCAACAAAAAGCTGATCGTTTGGCAGGTCAAACTGAATTTATGATTGAACCGATAGAGAACAATCCTAGCTTTTCCGACTTATAGTCCTTTAAACTCTATTGTCATTTCACTCTCAATAACTGGAAGTCTTTTGATAAGTTGGTTGAGATATTGAATAATAAAAATGACGATATCAATATTGAATTTATAACTTCTGTCGAAATTACCGAAGATAGCTTTATCTATAGGTTGAAAAACTGCACTGGAAAAGTAGAGCAATGGTCATGATTATATGCATTCTATAATTTTAAAAGCAAAATTGTTGCCTATCGATATCAATTTCATCGAAATGAAGAAGACTAAACAAGTTTGGCTATTTGATTCTTCATTTTCTTTTATGTACTTGCATCTTTCTTCCTCAATATATTAAGTGCTTTATGTAGTTATTTGGATTATTTGGAACTTATAAATAAATATTCAAAAAATTGGCCTTTAAATAATCTCAATCATAATCTCACCATAGATCATATTTTTTTCTTATTATTTTTTCCTTCCAGTTCACCCATTCTCATTTTCATCATTTCAGGGTTGTTGCTTATCTCTTTCATCACGCTCATAAGATTATCTGGTCCTCCTATTTGAGCTAACATCTTGGGATCAATCATTGAAGACAGTTTTTTCAAATTTGAACAGGGATTTCTCATTAAATTCATCTTATTGTTGATATTATTGCTTTTATTTGTTGGCATAACATTTAGGAAAAGTCCTTTTAACTTTTTGTGTTCTTATAGGAGCATCTTAACATCCTCAACTCTTGTGCCTGATCCACGAGCTATCCTCTTCAGCCTGCTTTCCTCATTCAGTGGAGTGCCGCTATCCAACTCCTTTTGAGTCATGGAGTCCATTATACAAATAAATCGTTTAATTTTCTGGATGGACTCTTTTTAGTTATCTTTATTGATGAGATTAGTTCCAGCTCCTGGAATAAGAGACATGAATGAATTTAGTGACCCCAGTTTAAGGATTGATTCGAATTGCCCCCGTAAATCTCTAATGGTGAATTTTCCTTCCTTGACATTTTTCAGTAGTTACTATTAGTTTTTAACTGGAACAATCCCTTTAATTACTTCAGCAAGCTTATTGATATCACCTTCTCCTAGCAATCTCTTAATAAATGATAAAACTTCGAAGGGCTATAAATTTTCGAAATGTTCACCATCCCCGATGAAAATAATGGGGCTTTTGGTAGCGGCAACAGCCGATAAGGCGCCTCCACCTCTAGAATGACCATCCATCTTTGTGATAATAACTGCTCCTACGTTAACAGCCTTTCTGAAAGCCTCTGCTTGAGCATAGCACTGTTGTCCAATTGAACTATCCATGGTAAAAATGATGTTATTGGGCTGGACTGCTTTCTCTACTTGCTTCATTTCATCAAAAAGCTCAATTTCTTGCTTATGCCTTCCTGATGTATCAACTATTATAATCTCCATTCCTTCATTCTTAAACTCAGCTACTCCCTCTTCTGCAATTGTCACTGGATCTGTCTCAATGTAGCTTCCATAAAAAGGCACTTTAATCTTGGCAGCATTTTGTTTAAGTTGATCAAAGGCTGCAGCTCTAAAAGTATCAGCACAAACCATTGCAACTCTCCATCCCTTCTTTTTATAGTAATATGCCAGCTTACTGCAAGTAGTTGTCTTTCCGCTACCCTGCAGTCCAACTAACATGATAATGTTTGTCTTTCCTCTCTTGGGCTCATAGGGCTTCTTGTCCACTTCCATTAGATTGGTCAGCTCCTTGATGACGGTTGTTTTAATAAGAATTCTCACGTTACCTTTCTGCAGTTCCTCCTGCTTGAGTTTGGTGATGACATTATCGCGCAATCTCATCACATACTTGACATCAATGTCACTTCCCAGCAAAGTATTGCAAATGTCCTTGAGGCATTCCTTGACTGCGTCGTTGTCTATGACTGTGAGTCTGTTGAATTTTTGAAGGGCTGCAGTTATCTTCCTGCCCAATTCCGCTAAAACCATCGTTTAATAGATAAGAATTTGAGTTCTAGGATCAATAAATAGAGGATAAACGTGTATAAAATAATTATTAAACTGATGAATTATGACAGAAAAAATATAGTTTAGGATTCTCTTTGATTGCTGTTTATTCAAGCGATAAATTACTTTGATTACAAAGTAGTCTTCTCTTTTCTGCTCTACTATAAGTTATCGTTATTAAATAATTAAAAAAAATATATTATTTGTTAAATGCAATTATTTTTGTCTTATTATTGCCATCTCAATAACATTTCCTTAAATTTTGTGGATTCGAAGTATCATACTTTATCCCTGTAATTCTTGTGCTAAAAAGTTGGAGAGTAATAAAATCAATTTAAGCCTGCTTATAAATAAATCAAAATATTCTTTCATTCTATTTATTTAATAAGCCATAAAGTTCAATTCATATGATAAAAGAAAAAGTAATTTAAATTAATAAATAATACTTTATTGTGAAAATAGCTTACGTTTTTATGATTATTTTTAAGGTTAATTTGCTTTTATAATCATGCCCTATCCTCGTTTAATTCGGCAATGGTTTAGTAGTGCTCATGCTATAATTTGCTTTCTTTCTTGTTTTTACCTGTATTTTTATTTTTGTTTTCTCTTTCAAGAGCTTCCTTTATGAGGCGACTCTCTATTTAAACTTTATTCCTTGAACCAATAAATGCAAAGATGATAAAAAGAGGAATGATGATGCATGTAATAATACTCCAAACTAAAACAAAGTTAGACGTGTCTAGGCGATCTGTCCATAAGAAGAATCCGTAAGCGACAAATAGCATGGCAGCAACAATAAAAGTGCAGAAGGAGAAAGCGCACACTACATCTGTACATGACAATTCATAATATCCCTCAGGTTTGCCTTAAAAATGCGGTCGGTACTGTCCTAGTTTTCTAAGTATTAACTGATATACTTTTGATATTAGATTTGCTGAATCAGGCTCATTTTTATATTTAAATTATCGTGTCAGGAATTATTAATCAAGATAAAATTTAAATAAAATTTAAATAAAATTTAAATTCAGAGTATTCAAGACGAAGAAAACTGACTTATAATATTTAGATCAACTCATTTTTATTTTAATGGCATTTGCTTTCAAGAAAGAAGATAGGATTTTTTTATTTCATGGAGAGATATCTTGGAGATAGGATTCTATTCTTATAATTTATTTTTTTATCCTTATTTAGGGATGAATCTGCTTCACAATGGAAATGAAAAATAATAAAAGAAAGCCTAAAATATCTAATAAGGAAGTTGAACTTGATACTGAGACTCTTGCTTAGATGAAGATAAAAACCAAAACATACAGAAAAATAATAAATTACTTCACTCAAAGTCAGCAACTGGCTGGCAAAAAATATTTTAAATGGAGAATTTTTTTTTTGTAACTGCTCTAAATTAATATTCAAACATAAGATAGAGATCTCTAACATGTTAGACAGCAACAAAAATACTTAAAAGACAGTTATTAATGATGAATCATATTTTCTATTTGTATAGCTTTTCTTTTCAAGGACATACACCCAAAAGACTCTTTCATCTGTACAAGAAATATCTGAAATAAAAGTCATTTACTTTCCAAAAGAAGACTAATTTTCCATTAACTTATTTATAAAATGTGAACAAGCTGAACACTGTTAAGATTTAATTCATAAAGATAATATGTTTATATTGTAGAAGACTATAATTTACACTATTATTATCAATTATAATAACAATAATAAATTTAGGCGATTCTCGGGAAACGCTTGCTTCATAAAAGTTAAAACAAGATAAGTGGAGATAAAATCATAATTGATTATTAGAGCATTTTTTATGAACGATAGTTTTGCCAGTCTCATAATAATCTTGTTTCGTAATCGACTTACGCTGGAATGTTGATAGTGAACTTAGTATGGACCCACCTCTCCAAGCCAAAAGGTTACTTTCTACAGGGGCAACCACCTTGACAGTAGATGGGGATAAATCTGTAATTTATTTCTCAAAGCGTTCAAAGATGCCTGGATGCATTACTGTGCCTCCACTCATTACAATGTTGCTATAAAGATTGTTGTGAATGTTTTTGTCACATCTAAGAATTGACATGAAGCACATTTTATGGAAACCTAGCATCTGCTTGCCTATCAGATTGGGGTTAAACAGGATTTAGGGGCAGCATTACCGCTAGCGACCCAGGGTTATTGTTTTTCCATCAGGAAGTACATATTCTTTATTGTTTTTTGATGTATTTTGATAAGCTGCGTAATACATTAAATACCAGTCGTTTCTTTTTTGTAATCCAAAGCAACATAACAATGTTTTTCCTTTATATCTCTGACGGTTTGTAAGTGGGCTGAATTATAAAAGTTGAGACCAATATCTCTCAAAAGGTATCTCAAGTATTCAGTTACATCTTGCCCTGCAAAATTTTGATTTTCAATAGCAAAGACTTGAGGAGAACCTTCATAAATAGGAACTGTGCTGGTGACACCACGCCCAGATTCCAAAACAAGGCCAGTAGTTTTTCCGCAAGCGTGAAGAGATAACACAGCTGAGAGGGTGAGATAACAAGAAGGAACTTCAAATGTTTCAAACATTGTTTCAATTATTTTTTCTCTGTTAGCTCGAGAATTTAAGGGAGCTAAATTGAATATTAAATTACTTTCAGTCAGAAGACAGGGATGCTCTGAAGAGTCGACTCCAAGTTCATTGTAGCAGTGTTTCCAAATTGTAGTCATATCATCCCAGTTACTTACGGTGCCACGCTCTATTGGATATGAAAGATTAAGACTTCCTTTTTTTGTCATTGCTTCCTCACCAGCATAAACTCTCATGATATTCATACTGTTTGGATACTTTTATCTGCCGATGATGGATTGAAAACTTGATTTGGGTGCATCATTACCGCCAAAACCAACCTTGCACATGCCTGATCCATTATCAATCACTACAGGTACTTTCATTTGTTTCTATATGAATAAATAGTATAATTAAAGATGCTTTCTATTCTTCAGACATATAATATATATAACATGAAGGAAGAGGGATACATAAAATATAAAATATATAAAAAAAAAAAATTTCGATCTTTTTCTAAATAAGCAAACAAAAGACGTTGATCCATCATATTAAACTTTAATAAGCATCAAGCTGCCCAGAAATGAAAATAAGACCAGTTTCCGAGACCAATTGTAATTAGTTTGCTATGCATCCATTATTGCAATAATTTAGCTGATTCTAGAATAATTTCCTATTTATATGACAGTTTGAATATATTTTTTATCAATATTCATTATTAACAAAAAATGGCTACTAATAAATAATTGATATATACTTTGAATTATAAGACAAATAAGGATTTAAAAACATTCCTAATCGATAGACTACTTCATTTGATGCCATATTTTATAACAATAACCTACAGATCTAATTAAACATCACCAGCAGGATTTACTAAAACATTTATAAATAATTGTGTTTCTGGTGCCTTTTGGTAAAATTTCATTTAAATTGAGTATATATAAACAAACTCATGGATATGGAGAACCAAAAAACCTTCATGGAAGAACTACGCGAAAAGGAAAGCTCATTCGGCAAAATATTTAAAGTATCAGGGCCACATAAGTAGTCTTTTATACAGTGATCATCGCAGAGAGGATGGGAGGATCGAAGATATATGAACTTGTTAAGGTCGGCTACGATAGGCTTGTGGGAGAAATAATCAAATTTGACGGTGACTCTGCCTATATTCAATGCTTCTAGAATACCTGTATATGTTAATCCATTTAGCCGGACTGACAGTTGGAGATCCTGTTGAAAGAACGAAGCAACCTCTTTCAGTTGAATTGGGTCCTGGTATACTTGAATAAATTTTTGATGGCATTCAGCGTCCACTCAAGGTGATTTCTGAATATTCACAATCAATATTTTTGCCAAAGGGTATAAATGTTCCATCTCTAAATCCCACCAAAGTGTGGTAGTTCAAGCCAAGCGATATAAAGGAAGGAGATATCTTAAGTTAGGGAGATATATTTGGTATGGTCTATGAGAACAGTCTCTTTTCAGACCATAGTATTCTTGTGCCTCCAAAGTGCAAAGGCAGAGTTACCTACATTGCTCCACCAGGAGAATACAACATTCATGAAAAAATTTTAGAGCTCGAATTGAATGGTAAAAAATCCGAGTACTCTCTGAGCCACAAATGGCCTGTCAGACAACCCAGGCCTGTTGTATAGAAATTATCAGGAGATACACCGTTGATTACTGGCCTACGAGTATTAGATGCCATGTTTCCCTGTATTCTTGGTGGAACATGTGCTATCCCAGGAGGATACGGTTGCGGTCAAGCTTGTATTTCACAAGCTTTATCTAAATATTCAAACAGTGAAGTATTAATATATGTGGCATCTGGAGAGCGAGGCAATGAGATGGCTGAGATCTTGGAGGAATTTCCTTGTCTTACCACAATGAAAAATGGTAAGCAATGGTCTACAATGCAGCGAACCTCTTTAATCGCCAATACTTCCAACATGTCTGTGACTGCCAATGAAGCCAGTATATATACTGGTATCACCCTTGCTGAATACTTTAGAGACATGGGTAGAAATGTATCCATGTTGGCTAATTCAACTTCCAGATGGGCATAATCACTCAGAGAAATATCAGGACGTCAAACTGAAATGTCTGGAGACCGTGGATTTCCATATTATTTGACCTCAAAGTTGACTCAGTTCTACGAAAGAGCAGGAAAGGTTACTTGTCTTGGATCGCCTAACAGAACAGGCTCCGTTACTATTGTAGGCGCATTCAGTCCTTCTGGAAGTGATTTTACTGATCCTGTAGCATCCTCAACTCTCTCCATCGTTCAGGCTTTCTGGTGTTTGGACAAAAAAGTTGCCCAAAGACAGCATTTCCCAGCAGTGAATTGGATAATTTCAACTTCAAACTACGAGAAACAGCTGGATGCATATTTCAAGAAAAACTATGATTTGAATTTCTCCTACTTGAGACAGAAGATCAGATAAATTCTTCGAGAATAAGTGGAAGTAAACGAGATAATGCAACTTATCGGCAAGGATTTACTCTCTGAGGATCAAAAGCTTACTCTTTAAATCGCCAATATCATCAAGGGCGAGTTCCTTCAACAAAATGCCTTCTCAGATTACGATTTTATTTGCCCCTTAGAAAAAGTATAATAATTATTATTTAGACAATTGGCATGATGAAGGCGATTGTGTCCTATTATGAATTAGCCAAAAAAGTCATTATGGAAACTGCTACTGCAAAGCGTTCAGATAGCATCAACTTCGCCTCTTTAAAAAGCCAAACCAGCACACAACTAAACAAACTAAAACAGATGAAGTTCCAAAATCCTAGGGTTGACCGCAAGTAGCTGGTTTAAGTATTTGCAAACCTAGTGAATGAAATTGGAACGGTCTTTAACGATTTGATGAGAAAATGATAAATTCTCAAGAATAGCCATTTCATAAAACCTCCTTCTTTTATTTTAACTAATGCATTTTACAATTAAAATTATATGTAATTTAAGCGAATAAAATAAAATGGTAAATCATGAAAAAAGCCAACTATCTTGATGTGTTAATCCTGAAAGATTATTAATGTATT
>Ga0302280_1000710_pt1 | contig 29207 bp, 25 predicted proteins | sample III_Fen_E1_1_FD_198771 | JGI IMG/M metagenome (GOLD analysis project Ga0302280, IMG submission 198771) | Peat permafrost microbial communities from Stordalen Mire near Abisko, Sweden - III_Fen_E1_1 | ecosystem: Environmental > Terrestrial > Soil > Wetlands > Permafrost | place: Sweden: Abisko... | reverse complement strand
TTTTGATATTGACCTCGAAGACGGAACGGATGATATTTTGTATCTGGAACTGCTGAAAGAAAATCTACCTGTTTTGATTGAGAAATTGAAACCAGATTTTGCATTTTACCTTTCCGGTGTTGATATTTTGAATACAGATAAGTTTGGTAAGCTTAGAGTTTCGTTGAAAGGATGCGCAACAAGAGATGAGTTTGTATTTTCAACATTAAAGCAAAATAAAATCCCCTGCACCATTGCAATGGGTGGTGGTTATTCTGAAGACATTAAAATTATTGTGGAGGCTCATTGTAATACTTTTCGCATAGCAAAAGATATTTATGAGCTACATTGATTTCATATCCTTCCACCACCACCACTGCAGCTTTTCTTTATCCGGCTTGGGTGTTTCGGCAAAATAAACTGCGCAGCGGAAAACATATAGCAGGCAACGATCTTGGGTTTCGCCTGCATGCTGGTTGGAAAGCTGGTATAATTTCTCAGGGTTTTTCCTTTTCAGATCGCTCACTTTCCTTATTCCGATATTATACAAATCAATCGCAATAGATCTGCCAACGCCCGGGATGGTTTGCAATTCTTTTAATACAATTTCTCTCTCGGAAAAATCTTTCGTTAATATGGATGTTGATTCTTTCATATTTTGCCTGAGCCACAGAGGCCTATTGACACAAAGGAACACAGAGGAAATTTCCATTATTTGCCGGCCGTTTCTATAGCAATAATTTTTTTATAAATCGTCCTGATCACAAAAACTATCTGCAATTCTTTGTATCCGTGCCTCCGTGGTTCAATAAACTCAATTCATTTTTTTCTTCAACCCGCTAACCTGCTCCTGCAGGTTGCTCACAAGGCTTGCCAATTGGTTCACATCCCATCTTTGTTGCGTATTTGCTTTGCTTATGATCATCTGTGCTTTCCATATCTCGATCACATCATCTGTATTCACATTATAGGGTTGATATGCTGTATTATCACTCACTAATGTCAATTTATTTTTCAGCTTATTATTCTTCAACACTCTTTTATATACAATGCCTTCATTGCGCGAAACCACCACATAAGTCTCATTGCTCTTTACATCATCGGTGGCATTGATTTTTTCTCCCACGATCACAGACCCACTTTGCGTTGGCAACATAGAGTCACCTACAATTTCAAATGCGCGGTAATTTCCCGGCGCAAGCATCGGCAAAGTGAATGTGTTCAGTTCATCCAAAAATTCCGGATCGCCGTAACCCGCCAAATAACCCGCCGCAGCTTTCAAGGGCACCAACTGAATTTCGTTGGAAGCCGCGGAAAGCTTCAGTGCACGGCGCTTCGCCAGATAGCTTCCGCCTTTTGTTTCATTCAGGTCCTTGCGTAGCAGTTCATCCAGCGTAAGCTTAAAAATATCGCCCACTTTTTCAAGCACATCAATCCTCGGATCGGCTCGCTCTTCTTCATAAGCTCCGAGCAGTGATCGTTTGATCTTTAATTTAGCGGCAAATTCTTCTTGAGTCCATCCGCGCAACTTGCGCAGGTATTTGAGGTTTTTGCAGGCAACTGACATAACTAATTAATTTAGTGGTGAAATTACTAACATTTTTGACAGTAAAAAATTTTTTTGAATTTCAGTGGGGTCTCGGGCTCATCTCACGCAAAGTTGCAAAGAAGTTAAGCTGCAAAATTGGCACCATTGCCACTTTACACCTTGGCCTTCTTGGCGTGAAATATTTTCAAACTGAGGCACTGGCTGAATTTCTATTGGAATAGAAAATGGATTTACTTAATTGCGCCCGACTTTATGTTAATCCGTTTATCAATTAATGCGGCTGTTGATGGCACATTCAATTTTCGGACAATCCTCTTTTAAATTACCTTTGCACCTCATTTTTAATGAACGAAATAAAATAAATAATGTACAGAACGCATACTTGTGGAGAATTAAGGAAACATGACATTGGCAAAGAAGTTACGCTTGCTGGCTGGGTGCAAACCGTGCGCAAGTTCGGCAGCATCACTTTTATTGACCTGCGCGATCGTTATGGTATCACACAGCTTTTGTTTGGCGAAGAATTAAATGCCCACCTTAGCGAAAAAGCTTTGGGAAGAGAATTTGTGCTTCAGGTAAAAGGTGTCGTTTCTGAGAGAAGCAATAAGAACGCTAATATTGCGACCGGCGATGTGGAAATAAAAGTCAGATCATTTGCAGTTCTCAATAAATCAATAACTCCACCTTTCACCATACAGGATGACACAGATGGCGGCGATGACCTGCGCATGAAATTCCGCTACCTTGATCTGCGGAGAAATGATGTAAAGAAAAACCTGGAGCTACGTTATGCTGTGAATCGTGCTGCAAGAAATTATCTGCATGAAAATAATTTCATGGATATCGAAACGCCTTTTCTGATAAAATCCACTCCCGAAGGCGCTAGGGATTTTGTTGTTCCATCCAGGATGAACGCGGGGCAGTTTTATGCACTGCCCCAAAGCCCCCAAACTTTCAAGCAATTATTGATGGTGAGCGGTTACGATCGCTACTACCAGATTGTGAAATGCTTTCGTGATGAGGATTTGCGTGCCGACCGCCAGCCGGAGTTCACTCAGATAGATTGCGAAATGAGCTTTGTGGAACAGGAAGACATCCTGAATATGTTTGAGGGGCTTATCAAATATATTTTCAAAGAAGTAAAGGGTATTGATTACAAAGAGAAAGTTCAACGCATGAGTTGGGAAGATGCGATGTGGCATTACGGAAACGATAAGCCCGACATCCGGTTCGGGATGAAAATTGCCAACCTGAAATCCGCTTTCAAAAAAGAAGGAGAAATCATTGCAACCGGAGAACTTATCAATGACGCTGGTTTTGGCGTGTTCGATAATGCAGAAACTGTGTTAGCGATTGTTGCCTCTGGTTGTAGCGAGTATACCCGCAAACAGATTGATGAACTAACGGATTGGGTTAAACGCCCGCAGATTGGCATGCAGGGATTGGTAAATATCAAATGCCTGCCTGCCGGACAGTTAGGTGATACAAACGGAAGTTTTAAAAGCAGCATTGATAAGTTTTATAATGAAGAAAAATTAAAAGCCATTGCTGCATTTGCCAATGCAAAAGCAGGCGACCTTATTTTGATATTGGCCGGTGCGGAAGAAAGAACCCGCAAAGCCATCAGCGAGTTGCGCCTTGAATTAGGCCAGCGTTTAGGGTTCAGGAAAAAAGAGGAATTCAAACTATTATGGGTACTTGATTTCCCCCTATTTGAATATGCAGAAGAAGACAATCGTTGGGTTGCCCGCCATCACCCGTTCACAGCGCCCAAGCCAGACCACATTGAGGTGATGATCAACAATAATCCGTTGATCGAAAATGCCACCGAATACCTGAAGCATCCTTATGCAAACATAAAAGCAAATGCGTATGATATGGTGCTGAACGGGAATGAGATTGGCGGCGGCTCTATCAGGATTTTTCAAAGAGATTTGCAGGAAAAAATGTTTGCAGCCCTTGGTATGACCAAAGAAGAAGCATTGCACAAATTTGGTTTTTTGCTCGGCGCGTTTGAATATGGCGCTCCCCCCCATGGCGGCATTGCATTTGGGTTCGACAGACTTTGTTCTATTCTTGGTGGAAGCGAAAGCATCCGGGATTTTATTGCCTTCCCGAAAAATAATTCAGGCCGTGATGTAATGCTGGATGCACCGGCAACCATTGACGAAAAACAATTAAAAGAACTATCCATTCAGCTTAATATCCAATAAGTTTTACTTATGAAAAAAATTGTAGCAGTTTCTAATATTCTTTCGTGGATCAATTTGGTTGTTGGCAGCATACTGGCATTCTGTGCATTTTTAACAATCGTGGCATTGCCTGCGATCGCTGTGATGGTATCAGTTGTCTTAATTGGCTGCGTGGTGCTGCACAGCTATGCAGCATTGCAATTGCGCAAAAGCATTATAAATACATCCATTCCACTCAATAAGCAAACACCTGTTGGCATCCGCATCATGGGCTATATGGCATTGTTCTTTACCATCATGCTTTTCAGCAATGCGGTGTATATGCTGCAGAACACAAAGGAATTATTAAAACAAGTACAATTTCCCAAGGAAATGAAGAATGTGGACATAACAGGGGTTATTCACGGAACATCCATTTTCATGCTGCTTTTCAGCATCAGTGTTATCGTGAATGTGGTGCTGAATCTGAGGTTGCTGAGTTGGTATACGATTGCAAACCGTAGCGAACCAAAATGATCAAATCGAATATTTATTTTAAAATTTTGCTGAAAGTGAAAATCAGTAGGAGCAAGTCGTATTGTTGAAAAAGTCACTTCCGCTTTTTTCTGAACGCTATGTAAAGAACCAATGCCAGCAGGAACAGGCAAACGCCCAACAAAATATATTTCACGATTTTTGATTCCACATCTTCTCCTTTATCAATGCGGCTTTTGCAAGTTGAGATATAATCCTGAACCGTTGGGTAAGTGTCGTTTATTTTTATTGTTGCTTCGAAACTTTTCAAAGCTTTTCGGTAGTAATGCTTGTCGAAACAATTAAGACCCGCTGTAAATAGCTTGGTAGCCTTGCTGACTTCAGGCTGTATGCCGGCGGAGTCCATGAATTCATTTAAGATAGAGACAGGAATGGAAAAATTCAGGCCTGCAGCCAGTCCACCGGAATTTTCAAGGCTGCCGAAAGTAGTAAGCCCAATCACTTCACCATTGCTGTTGCAAACCGGGCCGCCACTGCTTCCATGATTGATGTTCGCATCCATTTGTATTACAGGCCAGCCATTCACAGACTTTTTTATCGCGCTCACAATACCGGTTGTCAGCGTTGGCTCAATCGCCGATTCAGCAGCAACAAAATCGTTGTTCGTAACCGGCCCGGGATAACCATAAACAAATAATTGCTCGCCTACCTGCGGCAACTGCTCATCAGCAATTTTCAGCACAGGCAGGCTGGTATCTCCATCAATTTTTAGCACGGCTACATCTTTACCCGGCATCGGCAGCCCTTTAATAACAATACTGGCAGCTTTCGTTTCCGTTGTTTGACCCTTGCCGTACCCATCTTTTCTATAAACAACATACACTGTCTTCTTCAGGTCACTTAACGTCATCGGCACGAGTTTGGAATAAACCGAAGCATAGGTGTTGTATAAGATATTTTTTTGTTGCTCGGTAAATTTTGAAGCCCAGGAATTTTCAAATGCCGCGATATTAGCATCTGTTATCTGCTGAAAGGATGTAAGAATAAATTGCCTGCGTATAAATGCGTTGTCCCTGTCGATCAGATGGCAATTGGTGGCAACATAACCATCTCCGGTTATAAAGAAACCTGTGCCCGTTGCCGTTATTTCCTGAGTCTGTTCAATATTATCAAAACTCTTTTTAAAGAATCGTGCCGGATGATTGTTCATCTCTTTCAGAACGATGTCCAATTTCTGCTCAGGTGAAAAGATAGCTCCGGCAGTGTCCACTCGTTGAATGGAGTCAAGCAATCGGTTAAAAACCCGCTCATCCATCTGCATTTTATTCACGTATACATTCGCTGAATAGACTGTTTTTATCATCACTACTCCCGGCCTGTTAAGTGCATAATTTTGTGCAGCAGAACAGTTTTGTGCCCGGATATTTTTTGATAAACCCGCAAATAGAAGCATACATACAGAAAACTGTAATCCCGTTCTCAAATTCCATTTTTTCATCTCGTATAAATTATTTTGACTCTCTATTTAGCTTCCCGTACAATCATTTGTAGTAGCAAACTTTCTCAGATGCCACTCTGTTCAAAATTTCTCCCGCTGAATTAGCATTTTCAGTATTTAATCTGGTCTTGAATTAAAACTCTAAAACTCCTAACTTGTTGTACTATTGTTACTTAAATTTTTTTATGAGCCCTATTCTCGCTCCATTGGCTGAAAGGCTCAGGCCCAGTACGCTTGATGATCTGGTAGGGCAAAAACACCTTACTGGTAAAAACAGCATTTTGCGCAGCGCTATTGAGCACGGCACTGTGCCCTCCATGATTTTGTGGGGCCCGCCTGGCACCGGCAAAACCACCATTGCAAATATCATCGCCCACACCTTGCAGGTCTCCTTTTATACCCTCAGCGCCATTTCTTCTGGTGTCAAAGAAGTGCGTGAGGTGATTGAAGAAGCAAAGCAAAAAAACAAAGCCATTTTATTCATTGATGAGATACACCGCTTTAACAAAGGACAGCAGGATGCCTTGCTGGGTGCAGTTGAAAAAGGGATAGTTACACTTATCGGGGCAACAACTGAGAACCCATCCTTTGAAGTGAACAGCGCGTTGCTCAGCCGTTGCCAGGTATATGTACTCAAGCCATTGGATGAAAAAGACCTGATTCAGTTATTAAATACCGCCATTAACAAAGATGAGGAATTGTGCAAAAAGAAAATCGAGTTGAAAGAAACGGAAGCGCTCATTAATATTTCCGGGGGCGATGCAAGAAAATTATTGAACCTGCTTGAATTGGTTTGCAATGCATATAATAATAAGGAGATAATCATAACAGATGATAAAGTAATGGAGGTTGCCCAGAAACGGGTAGCATTATACGACAAAAAAGGTGAGCAGCATTACGATATCATTTCAGCGTTTATAAAATCTATACGCGGCAGCGACCCAAATGCCTCTATATATTGGCTTGCAAGAATGATTGAAGGCGGAGAAGACGTAAAGTTTATTGCGCGAAGGATGCTGATACTTGCCAGTGAAGACATTGGCAATGCAAATCCGAACGCTTTATTATTAGCAAACGCGACCTTTGATGCAGTAAACAAAATCGGTTATCCGGAAGCAAACCTGATATTGTCTCAATGTGCAGCATATCTTGCTTCATCTCCAAAAAGCAATGCATCTTTAAAAGCAATTGGAGCTGCGATGGATGCGGTAAAAAAATATGGCGACCTGCCCGTGCCTTTGCATATAAGAAATGCGCCAACTAAATTAATGAAGAGCATGGATTATGGAAAAGACTATCAATACAGCCACAGCTACGATAATAATTTTTCACCGCAGGAATATTTGCCAAATGAAATTTCCGGTTCAAAATTTTATGACCCCGGGAAAAATGCCAGGGAAGATGAACTGAGAAAATTTTTGAAAAATTTATGGAAAGAAAAATACGGATATTGAAAAATCAGAAATATGGAACATAGAATGGATATAAAAATTTGAATACAAAAAATTTCCAAATAACCCGAAACTTCAAACCGAAAACTGGAAACTCAATGAAATGGTCTTGCAAAAAATTTGATGTGCTGACTCCTTATGAAATATATGCTGCATTGCAATTGCGCAATGAAGTTTTTGTGGTGGAACAAAACTGCGTGTTTCAGGATGCAGACGACAAAGACCAGGAATGTTTTCATTTAATGGGATGGGAAGAAAAAAAACTAATTGCATATACCCGGATTGTACCAGCGGGTATTTGCTATGAGGAAACTTCGATAGGCCGTGTAGTAACTTCCCCATCCTCCCGAAGAAAAGGGCTGGGCAGAGATCTGATGCAGCAAAGCATCAACATCACATACTCCTTATTCGGCGTAGATATCCCAATAAAAATTGGAGCACAGCTATACCTGAAAAAATTTTATGAATCGTTTGGCTTTGAACAAACAAGTGATATTTATATTGAAGACGGCATAGCGCATATTGAAATGTTACTATCAGAAAAAGAGTAGAAGCACTTAATTTCAAAATTGCTAAATAAATATTTACCTGCTTACACACAAAAAGTATATTTTTTTCGTTTCTTGTAAGTAATCTGGTTTTGTACTATTTTGTAACCAGAATCCAAACCATCGGAAAACTAAAATCTAATATTCATGAAAAAGAGTTTACACTCCTTATTGCAGAAGTGTGTTTTGTCCCTGTCGTTAGCACTTGCACTGCATTTTTCTTCTTTCAGCCAGTTATCTGCGGGAAATTATTTTGAAGGCGGTATTACAGTAGGCCCGATGGGCGTCTTGTGCGATTTAGGTGGTAATTTGGGAACCGGAAAAGGTTTCCTGAAAGATTATAATATACCCAACACTAAGCTATCGTATGGAGCTTCCATTACGGCACATCCCGCAGAATGGCTGGGCATCAGGCTTGCTCTGAATTTTGGCAGTGTGGCCGCAGATGACGCCAAAACTACTGGCAAAGGGGGTGAAGAAGAAACACGCAGGAACCGCAATCTTAACTTCCGCTCTAATATAACAGAAGGCTTTATAGCTGCAGAAGTATATCCTACGGTATTTTTTGAGAATGACCCGACTGATGTGCAAGGCAGGCTTAGGCCTTATGGAATTATTGGTGTAGGTGTTTTCCATTTCAACCCCCAGGGCACATATACTGACTCAGCAACGGGGCTTCAAAGCTGGGTAGATTTAAGACCACTACATACAGAAGGTGAAGGTTTTGCTGAATATCCCGAAAGAAAAGAATATGCCCTAACACAAATAAATATACCTATGGGTGTTGGGATAAAATATTACTTCAATGAAAATATAAATATTTCGTTCGAAATAGTACATCGCAAATTATTCACCGACTATCTTGATGATGTAAGCACCACTTATGTAGATCCAAGTTTGTTTTATAAATATTTATCGCCGGCTGAAGCAAAAATTGCGGTCGAGATGTCCAATAAAAGCCCGTTGCGCTCCACACCGAATAGTGGTTACAATCCTGGAGATAAAAGAGGTGATCCAACTCAAAATGATTCCTATTTCACAACCACTTTCAAACTTGGAATCCGTCTGGGATCTAGCAGCGAACAGCAATGGAGAAATTCGACACGTTGTCCGATTATGCGATTCTGATAATAGGCGAATTCCGGTAGTTGAAATTGACAGATTATGTGCCTTAAATTTTTTAGATGAAGAAAACTGTACCCTCCAAAAAAATCATACTGAATTTATCATCCGGCTTACTGGTTGCTTTATTCATCCTATTTGGGTTCTCTTCAACTGAAAAATTATCAGCCACACCAAAACCTTTAAAGACTGATCGATCATACACTATTGTAATAAACAAATTGTTCGAAAATAAGAATTACAATATCGAAATGCGCACCAACTCTTCGCTTCATCAGCTTTTAATCACAGCAGGACCGAAGCAAAACAAATCATATCATTTTTATTTATTCGATATAGATGGGAAGCTAAAAGCCCAGGCCAATATCCGGAGCAGTGAGAAAGCCTCGTTTGTGAATATTGCGAAAGGAAATTATTTTTTTGAGATTTTCAGCAACGATGAAAGAATTGAGAATGGCCAGTTGACAGTTAAATAAGAAAAAAAGCTCTTTATTTTAATAATGAACAACCAGTAAGCAGCAGGGAAATTAGTAAAATCTGATATCCGAAAACAAGGTTAATTGTAACCTGATCCGTTCCCTATTTTTAGTTACCCTACAAACGATTTTATTGATCACTCCCTGCGCTTGCTTATTGGGCTTTTAAAAAATTATTTCCCTTTAACCCGATGCAACCCAATAGCCGCGATGAATAATTGCGGCTTTTTGCATTTGGCATATCGGTAAGTGGAAAGCATCCCGGTTTAATATCTATCATATCCGATCTATCATCACCAGGTAAATAATCCCCATTCATCTTTGAATTCATCCTTTTCAAAAGAGGCAACCCATTCTTTAAAATACGTGCGGAATTTTTCAATTTCCCTTCTGACTGCATTTGTATGAGATGCTTCCGCAAGCCCCTGCATTTTTAACGAAGACATATGGATATATACAATTTGTGCAGCACTCCTGATAAAGCTTGCATTTTCCATCCGAAGAATGTACATATCGCCTGCTTCTGCACCACGAATCTTTGCGCCCACAAGATATGCATCACTTAATATCATGGATTTCTGGCTTTCGAAAAAACTTTCATCCCCTTCCTCCTCATTGGAAGGTTTTATACTGTCATACAACCCAAGCAAAAGCACTAACACTGTTTTCCACTGATTATATAATTTCGCTGCCGTCTCGTTTTTTTCTTTCTTTTTCCATTCTCCGCCTTTATCATTTCCCATTGTAAAATGCTCATCATCCCAGTCGGGCATGCCACTAAGATTGTCAATATCCATAAAATAAGATTTATTTTAAAAATATATCAGCCGCTTCTTTCCAACTGTTGATTCGGTCAAATTGATGTTCGCTAAGATTATGAGGCGCAGAAAAAAGATAAGGCTTGCCATTAAAATGATGCAGGTGCCTTGCATGATCGTCAATCATAAAATCGCCATGCATTAGTTTTTTGCTTCCGCACAAAACCAGTTGCTGCCAGGTAAAAAAAGGAAAATGTTCTTCGAGCCAGTCGAATTTATCTTTTAATGAATTAGGAAATTCGGTTGCTGCCGAAACAATAAAGATTTCATACTCTTTATTCATTTGCTCAAGCACTTCCACGCTATCTTCCATAACCGGAAGACTCCGGAAAAAACCAGGCTCATATAATTGTTGCCGCACTACCAACTGATGTTCTTCCGGAAAACCCTTTACCAACGAGCCGCCGGCAAGCATCTTTGCATAATCAATGTCTCCTCCAAATTTTTTCTTGTACCAGGTGGTCATTGCAAGTGTTACATCTGCAATCACTTCATCCATATCAATTAAAACTCTTTGCATAAAATTTTCCTGTGATTTTATTATAAGCTAGTCTCAACTTTCGCAGCGCGGAATAGAATTACAAATGTAAAAGTGTGCGACGCAACGATAATCAAGAGCGTTACAAATGCTGGTTGCAAAAATATTTCCTTTCTGTTTATAGTGCTTATTTTAATTCTTCTTTAAGAAACTTAGCGGTGAAGCTTTCTTTGTTCTTGATTAAATCTTCCGGCAGGCCTTCAAACAAAATCCTGCCGCCACCGTCACCTCCTTCAGGGCCAAGGTCAATAAGTTGGTCGGCCACTTTTATCACATCCATATTATGCTCAATAACAAGCACGGTGTTGCCTCTGTCAACCAGTTTGTTGAGCACATCGAGCAAATGCCTGATATCTTCAAAATGAAGACCGGTCGTCGGCTCGTCGAGTATGTAAAAGGTTTTGCCTGTATCTTTTTTGGAAAGCTCGGTGCCAAGCTTGACGCGCTGTGCCTCTCCACCACTCAGTGTTACAGCCGATTGCCCCAGCGTGATGTACCCGAGGCCAACTTCCTGCAGCACTTTTATTTTCCGATAGAGGTAAGGCACATTCTGAAAATATTCCACAGCTTCGTCAACTGTCATATCCAGTACATCGCTGATAGATTTTCCCTTATAACGTATCTCCAAAGTTTCCCGGTTATAGCGTTTACCATTGCATTTCTCGCAATGCACATAAACGTCCGGTAAAAAGTTCATCTCGATTACCCTCATCCCACCGCCTTCACAAACATCACAGCGTCCGCTTTTAACATTGAAAGAAAACCGCCCTGCATTATATCCCCGGATTTTTGCCTCAGGCACAGATGCGAACAAAGTTCTTATATCAGTAAAAAAACCACAGTAAGTTGCCGGATTGCTGCGCGGAGTGCGCCCAATGGGCGACTGGTCAATCTCAATCACTTTGTCAATATGCTCTAGTCCTTCTACAGACTTGTATTCCATCGGTACGCCTTTTGAGCCATAGGCATGTTTGCTCAAAATCGGATAGAGCGTTTCATTTATCAATGTTGATTTTCCACTGCCGCTGACGCCTGTAACAACAATAAATTTTCCGAGCGGGAATTTTACATCCACATTTTTCAGGTTATTTCCCTTCGCCCCTTTTATTGCAACTTGTTTTCCATTTCCTTTTCTTCTTTCAGTTGGAATGGGGATTTTCGTATGTCCGTTGAGGTAAGATGAGGTAAGCGTATCTAACCTCAGCAAATCATCTGGCTTTCCTTGAGCAACAATGCGGCCGCCATGAGACCCCGCTTTCGGGCCAATGTCAATTAAATAATCCGCAGCAAGCATAATGTCTTTATCATGCTCCACAACCAGTACACTGTTGCCGATATCGCGCAGATTTTTTAAAGCCGAGATCAACTGCTGATTATCTCTCTGATGAAGGCCAATGCTTGGTTCGTCCAAAATATATGTGATGCCCTGCAACTGTGATCCAATCTGTGTAGCGAGGCGTATACGCTGCGATTCGCCCCCGCTCAATGTTCGCGAGGAGCGGTTGAGAGAAAGATAGGTAAGCCCGACATCCAATAAAAACTGCAGACGTTCGCGTATCTCTTTCAAAATATCTTTTGCAATCAGATTTTGTTTATTGCTCAACCTTTTTTCGATGCCCCCAAACCATAGCATCAGTTTGTTCAGATTCATTTCGCTGAGCTGAGAAATATTTTTTTCATCTATTTTGAACCAAAGGCTTTCTTTTTTTAATCTGGCACCTTCACATACCTCGCATTTTTTCAACTCCATATATTTTTCCACCCATGCTCTTAATGCTTCTGTGCTATATGATGAAGAAAACCATCGCTTCAGCATTGGAATGATTCCCTCGTAATTTCCGGTATACGACTGAGGAATTGTTTCATCATTTACATCTATATCAAAGCTTTTATTCACATCTCCATCACCATACAAAAGCAAATTAAGTTGTGTTTCAGGTAAATCCCTGATAGCCTTGTCTAAGTTGATTTTATGTGTTTTGCCAAACCGCACCACCTGTTGAAAGACACTTGCGTCACGCTGCTCTCCCAATGGCACAATGCCCCCTTCATTCACGCTTTTTGCTTTGTCAGGCAAAACTTCTGCGATGCTTATAGTGTACAGATCACCCAATCCTTTACAAGTGGGGCATGCGCCGTACGGCGAGTTAAATGAAAAGCTATTTGGCGAAGGCTCTTCATAGCTGATGCCGGTATCTTCGCACATTAGCTGCTTAGCATATTGCGCCATCTTCTCATCATCATTCACGAGCACAAACATCAGATCTTTGCCGACTTGTAAAGTTTTCTGAACACTTTGGCTCAGCCGCACTTTCATATCTGGAGTTACCGCAAGGCGATCAATTACCACTTCAATATCGTGAATTTTATACCGATCAACCTGCATTTTTGCGACCAGGTCCTTTACTTCGCCATCCACCCTTACTTTCACATATCCCTTTTTCCGGATGTCTTCAAACAATTCCCGATAATGACCTTTTCGCCCGCGAACTATTGGCGCAAGCAATGAAATTTTTTTATTCTTAAATTTTTTGAAAATATTTTCTACAATTTCTTCCTCACTGAACTTCACCATTTTTTTTCCCGTATTGTAAGAATATGCTTCGCCAACGCGTGCATACAACAAACGCAGAAAATCGTACACTTCAGTAACGGTGCCCACTGTGCTGCGTGGATTTTTGTTTGTAGTTTTCTGTTCTATGGAAATCACGGGGCTCAACCCGGTTATTTTATCCACATCGGGTCTTTCCATATCCCCGATAAACTGTCTTGCATAAGCTCCGAAGCTTTCCATATACCGACGCTGGCCCTCAGAATAAATAGTATCGAATGCAAGAGAAGATTTCCCGCTGCCGCTTATACCAGTGATCACCACTAGTTTATTCTTCGGGATTTTTATATCAATATTTTTCAGGTTATGCACCCTTGCCCCGAATACTTCAATACTATCTTCTGCAATTACTATGTTTTTCCGTAATTCTTTCTCAATAATCATTATTAATAAGCCGCCTTTTTTTATAAAAAGAATCTAAGGTAAGAACAAAAAGAATGTGGTTTGGTTTGCTTAATTCATTTTCAAATACAAATAAAAAACCGGCATATTAACATGCCGGTCACTTAAAAAATATGAACAAAAAGTTATTGATGTAATGTAATAGTCGGAACTGTCGTTATTGATGAGGAATCAACAACTATATTGTTCAGTGTCGTGTCCATATAACCGTTATGGCCACGAATGCTAATGGTGTAAGTACCTGCATTTACGCCACTGAATTGATACCTGCCATCCCACCCCGGGATCGCATATATTGTATCGGAGCCATTATATGCTTCCAGCAATGGTGAAGCGCCTGGAGGCAACACAATGCCCTGTATTTTTGAAAGCTTAATATAATTGTAAGCAACCACATAAGGTTTCAGGTAATACGTGCCACCCCACAAAATCAGTGAACGCTGGAGGTTGAAATCAAGCCAAAGCTCAAACTCTTTGTTATTTACAGTATAAACATTTTCCCTGGTCACATTTATATCAAATGAAGTGGGACTGTTGAAACCAAAAATCTGCAGTGGATAACTGATGGTACTATCGGTGTACACAGTATTATCTGTACCCAATGTGATCCGGACATCAATCACTTTACCAGTGGGATAAGTTGCAGATCCAAGCAAAGTATCGACACCATTACGCAATTGAAGCAGGTCATAGGTACCTGGAATAATGGAAAGAGTATCCCATATCAAAGACCTGTTACCCGGCCCGCGCCCATGGCCACAATAGCCCGGCTCCCATTCATTCGGATCATCAGGGGCATTTTGAGTGTTGGCGGTGTCAATTAAGACCGCAACTTGTTTGATGTCTATCAGCACTTTGTAAAAACTTGTTGGGCCATCCGATAGATAAATTGACATCTTTGACTGACCTTGGGGAATATTCGAGGATGAACCTGAATTATTCTTAGTGCAAGCGGCAAAAAAAACAATGAGTGCAAGGCTGCAAAAAGTTGCCAGCCATTTCATGTTAGTTTTCATGTTTGTAAAATTTAGGTAGATTTATTCTCCATATGGTATCTGGTTTCAAAAATTATTCCAATACAATCAATAGTTTGTTAACAGAATCATAACATGCATTATTACGGTTAACAATATGAAAGGGTTGTCTAGTTATTGTAATCTTTTGGAAGAGAGCAACGTTCTTCGAAAAGGTTTAATTCAGATAAAAATAAATTTTTGAAGACAAATTTTACCCATTACTATCCGTTAAGAGTCTCTGTTTTTAAAACCTCTTATTTATTTTATTCGCCTTTTAAAAAAAAAATCATAGATTTTTGGCAAATCAATTAAATAGTCTATATCTTTGATAGAGTTCTTATAAATTTCTTATCAAGAAAGGCTGAGGGTAATGGCCCAATGAAGCCTTGACAACCTGTTGCATACTGATATTTACGAAGTATGGGCAAGGTGCCAATTCCATCCGCCGACAGGCGGAAAGATAAGTCAGAAAAAAGCTTCAGAATATCAACATCAGAATATTAAAAGCTCTTCTGGCCCCGGAAGGCTTTTTTTTATGCCCGTCATTGAAGCCCTAAATGACTCTTGCCACACTTCTGCTTTGCTTGATAAGAAAAAAATAAACCCATTTTTTAACATCTGTCACTTAGAGTGAAAAGACAAATTTTTTATCATGCAACAATCAACACAACTCATCCACAGCATTCCCGTTGACCCATTAACAGGTGCAGTGTCAGTGCCTATTTATCAAACATCCACATTTGTTCAGGAAGCACCGGGCGTAAACAAAGGATATGATTATGCCAGAACAAATAACCCAACACGCGCAACGCTTGAAAGTCTGATCGCGCAACTCGAGGAGGGTAGCACAGGCATCGCATTTGCAAGCGGGCTCGCGGCTATTGATGCCGTTTTAAAATTATTGCAAACGGGCGATGAAGTCATTGCAGTGGATGATATCTACGGTGGTGCGTACCGCTTGTTCGAGCAGGTTTATAAAAAATTCGGTGTTCATGTACACTATGTTGATTCATCCCATGTGGAAAATATTTTTAATGCTATTACACGCAAGACAAAACTGATCTGGATTGAAACGCCAACCAATCCAACCTTAAAAATATCAGATATACAAGCCATTGCTAAGATTGCGAAGGCCAATAATTGTCTGCTTAGCGTTGATAATACATTTGCTTCCCCCGCATTGCAACAGCCTCTTTTGCTGGGTGCTGATGTGGTTGTGCATTCGGCAACAAAATATCTGGGCGGTCACAGCGATCTGATCGCAGGATTGGTTGTTACAAAAGAAAAAGAAATTGGAGATAAAATTAAATTTTATCAGAATGCATGCGGCGCCACCCTGGCTCCTTTTGATAGCTGGTTATTGATTCGCGGCATTGAGACCTTGCATCTCAGGATCAGGCAACATTGCGCAAGCGCCCAAAGCATTGCAACATTTTTGCAGCAGCATCCTTCAGTAGACAATGTATATTATCCAGGTCTGAAATCTCATCCGAATCACCAGATCGCAAAGCAACAGGCAAAGGGGTTTGGGGGCATCGTCTCTTTCAGTCTGAAAAACGATAATGAAAAAGCAGCTTCCAATTTTTGTACCTCAACAAAACTGTTCAAACTGGCCGAAAGCCTTGGCGGCGTAAAAAGTCTATTATCCCATCCTGCAAGCATGACGCATAAAACCATTCCTGTTGACAAACGCAAGGCTGCTGGCGTTTCGGATAGCCTTATACGCCTTTCAGTTGGCCTGGAAGATGTCGAAGACCTGATCAGCGATCTGGAGAAAGCCTTTAAAAATGTTGATGCTACGGCCAACAATCAGAGCAACACTACTGTAGCCGATGCCGCGTCATCAGCATGGAATTGAGCCATGATACCTCATAGTCAGCATTTTTAATTAACATTCTTTTAAAAAAAATAATACTGAAATAAATGGTTATTATAAAAAGTCCACTAAATTTGTTGGCTATTAAAACTGAGCATGTTTATCAATCAGCAAAATATTATTTTGTCTCTGCAGCACAATCGTTGTTGTCCTTGCTCTTGCTGTATGCCGTAAGGCATACTTTAATTCTTTCTGAACCTTAACAGGTTTTTTTCATTTCTTTCAGTAAATCACCCGGAGTCAACTCACACTCAGCATCATATTACTCACTTCACTAAATAAACAAACATGAGCAACTATCATTTCGAAACATTGCAACTACACGCAGGACAGCAAATTGACCCGACAACCAAAGCAAGAGCTGTGCCTATTTATCAAACTACCTCTTATGGGTTTGACAATGCAGCACACGCCGCAAATCTTTTCGGGCTGAAGCAGTTCGGCAATATTTACACGCGGATCATGAACCCGACTACCGATGTGTTTGAACAACGTATTGCTGCATTGGAAGGCGGTGTTGCTGCATTGGCAGCAAGCTCCGGACAGGCAGCTCAATTTTTAGCATTGAATAATATTTTACAGGCTGGCGAAAATTTTGTTACGACCAGTTATTTGTATGGCGGCACTTACAATCAGTTTAAAGTTGCATTCAAAAGATTAGGCATCGAAGCAAGATTTGCTGATGGTGACGATGCAGAAAGTTTTGTAAAACACATTGATAAAAACACAAAGGCAATTTATCTGGAAACCATTGGCAACCCGCGTTTGAACATTCCTGATTTTCAAAAATTCGCTGATCTTGCAAAAGAATATGACCTGCCCCTGGTTGTCGACAACACTTTTGGCACAGCCGGCTATTTGTTCCGCCCGATTGAATGGGGTGCGAATGTGGTGGTTGAATCTGCAACTAAATGGATTGGCGGCCATGGCACGTCAATTGGCGGTGTGATTGTGGACGCAGGAAATTATAACTGGGGCAATGGAAAATTTCCTCAGTTCACAGAGCCATCAGAAGGTTATCATGGTTTGAAATTCTGGGATGTATTTGGCGAAGGCAACCCGCTCGGCCTGCCGAACATCGCATTTGCCATTCGGGCAAGGGTAGAAGGATTGAGAGATTTTGGCTCATCACAAGCTCCTTTCAATTCATTCTTGTTGCTACAAGGATTGGAAACTTTATCATTGCGGGTTCAAAGACATGTAGATAATGCCCTGACACTGGCACAATGGCTGGAGCAGCATCCTCAGGTTGAGTTTGTTCAATATCCGGGATTGAAGAGCAGTTCTTATCATGAACTTGCAAAAAAATATCTGAAAAGTGGATTTGGCGGCGTCCTCAATTTTGGCGTAAAGGGCACTAAAGAAAATGCGAGCAAGTTTATTGATTCATTGAAGCTCGCAAGCCATCTGGCCAATGTGGGCGATGCAAAAACGCTGGTGATCCATCCCTCATCCACCACGCACGAGCAGTTGAGCGAAGTGGAACAAATTGCTGCAGGCGTTCAGCCAAATCAGGTGCGCATCAGCGTGGGCATTGAGCATATTGATGATATCAAAGCAGATTTTGAACAGGCTTTTGAAAAAGTCTTTTCGAAAGAACTGGTTGGTTAGGGGATGTGAACCACAGAGACACGGAAAACACAAAGAGATTCAGAAGCGATATATGAAATACTGTGCCTCTGTGGTTCAACAAAGGCCCAATAAAATTGTTATTCTATTGGCTCCGATATAACGATGCTGTAACATAAAATAAGCAAATTGGCCTACGAAATATTCAGATACGATAACCACTTTACTCTCGAGTCGGGAATTATCCTTCCTCAATATCATCTGGCATATACCACGTATGGCAAATTGAATAATGCGAAAGATAATGCGGTCTGGATTTTTCATGCGCTTACCGCCAACAGTGATCCTGCCGAATGGTGGGATGGATTGGTAGGAGCAGGAAAAATTTTCGATCCGTCCGACTATTTTATCGTTTGCGTGAACATGCCGGGAAGCTGTTACGGAAGCATTGGCCCGCTTGATATAAACCCGTATACACATGAGCGTTATTATCGCGATTTTCCTTTTTTTACAATACGTGATATGATCCGCGCATATAAGCCGCTGAGCGATTTTCTCGGCATTAATAAAATCCGTATTGGCATTGGCGGCTCCATGGGTGGTCAGCAATTACTGGAATGGGCTATCGAAGAACCAGGTTTCTTTGACTTTATTTTCCCCATAGCAACAAATGCAGAACACTCGCCCTGGGGCATTGCATTCAACGCATCGCAAAGACTGTGTATCGAAGCCGATGCGACATGGAGGGAAAAAAATGTGCATGCCGGCATTGATGGAATGAAAGTAGCAAGATCTGTAGCATTGATTTCTTACAGGCATTACGAAACTTATCTGCAACGCCAGCATAATGACAATAGCCTGCAGATTGAGAATTTCAAAAGTGAGTCCTATCAGCGCTATCAGGGAGAAAAATTAGCGAGGCGCTTCAATGCGTTCAGCTATTATAAACTGAGCCAGAGCATGGACTCCCACAATGTTGGCAGGGGAAGAGAAAGCATCGGGAAAGCGTTGCATCACATCAAAGCAAAAACGCTTGCCATAGGGATTGAAACAGATATTCTTTTCCCCCTTGTTGAACAGCAATTTATAGCAGCGAATATCCCAAACGCTTCGTTTAAAAGCATTCAGTCTGATTTCGGGCACGATGGCTTTTTGCTGGAATATGAAACGATAGGAAATCTTATCAATGAGTTTATCTATTCAAAAAAAATATCAAGCCTTACATTTGCAGTAACAAATTGAATATGGAAGCACATAAGCAGCTAACGATCGGATTGTTTGGATTTGGTGTGGTCGGAGAAGGTCTTTATAAAATATTGCAGCAGACTCCTTCATTAAAAGCCTCTATCAAAAAAGTTTGCATTAAAAACCCGCAAAAGAAAAGAGATGCGCCAGCTTCATTATTTACCACCGAAAGAGATGATTTATTAAATGACCCGGAAATAAATGTGATCGTTGAAGTGATTAACGAATCTGAGCCGGCATTCCAGATCGTCTCGACCGCGCTGAAAAGCAAAAAAGCGGTAGTGAGCGCAAGCAAAAAAATGATTGCGGAGCATTTGCGCGAATTATTAGACCTGCAGGAAGAAACGGGAGAACCTTTTCTGTATGAAGCAGCCGCCTGTGCTTCCATCCCTGTTATCAGGAACCTGGAAGAGTATTATGACAATGACCTGCTTTATTCGATTCGTGCAATTGTGAATGGCTCTACTAATTTTATTCTCACAAAAATGTTTGAAGAAAAATTGGATTTTCAGCAGGCATTATTATTGGCTCAGCAATTGGGTTTTGCCGAAAGCGATCCCAAGCTCGATATAGAAGGTTTCGATGCGGTGAATAAATGGACTTTCCTGCTTACTCATGCTTATGGTATTATTGAACGACCTGAAAATATCGTGTTCAATGGTATTCAGAATATCCAGTTAAGCGATGCAGCAGTTTCGAGAGAAAAAAATTTTGATATCAAATTAGTGGCTCAGGCTAAAAAACTGTTGAATGGCAAAGTGGCTGCTTATGTTTTGCCTCAATTTGTGAAATTAGATGGACATCTTGCTTTTGTAAAAAACGAGTATAATGGCGTGGTGATCGAAAGCGGCTTTGCTGATAAACAGTTTTTCTATGGCAAAGGCGCGGGCAGTTTCCCAACTGCATCCGCTGTGTTAAGCGACCTTTCTGCATTGCGCTATCAATACAAATATGAGTATAAAAAATTGTACCATCACAAACCACACGAGCTCACCAACGATTTTTATGTAAAAGCCTACGTGAGTTTTGATGATATCAGGTATGTGCCGAAAGAAAAATTTGAATGGATTGAAGAATGGCATGCTGGCGCAACAAGAAAATATTTAGTAGGTGGGATACACTTCAAACATTTGAAAGAAAGCTTATGGTGGAAAGAAAATAATACTTCACTGATACTTTTGCCAGATGCGGTCATTGAAGATATCGAGATCAGGAAATTGAAAAAGAAGAGCCTAGAGCTTGCCGGGATGCTGTGACTTTGTAAGATTAGGATAGCTGGCCTGTAACACAGGTCATAGAATTATCCTGAAAGTAATGTTTATTCTCTTTCCGGTTTGCCTGCTTGTCTTCGGCAACCGGTGTTCCCAAATATGCTGTGTCTCCCCATACATAAGCAAAAAACTGCCATTGGTCAAATCAACAGATTTAGTAGTGCCCTTGTTCTTATAATCACGCAATTGAAAAATACGTGTTGCGCCAAAACTGACAGAACCTATTACCGGATTATCGCCCAACTCTTTTTCATTATCGCGGTGCCAGCCCATACTATCTTTCTCATTGCGATAAAAATTCAATAATGCACTCGTAAATTTTACCTGAGCTACCGTTTCGATCTTTGCTTTTATTTCAAGCAATTCATTTGTCCATTCATGTGGCTTCATGGTGAGGCCTGAATAGCTGTATACTTTTTCTACATCACCATAAAAGGCCGTAAGCCTTGGCTGCATTATTTCCCTTCCGAAAATTTTTATGGGTTCTTGTCTCCATTTTATTTCATTTGCCAAATGATGGAAATATTTTTTGCTTTCCTGTTCGGGAAAAAAACTTTGAAATAGCAAAGCATCACCGCCGAAAGGCAATAGGTTTTTAATGCTATCAAATAATGTCTGCTGCACAAACTATGTGGTTTTGTCAAAATAAAAATCCTGTAAGATAAATCTGTACAGGATTTCTTTTGATTGCGGAGAGGGTGGGATTCGAACCCACGGTACAGTGTAACCCGTACGACGATTTAGCAAACCGTTCCTTTCGGCCACTCAGGCACCTCTCCTTTATGCTCAGTCCTTTTGAAGGGTGGCAAAAATAATCATTAATTTTTTTTATACCTAATTGGTTTTATCTTTTTTATTTATTTCGTTTTTATAATCTTCCCATCTCATGTTAAATAAAAAACCCGCTCAAAGCGGAGCGGGCTGTAAATAAATCTTTTGCTGGATCACATGGCAGCAAGCTGCACTTTTTGCTGCAACTCAGTAACGTTCTCACGAAACAAACTGTCGGTGTCCATCAAATCTTTTACCGTCTGACAGGAGTGTATAACCGTTGTATGATCCCGGCCGCCAAAATGCTCGCCGATCGTTTTCAATGAATTTTTTGTGAATGCTTTTGCAAGGTACATAGTGATTTGTCTTGCCTGCACAATCTCCCTCTTGCGTGTCTTCTGCAGCAGTTTGTCGTAAGGCACATCATAGTATTCGCATACCATCCGTTGAATGGTCTCAATAGTAATTTCCTTACTGCTCGTTTTTACAAAATTTCTCAATACCTTTTTTGCCAATTCAAGATCAATTTCACGCTTATTGAGCGAAGATTGTGCCAAAAGGGATATCAATGCACCTTCCAGTTCGCGAACATTGCTGTTTATATTATAAGCAAGATATTTAACAACCTCTTTTGGCATTTCAAGGCCATCGTTCTTCATCTTTTTTTCAAGAATTTCAATGCGCGTATCGTAGTCCGGCACTTGAAGATCTGCGCTCAATCCCCAGCGAAACCTGCTCAGCAATCTTTCCTGCATGCCGTCCAGATCTTTCGGGGGCTTGTCTGAAGACAATATCAATTGCTTGCCCGATTGATGCAGGTGATTAAAAATAGCAAAGAATGCATCCTGAGATTTTTCTGCTTTGCTGAAAAATTGCACATCATCAATAATCAGCACATCCACCAACTGATAGAAATGAATGAAATCATTGATTGCATTGTTGCGGCTGTGGTCAATAAACTGATTAATGAATTTCTCTGAACTGACGTAGAGCACCACTTTGTTCTGGTGCAATCTTTTCACCTCATTGCCGATCGCTTGAGCAAGATGTGTTTTTCCAAGCCCGACACCGCCATAAATAACCAATGGATTGAAAGAATTTGCACCGGGCTTTTCGGCAACCGTTTTCCCTGCACGGCGTGCAACCCGGTTACAATCTCCCTCAATAAAAGCATCGAAAGTGTGCACAGGATTAAGCTGCGCATCAATCTGCATTTTTTTAAGCCCGGGGATAACAAACGGGTTCTTAACGGGATTATTTATAATAAGAGGAAAATCCATTTCATTGTTTGAATAAGTTTTATATCCGTGGGCCGGCACGTCCATTGTCAGAGGTTTATTTTGCTGATTGCCACTGTCCACCATGATACGATATTCAAGCATCGCTTCTTTTCCCAGAATCCTACGCAAAGTCTTTGCCAATAAATTTACATAATGCTCTTCAAGGTACTCATAAAAAAACTGGCTGGGCACTTGTATCACCAGCACACTGTTTTTTAATTCTACCGGCTTAATGGGCTCAAACCATGTTTTATAATGCTGCCATTCCACAATATCCTTAATAATCTCCAGGCAATTGATCCATACTTTTTCAAACGTTTTTGCCATTATAAATGATAAGCAGTTTTATGTTGGTTTTAAAATATTTTTTTGCGCTTTTTTCAAATAGAAACCTGGTTTAAAAAAGTTTAGCAGGGGAACGAATATCAAAGTTTTTTACTGAAAAAAAAAATTTTTATTCCATTGTTTTTTCAATCTGCAACAGTAGCATATTTACTGAATGTTTTAAATGATTTTAATAACAAAATAATTTAATGCTGTATACAATTGTATTACCTGATAACACTGTGGCTGGCTGTATATTTTTTGAAGAACCGGAAATGGAAGTAATCATGGGAAGACTGTTCTTCATGAAAATATCAAATTGAGTAAGCAATTGAAGATACAAAGAATTTGATTGCACCAAATAAATACTTTGTTCTTTTTATAAAAAAAATTTGCATGGTTATTGACTGGCTTATTATTTATTTCAGGTAGAAAAATTTAAATCATTAGCATAGTGCTTATTATAAAAAATAACTTAAAAAAAATGAAAACGGGCATTAATAAAATCTTTTTTATTTTTTAGTATTTAGATTTGCAACTCAAAATTTTTGATTGTTCACTTTAAAATTTTCTCATGAAAAAATTATTGGCAAGTGTGGTTATCGTTTTTATCTCGTACACTTCTTTTTCTCAAAAATCCGAAGTGTTTGAAAAGGGCACTAATGTAATTAATGTTGGTTTTGGCTTGGGGGATGTCTATTGGGGCACAGGCTATTCTAATTCGGGATTCCCTATAAGCTTCAACGCAAGCTACGAACATGGGGTGACTGAAAAACTTGGAATCGGTTACATTGGAGTTGGTGGAGAATTAAGTTATTCCTCTGCTACCTATAAATCGGGTCCTTATAAGTGGACAAATGCAGGTGTGTTAATAGCAGGAAGAGCATCGTATCATTTTGCCCTTGATGGTGCTATTGGTGAAAAACTTGATCCTTATGCGGGTGTTCTTTTGGGATATGTTATAACATCCTCATCCAACAATGCACCTTCTGGGTATAATTATAGTTACAGTAAAGCAAGCGCGATAGGAACTGGCGCTTTTGCGGGTGCTCATTATTATTTTACTCCTAATTTCGGCGTTTACGCAGAGCTGGGTTTTAACATAACTTCTGTTCTTAACACCGGACTCACATTTAAATTCTAAAACTTAAAAACTTTATTCGTTTTTGGGAAAATTTCCCGGCACGATGCAAAAAACCATACAATTAAAACTACTTCCGTCAGAAGCTGTTGATGATTCCTTCATCAGACAAAGCATAGCGGATGCTTTTGCAATAAAGAGCAATGGCATTTCAGGTTTTCATATCCTCAAACGCTCGATTGATGCCAGAAACAAACAGCCGCTCATTTTATTGACACTGTTGATTTTTATCAATGAACCTTTTCAGGAAAGAAAAATAATAAGGATTGATTTCCCTCATGTTTCAAAAGTAGCTAAAAAAGCTATCATCATTGGCGCAGGGCCTGCGGGATTATTTGCGGCACTGAAATGCATCGAACAAAATATTCAGCCCATAATATTAGAAAGAGGTAAAGACGTCCGGGCAAGGCGAAGAGACCTTGCAATACTGAATAAGGAAGGTATCATAAACACAGAAAGCAATTATTGCTTTGGCGAAGGGGGTGCCGGCACTTACAGTGATGGAAAGCTATACACCCGAAGTACCAAGCGCGGGGATGTGAACCGTATTTTGAATTTACTTGTGCAGTTCGGGGCTGAGGAAAATATTTTGTTTGATGCCCATCCACATATAGGCACTAATAAATTACCCCAGATCATTACTGCCATTCGTGAACAGATAATAAATAGCGGAGGAATATTCCTGTTTGAAAAAAAAGTGATTGACTTTATCATTAAAGATGAAATTATAAAATCAGCCAAAACATCGGATGGAAATATTTTTGATGCAGATGCAGTGATACTGGCAACAGGCCATTCTGCAAGAGATATCTTTCATCTGCTTCATCATAAAAACATCCTGATTGAAGCCAAACCTTTCGCGTTGGGCATTCGCATAGAGCATCCGCAAAGCCTGATTGATCATATTCAATATCACTGCGATGCCCGCGGCGATTATCTCCCACCTGCTTCTTATAGTTTGGTCGAACAGATAAATAAGAAAGGGGTGTTCTCATTCTGCATGTGCCCGGGAGGGATTATTGCGCCCGCAGCGACTGGTAATAATGAGATTGTTGTAAATGGATGGTCTCCTTCGAAAAGAAATAATCCTTTTGCAAATTCAGGCATGGTTGTAAGCGTTGACGAGAAAGATTTTGGTACATACAAAAAATACGGGCCTTTAGCAGCAATGTATTTTCAGCAGTCTGTTGAGCAAAAAGCATTTCAATCCGGTGGAGGAAAATTTATTGCGCCTGCCCAGCGCATGGCCGATTTTGTTGATGATAAAATTTCTTCTTCGCTGCCAGACTGTTCTTATTTACCCGGTATCCATGCTGCTCAATTAAAAGACTCGCTGCCATTATTCATCAACGATGCCTTGCGTCATGCGCTTCTTGCTTTCGGAAAAAAAATGAAAGGATACTATACCAATGATGCCGTAATTGTTGCCACTGAATCACGCACTTCATCACCTGTCCGCATACCAAGAGATCCGGTTTCATTGCATCACCCGCAAATAAAGAACCTTTATCCCTGCGGTGAAGGAGCAGGATACGCCGGCGGTATTGTTAGCGCAGCGATGGATGGAGAAAGAGTAGCAGCGCAGCTTGCATCTGTAGCTATTAATAAGTCATGAATACACATACGAGCGCTTTTTCGAAGCTCATAGCCCGCCGCTCAAAGCTTAATATGAATTTTGCCTTTCTTCATTTTTTTATGGCTTGTCAATATTTTTTCATAATCTTTATCGGGTAAATAAATTAACTGTACATGAACCTTCTTGAAGTTAAGAACCTGAAGAAATATTTTGCCACACAAAAAGCGGTGGATGATATCAGTTTTGGTCTGCGGAAAGGATCCATTTTTGGTTTGCTAGGCCCGAACGGCGCCGGCAAAACCACGCTGATCCGGATGATCACCGGAATTTTTTATCCTGACGAAGGAGAAATTTTATTGAACGGAAAAACTTTCGATCCTATCAATGATGTAGGTCAAATTGGCTATATGCCTGAAGAACGCGGGCTTTATAAAAAAATGAAAATTGGTGAGCAGGCCGTTTACCTTGCCCAGTTAAAAGGGCTGAGCAAAGCCGAAGCCGTTGCAAAAGTGAAAGAGTGGTTTATCAAATTTGAGATGCAAAGCTGGTGGAACAAAAAAGTGGAAGACCTGAGCAAGGGCATGGGACAAAAATTACAATTTGTCACCACCGTTTTGCATGAGCCTAAACTGATTATTTTGGATGAGCCTTTCAGCGGGCTCGATCCCGTGAACAGCAACCTGATAAAAGATGAGATCAATAACCTGGCAAAAAAAGGCGCCACCATCATTTTCAGCACGCACCGCATGGAGCAGGTAGAAGAAATCTGTGACCATATCATTCTCGTGAACAAGGGCAAAAAAATATTAGACGGGAGCGTAAACGAAGTGAAACAGCAATTCAAGGAAAACCTTTACAGCATTGGGCTTGAGCAAATCCCGGTTTCTTTTTCCTCATCGCATTTTGAAGTGATCGGGAAAAAAGATAACAGCCTTGTGATAAAAATCGGCAATGGCTTTCGCCCGAATGACGTGCTGCAATATTTCATTCAGCAAAATGCAAACGTGGTTTCTTTTAATGAAATGCTGCCTTCACTTAGTGACATCTTTATCAAATTAGTGGAAGGCACGCCGCTTGCAAGGCAATTTCAATCAGTAACTGCTTAAAAAAATATTATGAATAAAATCTGGCTTGTTTTACAACGAGAATATCTTACACGGGTAAAAAAGAGATCTTTTCTGCTCACTACTATTCTGGTGCCGCTGATCATCATTGGTTTTTATGCTGCCATCATTGCCATATCTATAAGCGGAAGCACCAACTCTCAAAAAATTGCTGTCCTGGATGAGGACAGTTTGTTTAATGGCAAAATCAGTGTTCCTAACGGAGATCAGGCCAATTACACTTTCATTCAAAATGAAACGGAGCAATCATTCAAAGAAAAATACAAAACGCTGGGCTATTCATCCTTTTTATATGTCCCCAAACTTAATATTGACAAACCTTTAGGCATCAAGCTGCATAGCCAGGCAGCAGTGAGCCTTTCTGATAAAGGGAAAATAGAGAGTATTATCAATAAGGCTATCGAGACAAAGCGCATGGTAGCTGCACAAATTGATCCAGAAAAATATAAAGCAATCAGTGCAGATGTGACTGTTGACAATACAATTGATTCAGCAAATGGAGAGAAAAAAGCAGTTGCAGGCGTTGCTTATGCATTTTCATTTGCTGCTGGCATTTTGATTTATATGATACTGCTGATTTACGGAATGATGGTGATGCGCGGCGTGATGGAAGAAAAAGTGAACCGTATTGCGGAAGTGATCGTAAGCTCTGTGAAACCCTTTCAATTGATGCTGGGTAAAATCATTGGGATCGGTGCAGTGGGCCTTACACAGTTTGGCATCTGGCTTATACTGATGTTCTTATTGCAGTTAATCATACCCGTTATATTCCCAGGCATATTCCACCAAATGGCAGCGGCCCAGGCAGCACAGCCCGGTGGCCAGGAAAATATGCTGCTCACTATTTCCGAAGGAATCAAGTCCTTACCTATCGGGCTAATGGTTTTTTGTTTTGTCTTTTATTTTCTTGGCGGTTACCTGATCTACGCTTCATTATTTGCAGCCGTTGGCAGTGCTGTGAGCGAAGATCAACAGGAAGCGCAGCAGCTTACATTCCCGATTATGATGCCGATTATTTTAGCCTTCGTTATTATGACGAAAGCCGTTAACGATCCTAATAGCAGCCTCGCAATATTCGGTAGCCTCTTCCCCCTCACTTCACCAATAGTGATGATGGGCAGAATCGCGTATAGCCCTCCTGCCTGGCAAATCATTTTGTCCATGGTCTTATTAATACTTGGCTTTTTATTCTTCACATGGCTCACTGCTAAAATTTACCGTACCGGCATTTTAATGTACGGCAAGAAAATTACCTGGAAAGAAATGTGGAAATGGGCAGTCAGGAAAAGCTGAATTAAGTCGGCAAAATTCTAAACAGTGATTTTCGATTCAGATGATTTCACTGTGCTGATTTCATTTTAATATGTCTATCGGGATTTAAAAAGTCTCCTGGGGTTTCCTGATCCATTCATAACTCACTATTGACCATTTCCTATTTACTTTTTAAAAAACCGAATTTATTTTAACAACGTGCAACAATTACGATTGAAATCGTACTTTAGTACGAACAAAATCGTATTAATTCTTAATCTTTTTAAAAAAAACCTCATGTTGCACCTCAAAACAAAGCACCTGCTGCTTGCATTATTGCCTGCCGGCCTCGCTGTTTCGGCCATTGCATGGCAAACAAAACCAAACATGAAATCCAATAATCCTTACAGCACGGAAGATACAGTTCCGTCTAAAAGGCGGCATAAAACAATCCGCGAAAACGGCAAAGAGCCGAATGAAACAGATCTTGATAAGGAACTACCCAAATTGGATGAGGCCATGGAAAACCGGGGTACTCAACTGGAGAATATAGATTGGAAAAAAATACAGAAAGAGATAGAAGTTTCCATGGAAAGGGCAAATGAAGAAATGGGGCATCACCAGATTGATGAGGAAAAAATAAAAAAAGAGGTAGATGAATCATTGAAGGAAATAGATTTTGATAAAATAAAAGAAGAAACAAAACTGGCCATGCAACAAGCTGAAAGGAAAATTGACTTTAAGAAAATGCAGAGTGACATTGAACACTCCTTTGAAGCGGCCAAAGAAAATATGAACAATGATGAATTTAAGCGGAGTATTGAGGAAGCCAGTAAAATAGATATGAGCCAGATCAGAAAAGAGCTGGAAAATGCAAAGCTGGAAATAGAAAAGAACAAAGTGAGCATGAAAGAAGGAATGAGCAAAGCGAAGGATGGCATAAAAAAGGCTAAAGAGGAACTGAAAGCCTGGCAACAAATGCTCGATGAAATGGAAAAGGATGGGTTAATAAATACGAAAAAAGATTACGATATAGAATACAAAGACGGCGATTTGCTTATAAACCATCAAAAACAACCACAGGAAGTGCTGAACAACTACAAAG
>Ga0302280_1000708_pt1 | contig 29234 bp, 25 predicted proteins | sample III_Fen_E1_1_FD_198771 | JGI IMG/M metagenome (GOLD analysis project Ga0302280, IMG submission 198771) | Peat permafrost microbial communities from Stordalen Mire near Abisko, Sweden - III_Fen_E1_1 | ecosystem: Environmental > Terrestrial > Soil > Wetlands > Permafrost | place: Sweden: Abisko... | reverse complement strand
GATTTCTTCTGGTGACAATTATGAGGAAGCTTCTGCTTTTCTATTCCTGCGAATTACAAGTATGCAGGGCAGTGCTGGACGTTTTGCAAGAAGTTGAGGAGAGAGATTTGAGAGCGATAAAAAAGATGTGTGCGAAGTTTCAAGCTAATTCTTTTGCCTTTGTGTAATTTTTGCAGGATTTTCGATTTGTAAAGGGCTTTGAAGAGTTTAATTATCATTAGCTCAATCCTTTTCAGGACATCAATTTGCCTGCCTTGGCTGGGGAATTAATTTTTCAAAAAGACGATTAGAGGCATAAGAAACGATTGAGCCAGCTGACTCTCCCAACTATGAGCAATCTCAATGTGGAGCCTTTGATAAATGGAGAGTAAACTTAGAAACTCAATCCTAGACTTGTTTTACCCACTCCATCAGAGCGTAAATCGCATTGTACCTCTTTCTTGGATTGGAACAACCATTTCAGCGAGCAGTTCCCTCCGAAGGAAGTGATGACCGATGACATTATTCGAGCTTTGCGAGGGGAAGAAGAAGAGCAAGAAGATGAAATAGTGGTGTATGATTTGTCAAATTCCGGAGTCAGCTATGCAGACTTTAGCGTAAGCACAGAGGAGCCAGACGATTCTCGGCCTAACCTAGAAGAAACACGCTCCAATATTGCAAATCTAAGTTATCATTCTTCAACGGTTATCAAGGCCCACCAGCAACCAACTATCATCAACATATATAGCAATCTATAAGCGAAGTGGAATTAAGTTTGATACATTTACTATATACTCAGCATAATCATTGACGATAAAAGGGACGGAAGTTGTTGCGTTTCGTTTTGGCTGAAAATTCGTCTCCTTTTGTCTCGTGATAATTTGAGTTGAACAGATACGTAGGACCATCGTTATGACTTTAAGTGTGCGCCCATGAATGGCGAAATGGTTGTGCGCTGAACATCTATGATCCTGGTTATTCGATCTTTTCAAAGTCCCTATTTTTTAGTTGGTGCGAACGAAAATGCTCAGCTGAATCCCAAGGCAATTGCAAGTTATTGGCACTTAAAAATCCAACATGATCCTAGTCATTAATAATTGCTCTATCCAGCCCATCTTGATGCAGAAAGTTTGAAGTCCCAAAGGGACCAAAATCGAAGTCTAAGGCTTGAGAGTGTAGTTGACTGTCTCTAGGTGTTACTTCCCTTATGGTACTAAGAAAGTTAAACTCTGCCATGTGGGAGCAAGCCTCTTCACTATCGATCATCAGATGTTCCTCAGATATATCTCTGGGCTCTAAGATTCTCTGTAATTCATTTCTTTCGCAATAATTTAAAGTTTCTCCCAGGTTTAATGGTGGCATTCCTCCTTTGCGTTCAGGAGATCCTTTTCCAAAATCCATCTGATATTATAGGCCTAGTAAAGGCATCCCTCCATACTTCTGCTCTAAGCAGCTGCTATTATAAAGAAATTCGCTGCTTTGCTCTAGAATGAAGCGGCATGGTTAAGGATTGGCATTATAAGTGCAAACATTGATATTGTTGATCTGTTCACTGGGTTTCTGAAGGGGCATGGCCTCTACAGGTTTTGTCGGTTTATTGCTATCATTATGCATGATCCTTTCCAGAATTTGTTCTTAATTGAAAGACTCACTCATAATTTCCTCATTTAAATTTTAGTTTAAAATTTCACTTTACTAAAGCTACTCCATTTTTTATTTCTTTTCAGCCTTCGTTTTTTTAACCTTTCCTCTCGCTGACCCTCGTTGACTTCTTTCTCTTACATTTTTGCCATTCGTATCTTGCTATTCATCAGTAGGAAGGCGATGGATTTTCCGTTTGCATTTTTTACTGATTTGCAGGATATTTCGAGCCAAAGTGACGGCTTAAGGGCCATTCAGATTGGTCTGTTCCTTGACAAAATCAATAAGGGTGTTCCGAAGAGTGCAGGCAAATGAGTGATCTTCCTCCCTGTTAATAACAAATTTATTCTCCCCCTTCCATTCCGCTAACAGTAATATTTTGTTGATGATGCCTTGATCCAATTCCTTAACCATGCGCAGTTACTGCTCTTGGGGAATGTCAGATTCCGTTTTATTGTTGTTGGATTTCCCACAATCTGAAGATCCTTCAAGTATCTCACGCTCTAAACTCAATCGCTTTTTGTAGACATACTTTTATGCGTAGTGATAGAGTTAGCTTTTACGCTTCTTATTACTGATGTTGTGCTCTCGAATATGAGAGTTGATCTGCTTAATTGCTCGCTTAATTGTTGCATAAAAGTAATTTTTGATATTCGTTCCTCCACGTCGGGCGAATCCTCCATCCACTAACTTTTCTCCGATTTTACTCCATTGGTGGCAGTACACTTTGAAAAGAGTGAACAGTAGACAGTGTTCTTCCTCTGACCAGGGCAAATTGTTCTGCAACGCAGGATTTACATGATTTTGCCACCTTAATAACAACACATTTACCTTTCTTGGCACTGCTTGTTCGTCCTTGGAATTGACGATCTCTCAAAATCTTGATGGTTAAGCTCTGCAGCTCGAAGATTGAACTCAGTTGCGATGACCGCCCACTTTCCAATTTCTCCTGTGCCGACTACTTCTAGGAGAATCTGGTCTTCCTGCATGACAAACTAACTACCTCTTTGCTCCACAAATGCTTGCAAGCGTTTCGTTCCAACTATTGATATTTCATGGGTTGAGGGCCAAATAATAATCCTACTGATGTTTATGAATGTCGATAAAGCAAGAGTCAAAGTGATAGTAGGGATCAATAAACACAATAAAAATTCCATTAGCTTAATGGCAAACTATCAATAAGACACCAGTTGAATATTTTATGTGCTGATTTATAAAATGGATAATTATGGGCTATGTAAACTTAAGTAGCTTGATTTCCTTGAATTTAATTATTGAAGATGGATTTTTAAATCCATTGCTCCAGCTATGAGAATGACTAAACTAAAGAAATATCTCAATTAAAAACAGATTATTTCATTCGTTTTAACATAACAATTATTGACATGGTTTTTATCAATTAAATCCATTTATTATCGATATTTTTTGTTATTTTATCAGCAAATTTTCATGGGATGCGCCACCGGCTAGTCGCAGACTAACGTTTAATCGCCAGTTATATGCTCCCAATAGCTGGATCAAGAAAGTAGAGTCCAGCAACCCATAGTTACTTCTCTCTCCATCTCGATGAATATAAACTCACCAGCGGTTATTCCTTCGTAATCTATTATTTAGAGATAACTCTGTATGATATCCAAATTACTGCCTTTGTGGGCTAATCAATTGGAAGTATATTTCCCTGACTAATTATCAGCTTTTAGCTTTTTTTTGATTATGACATTTTGTGCAGCTGGCTTATTTAAATGATAAACAATTTTGTTATTGATTAATCGATTTACTAATGATATAAAGGTGAGTTAATTCAATTTAAATCAATTTATTATCTATAATCTTTTGTTATTTTTGTTACTTTATCAGGAAATTTCCATGGGATGCGCCGCCAGCCAGTCACAGATAAACGAAGCCGACTACTTCAGCCGCAGGGCCCACAAACGATAGATTTAAGTTGATAAGTGGACTTAGACTCAAAGAATGGAGAGTGTGTTCATGAAGATTAAAAATAATCCTGAAATATTTTTCGTGAAGAAGTAAATAAAAGTCTGTTTCAAGCGTAGCCAAGAGAGTGAAAGTTCCAGTCTGCAGCGGCTATCAACTGGCCCCTCCTCTTCCGTGTAATCAACCGAGGATCCCGAAGTCGAACGCCGTTGCATCGACTTAAACTATGCATGATCTATTTCTCATTTTTGATTTAAAAAGCAAATAAATAAAGGGTTTAATTTCCTGCATTGAAGTATCACTTCTTAACCACAAAAATCATTTCAATATTTTTTTGTATTTTTGCACATACTCTTCCGCTTTCTCGTCGCGTTTCAGATTTAATATTGCAAGGAAATATCTCGCCTATTCAATGTTATTCTTATTTGTGGCCTCACTGAAACTTTCCATCAAGCGTTGACTGGCTTTCTATAAATCTTTAAACAATTTTTTGGAGGGTTCCTCCAGTTCATCTCGCACGATGGCAGCATCCATGAATTTTTGTTTGAGGCAGTTACATACGAAAGCCAAGTCTGATTTGAGGGAATTAGCTATTGTTTCAGCCGCAATTGGAATTTTGAACTTGTAAGGGTTGAGTAGTTCACAGCGGTAAGCCTTAAAAAAATAAAGACAGAACTGATGAGAGTACATTTGAAAGTTTTCGGCTGGCAGGTTGCGACTAATATTGATGAGAGTCTCCTCTATTTCGTTTTAACTCTTGAGGAAGGTGAGCTCCGATAATTTATAATCTTATTTGGTGGCAAAAAAACCCTTTTCCTCCTGAAAGTACAGATTAGTGAATAGACGTCGCATGAAGTGGTATATTGTGATAGCAGCCATCTCTCTCACTAGCTTCTCCTCACTCTTTACTATCAAACTCGCAATCTGGTAAATGTTGTTCAGCAACTCTTTGTGTGCCTTCTCTCTACCCGCAGCTAATTGTAGGGCCTCCAAGTTAAAAATAGAGCATTTCATCTATTAGTAGACTGCCTTATCGATGAAATCGCAGACCATTTAGTCGAGTTGGTCCTTGAGAAATATTAAGTTATATAGCCGACGACTCATTTCCTTGAAGCTGTAACGTTATTTATTCAAGTCTTCCGGACTGATAGTTTGAACTTAGATATATTTTTTCGGTTTAAGGGTTACCTAAGGCTATTTTGATTGGTAAATCGATAAACTGTCCGATAAAAATTTTACATATTTCTAAATCTGCGATTTAAGCACACTGTTAAGTCGCAGCTTTATAAAGTCAATGTATTTGGAAGTGAATTCAGTTTGAACCTTCCCTTCTTCTATCTTTTTCAACGAAGTCAGCAGAAACTCGAAAGGTTTATACAGTAATGAGCAAAAATCGATACAATTCTGAGTAGCTTGGCTGTTCTATGACACAATCCATAACTCAGTTATGCGGGAGTGCTCTAGCATGTCGTCATAATCTTTTTCAGTTAATGTCAGGTATGTCTGTAACACCTTAAAGTAAGGATCATAATAATCAATCTCCTGTGGCTATAAAATGTCATATTCAGCTAAACACAATCCTAATCTCAAAGCATACCCCTATCGGTCTACTCCTTATTGTTCGCATAAAATGTTGAGGTGAGCTTGGGTCAATTCATGCATTGACAGACTAAATTCACGCATCATCTTGCCACTGATCACTTAGACCCCCACGCCCAGCAGCTTTGATAGTTGAGTGGCCATGGGGGCAATATAAAATTCTAAAATTTGATTATACTCTGCTTGCTCGAGAACTGAAGTCAAATTTTTAAGGCGTTCCTCTCCTCTCCAAATTCCTATTTCGACAAGTTTATGATCCTAATCTGCTTAAACAAAGAAGTTATAACCTGCAATTTTAATACATTTATGCATGTGTTCAACTGCAGAAAAATAATTCTTCGGCATAATCTTTTAAAGAGTAAACGACATTTTCACGAGGTTAGAAAAGGCGACCTTGCATTTATAGAAGACTGTCATGCGGCTGGTGAGAAAGTGGATGAGGTGGTGACCTAACTACAGCTTTAAAGGTTCAGTCTGCATGAATTCGTCGGATAGGTGGAAATTCTATTGAAGAATTTATTCAATATGTTCCTCATCAGAAGAGTTGGTAACAGTCAAAGCGCGTTAGAGTTTACGCAGCAATAGAAGCACCACAACTGATGCATCGATGTTCAGCATTTCCTTTGCAAACTTTATTATTATCTTTAAAATATCAATATATTCATCGTACAGCAAAGAAAAGCCCTCTCTAATTATCACACAAGAATCCAAAAGACTGTCGACAAACACCAGCAAGATTTTCCAGTGCAGGGGGCGTTCAATGCATTTGATGTCCTGAGGTGGAACGATTTTACGATTACGAATTGATAAGTTTAGCTATTAAAGTTTTAATCGTCCATCATATACTCCTGACAGCTGGCTCAAGAAAAGTAAAGTCCATCTGTAATCTTCGGACTGAGCCGAGTATACTTCATAGAACTGTTGCATATTTTATATCTTGCTTACATACACACTCTTAACCTTCAGATTGGTCTTAATTACAGTGAGAAGAGACTTAACTTAATCATCGCCGGATTGATAGTAACTGCTGAGCCAAGCAAAGGCGAGTTCCTTGACCATTTAACTTTTGAATTCCCTACTATAAATGCGAAAATTCGGAATAAGCTTGATGTCAAACAATCCGAAAGTATGATCTTCCTCCTTTGGATAATTCAATTCCTCTGGGACCTGTTGATACTTATCGATAAGTTTAAGGATTTTTGTTTGAGAATCTTCCACCCTTGATTGCCTTTACTTTTGTAAAATGGATTCCTTCAGCGATTCCCTGTTAATGGTTACTTGTTGACTGATATCTCTAATCTTTTTGACCAGCTTTTCTTCTCCATACGCATTGAACTGATCGATCAATATATCTTCTATCTCATAGACCTGAGGCACTTTGATCTGGATATCCTACTGCGCCATCTTAACCGAGTAAGCACCGGTCAGTTCCAGTGACTTTTCTGCAATCCTGGGTCAAAACAGCCCTACCTTTTGGTGAGCGAAAAATATATAACCATCTGCTCTTTTAGCTTCTGGGTACGAGTAGTCTCATCCTGTAGGTACTGATCTAATCCTTCGTACAGACTGCGACAGATTTCTTTTTCCTTTTCGTTCAGCATTAGCCTGTTTTTACTTTCTTTCACCTTGGCATGTTCCTCCTGACTTTTTTCGACGCGAAGTTTCATAAATTTTTCTTTTAACCGTTTAGATTGACCATACTCTTCCCGAAAGTACTCGTTAATTTAGTTGAGCCTTTCACCATAGTTAAAGTGCAGCTGACTCACTTGACCCATATTGGCGCATATCTAACGAATTCCTTGCTGGATGAAAGGGAATTCTGTTGTGAAATCAATGATGCAGTCATTGACTAAATATAGAAGGAAATACTGCCAGAACTGAGTTTTATGAGCGCATTGGCATAGTCTTTCTCTATGCCACAGTAGTTTTTAAAAAATTCGGCCAGACCCTTGAAGGTGGCTTTGTGATGGTGATAAATATTGTCGTAGAACTTGTTAGCGCGTTCGAACCTTTCCTGAAAAGTGGTTTTACTCATGTTTAAATTAAATTTACGGAATAAATAAGCCAACTTTATTGGTGAATTCTCAATTATTTCAAAGCTAATTTCAATGATTTATACCTCTAACAGCCATTTCTATTTCTCAGATACATTTTAGATATTTAACTGTATCTTAATGCCACTACTCTAACAAATTTAAATTATATGTTCAAACGATATCTTACTTTCTTTTCGTCAATATTTATCAGATTATTCACATGAATATTGTAGATCAAGTTGAAGGATAACTGCATTCCTTTAAGAATCAGGGATTTTATTGAATTAACTGGGGATGGCTGTTATATTTTAACCGCTGATCAATTAGTGGCTCTTCAATTACTCATATGTTATATTGAGTGAGAGAAATGGGCAAGATGATCGAAAATTACTCCTTAGAGAAGGAGATTGGACGGGGAATGTACTCTACAGTCTACAGGGCCATACATATGAAGACCAAGCAGGAGGTGGCAATCAAACAGGTCAGGGCGGAGAAGTTTCGACAGTATCCCAAACTAGAGGAGGGCACTTACAATTAGATTAACATTTTGACCAACCTAGAAGCCTGTCCCCACATAATCAAGTACTACGACATGTTGAAAACAGTTAATAACTACTATTTTGTCTACTAATATTGCAACGGAGGTACTCTCTAAAAACTGTTAAAGGAAAAAGGCGCCCTATCCGAACACTTGGCCCTTGCATATTTTGCTCAAATCGTAGCAGCTTTTCGCGTGCTCAACAAGCATAACATTATGCATCGTGATCTTAAACCATAGAATTTGTTGCTGCATGATGGTCTTGTCAAGTTGGCAGACTTCGGGTTTTGCAAACCTCTCGAGAATGAAGACTAAATTTCTAAAACAATGCTAGGATCACCGATTTATATGGCGCCAGAAATTCTCAAGGGATAAAACTATACCATAAAATCAGATATCTGGTCGCTGGGCGTTGTACTGTTTCGTATGCTTTACGGTTTCTGCCCCTTTGAGAGCAATAACATCGGCAAACTTATCATGATCATGGAGGAAGAGGATCTTAAGATCCCTGATCACCCTAAAGTATCAAGTGAAGTAGTAAAACTTTTGAGGAGAATGATCATGAAGAACCCAAAGCTGCGTGCAGACTGGGCCTAAGTGTTTGCGTATGAGATTAAGAATGGTGAACTTCTGAGGCAAGGGGCCATTCGCGACCGTACTCCAAAGAATCACCTTAAACGATCTTTCACTTTATCAGAGACGACTGCTTCTAATAATTCTAATATACCTCAAATATCTTCCCGGAGCAACCAACCCTCAGCAGAGGTTAATTATCTCCTCCCTCGTTCCAATACTAATGAGGTTGCCAATTATATCCCTCGTTCCAATACTAACGAACTAAGGACTACTTACTCCGCAAAGAGTCCCTTTCGCTAGAATTTCAAGAAGGATCAGATCATTAAAAATCATCAAAAATGCGTGGAGATACTGTCATTGGCAGTTAATTTAATGTTCTATGAGCAGACTGAAGCCTTAGCCTTAGCATACTTCCTGCTGCGTAACATTGAAAAAGAGTTGAACACTATCCTTGAGTCGGCAAAGAAGGAAATCGAGCTTAAAACAGAATAGGTCATGATGAAAAACTCTATTGCAGTGGCAGAGTCAGAACTTAACGACATAAGAGCCCTTTTGCTCCAATGCAGGGAGGAACTCAGAGAAGAACTCGATTTTGGGGTTTAGATGATTGAAGGGAAAAAACGTTAACTCTTAAAACGATTTATCACTCCGTTAGTAAAGTAGAAGATAGAGGAACTGGTGCTGGTATCAAGAGTAGTGGATTATATTGTTGATGAACTGGTGATTCGAAAAGAGACCTACTAAAAGATGAGCAAAGACAAGCTGTTATCAAACATAAGATCCAAGACGGAAGTTTTTGCTTGATTAAACATTAATTCTATATTATGTTATCCATGATAAATGATGGTATGCATTTATTTATCCACTACTAAGCAGTCAATATTGTAATTATTTGCTACTCTTCATAGTGTATTTTTACAAAATAATAAAATGGATTAATGCAAATCTTACTAACTTTACAATCACCTCTGCAACTGCATTACAAATTCATGCCCCATATTTCCAGCATTCATTAATTTATTAATAAATATATTACCATATAGTCGTAATAATTCAATATAATCCATGATCAACAAATCATTACGGTTTCGTCAACATTTGAGACCTTTCCCAATAATGTCTGACTGCCTCTGATATTCCACTCAATTCTAAAGTGACCTGACTGAAAATGTGCGTAGACTAACATTTTAGGAATGAGATTATTTTGTTTATTTTTGTCAGGGCGTCACAACAATTATTTATGATTTTAAATATGGTAAAACTGAAATTGAAACTAATGTAGAAAATAAAAAAAATCACTATTTTTAGTTATAAGTTTTAGTTTTTTGTAAATTTAAGTCTTTTCCCAAGGGATCACCCAAAAACATCTTTTAGGGTTGTCTAAACCAGGGATAAATTGCATTAAAATTTAGGTCTATGGGTGACCTTTTTATATTAAACTGGGGTCGATTGTGTGAGTTTGACCTTTTGAATTAATAAGATTGCCGTGTTAATATTTTTCTAGAAAACTAGGTTTCTTGTCAACATTTGATATTCATTTATTTCAACAAATGGCTGAAAAAGGTGGAAAAAAGAACGACTTTAAAACCTTCGTTATCGATTTCCTTATGGGCGGAGTGTCTGCTGCTGTCTCCAAGACCTGCGCCTCACCCATCGAAGTCATTAAACTTAGGCTTCAGAATGTCGAGGCCATGCTTAAATCTGGTTCTCTTGACCGCCCCTACACAGGAATCCTTTAATGCGGTAGCCGCATTGTTACTGATGAGGGTGTTAAGTCTCTCTGGAAGGGAAACGGCACCAACGTCATTAGGTATTTCCCAACCCAAGCTCTCAACTTCTCACTCAAGGATTACTTCAAAAGACTTTTTGGAAGAGACAAAACAAGAGATGGATATTTCGTGTGGTTCTTAGGAAACCTTGCTTCTGGAGGTGCTGCTGGATCTGTCTCCCTTCTTTTCGTCTATTCTCTTGATTATGCCAGAACCAGACTTTCTAACGATCTCAAGTCAGCCAAAAAGGGTGGAAAAAAACAGTATGCAGGTTTAGTTGACGTCTACAAGCAGACCATTGCTACTGATGGCTTTGCTGGACTTTACAGAGGATTCGTTATATCTTGTGTCGGAATTGTTATCTACAGAGGTCTGTATTTCGGTATTTACGACTCCATCAAGCCTCTGTTGCCTAAAGATATGAAAGATAACCTAGGAATTAACTTCTTGATCGGATGGGGTGTGACTGTGGGCTCAGGATTGGCTTCCTACCCCATCGATACCATCAGAAGAAGAATGATGATGACTTCAGGCTAAGCTGTTAAGTACGATGGATCAGTTGACTGCGCTCGAAAGATTCTCGCCTCTGAGGGAATTAAGTCATTCTTTAAGGGAGCAGGTGCCAACATCTTGAGAGGTGTTGCCGGAGCTGGTGTGCTTGCCCTTTACGACAGAATGCAGATGATAATGTTCGGAAAGAAGTTCGGAGGAGGAGAGGGATGATCATATATCTCATATAATCAAGCTTTATTACATAGACTTGATTTATATTTATCATTGACTCAGATAAGCTCATTTATTCATTTCACAATAAATTCAAAATAAAATATGAAAGATATCCAAGAGTTCATAATAAAATTATTATTTAAATTTGCACATTTTTCAATATTTATATTGCTGGAATAGTTTCATATGTTGATATGATACTGCTTCTTTCATTGGTAATTTTGCGCAATGTCAAACCACAATTATTTAAAACTTTTATTCGTCTATATTTGGACAAGTTCGCGAGGATGAAGTCATTTTAAGTTTGAATTTTATAATTACTATCAACGGAAATTATAATTTTATGTGGAACGAACCTCGCAAAAGCTACAGGTCGCCAGAAAAACAGACTATGCAAGGACAACGTCTTTCCACTACTTGTTTAATAACTCCTGCGAAAGGATAAAAGAACGCTTCTAAACCCCGTCAATGTCCTCTGCATTTTAATGAACTTTCGCATGTTTGCTTAACCTGTCGCAAAAGTATCTGCTTAAGATGCGTCCTTACGTATTGTCAGCAACATATAATTCGTGGTGAGGCATAAGCATTGGGTCCCCTTAGAGACTAATTGGTAAGATTAGAAGTAGCTCCGCAATTGTAGTAGATCTAATTAAAGTTGTAGCAGTCAAGATAACGTCAGGATTATCTGCAAAAGAAGGTGTTACGATTAATATAGAGCATTGAAGAACATTTTGATTACATCTCCCAGCTGTTGACTAAAAAGAAATTGCAAATTATTCAATACTACGATACTGAGTTTTAACATTACCTCGAGGAACACCATGATTACGATAAGGATATGCAGGACAGAGCAGTTTGGCTACGCACATATCTAAATCAAGATAATGTTCGTCTTCCTACCATCGAGGACATAGATGCGCTTGCGAGTCATATTAAAAAAGCCTCAGCACAGGACTCTAAACAATAAAAAAAAGTTACAAAATTACTGATGGGCAAGGATAAGATCCGAATCTAAAAAATGTGGTCTGAGGAAAACTTATAGAAAGTTTTGTTTGAAATAGAGCATATTCCATTTCGAATGGAAAGTGGTAAAGGCGAAAAAGGGAAAAAGAGAGTGATCACTTAAAATCCAACTGAGCATCAGCCACAGCAACAGTCCAACTTCGTAAAAAATAACAGCAATTCACGTCTTCCTTCTGGAAGAAAACCCATGACGCCTTCGACTTGAAGAAGTTTTTTCGTTACTATTTTCTTTTTCTTTTTCCCTTCCATGAATTACTATTTATTATCATTATGTTGAATGCTTTTCCAGTGGTAAAGTATAATACTTTTGCTGAAATAAGCTAACCCCTTTAAAAGTTAGATTTGAGACTTGAGATAAGCTGATAAAAATAAAGGAATCATAAAAATAATTAAAAAGAATTATAGGGATTTAAATCAATGCCAAATTTTAATCAAAGTAAGATAATAATCTAGAAAAACATCTGTTAATTTATTTTTGGTAAGCCACCACTTCAATTCATGATGGAATAGATTAAAGTATCACTCGTATCTGTCTTTCTTGCGGGTCTGCACCAGATTAAGGCATCCTAAACTACGCTTCAGTTGACTAAGCTCAATTGCATCTCCAGAGGGGTAGTCCATCGAGGGTAGAAACAATGGTTGGTGATAAGGATATGCCGTCTCAGCATAAGAACAAGGAGGAAAGTAGCTTCCAGGATAGTTGAACTGCTGCTGGTAACCGGAATGATACTGCGCCGCATTGGTGAAATTGTACTGAGCATTACTAGCATTGCTGTAATCCACTAAGCAATATTGATAAGGAGAGACTGTCTCGTACTTCTCGCAGCTATCCGCAAACTTTTGCATTTTAAAAGCTTGCTCTATAAGTATGTTTTCGACATCATTGGATAGATAGTTGATCTCGTATTTTTGTACCTCCAACTCACTGGGGTGTCCTCCTATCTATAGTGGCACTTTAAAGCGTAGTTACCGTAGTTCTACTTTTTCCCAAAGACCGAACCGCGAGCGGCTTACAATTTTTTCTGATTTCTCAGAGTAAAGAGAGTTTCTTTCGGGAAAATGCTATTGTTGACTATCATCTGATTTTAGTCTGACTGAGAGAGTGCTTGGGTCAAGGGAAGCAAAGCTGTGGACTGTAGATACCTGCTGTCCAATATCCTTAATATTTTTTTTGTGCTCGCTTCGGGTGCCACATTCAGACTATTCCTCTTTTTTGCGTCTTTCTGCACTTTCAATGGCTTATAGAATGTTGTTTTCAATGAGCACTCCGAGGAAGTACAGTGAACGACAGAGCTTACGCTAAAGCTTCTAGGAAGCACTCATTCGACCTCTCTCCTCACACTTGCTCCATTGCCCCAGAAATAGTTAATAGAGCAGCTTTAGTTATCCAGGTTCAACAATGAGTTTCTCCCCAGCACATGAGCAGAAGTCTGCATAGATGACTCTCAAATGTTTGAAAAAACTCATTAGCTTGCTGCGGCCGATGTTTAAGGTTTTTCTTTCTCCTCCCTCAGCCAAAAGGCATCCGCACAACTACTGAATTGGATACTCCTTGGATAGGCTTTTGAGTTCAAAACAATCGAGTTTTAGTTGTGTTCCAAGGGTAGGTAAAGACTTGAGCGGGTCTTTGTTTTCGCTTTGGAGTTTATCAACGAATTCAGTGGAAGCGAGTTGTGCTAGTAGATCAGCAACAAGTGGAGGGAAGGTGGTTTGAAAAACAGGCAAGTCCTTTGCGTCCTTTTGTTTAAAGTAGGACAGCATAGTTTCGTACTTAACAGTGATTGTGCGCATTTTGCGGCCCTTACAGGCAGCTTTCTTAATTTCGTTAACGTCTATCTTCCGCTTGTTCATCAATAAACACTATCATGACTTAATCAGCAGTGCACTATCAAAATTCCAATAGATTCTATAAATATCGGCATAACAATATATCGGAAGACCATAATCCAATCTGAAGTTCGGAATAAGTGAGAGGCTTTATAGTCCAAAATTATGAATGTTCGATATCAGAGAAATCTCTGAATAAAGTTGTTTATTTTCAAAATGTTTGTCATACTTAAATTTGAAATCAAAAATAAGTTAGTAAATGAAGAAAAATTGTATTAATCTTGCGTAAAAAGTTAACCGATAAAAATCAAAGTTTATTTTTAGTCTGAATATCCACTTCAAAATTGAAAAAAACTAGTAGCATGAATTCATTGTATGGGGATTATAATTTTGTTTTATTTAAGGACAGTCATTGACTTAAAAAGAGCAAAAATCATTTATAAATGTAAGTAGACTTTTATTATATTCTTAAATCATTTCCTTCCTATCTGCACATATAAATGTCTTTTTGTAGCTCATATCTCTTTCAATTGATATGATTTTTTCTTCATAAACAGATTAGTAATACAAGAAATGCTTCTTCTAAATAAGTCTAGATGCCAAATTTAACACCTACTGAAATAGAACTCAAACAGTAGTAGTAAATCTGCTTGAGCAGACTATTATAACTGCAATAATTAGATTTTTTATTGATTTGTTTTTTATTTAGCTTGGTTTTGCCTAAGTTGGCAAAGTTTAAGTAATTCAACGCCAAAGCGAATTATATAGACAAATTGTAATTGAACCTCAACTTTATATATCGATTATAATAGTTTGAATGTGTCTAGGGCCAGCAGTATAGCCTTCAACTGAAAAGGCTCGTCTTTATGTATCAATAATTCGGGTGTTAATGGTAGTGCAGGCACTGGTTGTGATATTGAACTTTGTGGCAGCCAGCTATTTCCTACGTGAAGCTATCTTCGGTATTTTCTTTTTCTTCCTTCTTTACATAACCCAACACCAGATAAGCTATCAAGTCATTATGATCTATATCTTTATCAGTATCTTTTTCGCAATTGACTTCCTTGTCTACTTTCTTGTCCCGATACAGCAAGGAACTAATTTATCAACCTTCTCCAATATGGATAAATTTGCTTATGCAGTCTCTATTCTCAGTTTTATATACTATTCCTTTTGTATGGTGTTTTGCTTCTACCCCTACAAAGAGTTCAAGGCTATCGCATATAATGAAAACCCTGCCCTAAAAAATTATTTTTAAAGTCAAACCCAAATATAGAATCCAGCAGCAAAGGATTAGGTAAATAACGTAAAGAAAGCTAATTACAACATCGATTATGGTAATATTCCGTATGACCAAAATAAGAGAAATAATGACAATGGCACATTCTAAGTCTTTAAGGGTAAAGGAGTTGTAATTGGATGATCTATATAAATATTTGAAAAGATGTATCATCTCCTGCTACGATTTTATTTCATCTTTAAATAATACTGTAAAATTGTTATATGCTATTACGCTAAGAGTTTAATGATATGTGCTAATGATTTTTAATAAATACAAAATTAACAATTATAGATTTAAATTAATGTATATTACTGTATGTAATATTCAACTATGTGCAAACAATACAGTCGAAATTTCTTGAATCTGTCGCCCTTTTATTGAACTTGTCTAAATATTTTTTACTCTAATAATTCAGTAATAGCATAGTAAATTTAAAGATCGATTTTTCTAATGACTGATCAATTGAGCGAATAGCATGAAGCCTACTTTAGAGCCGTTTTCTAAGAGTTTGATATTAATGGAGACAAAGTCATCACCAAAGATGAACTCCGTTTGCTCATGGCGGCTCTAGGGTAAAACATGGACGAAGATACTATCAATGAGCTTATTATCGAAATTGACTACGATCGCAGTGGAACAATCAACTGTGAGTAATTTCTTCACTTGATGCACATCATAATGAAGCGAGCCAATCCAAAAGTGTAGTTTACTAAAGCCTTTAAGCTATTCGATCGTGATGGAAATGGCTCCATTTCTGCGGTAGAATTAAAACAGGTAATGATCAACCTCGAAAAGGATCTCACCGATTCTGAAGTATAGTAAATTTTTCGGTGGGTTGGTTTAAGCGGCAAGGAGTAAATGGATGAGTAATAATTCGTTAAACTGTTGATGAAAAACCAAACATGAGGATAAATTCCTCCAAATTGTTGCTGCATGGATGATATCTACTCCAATCACATGCTTCTTCATTGATTGTTAATTATTATGAGTGATAGGTTCCTCTTTAGAAAATTTATGATGTTATGAATTTTAGGTAGCACTCACTCACAAACGGGCTGACAATGGTTGTAGCCACTACTGCTCAGGAAATCATGGAGCAGTCGGTCTTCTACTGGAGCGCGGGACAGAATGAAGTACACCGCTGTAAGGTTGATATGCGACACGCGCGTTTTTTGACTCAAATCAAGGATTATTTTCAGCTACTGTAGTAACTGACACAAGATTGCTGACGGTAGTTTGGGCACTATCCGGCTGATAATTAGAAGATCGTTGAAAGTTTAGAACTCCTTATCCCCGGTCAGTTCTCTTCGTATGAGTTGGATTGCGCTGAGGACTCGGGCTGTCAATCTGTTTCGTTCCATTTTGCCTAGCATTTGGTGCTCTTGTTTCTAAATATTATATTCATCTGTTGATATAAATTGATGAGTATAAATCTTATGGAAAGTATCGAATAGAGCTAAACCACACAGTCATTATCATATATCGGCTTATATTGATTGTCTATTGAGTATAATATGAATTCTAGTTTAATATTTTTATTGTGCGTTAGTGGGGTATATGCGATTCAATTAAATAAAATTTAAATAATTTGTATGACAATGTTTTTTCTATTTTTATAATTTAACATATCTTATGGAACCACAAATAGAAAACAACGAAAATTAGGAAGCAAAAATTATTTAGATTCAACACCTCTGTGAAAACAAATCTTTCTATGAGGCTGAAAAAATAGCAGATTCATACTTTGAAAAGTATCTTATTACTGAAGCCATTAATGCATATCAGCTTATTATCGAATCAAATCCAGAGTTTGACTATCAGATTGATGGACTAGGAAACTCGGAAGAGCAGAGTGGATACTATCAATATACTATTGCCGAATGGTACAAAAATGAGAGACTGGAAAACAAAATAAAGGGCTCACCCTACGACTCTTTATCTCTTTGCTACTCTAGAAACCAAGAATATAAAAAGGGGAAAGAGTGGTATGAAAAAATGCTTCTGAAATATCCAAACAACTATCAGCTTCATTTTGGGTATGCCAACATTCTGTTTAACTCTTCCATTTATGAATAAGCTATCAAATCATACACCAAAGTCATCGAATTAAAGCCACATTTCGTGAAGCCCTACATTGATATAGCTTTCGTCTACTAATACCATCGAATATAGAAATCAAAATCTATGTAATGGGCTCGCAAAGCTCTATAATTTGATTCTAAAAATTAGTACGCACTATTCATTCTTGCCCGAAATTAAAAATAAATTCTTATCAAAATTGAGAGACTCAAATAAATTTCGGATATGTATCCGAAAAACACTCGAATAGTCAATGAAATCGGAATTGCCTATGGAGGAGGACTCAAAAATAATGATTAAGCCATTGTTTGGTATAAGAAATGTATCGAAAGAACTCCCAAATACTTTTCGGCATACAACAACATTGGAGTCAACTACGAAATTAAGAAAAACTACGAATAGGCCAAAATATGGTATTTTAAAGCCATTGAGACGAACTATGACTACAAAGCTCCTCACTCGAACATAATCGACGTTTTCGATGTCCTCGGCACAAGTGACGAGGGCATTTTAAAAGAAAGTTCTAATTATAATTTAAAAAAAGATTGGTTTTGTTATTAGTTAGGTCTAGCTTTCTATGATAAGGATTTGCCAGAAAAAGCTATCACTTGGTATCGAAGAGCAATAGATTTAAAAGGTGACGAGCATAAATTCTTCAACTCTTTGGGAATTGCCTACGATGAAACCAAAGAGTATGATTTGGCTATATAAAATTACAAAAAATGTATTGAGATGAGCCCTGATTTTTTTAGTGCCTACTATAATCTTGCTATCGCCTGCAAGACTAAAGACGATATCGATTAGGCTATAAAGTGGTACCTCAAATGTGTTGAAATTAACCCTAGACACAGTTATTCATATAATAATCTGGCTAACATCTATAAGAATAGGGGAGATTATGAGTCTGCTATTAAGTATTACAAACAAGCAGTTGAACATCTGTCCACTTACACCTTAGCCTTTACAAATATGGGTGTATGCTATCTAAATATTTCCAATTACAGGGAAGCTTTCAAAAGCTTTAGCAGGGCCAATGAAATTTTGTCCTGTGATAACAACAACTTAAGCCAATCGAATCGATAATTTTTGAAGCCACATTTGGCTAAATTTAAAGAAGAGGGATAGAAATGGTCAAAAACTGGAGAAATATGCTCTGAAGACAAAAATGTGCTTCGAGCATTGGTGAGGGAATTTTAATAAAAACTAGGAGTGCCAATCTCCAGTGATGTGGAGTTGAAGACACCCAAGGAAAAGGTTCTAAAACCTTAAGTAATCAAGATAAACGATATCCTGTTTAAGGATAAATTCGAGTTAGTGCATTTCCATGACATCTTTGGGTTGGTCCTAAGTTTGTTCGAGCAAGACCCGTAATACTTTAATATAATTCCCCAAATATTCATCGAGTATTTTTGGAAGCACAAATTCGAACTAAAAATGGATATTAAAGATATCGAGACAGAACTGAGGGATATCATTGTGACTGAGTCATAGAAATATGCTCAAAATAAAAATAGCCAATTGAGTTAATAATTTATCAAGTCAATCGACACATTATCTGAAAAATATGATGGAAAAGCTCATTTGGTTAATCTATTCAAAGAGACAACCTATTTCAATAACTATGAATCACTGTATAGCGAAATTTATAGAGTTAGTCAGACTTTCAATGCATCCTTGGACCTTTTTAAAGATATTGCTAGTAAAGTCAGCTTAAACTCTAATGGCTCTGTTGTTCGAGTCAACATGAAAATTCCTGACCAAAAATAATAACAATTACGAGTTATTTTGACTATCTTTTTAGAGATATTTAAGGATGAAATCGACGACGCCAAAATAGATGAAATATCTGCCAAAATTGAATAAAACTTTGCCAAAATATAAAGCTTAACTTTAATAAGTCTAATACATGAGATAATGCAGGTAATAACAGCCGAAATAACTTAAATTCTAAAAACCAGATTTGAAGATCAAATATAAACTGAACTTAAAATACCTGATTTGATTATGGGAAGGATTATCTTTGACAGACCTATCGATATTCTAAAAGCCATTGACACTATTTAATCATTATCACAATCACAAGACAATCAGTTTAGAATTATGGCTGTCTAAAAAAGATTGTTTAAGGGGGAAGATCTAAATGTCATTGTCACTATTAACATTAACAATGCAGTGGGCCAAATTCAGTTAGGCTTGAAATAGTTATAAACATACCACAATGTCATTTCAAATATTAAGGAAATAGAGTAATCAACCTTTGGCTGCATCTTCGGCAGCTATCTCTTCCTATCCAAGCCTTTTAAATATTCCTACACTGTCAACTGCAAGGACATCGCTGAAGAGTTAAAAGATAGTTCCAATGATAATGACAAGAACATCTTTGAGAGAGCTTCTTACATAATTTAGATACTCACTTAAAAGTCTAAGTCATGATTACATATCGATCAATATAAAAATAGATTGCATCAATAGTGCTATTTAGAAATTGACTTGCTTTTCACTACTTTCGACTCGATGTCTTCCATCTTCATCTTGCTTTTGTTTAAAGCATGACTCATATACTGTATCTATCGACTCTTAAAAAGATTTTTTTAATGAAAAGATTGAGTAGGCAATGGCTCTATTTTATCAGTTTTCTTCGCACTTTAATTACAAGTTTTCATGAAAAAGATCTTTTTGACTTTATCTATATTTTTGGAAATTCTGGCAAGGGGTGCTCCCTAAACGAAGTTATTCCTGCTAAAAACCTTGCTTTGCTTTTGATCAGTGTTTAAGATGCTTTCTTTGATTTCGTTAGCTTGGATGCCCTTATACAATGAAGTATGAGACTAAATTACTGATGACGACATTATCTCACTATCTATCCTCTTAACTTTAATTCCAGGCATTTCGTATAGATTTTTAGTTTTATCGAAGCCCATATTTGGATAACACCGTTCTTCACTTAACTATATATTATCTTCCATAATCTCCAGAATGGATTTATCCTTTAAACTGCTATTGTAACCAATATTGACTGATGATTCTTTTGACACTAACTTCTGTTCTTCTTTATTGTCACATTCTTAAGTTTTAATCTTCCTGCTCTCCTTTTTATTCTTTTGCTCGTTGAAGATATGATCAATCATATCTTCACTAATGATCTCTTCCTTTCCAAGTGTGTTAATCCTTTATTTAATGCTTTCATGGGGCTTTCCCTTTACTATCTTTTCCTTCATGCAATTCCTCTTCAATTTTTGCATGACTCTATGACTATTTTACAGCTCTATCTCATTCTCCTTGATCATTCTACGCAGCTCCGCATTTTCCTTTCTTACCTTCTTATTTTCCTGAAACAGTTTGAAGGTCTGGTTTTTAAAATAATCCAATTCATTGCTCAGATGAAATATTTCATCCTCTGTATTCTTTTTAGCAATGGCTTCATTCAATTTTAAAATTATTATTCGAGTTTCCTCCTTCATTTATTCAATCTCATTTTTGACGATCGAAAACACTTCGTTCTCGTGGTTTTACAGTCTTCGAACAATGTGCTCATCCACTGTATCAAGAATGTTATGAATCCTTTTGTAGTGAACCAATATCATTTCTTAAGATTATTTGAGATTGGTTTGACTATTTTCTACGGGTTCTTCGACCAGACTTAAAAAAGTTTGAGCAAGTGTGTTTTTAAGAATATTATTAATGCCCACAATTGTATTACGGCGCACAGGTGGGTAATTTTCTTCGATGATGGTCGTTACTCTTAAATCTGCCATGTTTTTGCTTAATAAAATATAAATTAATTGATGTGTCTGAAAGATAAATCATTAATCATTTTTCCCCTTTTCCGCTTCTGTGTGAGGAGTTTTAAAGTAGTTTTCATTGATGTTAGCTGTAGAATGCGAAAACTTTTTATAATTTAGCCACTGAAAGATCAAATTAAATGTATTGATCATATTTCTTGGCGAACTGATCCATAACTCTTATATCTTCAATCGTTTACAGTGTTTGTTGAAATCAAAAAGAATGAAACAGTTGATTAGTTCTGTAATTAACCCAATGTTCCCGTTATTCAGTACATTTTGATCCTCAGTCTCTTCGATGACATAAGATATATAAATAGTGATTAACAGAATGATTTAGTCCACCAAAGCTTAATTATCAATTGCTTCTCTCAAATCTTGCAACAGAATAATCAATCCCCGCCCCATAGAAACATCATAAATTCTATCTTCCTCCACAAATCTAATTTATTGTTGAGGATGTTGCTATTTATAACGATTAATCAACTCATACGTCGGCTATTTTTCATATATCTACCTAGTACTTAACTTCGATGCAGTAAACTATGCCATCATATCGCCAAATACCTTTAAGGGATTCGACATTCTCTCCTCATATTTCGATATTTATTTTAGCTGATTCAGCTTGGATGTTCTCCTTATTATTTTTTCAGGCTGTTTAATGGGTTCTGGAGCCTAAATAAGTTGTTCTCTTACGATGCCATCATGTCTCTGCTTGACATGCGTCTCGAAAGTACTCTCCAATTTATATATTTTGCCACAACCGCACTAATAAATTCCCTCTTTTTTCATCTTCTTTCTTTTTATCCACTCACTGCTCTCACTGCTTGACATTTTATAATAATAATCGAGATATTAAATATGCAGATACAAGGTGCAAAAAATAATTTAGCAGTCAGTAGCACGGGATAGCCAAGCGCAGAGGAAGATGCGAAGAAGGAAGCTTGGGTTCCCAAAAAACTCAATTGGACAGTATCACTTCCTCTATTAAGACCATCCTCTATGATGAGAACATTTTCATAGATGCTGAACTCTATAGAAAATGGGATCGCAATCTCTCATTCGAAGGATAATAGTATCCGATTCCCATTACATAGACTTTTAGATAAAGATCTGGTCCGGACTCGATCAAACGAGTAGTACTTTCGAAAGCACTCGACGAAGCAATTATTAAAGAGAATTATTTCATTTTACTGCATTCAAAATAGAATAAATTATCAGCAGGGACTATTATAAGTTCTAATTCCCTTTGCTTTGCTGCATAGAAAGGATTTTTAGACCAGGAAATGCTATGCGTACTTCAACTCCTTTATGAGAAAGTACTTTCCAAGGGTGTTGACGCAAAAGACAATTGACAATCGAAAATAATTGCCGCATGCTATTCTCGCCATTACTCTTTCTCAGATATTACTCCGCTTTCATGAGCCTTTTATCTATGAGACATTCAAGAATCACTAGATTCCTTTGTCAATGGTAGTCACGCAATAGATTCTCACCGTCTTCGCTAAGTAACCACCCATCAATGTAGAAACGTGGAGATTCCACTCGTATATGAAATTTTCAATTTTTTTATGAATAAAAAAGATAAGAACTATTTGCTCTACATGTCCATCGCTTTAATTTCGCTGAAAAAGAAGGAAATATACGAGCATTCCTAGGCTGACCAACTGCATATCTACGTAAATAAAAACCTAAAAACTGTCAGGACGCAGTCGGACCTGGAAATCTGGTTTTAGAGAAGCTAGCAGATAGAACAGGCAACTCCTAGAAGTTTTGATATTATGAGTAAAAAGCTTGGATTTTGCGAGCGGTCATGTATATAGCTTTTAAAGAAGTTTTTACTTTCGAAGACTACGAAAGGATGATGAAACTGGAGTAGTCGCTTATCGACTTTATTATGCCCATTTATCGGGAATAAATAGACGAATCACCTTCCAAATATTTTTTTCTATTAATCCAGGGGTAAATTCCATCGAAGAGATACGAATTTATTCGCATAAGCATAATTTAGTAATCAGGAACAATCATCTTCGACTAATAGCTGCTGAAGAAGATTCCAAAGGACAGAATTGTGGTATTTGGTTTCACCAAATAAAACGAGAAGTAGTAGCGTTCCAAATTATGTAAGTTGATAAAGGAGATGAATATCTTGACAAACTACAGATACAAGTTCATGATGTTTCAGGACAGGTTGGAGGTGCATAAATCATGTGAAATTTATTGATATTTTTTAGTTTATCGGCATCAGCGTATTTATAATTATATTTTCGGGACGCATGTTCAATAGTGAACAGAACAACTTTAAAGTCAAGTATGCGCAGAATTATTTCATGCCCTCGCAAATTAGCAGCAGGACCATACAGACACCCTTTCAGACGCATAGGAATCAGAAGTTAATGATGATAAACATAGCCAAAGAAGAGGTGATGGAACCCAATTTGGATGGAGAACTTATAAAAATCAACCGGGCTCAAGTTTCAGGTCGAGAATCCTACAAGAGTTCGCAAGAAAGCTACAGAATGAAGAGTCACAGTATGGGCATTCACAATATCAAAGTAATGCTGGACAACCCACTGAAAATAATCGATATGATCTCCAATGACCCCGAGAAGCATCACTATTAAATAGAACTGCACGAGTTGCAAAAGATGAATGCCTGCACTCCACAATAAATTCTATCTAGGAAAAGCCTAGTTTCGAAAGAATAACATGGTTATCCTTTAATTGATAAGAATGCGAAGTAACTGAGCTTGTCATTGAATGGATAAAAACATAGTGTCTAGTATTACGAGCAATTGATTCTGAACAACCCCGTCCTTTTTCGCAAAATTCTGCTGGCCTATAAAACATCTAAGCGTTAAATGGATAAATAAAGTAAAAAGATACAGATACGCAAAGTAACTCTTTCCCAGCGCAAAAATATCATTAAAGAAGTAGTGTCAGAATCAAAAGCGCTTCCCAGGTCATCCTTAAACTAATTGTATCGTGGACATACAGAGGCCACCAAAAAGTAGATTGGGTTTTCACAGTACCGCTAGTTTCAAATAGCTGTTAATTTAACAAATCGATTGCTTGTGCTTCCATCTCCGGATATTCAATATCGAGCCTTCATTTGCAAGGGTAACAATGGTCTGCTCATGAAAAGCATAATAAAATCGAGGCCATGGTGGTCCATCCGCGCGCATAGTGAATTGTAGACTTGCAATTTAATCTGGACAGAATGGAAGAAGAACAAAATAATGAACAAGTTAACGAAGACTAATCCTCAATTTAGAGAATCACCTTTCAAGCCAGTGGTGAATGTAGTGATCTCTCAAAAGATAAAAGAGTACGCTATTAAATCTGAAAACAAAAAAAGTCAAGTCAGAAAGATAATGGACTAATCCGACTAACTATGGTCGAAATATGAAAAGATACCTCACTTGGAAAACTATTTTACATTTGCCTGTAAAAGAACTGAAGGAAAATTTGAGGAGGTATTGAAGAGAATCCTGCCTGACACCAAATACGTGCAACGATAAGTGACCAAATAGACGAAGGTTATTAATCATATTCCAGGATGTTTAAATCTACATTCTAAAAAATTGCTTTTTCTGAACATGAAGAATTATTATCAAAGTTTGAATAGGGACATCTTCAGCGTCATACCCTTAACTTATCACATCGCCAAAGGGTCGTCGGATAGTTAGTTTTTGAAGTTTAGCGAACATTTTTTAAAGATAAACAGAGGAAACGAAAAGAGAAAATCTACGAATATCTGGATATGCAAGCCAGGGTAAAATTCAAATAGAGGCAACGGTATTTCTGTCCTCAGCAATCTGAACGACATCAAAATCTTATGCGATCAAAAGTGCAAATAAGGTCGCAGTATCATAATCCAAAAATATATGGAGAGTCCCTTCCTCTATAATAAGCGCAAATTTGATATCCGTTGCTATATCCTCATTACAACTGTGAACGGGATAGTAAAGGGGTATTGGTATGAATAGGGGTATATCAGAACAGCAAGCAAATAGTTCAGCCTCAAAAATTTAGAGAATAAGTTCATTCATTTGACGAATGATGCTGTGCAAAAGAAAGGGGAGGAGTATGGCAAGTTTTAGAATTATAATAAAGTATCGTATAACTAATTTTAAAAGTATCTAGAAAGCTGTAGTGAAGCCCATGTCAAATTTGAGGCAATACTCACGAGAATGAAAAATATAGCGACTGATCTTATCTTGTCAGTTGCCCATAAGCTGAACCCTTTAAGAAAAGAGTATTCGTTTTAACTCTTTGGATTGGATTTCATGCTTGATGATAAGCTTGATCCATTCCTCATCGAGGCCAACTCTAATCCTTGCATATAAGTTGATGGAAGTGTCCTTGGAAAGATCATCCCCTCCCTTCTCTAAAACGTGATAAGAGTGGCTGTGGATCCTATCTTCCCTCCTCCTCTCAGCTAATCCATCCGAAGCAAGTTCTATGCATCTAACTCTTTCGAACAAAACAAAATGGTGCTGGTTTATGACTCTTTTAAAGACTAGTAAAAACTGATAGCCTGTGACAAACTAAACGAAGGCAGTGATTAATAGGAGAGAGAATAAAACTAATTTGATATATAATGAAGACTCTTGTTTATGGATATTTTAACAAATCTCAATCGAGATCCTTATAAACAATTTGTAATGACCGAAGTGTTAATCAGTCCTATGAGTCTGGTGGGCATGACTATCTACCACACCAAAAATCTACCATATAACATCGGAGCCTCTTATGGATTACTCTATGCTGTCCAGTAAGAACTGACATACAAGATATCGATGACTTCGCCCCTCGGTATTCATTCTACTTCCACCAATTAAATCATCTCTAGAATGGTGGAGTATTAAATTCTTCGCCTAAGAAAAGGAAAGAACAATCTAAACTTCTATGAAGAGTTCATCATGATCGGATGGTATGTAATGGGATCTGATAAATACATCAACGAAAAGACAACTGAACTTAATGCTGCCTTTTTGGAAAGGGGAGCTCCCTACTCCCTTATATATGTGGTTAGCTCGGAAACAACTCTAGACCCTCAATTGTTCAAATCTGGAAAGCCCGTCAAATACAAGTTATAAATCGATCCTCTTTAAAAATACTGCGCTGATGCCTTGAAAATGCAATCATCTAAGAAGGAATCAGTGTATGCTACAACTTTAAAAAAAGAGAAGAATCTTATTGACACCTACAATAAGAAATTATAAAAATTGACTGCTCTGTTTTCTGCCACCAAAGACGAAGAAAAGAAAAGACAGATTTTACAAATTATGGAGCTGTACGATCGGATGGAAGGGCTCAGCAATTGTCAGAAGGCAAAGACTATTGAGGCAATTAACTACAGTGTTCTTACTGGTCTCATCTTGACGCATCAGAATGATTTTAAGTGACCTATCAGGCATTTATTAAAAATTGAATTTGTAGCTGATTTATATTTGTCCAATATCAGCCAACAAAATCATGAGACAACTCCTTTTCTTTAAAATAGTAAACAATAAATGAACTTGAATTTGTAAATCGATTGATCTCCCAATGTCAATAATTATTTGAACAGAAGGCAATAAGAAGAATTCTGTTTAAATTGTTGGAATCATAGGTCGAAATATAATAAGATGTCATTCACGTATTACATTCAAGCTAATGAAAATAAATTATTATAATATTTATACAAAGAATGAATCGGTTCATTCATATCCTGCTGATAGCTGTCCTATTCGTTGTGACCAGCAGCATCACCGGTGTTGGACTCAACCCTATTCGACCTCTACAACTCAACAAGGGAATGTCCACCAAATATATGTTCTATATCAATCCCGAACTAGAAATAGTCGCCAATGCCAATGTTCAAATCATCTTTCCAGCTGAGTTTGATCAAACGGGCATTGCATCCAGCCTTAGCTGTCTTGCCAGTGCTGTTTCCTATACCTGGAAATCAGTCCCCTGCAGCTATGCTAAGTATGTTTGAATTAATATTTAGTAACTCTGTCATTGTGACTCTGGGTACCATACTCGATGAACAGACTAACATCTTGATTTCTCAGCCAACTAATCCTACAAAATATTCGATGTCCTCCTATTTTTCAGTCTGCCTCATGGTGTCAACCATGATCACCAGCTGTGATATGACCTTTGGTAAGGTTGTATTTCCCAACGCACCTGTGACGACTCCAAATATCAATGCTACCTATCCCTCAGTTAGTTCACTTAATAGCATTATTGTCGGTCAATCTTCAACCTATCAAATCCAATTTTCTACAAGTCAAAATTACAGTACTGGCAACACCATTCGGGTAACATTTCCACCTGGATTTCAAACATCAACCAACCCCATGTGCCAGATGAACGGCACTTATAATCAAGTGATTACTACTTTCGTTTGGCCTGACATGAGAAGCATTTAATGTCAAAACATTAACAAGACTATTTACCTCAATGAGTCCTTGAAGATAATTGGAATTTTCAACCCTAACTTTGCTGGAACATTTGGAAATACCATTAACGGCTTCAAATTGTAGGTTTTACAAGGTACAACTACTATTTTGTATGAGCAGACTTACATTCAAAAGACCGTCCAAATAAATGCTGGCGTTCTGACTGGATACATTTCTCAAGCCAATAACTTCATTGTGGGAGATGTAACTTACACAATTTATTTGAATATCCTAAACGCCTTAGGAGCAAGCAACTTTATTCTGATCCAGTTCGATTCATCCTGGATTCTGTATTAGAATGAATGTTCTGTAATCAGTGGAATAACAATGGCTCCCTCCGCTACTTTAATTTGCACTAATTCGACCGCTAACTCTTCTTCATATCTAAATGTAAGTAATTTCCTCTCTGCTTCTGTCTCCAATCAATTGGTATTTACAATCACTGTGAGGAGTCCAAGCACAACAGGAACCTATACAGTTCATATTCAAACAGCCAACATCAATGGTACACTTGATAGCATGAGCACTAATGTCTACCTCAACGGTACCTATGGAGATTATTCTATGCTAAGCATTGATGCTATCGTTGCTCAAAGTAATGTTCCTGTTTCAGGTACAGGTCCTTTGGAATTGACCTTCTTTTTAAATTATTTATTACCTCAGACCAACGTCTTAACTTATGGTAAGTTTTTGCTTAAGATCTATCCTCAAATTCCTCTTCCCCCTCCCTCGGTGAATGGTGTTCTGAAATGCTATTTCTTTAACACAATTCCAGCACAGACTTGCACTTGGGACACAACAAATTCTCTGTATACTCTCGTAACAATTAACACCCCCCTAACAAACAGCTTTCAATATTCCTAAATTCCTATCACCATCACCACTGAGGGTGCAGTCAACAGCTCTAAGATCGGCATCACTATTGCTAACGTTGTGACAAGGTATAGATTTTAACTACAAGCCTATCAGCAGGTCAACTCAACTGTTCCTACCGAAGTCTATTTTTCTGAGTATATAGCAAATCCAATCTTCTTTAATGTTATTTATTATGCCCTTACAATTGAGGCAAACGAATATACTCATCTCAGATTTTAGTATACTACCCCTTATAACTTTACGTCACCCTATGTGGATGATATTAGGATTAAAATTTAATTTTTGAGTGGCGGTGGATGGGCTGCAAACCTTGGGTATGCAGCTAACACCATCTATAAAACATTTCCATGCGTTTTCAGTGATAATAAGCTGCAAACATTGCCTCCCTAATATAACTCCCAAGTTGCATGTGATCTATACACCTATTTAACAGGTCCTCATGCCTCATTGACCAATACTACTTACCGTGGTCCCTACATTCTGGTTTATGGTTTTACTCAGCAAATGCTAATAAGTGGTCAAGTTCGACTCTAGTTGGGTAATTTTTTGATTGGTTCATCCACCAACATGGCCACTTACATAAGATTCTCACTTATTCAGGAGACTCCTACTATGTTGACTAAATATGTTGAGCTGTATTATAATGAGTTTAAAGCATTTACCACAGCCGCTCAAAACATTGCAAATCCAGGTTCCACTGGAGTCACAAATTCAATCACGAACCCCTATATACGTGCAGTATCAAATCATACGATTTCCTTCACAGCACCCTCTACCTTCTTTGCGATCATCTATCAGTACGACCAGATCTCTACTCCGTCCTTTCCTAATTCATTCGTTGAGTGCACAAGACTAACAACAACTAATATAAACTGGTGCACCATGCTAGGATATCCCCTCAACTATATCGTTTAATACACTTATCTCTCAGCTTTTGCGACAGGCGTCAACTCAATTATTAATATTACCAACGGACTTTATTCTGGAACCTTTACAGGGACAGTCAGAATTTTCAGTTCTGCTTCAATTACTTTGCTGAAAAAGACTTTTAGCATTGTCTATACTCCATATTCCATTGGAGTTAGCAACAATACTTTTTGGATGGACACAACCA
>Ga0302280_1000706_pt1 | contig 29261 bp, 25 predicted proteins | sample III_Fen_E1_1_FD_198771 | JGI IMG/M metagenome (GOLD analysis project Ga0302280, IMG submission 198771) | Peat permafrost microbial communities from Stordalen Mire near Abisko, Sweden - III_Fen_E1_1 | ecosystem: Environmental > Terrestrial > Soil > Wetlands > Permafrost | place: Sweden: Abisko... | reverse complement strand
TATTAGAGGAGAACTCAATCTTTCAAATATGCATATTGACAGTGGCTTTTCAATTGAAGCTGTCATGCGTCATATCGGAGGTAGATCCAAAGAAGATTTCTTAGCCATCGTTACCAGACAATCTCTGCCTTTGGTTTAAGATCAACCCTTGCTGCAGACCAAGATAACTAAACTAAAACATTGTCACTAAATTTATTCGAAATACAAAACAGTCTTCCAAAGATTGAGTTTAAGACTCAGCAAAAACAGTTAGCAAGCTAAATTCAATCTCATGGCTGTATGTTGGATTCTTTATCTGTTTATTAAGCGCTCAAATCCAGCATAAAATAATATAGTTGAAGAATTATCCATCCTTTAAACTCTGTTCATCTTTCTCTTCAATGAAATTTTGGGCATCGCGCAGCCAAACTAAGTTAAAAATGTTTTTGAATAATCTTTTTAGAGGAGAAACTAATCTTATGGGCAAAAGGAGAGTCATATTAGATCGTAACTGATTATCCAACTTAATTAAATTTACAAATGGAGGTACAAAAAGAACATTGGTGATCTAAAGGAATTTATGAGTAATGATTGCTAAATCTTGAGATATCTTGATGATATCAGTAACTTCCACCATACATTCACAACCAATGAGATTGATTAGATCTCCTTCCTCCAACTCGAAAAAGTAGTCTATTCTCGATTTAGACCTTCACACCTCTTCCTGTCACCAAAACTATTAAGACTGTCCTATTTGATCGTGAAATTAATTTTTTTGATGACTAAGACGAATCCTTCTCCCCTTCTTCTTCTGAACTAAGCGAACATCAATAATAAACAGACCCTTCCATCGATCTACTAAACCGTAAATAAAATTTGGCGTGGATCAATAAAATTTTAGCAAATATCAGTAACGTACATATTGAGTCAGTCAAACAGATCTACTAAGCCTTTACTCCTTAATCATTTATCTTCCACAATATACGTAGCTCCATAAAGACATTTACGCCGGACTGCCTCGACTATCCAAAAAGGTAACAATCATTGCATAAGTTTTTTGTTCATTTAATCAATAAAATCACTGAAGAACACACTGCATCTGAGCGGGCAATCATTTTTAATAACAAAAACTCTTTTAAGTCCCTACTCTGCCTTTCGGTTCACATCTTTAACGATGCTTATCATTCCCCTCGATATTCTTATCGGTAGTACTGCTCAGTCTTTGATATTAACTTGCTTGAGGCCCATAAGCCTATAAACTGGTTAGGTCTAAACCTCGGCTTGCCAAAGAACATTCAATCCTCCCTCTACAATCTCTAAAAGAGAATTTTATTAACAGAGCTCTGGTAAGACAAAATTAAATACTCATTGATTATCGAATACGAAGGCTAATATCTCTATCACAACCAAGTTGTATTGGAACGACTGAAGACTCATATTAACGATCGAATCATAGAGCTCTGTCTTTAGTGTTAAGTTTAGAATCAATATATGACCAACATAGTTCATTTAGCGAAGTGGATAGTATAGAACAGACTGAATTTAATTATCACCAGTCGAATTGATACTATCTTAGTCTGCTGCATATGTGCCACTATTAATATGAACGGTGGAAAAATGTTAATCTAAGATTATGAAGGCCTTGCCTTCACTTCTAATCCAGTATGTCATGAGAATACTAGTTCAGCCAATCTGGTTAATCTTACCAATTTCTATAAGACATATTTCCTTCAATCAATCGATGATATCCAAAAAGATATCTGCAATATAAAAACTCCTCAAAAGATACGGCATAGAATTCGAAGGAATTACTTGTCGACAAAAAGTTCCTTAACTCAATCAAATACGCTCTTAAAACGTAACGATCCTGAAGGTAACTCCAATAGTAATTCAATTAATAATACGTCAAGTCAATTGAATTTCAATGAGAGTTAAAGCCCACGATTAAGTGAGAATAAAGAATAGAAAACATGCGTAATCCGAAGTTTCCGCATGGGTTATATTGATAAGCTTTGATGTGTATCCTCTTTATTACAATTATATAAGATTTTATCATTAATTAGGAATCGTAATGTGCGATAGCTTTACTTAGGAACAGATCAGAATACGAACTGATAACAAGATAAAGCAGAGTCTTGAAATGGGCAATCATACATGTGTTGTCAATGGCAGAGAATACCTCGTCTATGCTGATGTCTTTTCTCCTGCCATATTTGTTTCCACTTAATGGTTCACTAATGCTTTAATCGAGCAGTTAGCTTCCGGTGATAGCTTTTTGTAGATAGGAGTGGGGGCAGGCACTACTCTTATCGAAGTACTTCTCGCCAAAAACCCTAAAACAGCCCTTGGCACGGATATTAATGAGAAGGCCATAATAAGTACAATTGAAAATCTAACGAAATATGGTCTTACCTGTCCAGTTATAAGTAGTGACGTGCTGGATCAAGTGGCAAAGGGTGTCTTATACGACGTAATATATTGGAACTACCCTTTCCATTTTAAATCATAAAAATCATTCCAGGCTATGAACAATATTGAAAAGAGTATTCGAGATCCAGGCTATTTTCATTTGGATAAATTGTTAAAAACAGCGAGAGACTACCTTACACACAACGGTAAGCTGTTCTTGGGGTTTTCTCAAACTCTTGGGAATTAAGAAAAACTTAAATCACTTGCTGGCATTCACGCATGGGATTATAAAATTGTAACTCGAACTGAAATGAATACAACTCTTCAAAATCCATCAGTTTGTTTAATTTAATTGAGGCCCATCCCCATCTGATTCTATGATTGATTTCAATCGTTATCAAATTGTAATCATGAATGAATGAATGATAGTATTATTTGATAGAGCATCAATTAATTAAACCTCATTGATTGTTAAAAAAGGTAATCTAGCCGAGGGGATTACTGGTTTCCTTGCTAATCGACATGCTAATGGAGTTGATACTGTCCTCGATACTATATTTACTGTTATTTCCCTTCTCGAAGGAGTAACGGCTGTATCCTACGCTCATTTTTCCGCATTTCTTCTCTGCCTTAAGTTTTTCATTCTCCCTTTGTAGTTTTTCGATATCCCTCTAATTCTTGGAAATGACGTCCTTCAGCTCTTCATTCTTCATGGAATAGTTTTCCTTCTAAAGATTCCTAAATATCATATTAATTACCACCGAGCCTTTTCCTTCTCGAAATCATAGTACAACTGTTGCTTGACCTTTTCTAAATTTTTATACTTTTCCTCCCTCTCCTGTATTTTCTGCTTCATACTCTCTCTCTACTTCTCCAATGAACTCACGTTTTATATATTCAAGGTTTATTTGCTGGACTTGTACTTTTAGAGTTAAGTCAGTGCCCTCTTTTCACTCTCCTGCAACTCCTTAATCTTCCTTTCATTGGCTTTGATCATCTCCGTTTTGGTTTGACTTTATAAAGCCATTTTTTCAGTCATACTTCTCAACTCATTCTGCAGTTTCTTAGCAGCACTCTCATACTCCTTCTCCTTCTTAGACCAATTCTCATGATTCTACTGCATGGTGCCCGCGTACTTCCTCTCCAACTTGCTCATGTTTTCATTGCCAAGACTTTCATAGTAATTCTTCTCAGTCATCCTATTCTTCTGGATAGTCTATAGAGTTGTTTACAGATTTCTGATTTTTTACAGGTACTCTCTTTTATTTTTCTACTTGATCTCCTCGAGAAAACTTGATTTGTTTTCCATCAGAATTTTGTCACGCTCGTACAGAGATTGAAGCTGGTTCCTGTCGTTTTATAACTCAGAATACTATTTTTTTATCCTGTATATCTACTATCCCAACTATTTCTTCACTTTTGACAGCTATTGCTTAGTACCTGTCAGTTATTAATAGAGCTGATCGCCGTCTATCGATTTCTTCTCCTCCAACTCTTTATACCTCTCAGATATGTTCGAATATTTTTACTGCTCAATTGCCAATTGCTTTTCGACATCGTTGAGAGTCCTTGTCATCTGTTGTTCATTCTCCTTGGCAATCTTCTTGAGCTTATCGTATTTACTTTCGAGAATGCTGTTCTAACTATTCTTCTTATTCTCCATCTATTTAATCTCCTCCATATAGTCGGCTTTCATCTTCTTCATCTTGTCATCCCAGCTGGCACTGCTTTTGCTATGCTCTTTCTCGTACTCTTCCAACTTCTTGGCATAGAATTCCTTTTCCTGTTCACATAAGGCTATCTTTTTTTAGTAATTGAGTCTTTCGTTCATATATTCATTATTCAACTCGTTATATTTTTGTCTATTGTCATTGCTGATGCGCTCAATGTTTTTATTTAAGTAGAAGATTTACTCTACTTTACTGTCGTACCTTGCTGAGACATCTTTCAATTCTTTGGTTACCTGTTCCTTTTGATGATTAATCGAAATCATCTATTTCTCCACTTGAGAGCGTAACTCATTAGCCTCAAAAAGTTTATTTTGAATGACTTACTTGTCAAGTGAAGCATTTTTTATCAAGGACTATAGTTTGTTATTGAACTACAATTCCTTCTTCTAGAGTCTTTCCTTCTCTTATTGGCACCGTTTTTATAAAGTATCCACAGACTTGCTGAGGGTATCATTTTAGTGCTGTAAGTGATCAATTGTTCCCTTCATAATTGTGGTTTCATTAATGTACTAGTCCTTGAGATTTTAATACTCCTACTCTTCTGCTTTTCTTTCTTCTTCTAACTGTATATCATGCTCCTCCTGTAACTTCTCTATCTTCTTCTAGAACTTCTCCTTCTCCATAATAATCTTTTGCTCCAGCTTTTCCTTCTCAAGCTCATAGTAATTTTTCAGCTGTCTGAGAGACTCTTCCGATTTGTTGCTGAATTCTGATTGCTCTTCGGATGCCTTTTCAAAGACAGCCTCGAGCTAATTCTCTAACTATTTTATCTTGCACAGTAAACTTGCCTCTTTACTTCTAAATTCGCCTTAGAGCAATTCAACTTATCTGCACTTTTAGCTGTACAGCTTCTTTCGTTCATCCTCCAGGTTTTAAACAATTTTGTTTTTTGTATCCATTTCGGACTCGTACTTCTTTGCTTCCATCTCCGCTTCGAATTTGAACTGTTCTTCGAGTTTCATATTGTTATTGACCTCGTTGTTGTATTTATCCCTGAGATTGTTCAGTTAATTCTCCAGCTGACGTATTTTAAGTGTGGAATTATCTTCAATCTCCCGGATTTTGTCTTTGTATACCTTCACAATCTCCTTTTCTTCGATCTCGGTCTTGCTCTTCAGCAGCGATTCATAATATGCGATATTTTTATTATTATTTTCTTTATTTTCGTTCTGTTCATGCACTAAAAACTCCATCTTTTGATTGATAATGGCCAACTATTTCTCATACTCGCAGGTGAGGTTCTTCATTTTGTCTCCAGATTACTTGATTGACTTCTCACTCTATGACTTGGCTGCTTTTAATATTTCAACAGTTTATTTTAACTCGTTGTTTTAGACTTCCAGGGTTTATAATTTAAACAATTTTTCACTTTAGAATTGGGCTTTATATGCGTCGAACTTTTATATTTGATGCTTCAGCTACTCTTGGTATTTACGTGTCATTGCACTGGCATTCTTTTACACGCCCTCCAGTCGTCTCTCCACAGTCTCTTTTGCTTATTGACTCTCATTGAGCCTATCATTCAGGAGTGTAACTTAATTGCCAAGTTAATTAATCCTTCTATCGTGCTAAAGTGAAGTCTATCTCATTTTGGAGGAGAAATCCGAATTGATTTCGCTAATCTGTATTTATTGGTTCTTGTCTTTTATCTTTAACATTTTTAACTCTTATCTGTATTGGTTCAGCTTTAACTCCGTCACTGCCTTTTACTTTTACCGTTACTTCTTCTCGATGGTGTAGAGTGATTATAGATTTATCTTCTTTTCCTTTAGCTACTAGACCGATATAGAGAGCTGACCGAGTTTTATCTCCATCACCTTGATTTTGTTTTAGTAGCCGGATTACATTTTACTCATTTAGCAAGTATTCATTAGTTTGAGTTATTCTAGTCTTTGTTCTGTCTGCTTTAACTGCTTTTAGCATTAGGTTTTCTATAAGTAAGCATTTTATAGTGTCTGTTTGAACTTCTGAAGCTCATTGCTCAGGTTACACTTTAAATTATCGTTTTAGAGTCGGAGAACTTTCTCCTTTTATTGGGAAATGGTTCGAAGCGATTCGATATTTTGATGAGCTTGTTTAAGGAAGATCTCAGCCCCTTGAGACGTCACTTTTTTGAGGAAGTCATGATAAACTATCTCTTTCTTCGGAAGATTAGGTCCATTTTCAAGCAGATACTGATAGAAGCTATTGACTGACTTGAGGAAATCCTGAAAAGAGGGATACTCATTCATCTTCATCTTCTTCTCAATCACACTGAAGTTCTTTAGGATGTATTTCTTAAGCATTTCAATGGATTCTTTTTAGTTTTAGATTCGAATAGAGTTGACCTTATCCTTTATTTTAGATTTGAGGTCGGATAGATACTCTTTACTCTCATCGCCAATCTATTCAGCCTCAAACATTCGCAAACATTCGGTTTAGATTTACTCAATGGCGTTGTCGAATTATTAAATCGAGCAGGGAAAGTTTTCCTTCAAGTTGGCTATTTATTCACCAAAAAAGCTATAACACTGTTCTTGTAACTTCATACACTTCTCAATGCACATATAAGTCCAAGCATTCTCGATATTGGGAATACTCCCATTGTTAATTGCATTTATGTAAGAGTTTAGCATTGAAATATACATTGTTCCATCCAAATGCTCTCCCTTTAGCATTTTAGGCTTAGCGTTGGTCAGCACTCTTTTTCTCAAACTTAAAGCTTGTTCAACAAATTCAGGGCGGAGATCATCGAAGCTGCAATCATAGAGATGCTGCAATTTTTGTTCATTAACCAAGGGCCTAACCAAAGTTGAGCATTCTCTCTCCTTGAAATAGGTGGTCAACAGCCGGCGAATGCGGTTCTTCTCTTCTACATCATCAGAAAAACCCTTTTGTGGAGCCAATGCACGTTCCAAATAATCCTTGGGAGTGATAGACTCCCCCTAGCTATTGATGAGCTGAAGTGCAAAATCCCTCACAACCCAAAAGAAGGTGGGAAAGTACCTTGCCAATTCTTCAGGATCTTAATCCGATTAATTGTGCGCATTGAGTTGTATGCTTTTGGTCAGATTAACAACCAAACTTAAATTCTGCAAGGCATTTTCATCGATGGATCCCACAGAGTTATAGATAAAGATGCTGGAACTCAAAATGGCTAGGGTGAAAATTTTCATATCATGATTCTGGTCTTCATCGAGGGCGCCTATCCCTTCAGAGTCGATGATGAGGATGTTAATTTTTTAGCCATTATCAGTGGTTCCTTTGAGGGGCACTCCCCAACACCAAAGTCCCTTTGTGCAAGGATTGATGGTTGGGCCCACACCAAATCCGTTATTACGATTTAGCAGTATTCTATTGAGAAGATACGACTTGCCAGTCCGATACAAGCCCGCAACTGATATGACTGAAATAGGTTTCGGCACTTGTTTTAAGAAGTCCTCGGCTTCTGGATGTAATTCGTACTCTAAATATGGTAGTGTGTACTTCCCTATGGCGTGACTTGCACTAACTGTATGGCTTTTTCTTGAAATGCAGGGTGTTGCATGCCAATATTCAAATATTAAATTTAAACGGAATTCACCCATTACATCAATCGAAATTGATAGGTTTATATTCTAATTTCTATACGCAATTTCGAATGGCAACTCTCTTTGAGAAACTCGGTGGGAAGGGTGCGATCAGTGCAGTGGTCGATAGATTCTACGATATCATGATGGAAGATGAAAGGGTAAATCACTATTACAGTGAAACTAATATGCAGAAACTTCGGGGCAGCCAAAAAGAATTCATCACTATGATTACGGGGGGACCCAATAACTACACTGGAGAGGATATGTATACTGCTCATTGCAAGTATGATATCACTCGTGATGCTTTTGATATTACTTGGCAGCATTTGGAGGAATCGCTGCACTACTATGAAGTGCCTGAAGATTTGACTAAATAAGTGAGGGGAGCCTTCTACTCTTTTTTGAATGATGTGGTTAAAACCAAACAGCAAGCAGCCAATATTCTCACTGCTACTGATAACATTAAGAAATAAAGCTCGACTAAACCAACAGGGTGTCCTTTCAAGCACTTATTCAAGCCATCTGGCACGTCTTCCGAAGAGAATGAGAACGTCCCGATGAAGTTGTCTCGCAACGTCTATCTCAAGCATTTTTATTGAGTGATGATTTCTTCCCTTAATACTATGATTCATCCCTAAATTAAATAATTAATCATCACCAACAATATAATCATGATCCATTTCACTAAATACGCTCATAACACCCTCCTACGATTAACAGGCAGACTTTCCCTCAACCAATTTGCCTTTGGAGTCATCAAGTTCAACTTGCCAGATTTGGGAGAGAAAATAAAGGAAGGTACCATCAAGAAATTATACGTGAAATAGGGTGATTCAGTGGAAGAGTTTCAGAAATTGGCGGATGTCGCTTCCGATAAGCAATTTACGGAGATTACTGCGTCAGATTCAGGAGTAATCCGCAAGATTCACTACAATGAGGAGGATGTCTGCCAGGTTGGTGATCTTTTTCTGTAAATATTCACCAATGACTAACCTCCCAGTTCTTCCAAAATCACTTCTGAAAATAATGAATCCATAGCTGAAATCAAAGCCCCCTAAAGTGATAATAAAAAGGAATCACCAAGGATAGCAGGTTCTGAAGTAATGATGACGCCCTATGTGAGAGGACTCATTAAAAAATATGGACTGAATGCTACCAAAATCACAGGAACGGGCGAGGGAGGAAGAATTTTGGAAATTGATGTTCAGAGTTTTATCAATGGCCAAGAGCAAGTGCCCGCACCCGAATCAAAACCAAAACAATAAAAACCTATTAGTAAGGTTTAAGAGCCTACTTCTCTTAAATCATCATCTCCTATCCCCAAATAAACTTCATAAAAGCATCAACCAAAGCCTTCGCAACAACCTGCTCCTCCTCAAAACTCTTCCTAAGTGCAGAACATAGTGATGAGTGGATTCGAAAAAGGGATGCAAAAATCAATGACTGAGAGTAACACAATTCCTCATCTCTATCTCCACGAATAATTCGATTTGACTGAAGTGTAGAAAATGAGAAAATCCTTAAAATAAAGCAATAAAAAAGTAACGGTCATGGGTATCCTAATAAAAACATTTTCCCTTGCTCTTAAATACTATCCAAAAATGAACGCTCTCTACCATCCCGATGTGAATCCTTATGAATACAGTATTCATCCGAGTCATAACATTAGTATCGCAATTGATTCGCCCAATGGACTAGTTGTGCCTCATATTAAAGCGGTTAACAAACTTAATCTTGGGGATATTCAGAACGAACTTGAAAGATTGAGAGTTCTTGCCAAGGAGGCTAAGCTTACAGCCAAATAATTGCTAGGAGGAACAGTTTGCCTTTCTAACATCGGTACTATAGGTGGAACTCATGCCTGCCCTCTGATATTACCTCCTCAAGTCTGTATCGTCGCCATCGGAAAACTTCAGTCTGTTCCCAAATATAAGGGTGGATAACTTGTGGAAAGAAAGACTATCAACATCAGTTTTGGCTGTGATCACAGAGTAGTGGATGGGGCAACAGTTGCTCGCTTTTCTAACCATTGGAAGCAACTCATTGAAAATCCCTATTTGGCGATTGCTGATCTTATCTGAGCATATATCTAAGATGAGTATTTATCAATATTTAATATATTTTTAGCTTTGTTTTGGTTAAAAGCTAAAGAAGTTAAGTTATTATTAAAGGTTGTTCCAAGCCTGGACATGTAATTGTTGGGTCCTCCGACGGCCATGCTAATGAACTTCTTTTGCATTTCTATTTGTCTCTTCATGTGAATCCTTGCAAAAAATGGAAGGGAATAGTGCAGCTATCTGAGAGTATAAACTCATAAAATTTCCCTACTAATACGACTGCGATAGTACTTTCCTCCTTATCATTCATAAAGAGTCATCATATAGTCTTATTCAATCGTTTATCTTATTAAATCATCCAGGATAAAAGATATTTTACCATACTTCTATTTAATTATGGAAGAGAAGACATCAATCAAATCAATTCTAAGAATGTCAATGCTAATATTTTATTTAGCCTTCCCTTTCCAGAGCGAATAAACCTTCGAAACTGATGGCATTTAGGCCGTCTAAATAATTGAAATTCCTTTGATAAAACAATCATGAAATATCCAATATTATTGACAGCTCGTTAACCATGCCTTAAGAAATGAGATGTCTGTTTAAAAGTTTAATCATTTAATTTTTGCTTCTGGTGATTTTGCAACTTTGTTCAAAACTCAACTTTATCAGAATTAATTAGTTTTTTTAATAAAATAGATTATGGTAGGGAATTCATAAGAATAATCAAATTGGGTCATGCCTCTCCCTTATCATTTGTTGATGAGACTGTGATGCAATCGGCCTCCACACTGTAAAAGACAGCTTTGAGTTCGTCCTGTTCTGGCTGGGGAACACAAAAGAAGTTAAGCGATTTTTCAAGATTGTTCCAAGTTTCGTCGAACTCCTTTTTCCCTATTTTAAACTTGGCGTGAGCAGTTTTCATGTCAGTGCCCATATAATTGTTAGGCCCTCCACTAACCATGGTAATGAAATTCTTCTGCATCTGTCTCTGCCTCTTCATATCGGTCTTTGCAAAAAAAGGACTTGTAATGTCATCTGACAGCATAAACTCATAAAATTTATCAACTACAGCGGAGATAGCCTCCTCTCCACCTAATCTTTCATAAAGGCTCATCATTGTTGACCTTTCGTTGATATTTTGGAATTATTAATAATGTGAATAAAAAAACATGACAATTTATATTGATTATTGCAAAAAAAGATAGCATTTCATTCTATCAATTGCATTGCCTAACTATACTTAATTTCGCACTCACAGCATCCCTAAACCTACAAAACTGATCATTTTGGGGCATTTGGAAAAATTGAAATTGGTAATCAGATATCAAAAAAAATCAAATAATAATTATTGACAACTTAATATATCGCCTAAATGAGATATTGCAATCCATGTCCTCAGCATTGGCATCAATATTTTTGATTTTAAGCTTTTAATTTCCTTTTTTCTGTTTGTTGATCTTGCCCACTTTTATTCTAAACTCAACTTTAACAGAGTTACTTGCTTTTACGAAAAAAATCATTATTTCACTGAATAACTCACTGCAATCTCTCAAAACAAACTCAAATTAAAATATCATCGGCGAAGTTGAGGGCATCGTAAAAAGAAGCATCGATGTTTTTACCTTCGTATTTTCTGTTCATCATCAGCAGAAAGGCGATCTGCGCATACTAGACCCTCTAAAACTCGACATAGATGTTCTTCTCCTTGGTGACTATCTTGCTGATTGTTCCTATCTTTTCCAACTATTTCTTGATATCTTGCTTGATGAACTCTTTATCCCCTGGCACTAAAACGATGTTGCGAAGTAGCAGGATGCAACTTATCTTCATGGTCTTAAAGAAACCCGTGGTATCGAACGTTAGGTAGAAGGACTCAAGGTCTTTCTCGAAAAGAAGTGATTTTGGTTTGCGGGTTATTGTTGACTTGCCTGATGACTCGCTGTTAACGAGAGCTGCCCGTTTTACTGAGACCTGCTTATTTCTCACCTTTTCATTATTTAATTTGCTTAGGCATTACTCTGTTTACTCATTGGTCTTATATTCAAAAAAGCAATGGCTTAAAATTTTGCCACTGTACACTGTCTGAAAGGATTTCAGCTCGCCAAACCGTCCTAAAAGGTTGACAATCTCGTATTACTGAATGACTGGTAGGTTTTGTATACAAAGTTTATTGAAGCCGTCCTCGGTGCGATTGGTGAGTGTCCGTATCCGAATATTTGTCAGATTGATTTGGGGAAGTTCTCGCATGCTAAGAGGGCTCTTCATGTAGAAGGCTTTCTCTCCCTGAATAGTAGAAAAGATACATAATAGATGCCATTGAGGTCCAAACAGTTAAGGGTTTCCTACCTCGAGCGCAAGAATATGCGGATGCAGTTCAAATCACTCAGAAACTATGCTTTAACTATCTGATTTAAAAGGATTATGTACGGGATTTGTGTGTTTTTTGAGTGCATTGGCCTTCTCTAAAGTCTTCCAGATAAAGTAGACGATGTCCTATTTGTTGTAATGTTCGGGTATGTTGAAGATGTCGATGTATAATTTATTGGGATCATCCTGTTTTTCTCGTGATCGAGATCTTTCTCTCCTATCCGTCATGATCTAAATTAATAATTAGCATCGTTGACAATTCTGACCCTATTATTAAATCATCATTGTCTGGCTAAATCAATGAAAATAGCATGATAGTATTACAATTTTACCAAGCTTTACTATTTTTATCGGTGTTTATTAAGTGTATTCCTTTCGAAGGAGCACAATAGAGCAAATAAATAAATATAATGCTGAATGAATAAATTAAAGAGAAGATAGAGTCGATATGGGTCTGGCTTAGAAGCCTCACAGCTGCCGATATCGTCCATCAAATCGCGATCTCTCAAAATGAGGCGGAATCTATCATTGGTAAAAACGAAATCGAAAAGGTCAAGACTCTGCCTCTTCTTAAGCTCATCGTATACTAACTCATCATCTTCGCAAACTAAAAGTGCAGTTGTGAAACCAGTCGCAAATCCATCCATAAATAATCATAAACCTCTTTTACTGGCGAGAAGGGAGTAAAATCCTTGAATCGTGTGCAGGAAATAAAATAGTTGTTGGCCAATATAGCTGGCCATAGAAAACAGATATCGAATTAGATTGTTATGGATAAATATGAGTTTAAATCTCTTGCAAGAAAGCTCAATAGTTTAGAGCAACACCTGTCTAATGAGGAGATCAGGAGTAATAAAAGCGTAGATGCGGGGGAATTGGACCTGGAGGGTATGGAGTTGATGATTACACAGCTGGAAAAGCTGGTGAAAAAGAAAGAAAGCAGGATTAGGGAGTTAAACGCTGAGCTGGAGGAGAATTTTAATGATAAACAGTAGTTAGAAGATGATATCGAGGAATTAGAGAGGCGGAATGGATAGTTGGAGGAGAGAATTCGAGAACTGGAGGAGGAGTGTAATGACTATCACCAAGGCAATTAAGCACTCAAATAACAGTTGAAGGGACAAAAGTTTTCACCTATGAGCAGTCGTCCTCCCATCAGCAAAACTTTAGTTCACTGTTCATCGAATACCTAAAGTATTCCTACAGAATGCGACTTTCCTAGCCTAAACAAACAAGAATCAATTCGCGATTCCAATATTATCCTCGCAAGGTATACACCAGCAGTGGATGACGATTAAAACTAAAAGCGAACAGCCAAGAAAATTCCTCAAAAGCTGTTCTCCAAAGACTCATAGCTATCTTAGTAGAATCTGCTTCAATCTTTACGCTACATCAAATAGTAAAAATCGATTAACAACGATGACAATTGTTTGGACCAGTTGCTGTTGCTGCAGGCTCTAGTCATTGAGCATGCCATATAAAATGCAACTTATTGATTTTATATAATGAATTGATTGATCATTTGAATTACTTCAGGAGCTCATTTCGCTGGCCTTAGAGTTTGTCCAGTTGCAGTTTTAAGCGTTAGAGCTACTACATCTTTTAGAGCAGAGCGGATTGCTTGGAACTTATGTCTAACTTTACTATTTGCACCTTGGAAGCGTATTGCTTATTTCGCTACTCGCGGGTTTACAGCTACTGCTTCTTCGCTAGTAGATCCTTCTTCTTGGCCTCGTATTGCTACTGATTCTGTTTAAGTTAGTCCTGCTTCTTCTTGATGGCTTCCTGTCTCTCATTGAGTTCCTTGAGGTTGTTGACCTCCATCTCGACATTAGCGCGATCGATATTAATGATTTCCTTATCCAAGTCCTCTATCTCCTTCTAAAAGTCCTTGATCTCCTTATTCATCTTCTCGATGTTCTGTTCCCTCTGTCTAAAATTTTACCTCCTCTCATGCTCTTGTTTTTTCAGATACTGCTTCAGGAAGCAAAAATCACAAGCCCTCTCATTGTTGATCTTCTTGCGACTGCATTCCCCGCAAACTGAGCTCGCGCAGAATCGACTGCATAGGATGTAATTGTACCAATGATGGCGATTCACTCCTCTTTGAGGATTAAACGGCTGCTTGCAGATATTGCAAAGATCAAGGTTAGCAAATTCGTTGTTTTCTTTCAGTTTCAGCCCAGGAATATTCTCGATGTTGGGCGCTACGTATACTGTGATTTACCCTGCTGAATGTGAATGGGTTCGCCGATGAGCACTGACTTGCCGAGGATGCTTTTTTCCAGTGTTTCTAAATGATAGGGGGAGTACCTGCGTTGAGATAGGACATGATCAAATATCTCCGCTTAATAATTATAATAGTCAAATATCCACAACTTCATCATTGATAATAAGTAGACCAGGCATGCTTATAATGAACATTCATCGTCTAAAATCAGAAAAATATCACCATCTCGGCCAACAGCTACTACCAGAGGACGCACTCGATGGATTTGGATAACTACATGCGGATTTAGAGGTGTTCGTATTGTGGAGACCACTCATTGCCTTCGCATTTGTATTATTGGTTTATGCTGTTCAGCATCTTTTGCTATTCGTGAGGGTCATCTAGTCTTTTGTGAAATTATCCGATACGTAGGAAGGCAGAACTGCAAATGCTGCCAATGATATTGTTTAACTATTTTTGAAGGGTGTTCCTTACGATTTTTGCTGAGGTCATTCGTCTCGGGCTGAACTTGTTGTCCCACGGTAGGATAACCCTGTCAATTCTGTCCTTTTCTAGGATTTCAGAGAGACAGTTTGCCAGCAGTAGATTGTGAATCTTGATAAGTCCCTCCAAAAAATTGCTGTACTTCTTATTATCCTCCTCAATTGTAAACTTTTCAGATTAGTATATCAACTCATACTAATAGAAGAGCGTATTGGGTACAATAGGCATGTTCATTTCCTCCTCTTCCTAAGTCATAGCTTCATCATCGTCTTCATCTTCGTACTCATGATGGATTTTCAAAAAGCTGAGGGGGTTAATCAATGAGTATCTGCGAGTGACTTCTTTCTCATAAGTGTCTAGCATGTATTGACTCAGTCCATTCAGATATTATCTAATTGAATCAGCGGTAACCCTCAATCCAGGCAGTCGACTCTTTTTCTTCTTCTTCAGCACCGTTTGACTCGTAAACTTGAAGAATTATTCAGCAAATTCATTGAGAATTGCATATATAATATCCTATGAGACGGACTGCAAATTTTTCAACGTGTTAATTTCCTTTGGTTATTCTGCAAAGAGTATGTTATCTTATGTTTCAACTTCTCTCTCAACAGTTTATTTTTTTTCAAAGGTAGGCGTTTACTCAGTATGGAGTTCGGTCTAAAATCTTTCCTCAACCTCAATCACCTCTGCCTTTTGTGGACTCTTCATGGTATTGATCAACTCAATTGATCTTTCCAAATTCTTCTCCTCCTTCTTCAAGCTAAAAATTTAAAAATTATTCTTCTTTGCTGGAGAGTCATTGAAGATACGTTCGTAAAACCTTTGCATAATGCATTTCTCTGACAAAGACTCCTGCAGATTGAACACATTAACTTTATGAGCTTTTACTCCTTTTTTGGGCCGACTAAAAGAGATATCCCTGAGACAGTCCACAAACCTAATCATTTTTTACCCCTGCTCCTTTGTCATTTCGCAGTCAAGTTCAAGCCCTTTGAGATTGATCTTCCTATCACTGGTAACGATTTCAGTGGAGGGTGCCTCCTTCTCGACATTATCCTTCTTTTATGGGCTCTGATGGTGGTACTTCCTAATGAGTTCCTCCGTCTGTTCCTGAGTGGTGGCTGTGATATCAAGTTTGGAGTTGTTGGTAAGTCTGTTCATATTATGCTCCTGATTCATTCTTGGGGTTATAAACTCACTGATTAAACTTTTGATTTTCCGCTGTCTCCACAACCGTTGAATCAATACAATCGCACAGTAGAATCTGAGCTCGGATGGTTTCAAGTTCGGCAGTTCTTTATGATATTTCTCTTCTACTTTTTGTTTTAGCTATCGCATGTGTCCGTATTTGGTTCTACTCTTTTGAACTGGGTAGCATTATTTTATATTCTTCAGGGGTAGGCTCATTTTTGGAATTTTAGGAATCGAAAGAGACGATTATTGACTTAGTTATGTGATTTTCTTTTCGTTCATTTTGCGAAGGAGTAAAGTTTAGTAAGCCACTTGGTTAGATTACTCCTTTGACATCTTGCCTTTTAACTTCGGGTTCTTTTTCAACAGCTCAATTTTTGGTTTAGGGGCAGGCTTTTAAGCATGAGTAACTGGTCTTTCCTTAACTTTCTTTCGTTATTTTTAATCACGGTAGGTCGGACTTCCAGTTTTTCTGTACCTAGGGCTAATTGATAGTCCATCGGGGCTTGAGAAGGGTGATAGATTGCATTCCTACATTTTTTCCAAGCAAGACAGTCTCGAAGTATGTTTTTTGTTTGCCTTGACTGTTGGTTTAGTTTCGTTGATTTAAAATATTTATTCGGTAGTGGTATGTGTTTTTTATTTGGTGGTTGCGATGGTTTTATCAACGAACTGTATCGGTTTGTTGGGTGCTATCTTTTTGGTTGTTTTTTTGATGGTGTGTACTGTTTTCTTTTTAGGTTTCATGGCTAGCGACTTTATTTATCGAATATAATAACTACTAAGTCATTAGCGATTCAATTTTATCATAGTATATACGGCTACTAACAAAAGAAATCAAGAACGGCAACACTAGAATTTTATGATGGTAGTAATAAAATTTATTTAGCTATAATAATATTGTTCGCCATCAACTTTAGCATCATTCAAGCCAAATGCAAGTGGCAGGTTTGCAGGCAAAAGTGGCTTATTTTATATTACTCAAAGCAGAATAGTTTCTCTTCTAATTTTATAAAGAACAGCCTTCATCTTTGAAGTCCTCCCGAATTCATATCGTCATCGTATACAGATACCTTCACCCTAAACTTATGATTTTGCAACCCTTTATAATTTTATGCTGGAATGAATAATAATAGCCTTAGCTACGAATAGGACCATGACACTTATGATATAGGCATCACTGAGAATCATTAAAAACGCTTCATCGGCAAATTATTGTCAAAATATGAACGTAAGAAAGAAATTGACGACGAGCAGGACTTGCTCATTGCCAGGAAGAAGATAATATACCCCGGAAATTCTCTTAATTACTCTCAGATTTACAGTGATATTCGTATCAGTCGCAACCAAAAGGTATCCTCCATCAAACAGCCTGACAATTAACGAAAAAATACAGTAGAGCAGTCAACCAAAAGGATCATCAATCAGTCAAATCAAGAGATAAATCCTAGCCTTGCCTACTTCCCAAAGAGTTTACCCAAAATAATGAGGAATTCCAAAATCAACAGTCGATTTGATCCACCTCGGTGGGATAAAAACGCCAGTGAAAGTTAAATCGCAGTCGGAGAGCAGGAGGGAAGTCGGGAGATACGACAGAAGGCTTTTAGTATCAGCCATTATGATATTTATAAACCCAAGATGGAGGGACAAATAGGTGCATCTCTGAAAGATTAGGAAAGAAGCTGCAAGGATAAGGAGGAGCAAAGTTTTATTAAGAATAGTAGTTATATTAGCAGTTCCAATGAGGAAGAGCCTGAGGAGTTGAAGGTAAAATTCTAATAAACTGAAAAGGATATACTTGAACCCAATTAAAGCCCGTTTTAGTCCTCAGTGAATAGCTGCTTGCTCAAAAAGGAATTTTTGCAAGCGGAAAAGCCGGATACTACGATCAAACAGCTGGATGAGGAGTAAATAAAGGTGGAAAGCAAGATAGGAAGCATCCGGAAGACGAGAGAAGTGAAAGAGAGTATGAAGGAATGTCTGCTTAAGATTGAGTAAAAGGTGAGAGAAGAAGTCGCTGTCAAAACTGAATAGGATGTCATTAGTGGCAAGCCTTCCCTTCTGAAAGACAGGAGTGAATAGATTAATAGAGTGGTTGAAGCCAATAATTTCTTCTTGGAAAGACAGAATCGTTCGCAAGTATAAATTTCAAGCAAACACGACTCATCAAACAAATTAAAAGTCGTAGCGAAAGAGCACCACTCGTAAGTTGAGATACCAAACAAGGATTATTCACCGAACAAATAAAAAGCAGTCGTGAAGGAGCATCGCTCGTAAATCGAGATAGTAAGCAAAGACCACTCACCGAATAATTAAAAAATAGTAGTGAAGGAGCTATTCAAATAACCCATTCATGATCAGAAGTCCAATAGTAAAGGCAAGGACGATTCGCTCAGCAAATAACAGTCCATGGTAAAGGACCTATTTTAATAGCCTTTACAATCGAAAGAGGCCAACCATAAAGAACACCATATTGATAGACATTAACAATTTAGTCCAAAAATTAAAGAAATGGATGCAGCAACAAAAAATAATTTAAGCCCAAACGACTCCTTTCACAGCTTTAACGTCGATGATTACACCAAAGTGCATGAAATACTCAAAAACATCCAATTTGCATTGAAAACTCCACAGATTGATGTTCACTCCCTCATAAAGTAAATAAAACGTTATCTATAAATAATCGCCAGTGGTGGACTCGATCACGTGGACGGTTACGACATGCCTTTGCATCGCTTAAAAATCATCAAAAATGCGCTTCTCTACGAACGAATCGCAATTGTAATCATCTCCCTATCCTTCGCTGTAAAAAAGATGCGGTAGACTCTGAAGTACCTCATAAATCTGATAATCTACACCACCAACAGCAACCTCATCATCCTAAAAATCCTGCAGAGCTGTCAGATTACCAGCTAGAGCAATAAAAACCCCCTCTTCGCAAAGTCAGATCGACTGGTTCTGAAGAGACACTTCGATACAGTTCGCAACAATAGCGATGTGATCTTGGACGCCATCTTCAAAATATCGAAATATTAGTAATCTTTCCACGAATCCTTCAAGGACATCTTTAAATCAATCGGAAAGAACAGCCTCGAACAGACCTTCTATAACGTTTTGGAGTTCTTTGCCTTTTTCCTGTGTGTCTCAGATCTGCATAATACCATTCCATTTCTTGCAGTTGCGCCTAACCCCTATATGAGAGAAACTATCGATAAAAGGCCAACATTGGTCATCGATGTGATAGAAATATTCTGCCATGGAACGAGAAAATCAAAAAGTCACGTGTTTAGACCCTATACTGAGCACTTTCTGAACGAGATGTCACAGTATTATGAACTAGTATCCTTTACTGGCGCCTATCCCAACCAAATCGATCGGGTCATCGACATCCTAGACCAGAAAAAACACATTAAGCACAGACTGTATCGTCATCATACGCTAATAGTAGTCTCCATGTTATTTAGAAAAATAATAGTTGCTATAAAGACACTGAAAGAATAGGCAGGGATTTACGAGGTTTGATACTGTTGGATTCATAGATTAACTTCCTGTATGGAGAGGTAAACAATACGATCCTCATCCCAAACTGGCGAGGAAGTAAGAGCGATACCACCCTCGCTGAACTGTGCCCTATCCTCGCCGCGATTTCCATCAAACACTTGGACTGTCGATAGGCCACTAAAAAGATTTACGAGCAGCAGTTAAAGAACGAATCAGCGGGGATAAAATACCTTAATTTTGGATTGAATTTATAATGACTTCTTTTTACTCGATTAAAATAAACTATAATCAAAGCCTGTAGTTCAACAGCATATGGTCTTAGAGTGGTAAGCCCACTAACACTCTGATCAGGTTCTCGATGCATGTTCTTTGCCGAGTTAATGAGTTAATGACTGGTCCCTTGGATTCGGGTGCTTTGGTGAGGTATCCTAGGAAACTAACAACTCCCTCCAGCTTTTGCCAATCACTTTCAGTTCTTTTATACCTGATTCTGGTCATAAGCTCACTGAGCACAATTAGATCGATGATGACTCCGGCCGCCAAGAGACTGTCCTCACACACGTTATAGCAAACAAAAGAATGCTCTCCTCCCATAAAAATTTCACTGTTGTACTCATCTATGGCCTTTTTAGAGTCTCCAGCATTAGGAACATACTTGATGACCACTGTATGGTCTGGGTAGCTGCTAGGATTGCGGGGATCATACATTAGTGAATTTTAAAGCATATCCTTAATGCATTCTGACTTGGATGCTTCTTTAGACTTGAACTGTTTTTATGAGGCCAAATTCTTGCCATCATTATTACCTAGATGATTGTAGGACACACAAGATTTGGGTTTTATCCCTGCTGTAGTCAAAAAATCAATGAAGGAAGTTTTGAACTTAGTCTGCCCAGTCTTGAAGTCGTTGCCTATCAAAACACTGTCTTTGAAAGGAGTATCCTTCAGTCCTTTAACAAAGGTATTTTGAGGAGATCCGTTGATGAACACACAGCCTTATTGGATGGAAGCTAGGGCGAAAATGGTGGAAGGGGCAATTTAAGGGTGGTTGATATCTATAGCATTCATCAAATTATTGTAAGTATCGTTTATTCCTTAAATCTAGAGGGCATATCTTTAGGTGTTGGCACTCCAAAGCACAATCACAGTTGAAAGGCCCTTCTCCTTCTTAAAAGTGGCAATGTCATTGCGAATGGTGTTCAAATGCTCCCTTTTATCGTTCCCGGGCAGGAGATTGTTAGCACGATCTTATTGATTGCTGGCAATGAAGTCAGGATAGTAGATGGATTTCATTGGCCTGTAATCTTTCATGAGGGGTTAGAGTTTAAGCTGCAAATCATAGTCAAAGACTTTAGCTCTTTTCATTGCCGCAGCCAAATCCTAAGAATTAATGTCCCACCCCGTAACCTCAAGTTGGGTGGGATCCACTAAGGGGATAACGTCCTTAATCTTCATCCATATCTCCCCGTCTTCTGAATCAGCAACTTTCATGGTTGAGCACTGAGTCATGGATCCTAGCATATTGGCTGTTTGCTTTCCATCTTTTGTATTCCAAGATAGATTATCCCGATTGGCCATAATACCTCCAATTATGGTAGTTCCATTATTGCCTCCCATACCCACAATCATAAGACCAACTTTATTGATGATCTTAGATGTTTAGAAGGAGTAGTCTGTTTTTTCAATTTTAACTACATTACCCAGTTGAGAAGGGATTACTTTGACCGTTTGGTGTTGGTAATGTGAGAAGAGCTTATCTTAGGTGTGTTGTACTCCTTCACTCTCCACTGTGAGACTCATTTTAATGCTGTTGATAGGATATGGATCCTTGGCCACAAATAGAGTTAATTGTTGTTGATATGGCGACATCTAAACAACATTGCGCAATATATAAAAGCAACAATCATATCATAGAAAGTAGGGAAGGATGCTGTCATAGTGGATCTTTTTGCGGTCCGTCTACTACGAAGGGCCAAATTTTATAAAGGAATGCTGCTCACTGCTCTATACTTTCATTACTGAAGCGTCGTTGCCACATCGGTAACAGTAGTTGGGAGCAGACCAGAGCGTAACAAATGATTTTCCATCAAAGTTATAGATGTACCCCTCCTCGACTAGCTGGTGTGCCCTCACAATAGTCTGAATCTCATTCATATCTAAGAACTCCTTAACTACATGCTTGCTAAAAAGATAGCCAGCCCCTCGATTGTTAACTGCCCAACCCTCATGGTCACTTGGATCGGGATCGGACCACACCAAGTCGCACATCGGACCTGATTCTGGTATATTTCTGAGTCTATCGATTGCGCTAATTTCATCAATAAATGGTAGTTCCGGTGATAAACCGCCATGTATGCATAAGATACCCCCATCGATGACTGCAGCTAGAGGAAGGTAAGTAAAGACCTCAATGATGCTGTTCCAAACTGTTGGATTCCCATACTTTTTCATCACCTCATCATAGAAGCCATAAGTCATGGTGAGGGCTGCTGTTTAGTGATTGCCCCGTAGAAGTACATAGGCATTGGGATTCAGTACTTTCATTGTTAGCAGATAGCAGATTGTCTCAACGGAGTGGTATCCACGATCGACATAATCTCCTAAAAACACGCAGCTGCTTTAAGTAGGTACTGTTTAAACCAAATTTTACTTACTTCGTTCATCATCTTTAAAAAATCGAAGAACTGACCGTGCACATCACCCACCAAGTATTGAGGAGCCTGTACTTCGACCACGTTCGGCTCCTGTATCAACACTGCGATGACAAGGGTGGCGAGGTGATCAACCTCTTTCTCTGTAAGGAGTTCGCCCCTCTCGAGTCTGGCTTTGAATTTATCGATGATCATTTATAACCCTATAATTAAGCGCAGTACAATCATTTTATTTACCATACTATCAAGATTTGATATGGACATTCAGGAGGAGAGGTACCGCAAGATAATCAACGAGTACCGGTATCCCTTTACAAATCTAATCAGCGAATACCCCATCCAAAACAGTAGGGAGGAGGGCAAAGGCTCGCGAAACCTAAAATATATAGTTAACAAAGCTGTCCTCGCCTCTAAATTTCCCTACTACAACCCTATTTACGAAGGTACTGTCGAGTAAATTAAAAGCAATCTTGGGGATAACGACCCTGAAGTCAAAACTCTGGCCGTACGGTTGATGAGGGTATTGCCTTTCCTGTACCGCATCAAACTAATTTAAACATGCTAAAATGTAGATCCTTCTAATGTAGTAAATCACAAACGCAATACTCGCCACTCAAAAGAGGGACAAAGACATGATAAACAACCCTTACGGATACGAATGCGCAGCTGATTTCTCATAATTCCTGCTGTCTGTGTTCGAGCTGACCACCCAAAACGAAGACATCTACTTCGACGTCAACCAACGCATAATTACAATATTTTCCCGCTTTTTCTAAAGCAGTATTCAAATGAACGATAAAAATCTGCTGCGCAACGGCTGTGAAGTCCTCAGGAACATCTTCTGGTATTTCGGTGTCAACACAAGCAAACGCATGGATTACGTTGAAAATAAGCTTGTATCTAAACTTATCTCCACATTCATACCCTACTCCTCCTTCGTTAATAAGCAGGAATCAATGAACTCCACACTCACTAGTAACTATAGCGATCGGGCTAAAAACAACTCCAAATTGCTTAATCTCATCAATCGATGCCGTTAGTTTGAAGCCCGCATTCGTGCTCGTCAACTCTACGGTTTCTGCTGTCTGCTGAGCTATCTGCCTCAACTGGACTATGAAATAATGGACGTCTTGGTCAAGTAAATCTTTTTGATCTTATAAAACATATCGGAGTGTGATGTGTCACTGGAATGCTGCAGCTGCCTCGCAGCCCTCGTTTCTCAGGAGCAGGCTTACTACACTCGTAACTACATAATAAAGAAATGGTACTTGCTGCTGTCGTAAATGCCTTACAAAAAGTAGTATCTCTAATATTATGTTTTCTTGCTGGAAATAACCAATTGCCGATTGTACTAAATCCCTCATAAATTGAAGTATGCTCTCTCGATAAACTTCCTATAGATGACCCACAATATTCAGCAGCAGTACACTCGGTTTATCATCTACACCAAATCCTGTAAGAACATCATCCAAATCAGTCGTAAATCCTACAAACGCATGAAGGATTGCCATTTGTTGCTCAACATATTCAACTACACTTGGTTTATCGATCGTATCAACCAAGAGAGTGACCTCTTCAAATCAGAGTTTCTTATTTCCCTACTGCATGCCTTCGCAGAGGAGGTAGAAATTCCGTCGAAGTGCTAGGTTATTGATTTGATCGATCTTTGCCACCGTTTAATCGACTGGAAATGCACCTCAAAATAATAGACGCACATTCCTACTCTAAAATTTTCGTTTGACATGTACCTGCATTTCCTGCAAGCGACCTGCATCTACCTCTAGAACAGCATTGAAAACACCATAATCGAGCTGATAAACCGTTGCAACGAACCCAGTATATACTTCCTCTTCAAATTCAAACTCATAGCCACCCTACTCTCCCTGCCATGGTACCAAGCCAACTTCAAATACCTTCAGACTGCCAAACTCAATTTTCAGTTCATCCAAGACGAGATTCGCGTGGTGATGATGCCCAAGAATCCTAAACCCATCTTTCTGTTCGACTACAGTCTCACTTACGATGGTTAGATCGAGTCAAGGAAATAGATCGAGTACATTAAGATCATCATGAATCTCCTCCAGGAAATACCACGCATTCATTAGAACTTTGCTGAAGAGATTGACCTTATCATCATCGATTATCACAAGTATCTCAACAATCTGTAGCTCAAATAGGACTCAAACAAAGAACTGATAAACTGTCTGCAAACCCTATAGGCGGACTACTATCTCAATGAATGCCAAAAATATTTTCTGCTTTCCTTATTGGATAACAGTCTCAACATCAGATACATTAATCACTAAACCAATCTTTAAGATATTCTCCTCTACTCACACTGCTAGACGATTTAGTGCAAGGATGAGGTCAATATTTTCGGACCGATGTCGCCCGTACAACTCACCATCAAATTGCATCCGCACTCATCCTATTCTGTCGTTTATATACATGTGAAGAAGAATCAGTGGGTGCAGACGCAAAGTGAGATGAAACTTATCGTGTCTTCGGGTATAGAGAAGAAAGAAATACCGTTCGAATCGTCTATCCTGGAAATTAAGGTTGATAGGATAGGTTCACTCCATTTTGAAGTTTGGAAAGGGACTGACAATGATTTACTGCTCGGTTCAGGCAACTATCGAATCAAACGAAAGCTTCGTTGGAAAAAGCTGCCCCATCTCAAGATAATCGATGGTATCCGCACAAAAGCATACTTCAAATAAGTCTAACCTAACTGCCCAAGCGAATCCTATCTCTCATATTACTACGGCGAGCCCATTGTAATTCATATATTGAAAAGCCAAAACGAAGTAATCGTGAGTGTGAGCAATAAGTAGATGTGGAATGATATTAGGGAGGTGGTTCCTTCTCTCGTGCAGGAATTAGCTGGTGGAAGTGCGGAGTTGATACAGGAGGATGGTCTTGATTGATTGATATTGTTCATAATAATAAATAAACAGCTACATCAACGTTCATGAACAAGTTGCATAAAAACAAAGGGGATAGTGGGCAGTAGTGCCCTTTCATACACCCTTCCACCAATAAATCACCCCTCCGACGAAACAATATTGCGTCGCCTATCAATCCATCCAAATCTCCCATCAGACATCGCACTCCCACTAAAAATGTGTCGCCTATCAAAGCTCACCACCTGCTTCCGAACACCTTCCGTTTCATTCCGAACGTTTCTCCCCTCAAATAACGTAAAGGCGAGCTCTAAAATGACTCCTAATTTTCCAACGGAAAAAATCTAAAATATATTAACAACTACATTCCTGATAAACATTACTAGACCACCAAAAAAGATAGACACGGAGAATTCAATAAAAAGTCAGATAGGGGAGTGCCTGAAGACAATCGATTATTCAGCAAATTGGTAGGAAAATTGCACTCCGAAAAATATGCAGAGCCAAAGTCGAATTAGAGCTCATATAAGGCTAATGTGTTGGGGGATAACTCGGATAGTAAGAATAGGATGAAACTAACGGCGCCTAAAGCCGACAAGATATTTAAGAATTTAATCAATCAAGTCAAGACAGGGGAAACTAAGACCGAAATCAAGCCTCCGTCCTTGAGGAAAAGTAGGGATAAAAAAACATTCTAGGAAAGCTAGAATTATAACTGTCTAATCTACAAAACTAATAGCAAGCCCAAGCCTGATGAGCCCTACATCGAAGAATCTTAACTTCCCAAGCAACCTGAAGTGTTGATCAAAGCCCGTAAAAAATCATCGAAGTGTTCATAAAAATGGGCTCGTGAAGTGTGCAACTAAAACGAAGACTATACTGATTTTAATATTCTAATGCAGAAGATCGAGCAGGGTTACGAAGTGATCCATCATCCAACAATGGAAGATTCAGTTAAGATGTCAAGCCGCGTTCAGAATAGTCTAAGCATGGACCCATTCCTGTGAATAGAGTAATATTATGTGATTGCACATTTACCTTTGAAAGGGTGAATTCTTCTTTATATTTGGTTGTCTTATAAAAGATTAAATCTTAAGAGATAATATCTCGCATGGAGGACATTAGACATATCTAGAACCCTTTCCTCAAAATATTTAGCATCGTCAATGCCGATAGGACTCAGCTATATTCCCTGCTGCTCAAGCTATTGCGGCAGTTCTTCAACGACGTTAAACTACCCACTGTGGTCTGTATAAAATCAAAACCGGAAAAATCGGAAGATGACATCTCTGCATATACTGGAACTGCAGGTTATCTGATAATGCTCTTACGTCTGCATCGTTATTTTTCAAAGCCATCATAAACTTAGTCCGATATTTTTGCTTCCAAATCGCATATCGTAGGGGATGAGAACATTTCTCAGCTGACTGACGCCCTTTTCTACATCAAAATGGCTGAGGAACAATACGATCTGCTTGCTAAGTACATAGACAATCAGAAACCTGACAATCGGTGCTTCTCTTACTTCATGTCTCAAGTTTCCGTTTGGGTGTGTGGTATGCATATTGGGTTTATTAACAAAAATATCCCATTATTTAAAAGGAATTAGCAAAGAATTTATTTGTGCTTTGAATCTCTCAAAAAGAATTTGGCTAAAAATTATTGGGAGCTGCTGTATGGAGTACCTGGTTTTCTTTACGCGATTCTTGAATTGCAGAAAAGCTACGATCTGATTGAAAACTAGTTTTTTCGCACTCACTTCTCACAGATTTCCATAGAGTTGACTCATTTAATCATACGGGAAGGTATTAAGAATTATGAATAGCGAAAGAAGAGCAAAGTAAATGTCACAGCAAAACTGCCCGATGACTTTAGGCTGGTCTATTACTTCGGTAAAAAATAATATCTGGGAGGAGCTCACGGCCTTGGGGGTAACCTTAACATCATTCTGAGTTCGATGAAGCTGAATGATTTTAAGGATGAAACAGTTACTATGATGAACATCGTTAAAGGCTGCATTCAGTTTTTGCTTAAGCATCTTATCAATGGTAATTTTTCAACTCGAAGCGGATCTCAATCCGTTAAATTGGTCCACTTTTGTCATGGAGCATCGGGGATAGTTACCACTCTATGTAAATTCACAGATATGTTTCCCGAATTTGGCATATAGATTGGCCTAAAATAAGTTATCTAGACAAATCTCAATCATATATGGAAATTCGGAGTGCTTCGAAAAGGATTTGGGCTTTGCCACGGAATATCAGGCAATGCCTATGCCTTTATCTCCCCTTCTCTTCAGAGTGTCTTCCATGATAGGGTTTAATAATTTCGAAAGAAAGCACAGTTGTTCGCTTTACTGCATGAGTAGCAAGGCGTCATGAAATAGATTAGTGATTACAACTTCGAAGATAGGATGGTGGTTGGTAAAAGTGACTAGCCATACTCTCTAATGGTGGGCATTGCAGGTGATATCTGCTTCACAATGGACGTAATGTAGGGAACCGGATACTTCCCTGGCTACGATTTGTGAATGATATCTCATCTGAATGATTTTGCTGATTGTAACATCGAAATAGAATATTAATGATTTATGATAAAGCTCTACCTTATTATATATTCGACATAATGGAGGAGAATGCTGACAATACTGTGCTCATCTTCACCATCAACGGCATCAACTCCTTACTCGGCTGGAATGCAGTACTGGCAGCCTTGGATTACTTTAATGCCTCATTTTAGGGCTACAACATCTACTCGTTCCTGCCTGTGCCCCTCTTCGCAGGCTATCTCACTATTGGATTCACTTACCACATTCTGAGCAACAAGTTTAAATATATCAGCATGATCATTGCCGGCAATACTATCATCAACATCTCTCTAACAGCCATCCTATTTGTTTCCCTCACTATGAAGCAAGAGGCGGCGGGATTTGTATTGCTACTACTATCCTCATACTTTATCGGAATAGGGGCTAATCTTTCCCAAATAACGTTTTTCGCCATGATAAACTACCTCTCACAGGATGTAGTATCAAAGTTCACTGTTGGTACAGCCCTCTCCGGCCTGTTTATAACTCTGGTGCGAATCATAATATTGGCAATTGCTGGAGCAGAAAGCACTTCCATTGCTCCCATAATAATCTATTTCGCAATCGCAATCATCTTTAACACCTGCGACCTGTTCCTCAACATAAATTTCTGTAAATCGGAGGTCTACCATTAAAAAATAGGAAAATTCATATCTCTTTAGGCGCCAATTGATGAGCTATCAATTAAAGAAAGTATAAACGACGAGGAATCGCTTGTTCCACAAAATCAATCAATCGAAAAACAAAATTACTTCGTCACTCTCTATCAGACTTGCATGACAATCTTCCCCTACCCCTTTATTATCATGCTTACCTTTGTGATCACCTTTGCCCTCTTTCCAGGTCCCACTCTCAGTAAAACCTTCGAGGATGTTAATGTCTCGTGGTCAGTCATCATCTTTCTGCTAGTATATAACATCGGAGATACCCTCGGCAAATACAGCGCTGAGTTTAAAAACATATTCAATGTAAAATCTCTGAATTTTGTGTTTGTTGGCCGTCTTATATTCTTCTTCACGATAACAATAATGGCTAATAAATCAGATGCTGAAGATCCTATGATAAACAACTACGTCTTCCCTTACATAAACCAGTTCATCTTCGCCTTCACCAATGGATTTTGCATTAGTAATGATTGACCTATACAGACGCCTCGTTTATCATGGCTTTTACGGTGTGCCCCGTCAACTTCAAGAAGTATGCAGGAGTGCTGTGTGGATTGACTCTTCAAATCGGTATAATGTTGGGAACTTTGATATAAATTCCGTACGCCTATATCGCGGGCATATCCTCATGATGATTAAAGATATTATTGATTTGATGAGCAGTGTTATCTTTGAAATTGATAACCTTTATGATTGAAATATTTAATATTGGCGGGGGTGGTCTTTGGATTTAATCAATTATAATATCGAAAAGGACAGAAGATGAGGATGATGGAAGGATAACACTATATTTGCTTTTATTTATTTATTATCTTATTTTATTCATTGATCATTCACCACTTTCTTTTTTCCTACACTTTTATAAATATCTTCTGCATTCGGAAAGATTGTTTGAGCCAGTTAATATAGTCTCATCCTATCTGAATGGTATTGCAAAGACCCTTGGTATTTGAG
>Ga0302280_1000704_pt1 | contig 29326 bp, 12 predicted proteins | sample III_Fen_E1_1_FD_198771 | JGI IMG/M metagenome (GOLD analysis project Ga0302280, IMG submission 198771) | Peat permafrost microbial communities from Stordalen Mire near Abisko, Sweden - III_Fen_E1_1 | ecosystem: Environmental > Terrestrial > Soil > Wetlands > Permafrost | place: Sweden: Abisko... | reverse complement strand
GATATTTAAAAAAGATATTCAAATTGAATAGTGACGAATATATCTGCTTATTGTTAATTTTGATGAATGAGTCAAATGATTTTTTTGCAAAATTTTTGATGGACCTAAAAAATGAGTAAAATGAGTTGCAATATGCGAGAAGCAAATATTATGATAATAACTTCTTATAAATAGAATAAAGCTAACAGTTAACCAAAATGAAGTCTTTAATAAACTCGCAAACGTATTGTTTGTTTTACTCAGTGACTATCGCAATGAGGAGCCATCTCCTGAACCCATGCTAAAAAAACTGATCTAACTTCAAAATGCAAACAAATAAAGAGATATCCTTATTAACAAACTATAGAAGGAGATCACTGAAATTTAGTTGGCTGGTCAAAAACTTGATGAAGAGGTTAAGAAAAGCTCTACTGAATTGCAAGAATTAGAAGAGAAATATGAAGAAGAAAGTATATATTAATTGATGCAGAAGATGAGGAAGAGGAACAGGAAATGAATAGTTGGATAGAAAACGTACAAAAATACAGCGGACTACCACAATAGGCAATTGATGCCCTAGTAACAATTGAATTTGAGGGTGCTGAACAAGAGATGTAACAATTATATGATGAAGATGTCTATATTGTTATCAGTAGCTAACTGCAGGGGCAGCATGTACTTACCTGCCATGCTGTCATCTATTTCACAAAGATTGTATCGGTACCCATCTGAAAGTCAATAGAATCTGTCCCGCTTGTCAAGAGGCCATACCAAGCTGATTTCAGTGACATTGAACTAGATAAATTTTCATAACTTATTAAAAAGATGGCATTTTTCCTTTTTCTGATGTTCAAACTCCTTCGTAATGAAAATAAGTCATATTCTATTACTTTTTCCGCTCTATCAAGCCTAAAATTGTTAATATAAAATTTAAATGTATTTTTGGCCAAGAAAGCGATAAATCGTTGTAAAAATGATTTGTTTCTTGAAAATCAAAATCTATGATTCTCAAAAAATGAATAGTTCTTAATCTATCAATTGATTGTAAGGTGAGCTTTTATAATTTATATCAAAATCACGAATTATATAACTTACCGAATATGCTTCCAAAATTACAGCAAAGTTCAATTGCAAACTCTCTCAGACGCGATAATCTTGCTTCTCAAATACAATGTATCCTTTTATCTATAGAGGTGAGGACCAGCTTAAAAGTATGATTAGTAAGCAGAGCAATGAGATGTATAAACCCTGGAAAAATGATTATGCTCCAAAAAATCCACATAGTCCTTTTGGAGATTTCCCAAGAGAGTACATGCCTAAAGAAAAAGTGAAAGATGTAACTCATGAGCCTATCTATGAAATGAGTCTCTCGGGATCTCTCGCTAAACATGCTAAACTCCAAGGAAACGGAGGTCGCACATCCAGTACTCTCTAAAAAAAGCAATAATTTTAAAAACCAGCGCCTAAGTCTGGAGCATTCCTCAAGCGAGAAGTCCCTGCTTCAGAATTTAGACGATATTATGATAGGGGAGATCTTCCCATAAAGGTGGACCACCAAAACTCACTGCCTAAGCTCGTGTGGAAAGTGTCAGTATAAAGCTTGGATTATCATCATTATCTCCCTATATTTTTCGATGGAGTTAGATAAAAATTCGATCCCTATCGTTCATTTGCAATTTTGGGAACAAATGATTTGCTCGAAAAGGGAGGTAATAAAATTCTGCCAGTAATTCCGCAGCTTATCATTCCTATTAAAAGTAATAATTATGAGATGCAGCAGCTTTGAACACTCGCGATCCCGATATTATTGCAACCATGCTGAAGGTTATACAAAAGCTGGTGCTTTCTGGGGAAATGATAGGGGAAGCATTAGTGCCATATTATCGGCAAATTCTGCCAATATTTAACATCTTTCGTAATAGCAATACATCTTTGGGAGACAAAATTTAATATAGTCAGCGTAAAAGGTTGAATCTTGGGGATTTAATTGTGTAAACCCTAGAACTGTTGGAGCAGACTGGAGGAGAGGTATTTCTTTCTCTATTTAGGATGCTTTTATTAACATTAAATACATGATACCTACGTATGAGAGTTGTGTACTTAACTGATTTATCTCACTTATCATTATTGCCTATATATTGTTAAGACAGCTAACTCATAATTATTTGATACTTTATTAATTGTTAAATCATTTTGTTTTTATTAATAAATAAATTAAGGGCCAAGTGTATGATAAGGATTATTTAAAAAGGTCTATTTGGTGGTATTATCATTTTTTAAAAGTAATTAATATTCCTAGAATTGATTAAGCGAAATTAATTAATGTCAAATATCTAAAGATAAATATTATTTTCGTTTTTCAATCAATCAATTCATTAACATTTTAATTACACATTTTTTCGAGGTTGTTATTAGAAGAGATCGTCATTCATATTCTAGTGGCATTGAGAGATGTTTGGTGATAATCTTCAATTTAATATCTATTTCATGAATATTTTGGTGCTTACTGGTTAATTAAGGACGGAAGTTGACTGTTTGCAAATATAGTCAGACCTTGGTCCTAATTTGATATTAAAACATCGGCATAGCTTTGCATAGATAATTAATTCGTGTGGAATATTTGTAAAGACTGCCGAAATTGATTATAAAGTTATAATAATATGTTTAGACATCTTTCCCCAAAGGTGGGTATCAAAGACAAGCCAGCATAAATAGTTAAAATAAAACAAACTTCCATCAACTCCATCAATTCTTCTCCCATTATCACCTATAAACCAATGAAGAAGGAGTTCTTCGACAAGCAGCCCGCCCGTAGGTAGAAAGAAATTAAAAATCTGGGAAGTCTTCTCAACAATCAGCCCATGATTAATATCCCTGCGAGTTCAGTTAGCACCAACAAGAGCATATAAGATAATAAAAATCAGACACAGAATAACGGAAGCATCTTTGATGATTATTACGAGAACATTCCAAAGCCAGTAGTGGGGTGGCAGCCAAAATAATAAGTGTCCCTATCAGGAGATTCTTACCATAGTGAGAACAACTTTAATGGGTTGAAAAAAGTAAATTCACCCAAATCTACAGTCGCTGATAAATTTCAGGGAAAACCAAAAAATTTAGTAAACACCCCAATTAATAATAATGCTGACTCAAAAATGTGGTTTAAATCTCCAAACAATCATCAGGCCAATAGATCATAGTGTGAAGAAGGGAAATTGGATAAAAGAATTCTTTCATTTGGAGGCAGGAAATTACTAACTGGCAGGTTTATGGAGGATGCAGATGTGGGTAGTAAAAAAAGTGGAGATTCTAGTACTGGAAATTATGTTCCTGGGAGTCCTCCAGATCATCCTTAATGTAGATTTTCAGGGCTGGAATCAAGTGAGCATCAATAAGAGAAGAGGGAGTTATGTAATGAAAACACGAGTAATGAGGAAATTGGCAAAGGTAAGGCATTGACCAAACATTTGCCTAAATTTATAGCTAATGCTCACATCCGTTCCACTCCTTATTTGAATAAATACAAACTTGATAGTTCGAACTAAGCATCCGCTGATTATGGAACAGGCAAATTATCATAACCAAAATGTTAGGTATTGCAACAGCTGCAGAAATAGCCCAAGATTAATAAAGAGCATGAGGAAGAGAAATCTCTTTCTTTCAATCGAGAAGAACTATTTCTAAATCTAAAAAAGAGGCAGGAAAGACATTCTCAACTCAGCAAGTAACTCAAGAAGATGGGGCTTCACGTGGAATTGAAGATTATGACCATTGAGGGGGAAAAGCCATTTGACCTCATATTCATCAAAAAGATAAGTTAATGCAAAAGAACAAGCATTTATTTGGTATATCACCAAAAGACACGGTCTCTCTATTGCTTGAAACGTACCCACCTCATGGATCGGAGGCAAGAATATCTTGATAATGCCATTCGCGAACATAAAATTCATCAATTCTGTTCTCATCCGAATATTGTCAAAACATTTGGTTCTCTCCATGACTGTTCACACATTTATCTCTTAATGGAATTTATGGAAGGAGAAACCCTTGGTATGGAGCTTAAGCATCAAGTGCTAAAAAGCATGTCTTAGCAGAATGCCATCAAAGCCAAGCTCAATGAGAGTATGACCACTAAAATTTCAAAGATCAACAGAATTCGGAAGATTCTTTTTGAAATTACTATGGCAGTAGCTTATCTTCATGAGAAGGGTATTATTCATCATGATATTAAGCCTGACAATATCTTCACCTCTCATGTAATGCTTCAATCATGCAGAATAATTATAAGTTGGGTGATTTCGGTAGCGCAGCACTTCATGGATCTTTGGAATACGTCGGAACTCTGGACTATGCTGCTCCATAAATTCTGATGAGAGCCTCTTATGACTAAAAGGTTGACATCTGGTCTGTCGGATGTATAGCATACTAATTGGATGTTGGTCGTCCACCCTTTTTCCATATAAGCCCATAATAAACAAGAAGACTTGTTACAAATGTAAATAATAAGCTATACAGGGGTAATATGACCGTTCTTTGATAAGCGACAACGAGCTAAAGAATGTCATAGAGCGCATGTTACAAATAAATCGAAAGATGCGTATTTCTGCTCGATAGCTGTTAAATCACTAATTTTTCATAAAAAAGAGCGATGAAAGTGCAATCTTTTGACTTTAATATTCTTTGTGATATTTCATCATGATTTATCAATTCTTTTTGAATTCAACGGCCTCTGATCAATAAAATATATATATTCGTTGAGCAATGAGTTTGGCAAAGCACCAATCTGTTACCTCTGATACCCGATTGGCGGATTCAGTCAACCAATCAATGGTTGGCAAGTCGCAAATGGCAAAGCAGTTAGCGCGATCTTAGAACTGTGAAGTTGAATTTCTTAGGCAGAAGAATATACAATTACAGGAAAGGGTGAATAGGATGATCGCGCATATCGCTGATTTATAGAAGAATAAAGTAGAACTGCTTAGTATTGATAAGTCTAGTTAGATCTCAACTAGAAGTATGTGCGAGTCGTAAACGAATACTACCGAAGAGGAAAATCTAGCAGTAAAGAGAATCGCAGCAGCTACAGCAACTCAATTTTGGCTAGTTTGGAAAAGGATCACCGTAATCTGGTCAAGCACTGCCTCAACATGGAACTGGAAATTAAGTACACTCTTAATCATGTAGGAACTATAGTCACGAAATGAAATTATTCAGTAAAATGAAGGAAGACCTTCTCACAGTGAACCACACTGACGTCAAGTATCATTTTTATTATATAGAGAACTCATCGATTAATTGAAGTCCCTTACTGACGAAAATCGCCTCATCAAGAAGGAAAATAATCGATTGAGCTATGAATTTGAGAAGAGTAAGCAAGACTGCATTCGACTTAAAAAAGGAAAGCAGTAATGTCAAGATAAGGCTGATGAGGATGGAGACGAAGTCTAACGATATAAATCTTTAATCAATACTATTCAGCAGGAATGCTCAGATAAAAGTAACACATATGAATCAAAAGTACCTTAATTTACATACAGATTTACGAATTGGAGATAAAAGTATAAAAATTGGAAGGACAGTTGAGAAGAGAACAAGAGTATCTGGCCAAGACAAATGATCTCAGGCGAAAACTTGAAATTGCCGAGGTGGACAGGGTACATTAAACTACAATTTTGGGGAGCAGTTTTAAATCAAGCAAGCAGAGATAGAAACGTGCTCAAGCAGTGAGTTTTTACCAGTGATTATTGTAATTATATTTTCCTTATTATTATTATATTAGGCAGTAAAATCGAAATGATTGACGATCATGACTCAAAACAATAACTTCATATTTTTAGAGATAATCATTTGAATCTCAATGATTTATTAATAAAATATTTTAGATAGTCTAACACTTTTTTAAAGTATAGCGAAAACAAAATATTAGATGTCAGTCTAAAAATCAACAAACGATAAAATCAAATCTGAAGGACACTGGACATCAATTGTTTCTATAAACATAATTTGGTTAATTTAATTACTGAAGTATCTGTAAACATAGCTATTGAAGCTAGTATAAAGGCGGAGAGCAACTATAATATAAATTTTATCGTTTATAATGTTTCGCAATACCTACCTGGAGTTGTATAAAACATCGGCTGGTCAGCAAGAAAGTTTACCTATTCTGATCAGCCACTTTAACCAAATCTATAATACACTTGGATGTGTCCTGCAGGATCTGTAATTTCAAGTTGGCAAAATGCTAGCCCAACAAAACAGCAGCCAGCCGCCAAATAAACTAGAGAAGGTTATAAACCATCCCAATAATTTAAAGAAAAGCAATGACAACAAGGAAGCTGATAAAGAGATCATTAAAATCGAAGAAAGTGTGGACAATCATTTTATCGCTGAACTGGAAGATTAAAAGCGCAGTCTTAAACAGAAAATGAATCTACCTATTAAGACAGAAGCGGCTTAATCAAGAAAGAGGTTTATTGGAGAAAATTGGAATGCTTTGGCTTAATCACCTAAAGAATCTCAGGTGATGGAAAAAATTCGTCACCAAGCTAGACAAAATATTGGAGGAGATAGTTTTGATTCCCTTTTCGATCCTCGCAATTCAAATATAAAAAGTCCTATGGAAATTGAGTCTCGTCCGGGATTTAACTAATCAGGAAATATGCCTTCAATCGCTCAGCAATCGAAAGAGTAGTCATAACCACCAGCAGACAATACCTATGAGGACTTTCTTGATCGTATTTTTCGAGAGCAGGACAGTAGAAAGAGCAGGTGATATGATATAGATAGTTGTGAGACAATAGCTAAATAGAAATAACTTGATTGACTTGCAAACAACTGAAGATAGTTGAAAGAAATGTGTAGAATAGTTTTGTTTTGAAGGGAAAAGCAGAAATAAGAACTGCTCATAGAGATGATCCTATTTTATTGTTTTAATTGAATTATTGATCTCTTCTTGCTTATCTTGCAATCACTTGAGATGGGAGAGGAATAGCTTATCAAAGTTATTCTCTTTTCGAAAAACTAAAACTTCTTTATAGAGGGGACAATAAGCAATGACCTCACCATTAAACTTCTATCAAAAGGAGGTGGGCTTGCAGAGAGGATTTAGACTTTGAATTGGTCCTTATAAATATTGAAGAGGAATGTAAGGCGGCAAAGAGAGCGGTTAGTTTAAGAAGTTGAAGTGGATGTTAAGACCCAAAATGTCAGGCTACCCCAGCAAACGGTGGGGTCATACTGCTGTTGTGCATGATGGAAGACTGCTTCTTTACGGTGGCAACCACTCAGGGGTCGTCAGGGAAGGAGTTTACAAAATTGATTGTGAATCACTGGAGGGAAGTAGTATTAACTTCTCGGGCGTTCCTTAAGTCAGGGAAAGTCACTCTTGTTGCCTTATCGACGAGAGTCTCTACGTTTTTGGAGGTTGTATCAACCAGGAGGTACGCTTCTTCAACTCTACCCTTGGGTAGAATATTTTCCATTCTCATACCCATACAGCTCACAAACGAACTCCTGCAGCTTCGAATCGCCTAGCCTCACCCCAGTTGGCGCAAACTTTAACAGAAGAACCCACTCCCTCCAAGAGAAAGTCACGTATCCCTGGCCCTCACGAATAGGCACATGCTCATTTATGGAGGCACTACTCCTAGTGAAACAATGCTCGATGATTTTTGGCTCTGCGATCTTGAAACTGTCACTTGGCAGCAGATCACTGATATCAAAGGGGCACTTTAACAAAAAATTGGCCTCACTATGACAATGATTGGTCAGGACATATTTGTGTTTGGAGGGGAATTTGGAGAAGGCGAGGAAAGCACATTCAGTAACGATGTCTATCGTCTCCGATTTGAAAATTAAAATTTTAGTTCAAGCCCAGCCCCGCCGCTAGCAATCACAAAATTATAGGTGTTGGGAGTAAGACCACCAGAAAGAACAGGACATTGTTGTGTGGACTATAAGGGTCGAATGCTGATTGTGATGGGAGGTGAAGGAGTATCATAAAAGCGAGCTCCGCTGCTCTACAATGACACGTGGACTTTTAATTTGAAGAGTTAAACATGGACTGAACTATTAATCGAAAATCGCAACTCTTTTCGCCCTCGCAGTAACTTTACGGCCAATTTACACAAGAATACTCTTTACATTTTTGGTGGATTCATCAATTTGGCCAATTTTAAGTGGACAGACGAACTCGTAACTCTTACATTGCACTAAAATAAACACGATCCTAGTCATCGTGAACCTTAAGTTCCTATAGTTCACAAAATAGCAACCGGCCCTTCCTTATGCCCAACTTGTAAATTTGAATTACTTCCTCAAGCTCGATTCTTCGATAAAAGTCGTATTTAGCATCAAATCACCAACCAAAACTTTCTTCAATGTTCCATCGAAAATGTATTGATGGTTGCTAGTATGATAGCGACTCCTTTCGAGGCTTTGGCCTTGCTTTTAACTTCTTTCATCAGAATGCCCGGAAACAAAAAGTATGTTTCTATTAATATGATAAATCTGCCTCGTTTATCTATTGAAAATGGTAACGGCACTTCTTTTCATAATGAAGGATACATATAGGTGCCGAGTTTAATATTATAAAGAGTTTATTTATCTCTAATTATTTCTGGACTTTCTCTGGACAAAAAAAGTCTGTAACATCTTATTTATAACTATTCATCAGCAGAAGAAGGTTTTTAATTCAAGAACGGAGCACTAAGACTTGGCCGATAACTATTGGTGTGCCACTTATTTGAGGATGATACTTTGCATTGTTACTTACTGAGTAGCCACGGTATTAGTAGATTTATCTTTAACCGTCACAGTTTGGCATTTTAGCTCCAATAAAGTGGTGAATGTCGCATTTTTACTGAGTTCTTACAATTTCACTCAATAAATCCGAGTCATTTGATTGAAGGATACAACCAACTAAAAGTTATTATAACAGAAATGAACAAAAAAGGAGGTCTAGATGAATTAACATCTATAGAATAAGGCTGTGATCTATAAATTAACGTGGGAAACCAAAAACAAATGTTTTCACAGTTTATCCGATAATATTTCCTGAAAGAAGTGTCTCTCTTTCTCACCATAGGCGGCAAAAAACTGCCCCTATTGGCTTACGAGGTATCTTTCACTTAAATAAGAAAGTTTGTAAAGGACTTCGTTTCTAACAAGAACCGACCACTCCTTACTTCGAACGAATGCATCTAATGCTAAATGAAGAGAATATTGATAGTCTCAATTCGTCCTTTGTCAAAATATATGCCTTTAACCGCCGGGTAGCTCTTTTTTGTAAGTATCCATTCATCTCTGGCTATCTGGAGCTGAAAATTGAAGTACCTCTCAACGCACCACGCACTCGTTGTGACAACTGGCAGGTCCGAGAAGCCCTATAAACTGAAATTCAAAGCATTCTAGCCATTAGTCGAAAACGACCTAGTGAAATGCCGATATCGTAGCTCGCTAAGGAAGCTCAAAACGTTTGATTGTATTTGTAATCTGAAGAGATTTACTGAATGATGCACCTATAAGAGATAGTCTCAAAAACAATCATTTATTGCCGATTTAATGTTGATCCTTTTCAAATCAAAAATCGTTGAAACAAATGATTTACTCCGTCTCACTGAAAACCCGTTCATTTAATGCTGAATTTTGTAAAAATTATTAAGTATGAGTAAAAGGAAAACTGATCATTGAGTTGATTGCTTATTAAGCAATTGCACAAGTCCCATTTTAGCCTTAATGCTGGAAAGAAGCAGTTAACCACTATCATGCTCGTCTCCTCGAATGCGACTCAGCAACTCCTGTTGTCGTAATTTCTCTCCTAGTTTTTATGTTTCGATCTGAAGAAGTTAATATTTTTCTGTTGCGACGCTCTCTGAGTTAATGATTTCCTCTATTTTTCGCCTTCTTGAATTTTAATAGAAATCCGGACTGCGGTTTCTTGGTAGTAAGAAATTTTCGACTCTACTTGTGCTTTCCTTTTCCTCTGTGGTCTTTGATTTAATTTCTGAATTTCGTAGATTTTCAGGTTTAATTAATGTTTTAGAAATTTTTAGATATTCCTTTCCCAATTATCGTAATTATTTAGCATCAACTGTGAATCTCTCTTTCTTCTTGTGTTCCTCGATCAGTCTATTCGCTATTTATACTTGTTTTTAAGAGTCAATGGTGGGCATATGTTTTGCTCTCAGCTGATTCATGAAATCTTCTTCCCTTTGTGCCCGGTCTTATGCTCTTTTCTTTCGTTCCTATATTTTCTATTTTAGCTACAATTTTTATAGCTATAGTAATTTTGATAATTTCTTTGGACGGGTGGGTGGTTGCCATTTGACTTCGGTCGTTTTCTTCTCAGAGTGTGATAAACTTCTAGCAGAAAGATATTGCTTCTCATGTTCTTTTATTGCTTGAGAGTTATATTGACTGTTAAAGTCACGGATTTGCTTAAGTTTGTTTTTCTTCTCCTACAATAAAGATAGGACCACTTAGGATTGGCAATGCTTCTGCATTTTGCTTTAGAATAAACCTTTTTAATTGGTAGCTAGTTACTGCTTTTTGAGCTACTATTGCTTTTTCAAAAATTGTTCATGCTGCAGTTTATGCTGTTGCATATTGGCTTCAATCTGGGCTCGCTTAGCTTAGACTTGCTTCTGACTTTCGAGCTTTCGTAACTCTTGTTGCTGCTACTCTTCGTCATGCAGTTTACGTTACTATTCTTCTTGTAGTTCCTCTTGTCTGCGTTTATGTTCAGCCCAATCGTCCATAAATATTCTGATTTTACGTTCATGCTCTTCTTTGGTGAGAACCTCTTTTACTTCTGATTGCAGTCCTGCCTAACGTCCCTCAGTTTTGTTTCCATCTCCTCGAATTTGTTAATTAAGATAATCCATTTTACGTTGTAATTCTTCTCGTTTAGCCTTCGTCTCGAGTTAGCGCAGTTCTTCTTGAGATTTTTTATAAATTGCAAGTGACTTTGCTGGTAAGGGTGGCGGGTTCTGCCTCAAATTAAAAATACCAAAGATATTTAGAGCATGCCTCTTTCCAGACTAAGGCCTACATTCTGGATGGCGGTATCGCTGGCTTGGCTAACAAGGGCCTCAGCATCGCTACATTGAGTTAAACCTTTGAGATATCTTAGCATGTTTTCATGATTGAGTAGGTCGATTATCTCTCGTTCCCGAGCAAGACGCAAGCTTTATGACTCTGCGTTCGTGTACTTCACTGATTTATTGGACTATTTCTTAATGCGTGACTGAGAGCTTTCGCTTTTCAAAAATTCGTTCCTACTCATAATTATAAATAAATTTAAGCGAGATTTAATATCTTTCCAAAGTGTTTGCAAAAATCAATGAATTATGACTAACTGTTTTATTTCTATAGTTTCATAAAGAAACCATAATTATTGGATATTTGCAAATATATAAATATATGAGTATAAAACTAAAGTATGAATTAGATGAATAAACATCAAAGTTTAAACTATATTCTAATTCTCTATCTGATCTTCAGAAACCAATTCACTTTATTTATCTGCTCTGTGAGTCGGCACCACTTCTGTCCAATATTCATTGCCTACTTATACTCAGATTCATAAATGGAAGTCATCACTCCATTCCCCACAATTGACCGACTTTCCTACATCACTTTGTGAGAGTGACTATTTAATTATTGAACGTCGGTATCTAGCAGTTCCTTAGATTGCTCTATAATCTAATCTTAAAATTTATGAATCTTGCAGCTCAGATACTTGATAATTTCAGGCGGAGTCATTTCGAAAACTTGCTGAAATTATTTGCAAATTTATTAATGAATGTTAATGTTTGCTTTCAATAGAGCCTGCTCACAACCAACACAATATCTGAAACTTTCGTTTACAAGTATATTTTCAGTTTTATCTTTTTCTCCCTTCAGCTAAGACTGAATTTATTTTCTAGTCATTAGCTAAGGTAGTCGTAAAATTGTGTCTCTGTCTGTACCAGAGTTCTTGGAGTTCCTGAGACGAGGTGAAATAAATTCATCATTATCTTTGAAATGATTTAACTCCACAGATAATTGCCCTGTCTGCTGTCTATCTGAATAGGCTATTTAATTTCCAGAGGATTGTTTTTCAATGGCATTGCAGTGTAAATAGCTAAAGCTAACTCGATGTTTTGAGTTATCGTTTCTTAATCTTTGCTTTGATATTGTCTTATCAAATTATATAATGCCATTTTCCTCTTGATAATCTGGATTACTAATTTTATCAGCCTACCTTAACTCATTACGAATTTTTTATTTTATGATGGGGCTGTCATACTTTTGAGTTTTTGCACTGAACAAATTAATAAATTTTTTCTTGCCTGGGGATTTCTGGTGAATTGGTGTTTTGTATTGAGCTTGATAGTTTTGTGGTTGTGATTGGGGTAGAGGATTAGGAATATTATATTAATCATATATGTTATGCACATATTGTAAGATAAGGGGGTTGTTTTTCCTGACTTCCAGATCTGAATGATTTATATTTTCTGATTAATACTTTCTTAAAAGATTAAAATCGTTGGTTATAATTGAATCAATACGATTGGTGAGGACTGGTCTATGCGGAGTGAAATACACCCTATTCTTAGGGGATTACTAAAAGTGCATATTTTTCGCGATGATACTTTTAATTAATAATAATAGAAATTTACCTCTAAATTTATTGGAAAGACTTAGATTGCATTCCAAAGTCGCATTTTTATTAATACCAATATAAAATTAATAACAGCCATTTTGCATAATCCAATCGACCTATAGTGCCAACTTTCTCAATAAGATTTGGAACATAAAAATAGAATAGTTAAATATATTTGTATGTTTCATCACACTTTGCGATTCGGATGCATAGAAAAGTACATTATTATTCCTCCCACCACCAAAAACGCCCAAAGGATTAGTTTCTCCTTCCATTCTGGATCTTCACTTGTTTTTATAATTTCAGTTGATGAATCTGATATCATTGATAATCGTTGACTCTCAATCATCTTGACTTCAGCTGGGGCATCTTTTTTAGTCACAGCTTTGTATTTTGTTTGGATTAGGGGTAGTTTGCTTCCATTTGATTTTTGAGAAACCATGTCATTTTTCTCAGATTCCTTGACTGATTGCTCCCTTTAGAAGCGAGGAGGAGGTGATCTGCGATTTTGTGGAATAGGGACTGTGATTTTCTTTTACTCAGTAGCAGAAATTTTACTGGGTTATTCCTCAAAATTCATTTTTTTTGGAGTAGTTGTTCTCTAATCCTTAGTGAGTGAACTCGGTATCTTGTTATTGTTTTCAGTAGATAGTCTCTTAGTATTTCTATCGAGAGCGGCTTTAGTCTTTTCAATACGAACCTAAAATTTCAGTCCATATGTTTTAGAAAGTATTATAGTAAATTACTGACTGTTTTTGTTGTTTTCTTTAAAATTAACCACTATAGCACTTGCATCGACTGTGTAATCGCCAATATCGGACTCCTAACTGCCTTAGTTTTTAATTAAACGGAGGATAAATTCCTGTTTGCGCACTCTGTTAAATGATAGTATGTTGAAATTTAGTCGACAGGAGAGAATGTCAAGTTCAAGAACTCCATTTTTTTATTCAAATTGAGCTTCAATAGGAATGCTACTCTCATCTATCTTTTGCTGGGCTGAGTAAAGAAAAGAATACCTTTAAGGATTGCGAAGCGAAAAGTTGTATCTTGTGAGGGGACTTAGTTTTCTTGATTAAGAACTGAAAGTGCAATGGGAATGAGTTGAAAATAATAAGATTATTGTTGAGAGGCAGTGCCCAAATTGAGTGCTCTATCAATCATATTAAAAGATAATAAAAACTATATTCCAACAAAAGAATCTATTTATCCAATTTTATGATTGTAATAATACTACATCTTCAAAATTTAATTAAGCCCGATAAAAAATATGTCAAAGTATCTTTGAAAATCTATATGCTCGCAAAATCAATTTTTTATATTCAGATATAAAAAAATTACTTTATTGTTTATATTATAAAATATGTCACAAAACAATATGTTGCCCACTTCAAACTCAATATTTATTGAATTTGTTATGAATAATGACATCCAATTATAGTGGGATAAATTAATCACAATGTTATCATATTATGACAGACTAGAAGTAATAAAAATCAAATATCAAAAATAGCAATCCGAAGATCGGTCGTCCAGCCAAAACTGATCAGGAGGAGCAGTTTAAAAATTACTACCTCGATAACAGGAAAAAGTATGAATTAGAATGTGAGCTGCTAGTCTATATCCACCATATCTTCTTCGAGGAGATTCCAACTCATCCCATCAACAATCGCGTGTAAGTGGCAGAGATGGTAAAATTGTTTTAAAACTACGAGTGTATACCTATTTATCGCATATTGTCTCACCTTAACGAGCGTTACTTCAAAAGTAGCTCAGAATTCCCTTAGTAAAAAATGCGCTACACATCACTAATTGACATAAGCTACATGATGCGCTAGATTAAAATTTAGCATGGCGATCGTATCAGTTCCTATGAGCTTATTCTTCTTGTCTTTTTTTTCCTGTAGTACTTATATTCTTATCAAGTAACTAACGTGTTGTTAACTCAGCATTTTGCGATTATTTCAAGAAGCGTATTGAAATATTTCGGAATGGGATGATCAATGGACCTGATCACTGTTAATTGAACAAAATGGACACTCTTATCATTGCGCTTGGGTTGGAGACAGCCATCAGAGAGGATATGATTATCTAAGAAGAGGTGGAGGTAGATGGTGAAGAAGAAAGTGGAGAGTTAATAAATGACTAGGATGAGGTTACAATAAAGTAGGAATTGATTGAAAAAATGGTCCAAGAATGAGATACTGTTATGATTATCAATAAAGAATATCCTTAATAACTAATCATTGCAAACATTTTGTAAAATAAGTATTTGCTGATCTATTGAAAAATTATACACATTTTAATATTAAACGATAGTAAAAAGATAACCTTTATTTTCCCTGCATGATATCATCTAGCTTTTCATATTCTGAAGGTCAATCAATGATCAATTACGCATTATGATGTCCATCATAGTATACATGCTCTCCACATTCGACTTTATCTCTCTAAATTCACTTTCGGTTAAACTTTCATTTGTTGATTTTGGGCTTATAGTATTGTCTAATCTAAATGATTCTAGAGTTACAACCGAACGAAGTAAGTATATTTGTTTGTAAATTCAGGACCTAGCTTTTGGTATATTTTTTTAAGGATGAGTTGTAGTTTTTCCAAAGGAGCGCGAATGTCTCCAATAACAGGGTTATCTGCAGCTAGGTTGATGGTGTCAATAACTTCAATGAATGCTGCTGTGGCTTGAGCGTAGAGGAAAGCCTCTTTGTCAGGTTGTTTCTGCATAAAGAGATAAATTACATCTATGGGATTTTCGATGAGATATTTTGCCCACGAGATCTCCTCATGAGGAATATTATACTTTCTCTAGAACTACTCGAGTTTATAGTTGGGAGTAATTTGACTGAACTTGTTGTATTTCTCCAATAACTTGGCCTTTTCAGTATTGTAAGTGGCCTGGTCGATCTTTTCAGTGGAGTAGAACTTCTCCACATAGTTCATCAGCCTAAGCAGGCAATATATCTGTTTTTAGTTTTAAAGACGAGCTTTTTCCGAACTGCTAAGATGAACAGTCTCCTCAATTTACATATTGATTACGATAGCTATTATAAACTCACATAATATCATCCATTTATATCATAAACTACAATACTCACTCTCAATTAAATTTCATCAAAGTGATGAATGATTATTCAGATTCAGCTTAATAATGAAAAATAAATTTTATTTTATCTGATAGCTAACGATGAAAACGAGCTTAATTTTTTAATATTCATGTATATAAACGCTCCTTGCCCCTCTGGATTACGTAAAGATTAAAGTTTCCGCATTTATTATTAAAAATTTTATAAAGGCATGATTGGCTTGTCAGCATTAAGCATTATTGCCAAAAATTCAAATAAATTTCGGTAAAAGGTTAAATAAGATCATAGTTTTTTGATCTCTGTTGATTTTTCCAACAATTGAATTAACTGAGTTGTTTGTGTGAGATAGATATTGTTAAAGTTCCTCATGTTGTCAATACAATAAAAATAAAATAAATTTCATTGTGCTCCAATAATAGAGAAATTAAACTTTCATATTAAAATTAGAATTAGGTGTCAAGAAATCCCTCATTTTTTATTTTGTTTAATACTTGCTATTGCATAAAGTATTTGAGTGATTTTCAAAATATATCAAATATGAAATGATAGCAGCTAAAATATCACAAATCAAGTAAATACTAAGCTAAATATGTGAAGTTAAAATTGATATATTGCGATCTTCGATGAAGAATTTTTGTTGCATTTATTTATCATCATAGAAAGTATTTTATAAATATAAAAGTTTGAAGTCATGGTTGATGCAGGTTAGGACGATATTTCTAGGTTTTTAAATCTTTAGCCCACTCCCACTGTTTAAAATGGAGTTTCTTTTTAGGAATTTAACTTTAAATTACCTGCATTTTACTAACCATCTTCCTCTGACCAGGCCGAACCCTATTCAGAAAATCACTCTCCAACTATTTAAAATATGGTTTAGCCTGCTGCTTTATAGACTTCAACTCACTTGCCTCAAACTTCATCAATGAAAAATACATAAAAAAAAACTTCAAATGATAAGGGCTATCTTCTCCTTCATTTCTTCCGCCAAATGGTCAAAGGAAAATATAAACTGTTTCTTGCCTATATTTGCAGGAGACAAATAATTTTTAAATCAAAAAAATACAACTTAAACAGTTTTATCCGCTTTTGCAATCGTATCATTAACAATCAGAAATACTCATATATCAAAGTTGACTAATTTAAAAAGATAATATAAAAAGATTCTATAAATGCTAAAATTTGCCTCATTGCCTTTATAAAATATTTTGATGGTTTTGATGATCAATAATTAACTAGGACCCATAAGCACCAGTATTACGCCGATATCGCGACGATTTTGCGTAGATATATCATATCAGTTAATAAGAAAACGTTAATTGATTTGAATGTAACTCTTGACAATGACTAGAGTTAGAGCTATTGATGGGTTTCTATAGTTTATTTTTTATTTTATGATTATTAAAAAATTATTTTAGAGTATGAGCATATCCAAACTATCATTAATTAAAAATATTTTTTAGCAATTTATTGAGAAGAAAATATAGACTTGTACTTAGAAAAGGAAAAGTTCAAAAGGACTGATATTATCTGCTGTTAATTAAATAAGTTGGAGACAATGATTAATGTTTACTATCCTTCACGAGCAAAACTGCTAGGCAACCTCAACCGCCATGTACTTCTTTATGAATGGATGCCGTAACAACTTCGAAGCAGAGGGCCTTTCGGAAGGCTATTTCTTGAGACAATAAGTCATGAAATTCCGTAACTCGATTGATCCGTTTGTCATCTTGAACTCGTCCGTTATTATGCGCTTCAGTTCTTCCTTATTTTTTATGTTAAAAGGATTGTTTCCTGTGAACAGTTCATACCCCAAAGCTCCGAGAGCCCAAATATCGATCTTTTAATCATAGCGTTCCCCCATGAGCACTTCCGGTGATAGATATAGAGGCGTCCCGACAAGAGTCTAGCGTAGTTCTCCCTTTTATTTCACACAGATACTGGATTCACCAAAATCACAAATCTTGGGAAACCCCTAAATATTTGAAAAAATACAAAGATGAGGACAATATTTTCGGGCTTTAAGTCGCGGTGAATTATATTATTGTCGTGCAGCTCCTTTACTGCTTATAATAGCCAACGCAGCACAAAAGAAATTGATTCCTCTTTTAAAGTAGTCTGTTTTTGCAAGATATCAAACAGCTGTCCATCGCTGCCAAGCTCCATAAAGAGATAGACAGATTTTCGGTCACTGAAAATTGCGTAAACCTTAATGATATGACTATGATTTAAAATTGATTGAATCTTAAACTATCGTATCAACTACTATTGCATTTTTAGGCGATCTTCTCTTTCAGCATTTTGAAATTCTTCTTTTGAATATATTTTAAGTGCCCCTAAGAAGCCGGTTTATTGATGCCTTATTTAAATCAATAGTACCGAGCTAAAAATACAGTTCCATGACGACCTTTTCCCAACTGCTTATAGCGGGTAAAGTCATGGATGCTTAGTCCACGGCCATGTTTCCAATTAACGTGGCTTACGCTATCACCAGTTTAACGTAACTCTTCTTCCTTATTGATACGTTGGTTCTTGGGGCTGTTTCTATCTTTTCCTTTTAATAAATTAAAATGAGAAGGTTGTATACTTTAAGATTTCTCCAGATTTAAATCTGTCTTTAGTTATTTACGATATTCTTTTTTTGGGAGCAGGGGAGCTTTTTTCTATACCGATATAGACGGGACAGGTTCGACTTTTGGGGTATGAGAGGCAGAAAAGGCATGTCCTAAAGATTTGCCCTGGAGTCTCGTTTTAGTGATTTAAAACAGCACGCTTTTATGTGTCTATGCCATTAATTATAAATTTTCAGATTGAGAATACAATTAAAGTATCTGTTTTATTATTTCTTTTGCAACAATATTGATTGCAGATCCTTATCTCTTAGTCTAATAAGATAATTTAGATCCCTCCATTTGATTTGCAATATTTTTTTATTACTTCCATATTTTATATCTGTTGAAAAATTTAAAAAATGTGGGTTAAAATAAAATAATGAAACTGTTAATATTTTTGTAAAGATAGAATTCATTCCAATAATAAAGCATCTATTAATGTTTAATAAAATTAATTAATAAAATTATATCCTTTGCTTTGATATAAAATAAAATTGCACATCATAGGCTTTCTTGATGATTCTTTAACAGCTTTTACTTCATTTCTTGATTTGTTTTTAAGAATTTTTGCCAACTGTAAGAATATTTTCGGTTTACAAAATTCTTTGCATCCTAGAGAGGATCAATTTATTTTAAATTGGTCTAATTTTTGTCCTTTAAATTTAAACACATAAAATTGTTGATTTTTGCTTTTTTGTTCTCATATTAGTTTTAATTTTATAGGTTTAGAATAACTTCCTCATGCGCAACTGAATCAAAAGAGCTATTTTATTAAATTTAGTGAAAAGGATCCATTTATAGGGGCTTAAACGTTTGATGATACTTAACAACATCCTGAGCTTTCTCTGGAGTGTCTTGATAATAAATTTTTATATTTTAAAGTTCTTGTTTCTAAAACTTTTAAGCACAGTTCATAAAAAATTAGCAAATGACAGCTCCATTTATTCTAAGTTAATTTTAAAGTACTTATTATTAGAGTATAACGTTTTCTTCTTTAGACTTGTGAATAGTTCATGAATTTTTTTGGAAGCATAAGATTTCATTTCGGGGCTGAATATTGTATGAGAAATGGCGATAATATCCTCTGCATTGAAATTAAATTACAGTGACTCAATAATATCTATTGTAAAATTTTGGAGTCTAAATTTCTCAAGATGGCCTTACGGATCTTTAAAAAAAGCTTAACACTCTATTTTCCGCTTCTTTCATTAGTTAGCAAGGAAAGGAAGATTCGAGCTTCCTCATGAGCCTATGTATACTTTTTCCACATGCTGACAAACCCAAACATATGTCGATACACCTCGAAGGGCGAGTCATGCTTGCGAATCTTAATGACCATAAAATTACAAAATAGTTGAGAATATACAAATTGAGAGATGTATCCACAGTAGAGTGTGAGAAATCGATAAGAATGGAGACTACAAGATTGACAAAGTTGAAAAAATGCAGTTTGACTATTGAGATCTTGTCATCTCGTACCATAATTCGAGAAAATAGTAAGTCCTAAAGTACTTGTAGATACTGAAGATTTCCGACTTTGATGGCTAAGTTCATTTTAATTATAAAATATATCGTTTGAAATGTAAAAAAATAGCATTGAAGTAGGTAATAGTGAAAGTAGGATTGATTTTTAATAAAAAATACAATATCAAAATTATCCGGTCACTTCGCACTTTTCTAGATCCTTTCGTAGATTGTATCCTATTATTTTATACATTTAATAAGCTAACTAGTGTTGCTAGATTAAATTGAGATAGTTTTTCCTCGCCGAAAAAATCCAATAAACAAAAATATAAACAAAACCCAAGCCTATACAAACATTAAAGTTATTTCTCATATTTTGAGATTAGCTAAGGGCAAGAATCAAATAATATGAGCATTGAGAATTTAAAAACTTTAAAACTGGATCTAATGATTCAAGCTAAAACTCAATTTGACTGGTCAGTTTATTTAAGACATTGAACTAATTTTGCTGAACATCTTGTTGAATGGCTCGAAATTGTTGGTATTTTGATGCGAGAAGAGGCTTTATCAAGGTAAAATTTAAGGAACTATCGTTGGCTATCTTTAAGGATAAATCAAAGTTATTTTACAGTTGAGAATTTATGATCTACAGATAAGAGGCATCCCAATAGTTGAGCATATTTATTGATAATTGACTGTATAATCTGGTTTGAATTACAGAATTTTGCATCATTGTATATTGATTTAATTTGCCTATTTAATTCTTAAGCAAGGAAGCTGTTTGCTAATACTCCAAACTTTGAACAGTTATAATTATTCCAGAAAGTATTATCCATAAAATTAATACGAAGGTCAATAATTTGAGATGAGGAGTTTATTAAAAATTTAAGAAGTGGTTTGCTTCTTCATGATTTAATTATGGATTTCCAATAATGAGCCTTTCCTTGTCCTCTTAGCCTGACATATTATTCATTGTGGTTAAGTTTGCTGTTAATTTGATTTCACCTGTTTACCGCATTGTTGAAGTAAGAATGGGAGTGGTTTTGGCATCCTTACTGCATTATATGCTAAGTTTGAGGTTATTTTTATATTAGTTGCATTTTTCCTCATAAAGATGAATATTTTATACACGAATAAATTCATATATTTTTAGTACTCTCCATATATACTTTTAATAGATATATCGATGATAAATCCAAGTAATAAATATTGATATGACCATAAAGAGCATGACTAGTATTTCAACAATTAAAAAATTATTGTATCCAGAATCCATCTCATTGTTGATAGAAGCTAAAATTGTATTTTTAAGTGCAATGAGGGTTTGTGGAAGATTACTGAGATTATTTGCAAATATATAAAAATAATTAGCCGAATTAATGACCGTCTAAATATTTTAATCCAAAATTATTAGGCGATAATTTATATCCTAAGCATATTAAATAAATTGAAGAGTAGCCTGTATAACAGTCATATTTTGGGTATAATAATTTTTTGTGCCTTCTTGAAGCAGCTATCGGATTTAAACTGTGAATGAATCTTCAGTTATTTAATTATCATTAATTTTCTTAATAAAAATAGGATTAATATTGCTCAATAATGAACTCATTTATAAAACTTTACCAGTTATTTCAGCTAATTCGGGAGCCATTTGCACCACACTCACAAAGCTACTGTAAGGCAAAGTCATATTAGAATTTGAATAAGCCTCCTAAGTTGCCACCAAAGAAATTATATATGTTGAATCTGAAAGCAGAGTTTGAATTTGATTTATACTAATTAAAAGAGTTGCATCCTCATTATAAGTGTTTATATTTACATTTGTTACAACTGTTTCATATGTTGTTAATATTATGGCCAGCAAAAACAAAATCCACTGCGAAGATATAAATGTTATTCTTGATAGTTGTGATGGGCTTTATTTAATTCGTAGTTTAAATATATTTGAGGAATATTTTTATTTCTATCTTTCCAACTCATTTTTATCTATTTTTTTATTTACCTTATCTTTAATTTCATCCTCCTCTTATCCTTAATTTAACTCACAAAAATTTTACTCACTACTGTTTCGTTGATATTACAAAAATTAATTTACAACATTATTGTCTTTTTATTATTAATTGTCGATAGAAGACAAGGATTCAAAGTAATCACCTCGAAATTTTAGAGTTTTTATATACTTATTGTCGAGTCCATCTGATCGAAAGAATTCAACTTGTTTGATATCATTGTTGATTTCTTTGCCAATTTTCATTGATTCAACAGAAAGTCTTTTTTATTTTTTACTTTTCCATCTTTAGTTTTTAAAGTCCCAGCTCGGTAATAAATCATTGATATGATTGGGCATATTTATTGAATCACTCATATTCTTCCTGGTTCCTTCCTTTAAGACTACAGCAGCTTGAGTATTTAGAGAGTCAATAATTCCTGTATCTCCGTGATAAATAACAATTAACTAACCTTTACATTTAATACACTGTTCGAAAAAGCTGACAATATTGATTCCATAAATGATATGGGGCATAAATTTGGAAATTAGAAAACATTAAATAAGATTTCCTGATGAGTTCAGAGGAAATATGCGAAGACGCCTTTATTCTATTTCAGAATCTCTCTTATTGAGAACTCTATCAACAAATTAATCATGTATATCATGATAGATGCGAGGAATGAGTTTATTAATGCTATGCTCTTTCAATTCTGAATTCGTAAATCCCAAAAATTATTTAACGTTAGATGAAATACTAACTATTTGATAGTTTCCTTATTTTTTTTAATTAGTAATAGTCTCCTGTCTTGTCATGTTAATGACTAAAATATTTTCATGGGAACGAAATTGTATACTTTTAGTTTAATTTAAAATCGCTATCTTATTTTATTTCAGAGCAGTTTTATATTTATCTTCACATTTAATATATCCGGCATAGTCATTCAGTACTTCCCTTAAGATATTTTTATACAGCAGAAGAACTCGAACATGATTTTCAAAAATTGCAAGGCCTCCCTCTACAAATTTACGTAACTAATTTTTGGAAATTTTTATTTTTTTGAGAAGATCATGCAATTTAAGGAGAGAACTTTTTTGTTCAATTAATTATTCCCAATACTAAAGGTGCATATTTACCAGCTTCAAGGATTCTTCTTCCTGTTTTAAAAGATACTAGTTAAATTTTCTGTAGACTTCCATATCTCTTGGATCCTAATATTATTGATCCAGTTAAAAAAGCAACCCTTTCACAAGCATGTCATCAGAAAAATTCAGTTTATTAGATCTAATCATCGATATTGTTGTGGCAGCCTTGATGTGAGATTACATTTTGTAGAAGAGAATATAGGCTTTAAGATTGACAAAAAAATTGGCTTTTTTAACGTTGGTAATAATGCGATCAATTATACTCAAAAGAAGAGCATAGAATAGCTATCTATTGCAATTATAGTTTGAAGATAGTTTTACACCATTAAAAAAAGTGCTGCAATAACAACTTGGGTTCGAGCACAACTATTTATGAGTTTTCGCAATACCAGCAATTAAAAATGATCCTTTTTCTCCATTTTAAAAGCTAGTTTCAACTTAGTCAATGAGATAGATTAAGTACTATTCAATTTCACCTAGTTTATGTTTGTCCAGAGAATGAATTTATTAGATTAATCTTTTTTTAAACCAAATAAACACATCGAAGATAACTACGACAAGAAGAGCAGATAATATACTCCAACTGATCATCACTATATTTGGATTTTCATAAGGAATTTGCTTCAAGTAAATTATTGCAAAATTGCAATTAAACATGCAAGTATATCCCTAAATTAAAAACACTTTTTTTTATAATCCAGAATTATAACGATAATAGGGAAAAATAATACGAAACAAGCCTAGATATCCAGCATAAGTGGCAGACATGATAATTAAAAAGAGGACGGGATAAGCAAGAGTAGGATCATACATGAAATAAATCATTGGGGTTATTTTTGTGCAAAATTTACCAAGATTCCACCAATTTGATGAACATGTGAGAAAGGTTATAGAAAAAGGATTTCGGCTATAATAATAAAAAGCGAAATAAACATTAGTCACCAAAAGCCAAAGTATATTAAAGAGAGCAAAAAAAAGGATAACAATTTGAGAGCTTGAATAGCATTATTGAACTAGAGTAAAGGGATTTGAAGATGTACAATAAATAGAAGTTATTGATGTTTGAAAGATTGGAATAGTAAAAATTGTATTGTAACATACCATTATTAAATTGATAAAATACTAGAGACGATTTTTATGAAAATTGCGATCTTCAATTGAGCTTTTTATTTTTTAGATTCTTCTTTAATATGATCGATATCCTACAACTACCATTATGATATGGATGATAGTAAATACTGTAAAAATTGGCACTAAATAGAAATTAATATTAGTATGACGCATGAAGTTTAGAAGGTTCATGTATTGAGTAACAGCTACAAACTCAGGAAATCCAATTGTGTTATAGTTGATTAAACCATTACAGTGATAAGCAAGATATTGAAGATTCTCAATAACGATAAAGAAGATGTACATATTGGTGCTCATCTATATGAATAATTGCATACCTCATTGCTGACAAGCTACTTTGTAAAATCGAACATTTTTCTTTTAAATTCGGCAAACTTTTACTCCTCCTCTTCTTTCATAGCTAAATTTAAATAATAAGAACTGATCTAAATATACAAATTGAAATCAAGTAAATAATTGGATTTTTGAAATCACAATGAAGTATTTAATATGTATTGGGAGATAATTGATGGACAAATCATTGTCAAAGAGGATTAAAAATATTTTAGTAAATAACCAAATATCATTGCCTTAACCCTTTAAAATACTCTTAATCAATCAATGTTTTGTAAATTTTAGCATAAAATCATTTAGAAGCTTAGACATAATTATTATTGAATATTCATTGAAATATACAATATATTTATAATGAACAATAGTATGTAGTAGTATGAAATTATCAAAATTGTTTTCATCAGCTTTGGAGAAAAATTGCTAAATTAAAATAATAAAATGTATACAAATTGAAATAGCATTATTATAAAAATGTTTAAATCAATAAATATTTATTTTATAAATATTTCAATTTACAAAATCTACTAATTTCTGTGATATGATTTATTAGATGACGAGTAATCATCAAAGAAGTTCAAATAATTTATTTATCAAGAATTTGCTAAAGTTTATTTTACATCTTTATATAGATTCTTGAAAATTTATGAAAGATCGATCTTCTCACCTTGGTCTTTTTACAAATTGATTTTCAATTATATTTCTTTTTTTGTTTGCTACACTTATATTAACTTTTGCTGAAGATCAATGACAATTTCCTCCATACCCATATTCTCTTTTCCTAATTCTTCATTTCTTAATTTCAATTTTTAAAGTTCCGACATCTTGTCCTGAATTTATATTTCCATTTTGCTCAGCGACTACTTATGAATTTCTAATATTTGTTTTTTCAATTTTATTGCTCGATTTTTTTCTAATATGTCTTCTAACATTTGGCCAGGATACTTTTTTGATATTTATTATTTAAGAAGGAAGTTTTCTCGTTGCAGTTGATAGATAAACTAAAAAATCTATAATCGATTGCATTCCTATAGATATGGAAAAGGATTTCCCTTCAGTTATTTAAAGCTGTGTGGCTTTTGTAACTACTTCTAAAGTAATTTGGATATCCTATTCATTATATTTAGTGCAGATATAAAACAGATCAGTAATTAAGCACAATATATTAAAAATATTTATATAATCTCAATATAGTCAAATTTTAAATTTTAAATTTTGTCTCGTTAAATTATCAAAACAAAAATTTGATCTTAATTTATATTTCCTTGTAATAATCGCTGATATATCTACTAATAAGTATAGAATTTAATTTTGTATCGAATAAGCGATTTTACTAATTAAATAATCTGATCTTCATCAAAATTACAAAATTACCAATGTTCATAGCTTTACTTATTAATTTTCATTTGAAAGATTATATCAATTTAATAACCTTCTCAATGAGATATTCAAATCTATAGGAGTAAGACTCGACGGTCGCTAAAATTCGACGAAGTTCATATTTAATCGTCTCTATCTCTATTTTAACGCATACTTTCAGTCTAGTATATTCACTTATAACCTTCAGAAAAGAGAGTGCTGCATTCATTTCAATCATTGTTTCATCTTTGACTTGCTTCTTTATATCTTCTTCTCATCTCACAATTTATGGTATCTCAGTGCTGGGGACTCTTTATATTAGTATGATCCAACCATATTATTCCAGCTATCAGATCTTTTATACAGTAGCTCTGAGTGGAGTCATCATGTTCGCTTTTTGGAAATTTATCCACTCTCTTGGAACAATATTTCACTGTCTTCCCAGCCGCATTCATGCCAGTCTAGTTTTTGGAATAGTCTTAATAGTCCTGGGAAGAGTAATTATTTATTAATGAAGTTTTTTCCTTTGGCAATTTAAAATACAGAAGCTTTTTTTAGAATGGCATCCTAATCATCATTAACGAGTCCTTTCGATATTCTTCAATAAATTTTTAAGAGTTTTAATGTTCTTACTCTTATCCTAACAATCATTTGTTTAGTTATACTATTTTTAATACGGGGAAGACTAGAAAAAATTCCTCTTATCGGAATAATGGTAATTCTTGGAGTTCTAATAAATCTCGGTCATGAGTTCAAATCCTTTTCAGATCTTTGCCAAATGTAAAATGTTGATTGTGAATTTAAAATTGTCGATTCAAAGAATCTAAAGCAGCCTGAGTTGAGTTAACTCATTGAAATAATTCCTTCATCAATTATTCTCACAATTGTACTAATCTTTTAACAATTTTTGTATTTATAAGAATTTTAGCGAAGAGGCAGAAGATTTCATAATTCAGGCAGTTTAGGAGAAATAAAAACTTAAACAAAAACACTAGCCATTGCTAATTTAATTTCTGGTCTTTTGGGAGGACTTCCTATCTGTATTAACATTTTTGGAACTTATTAGAACTTTTCTTTCAATAAAAAATATGGTTTTCAAGGGACAAAATGGGTGGGAGTTCTACAAATTCCTTTTAGTTTTCTATTGTACTCTGTTTTCGATGGTTTGTTCATTCAAATTCCCATGTTTGTACTATTCATCTTGGTGGCCACGCCTGTAATATACTTTATAAAAAATGTTTTAATGTACAATTATAGAAATCTTCCAACTATTATTTTCATTGCGATAATCAGCTTAGTATCACATCCTATTGTGGCGCTCATTTTTGCATGCTTTATCTCGATTTACTAGATTTCTGAGTTACTTAGACCAGCTCCTGCTGAAATGATGATTTAAAGAAGAGAGTCAAGTCGAGCTTCAATTTTATCAAATATTCCCTAGAAAAAACCCATTGAAAATAATAAACTGATAAATGAGTTTGTTAATCGCATAATTGAAATTGAAGAAGATATTCCTGAAGATTTAATTGATAAAAATTATCTCCTTTATCGATTTATAGGTAAATAACATTTTATTTAGGTTCTGTGAGTTTTTTAAACTTTTATCAGCATTTATAAGAAATAAACAAGGCTATTTAAAAATATTGCAAAGAAGAGAAGGATCCATGCTTGCTGATCTTAAGCATGAGATATTCACAGTTTATTGACAATTAATCATTAAATGAACTTGCATTTCTCACTTAGCATCTATTAAAAGATGGAGTCCGAATGATTTTCACAGGGCTTCATGAAAAGATTATCAAGCAGATGTAATAGATACCTTATTTTTCATTACTACTGCAGGAAGAAGAAAAGTGCATGTATAGAATCAATATGCGAGGAACTTGAATATTTATAAGCTTTTATAACTACTATCATATCAGTCATAATTAAAGGATAAATATTTATTCATAAAAATAGATTGGTAATATTTTAATAAAGTAGTAGTAGTAATAAGTCTGCCTGAGCCGAGTATAAAAATCATTACTACAGTTTTGACTTTAATTTTTTTTTTAATTCCTTTGACTAGTATTTAATTTTACTAATCCAAAAATCATTAAATTAAACTTAAATATTTTTCAATCATTTTGACTTCCTAATTCTGATAAAAAACAGCTTTATTAAAGTTTATCTTTGATTTATGATTAAGAAAATTCTTAATCATTAATTTAATATAACTCAAATCTGAAAATGGTAAAGTGTTGGCCTTATTTTGCTAAGATTTAGCATTTTCCATTTCTATTTATTATAAAGAGACTATTAGCTTCAAAGTCTTTTTAAAAATCATTTCTGTGTTGAGATTATAAGTGTGGGGTTTTAAATAATAATCTTCAAGAGAATCAAATCCATAAAACAGTGAAATCGGAACTCCAAGCTTCACAATAAAATACGTTTTCAGGTCGGTACGTCCGATACCTTTTTAAAGAAATTATTTTTTCTTCTTTTCATCTTCATGTTAATAAAGCTTTTATGCAATTTCTTTTAAATTTAAAAGATTATTTTTTACTTTTTAGTACTTTAGTTTTGGGATTACATAATCAATTACCTCTGTCCAAGATAGTTCCTTCTCCTAATTAAAAACTTTATTCAGAAAAAACAAATAATTAACTCCAATATTTGCCTGAATTTTCAATATTTTTCCTTTTATATCGGAATCGTTTAGATATCCGCTAATAAATGTATGAGATTCATTAATTAAATTCTTTACTTTTTATATTGTAGTTTTAGTATCTAAGGATTCTTTAGGAAGTAATAAACTCACTCTTTTCCCCAATATTAAGGAAAGAATGATAACTCCCAAAGCTCTGATTTTTAGTTTAACATTAAATCTTTTATTTACAACTTCCTAGTCAAATAATTTTGTATCTAATAACTCAATAATTTCTTTGAGTTCTCTAAAGCTAATGCTTTCACTTTTATTAGTAAGTAAAGATAGTCCAGCAAATGATAGCCAGTTTATTTCTATCTTCTCGCTTTCTTAATTCCAGAAAATGTTCTCCACACTATACAAAATGTTGTTGGGAGCTTAAATTATAAACTCTATCACTTTCTTAACCAATAAATCTATCATTTTACATTTCTTTTAGAATTGATCTTCATATTTTTTAAAATGCTTTTATAAACTTTGATGATGAACATAAGGTGCTAATATCCTTAAATATAATTAGTTGTTATTCTCAAGATATTCGTAGGCAATATTCTTTGCTGAAAAACATGACAGACTCTTTGCTTTTTCATACTAATCTTTTTTCTTTTAAAGAATCTGCCTATGCCAATTTAAATCTTTGGGAGAAATCCTCATTATCTTTAATATTTTGGTTTATCCGTTAGACATACCTTTATGAAGAGTGTGATTGTTTTTTGAAATGGTATCAGTCCTTTAAAATTTAAACTTAATTTAGTAATTATTTATCGTTTCATATGCTGCAGTTGTATATCTTTACATCTTTAAATATATATTATATAATGTCAATTTCTATTATTCAAAGGCGCAAACAATTATATGGAAGAGATTTTTTTCTGATCATTTTTTATTTTATCA
>Ga0302280_1000703_pt1 | contig 29439 bp, 17 predicted proteins | sample III_Fen_E1_1_FD_198771 | JGI IMG/M metagenome (GOLD analysis project Ga0302280, IMG submission 198771) | Peat permafrost microbial communities from Stordalen Mire near Abisko, Sweden - III_Fen_E1_1 | ecosystem: Environmental > Terrestrial > Soil > Wetlands > Permafrost | place: Sweden: Abisko... | reverse complement strand
TATCTTAATATCAGCATCTACAAAATAAGTAACGTTTAATTCGCCTGACAAAGTTGAAAACCGAAGCGAAAATTCATCATAGCGCTTCGTATCGAAACTTACCTTAAATGATTTTGATGACCCAGCATCAAGATACTCGTAAACACGCTCATCATTATCAATTTAATGAGTATTAGTTTTGATCAATTAGCAAGTCAGGCGATAGGTTGTTTAGGCTTGTCCAATAACCAATAACATTATCTTTTTCCCCTTTAAAGCCTGTCTGGTTAAGAATATACCCTCACCATCTTACCAAAGATTAACGCTCTTAAAATCATAGTTCTGTGGAGTTGGAGCAACATCCTCTGATCCATATTTTCCATATATTTTGACATTATCAAAAGGCCTACGTGTTACTCTAGGAGCCAACTGTATTCTAAGCTCTTCAAATATTTAGTCTTCTTTGAGTTCTAAATGATAGATCTGTGTTTTATCATGACCAAACATAAATACAAGTTAATCTCCTGGATACAAATGTTCGAGATTACTCCAATGAGCATTCAAATGATATGTGCATTAGTCTTGGCACTATATCTCTATGTCAATCACTTAGTTTTATTTAAGAAATTATTTTGGAATAAAACAAGAGTCACTTCCATCATACTAGCATTTCCTCAGGACAGTTGAACTCTCCTCTGAAGTGAGAGTTATATTAACCTTCTGCCATTTGTCGTTTTAGTCTAAGGAAAAGTAAAAGAATAAAAACTTACCCTTGATTTAGTCGATACGAATACGTTGACTCGATATCCCTGAATCAGATTTGAAACCTTTCCCAATTATTAACTTATCTACTACTCCCTCAAGCATTTTTGGTTCTGGTTTTTCAGTTATTGGATCATTTATAGTTGTTTATTGAATTATTTGCTACTAGTTTATAGTTTGTGATGGGAGAACTTGTTAGTTTTATTAGGGCTGGGATTCAATACTGTTAGGTAAGGTGCCAAATTAAAGAGGTGAATTAGCAGGATTTTAGACATATACTTGGTCTACTACATTCGTTGCCTGCGCTTGTGTGTCTAAATCAAAATAAATGATACCAGATGAAAGTGATGTTAATTAATTTTGTAGATCTCTAATCAATGGAACTGTCTGCATCGGTTGTAATTATAGTCTATTTCAAAGAGATTAGTACATTTCCACTTAAAGGTTTTGCCCATTAGCTATGATGCTCGCAATTACAAGTGTTATCAGGACAATAACCTGTGATCTATTCTTGCTCATAGTGCTAAATTTAAATTAAGATGTGTTATATTCAAATAATGGATTATTGAAAAAGAAAGCAACATGAATAATGATCTTTATAAAATTGTGTTCAATCATCTATTCGAGCATAAGAACAGATTAAATAAAATATAGAAAAGAATGATAATTAAGATGATTCCCTAATTCGCTTAATGTATTTAATGGACTTATGGCAAATAACAATAATATTTGATCAGGCATGAATCATTGATTTTTATTACAATGGTATTATTGTCAATTCTCCGTTTAATTATCTAATTAATATTAAACTTTTAATAATTTGAATGAATGACTTACGATTACTGCTGCAGGCGGACAAGGACAGAAAAATTATCAACCTTTAATTCAAGTACACCACTCTAACCCAGACAAATCAATAATTTACAGTTGATGATGCCTATTCTTGCCAAATTCGAAAATTTAGAGAGCCTCTCACTCAACGGAAATCGTCTTCAAGCACTACCTTCAGATATGGGGTGTTTATAAAAACTGATCGAACTGGACATTTCTAATAACCTTTTCCGTGATCTGGAAGATGTTTTACCCTCATTGAAAACGTTACCACACCTCACACATTTAATGTACTCTTTTAAGAATGATGAGGAGGAGAATATTATCACAAAGGAGCTACCTAAACTCGAGCGACTTAATAAAAAACCTTTGAACAATGTGGCCCTTGTTGTAAAGAAGACTAAGCAGTCTTCCACAGCTATGAAACTCAACGAGAAGGATTTAGAGGAGATTGCCCTCATTTATGACGACATTCGTTAAGTGTACAAAAAATCCAAATACTTCGTAGACAAGTAATTGGCTGAATAGTTTGATAAGGGAGTTGATTTAATAATGGGGGAACTTTCAGGAAAACTGTCAGCAGCTGTCTGGGAAGAAGAAGTTAATAGCAGTATTATAAGTTGTCGTTACGCCCTGATCGATCTTTGCTTCGTCAAGATAATCACATACTTCTACCACTTTGATAAAAGCATTGCTTCAATAATAGAAAGAATTCATGACTATATTGCTGAGTCATTCAGAGCCATGTCAGATATACTAAAAGCTAGTGCAGACCGAAGTAAGTTGTAGATTGCGCAAGTAGTAGTGAAAAAGGAGGAATTATTTAAAACCTAAATCCGTCGTTTAAAGCAGATTCAAGAAAATCATCTCAATTAAATTTCAATGCTGTAAGCCAAAAACGCAGAACTGCTTGATAGGTTAACGAAAAATAGCAAGAGTAACGTTTTAGAGACAACCATTAATAATATTATCAAACGCAAACAAACAAGATCACCATTAAAAGGGAAACAAAAAGAAATTTCATCAGAGAGCGACATCGCCATCAAATTCAATAAAAATTTAACTCTTAATCAACTCAAGGAAGTTATCGGGGAAATATATCAATCCAAGGTCAAGCATAACTCCATTTGTTTGTAATCTGGTCTACCAATGGAACCACTCTAAGCTCATATGTATACTTTCTTAAATCAAAAATACGGTTTGAAGCCAATGACAGTGGAATGGGCAATGGGTATTGTCAACGGTATCAAAAAATATGGACAAGACGATGCAGAAGTTGCAGCTTTTGGAAAAATGCTAAGGAATTAATTGTAAGAAGACTTTGTGGAACTTGCCCGGAAAGTGAAGACCACCATCAGGTCAGCCATGAGAAAGTTTAAAGGAGAAGATTTATTCATGATTTCCACCCATTAAAGTGAGGAAATTTTGTTAATTTGCGGATTTAAACGAGACACGATAGATTTAATCTTAAGCAGAGTTAAGTCTTAGAATTTGCAATAGGGACAGATTCCACCATCTTACCTCGAACAACTGGTCTTGGAACATAATCTTCGTAAGCATAGCTAAAAAATTAAAAACATATCCACCATTTTTAAAGCTGTTGATGATGATGAAGATGGTATAATTACTCATGAGCAGCTTCTATCTATGCTTGAGAAATTGTAGGTGAAAGGCAACATATAAATTGATGAAATTCTCCAAATGGTGGATCCTTTCGGAACTAACGTAATAACTTTTTCATTTTTGCTGTAAAATATGCAAAAAATACCTGTTTTTAAGGAATTATTTGCGTGATTCAATTCAATTCATTTTATTTTATAATTTTCATAAAACTAGTGATAAAGTTATACCATCTATGAATTAGTCAATAGGCAACAACAATTAAGGATAATAATTTATTAGATAAATCAGGGTTCTATCTTATAATATTTGAAGTAAATTTGCATCATAATTTGCCACCGCAATTTTTCCTCACTGCTTTATGCTTTTAATATATTTTCTAGGGTTTTTCCTTTTTTCATTTCATAGAGTATCTATTTTGTATACTAAATCATTGATAGTTGTTCAGTTAATATTCTCTGTTCTTCGACTTTGTAGACCAGTGCAAAATACTGGTGATAGCCCAAATTTGTATCAACCAAACAGCTTTCATTGACTTTCAAAGTCTGTTCGAAAGACATTAATCTTGTATTGATAACTTATTATACCATACTTAGAACCTTTAACTCTGTTTAAATGCTCATAATATAAAATATTCGTTCAGGATCTTCTCCGTAATTCCAAAAGTGAGCCCTGCAGAAAGTTAAGAGTTCAGTGCAAAAATCAGTTCGTCTAATTTTGAATTTTCTATATTTTTTCAAAGCAATGTCCGCTTGAACGGCTCTGCATAAAGGCTTGCTTTGATGTAATAAGTTCGTAATGTTAATTCTGATGAAAATATGATTATATTTATTGTGTTCGAGAGCAATTCCATACCTGATCAATAGAAGACGGTTCGGCAGGCGACCATAGCAGAAATATACTTGAGAGCCAGCTTAAAATTGATCGTTGTTGCCGCAAACCATTAGAAATTAATCAAATTTATCCTAACTCCATGGACCTTAAAAGTATCGTCCGTCTGGATCAACCTACTACTATTCACCATTTTTGGCTTCAATTGGTTTAATTTTTTTCTTTTGTTTCAAACCATAACTGTAGACCTTTGATCCCAATTTATAATAAAATTATTTGACCAATTTTAAGTATTTAACATTTGTAGTATGCACTTTTTCTAACCTCTTACCGGCTATTTCCTTAATGGTCTCATTTAGTCGAACATTTTCCATTTCTTCGTATATTTTTTGAAGGAAAGGCAAACTAACTCTATCATTGAAATTAATAAATGCCACAACGTATGACTAGATACTTTTAATCTATTGCCACTGAATTCCTGGTGGACTTTCTTATAACTCGATTTATTAATAGAATTCATCCTCTGCGCTCACATCTGATGCTTCATACGATCCATCACTTGTGTCAGCCTATTCTTCCTGCTCCGATGTGATTGAATGAGGGGGATCAATTTAATTTTCAGGTTTATTAAATGGATTATTTGGATTATAGGCCATCGTATAGTAGACATCAACACACTCATGATTGAAAAGTTAAGCGTAAGGAACCATTGTGGTGTACTAAAAATATTTGCCAAAACATCGAGTGACGAGATGTGTATGAATCCATTTTATATTTTCAGATGTAAAGATTTTCATATCAAAAAAGTTAGGATATTTCGATACGATGGCAATCAATTCCTTTTATTATCGACTGATTTTAGCTCTTTATTTTTTGATATACCTCACCACCCACTAATCCTATAGTATAGATAGTTCCTTGTCTTCCCAAAATATCACATAATCAATTTATCTCGGCAAATTGGCTAATAAATGATACCATTCTGATTATTTTCCCTTCTGATATTCAAAGAGAAGATATGTTAACAAAATCCTATCCTACCAATCGGATGAGAAAGCTTTTGCAAAAAATTTAGGATTCTCCTCAAAAACCCTGAATAATGTTAAAGCTACAATTGGATTTAACTTAAAAAGGCATCTCTTGTGGTCAGTAGACATTCCACTGGAACTCGAAGTAAAACAGTATTAGCTACAATCGTTTGAGTGGCGATGAACCCAGGATATTTGAGTCCATTTTTGGTTTGGAATAAACCCAGCTACATATGGCCAATTTTCATGCCCTTGGCTTATAAATCCTATTTATACTCCTCCAGTTCAGGAGGTGGTGGCAATATGTGAGCCAGTGGATCTTTTTTGCGAAGTCCTTTCATCTTCCTGAGTAGCTTACCGACTGTAAATCTATTCTGATTTTTTTTCTATAGATACATAAAAAATATAGCAACAAACAATATTATAAAGATCTAATCAACTATTAATATGAGCAGGTATTTTGAAAGATTTCAATTTAATGAATTATTAGATACAAGCGATAAGCTACAAGTTTTTTGTCTTTATATTAGATTTTATAATGATGAAAATATGCATCAATCATTTTAATTTACGCCCAGAATAGTTTGATATGTTAGTAAGATTATCGATACAATAAATTAAAGTAGATGAAACACCACCTTGATCACTTGTGGCTTTTCAAATATACCTAAGATGTAGTAATTTGGCAGATTGAACACAACCAATTCAACTTTTTGAGCTTATATTTCTTTTTGCTTTTTTGTTTCTGTATACTAATCGACTATTCTGAAGGATAGTCGATTATTCTCTTAGAGATTGCTTAAAACTGATTCAATTTCAGCGATATCTAATGCCATGTATTATGATTTGTAGTTTGCAACATCATGTATAAATTTTTGGTGAATTGACCTAACTATATTCACGGTGAGTTCTTTATTTTTTTGATCATCCTCTTTTTAATTTCTCAATACGATATTCGAAAGAGACGATTAGGACTAGAGTTTCAGCTATTTGGCGAGAAGTATTAAAAATGTATCAAGAATTTCCTTGTTACTAAACTTACAGTAAAACTATTTTTGCTTTAATTTTAGGAATCCAAACTGGTCGATCCATCGTTTGATGGTTCTGTCCTCAGGCAACAAGATATAGGAGTCAAAAGTTTTAAAATTCTCAGTCTTCAGTCTGCGTTACATCATACTATTATTAACTCAGATACTATTCTATTCATACCATTTAATTATGCGATCAAATACTGATTTAATCATTTTCCTCCTTCATCTGTTAGTTTTTTTTATTATTATACTTTCAACACTAATAGACATATTTATATGTCAGGGTCATCTCAAATACTCTCGAGATAATGCGTTATATTAAGTAACATTATTACGATGTAGATCAATGCCCCATCAATCAATTCATTAAGAGATGTCTCTAAGTTTGACCCAAAAGAACTATACAATTACACAAACATCCTCATGATTGAGAAACTTGATGTTGAGCAAACCGATAAACTTCTTATTTATGTTTAGTCAATGAAATCATCAGCTGGTAAAAAAAATGATATCTTCACTGGCAAAGAGGCGATCTCAGCAGATTTAAACAAAGTGGTACTTTTAATTTACAACGGAAATACGAGTTATCAAGCGCTATTATATATTAAAATAAGGAAACCTATCACCTAAATGTTTCTAAATAAAAAATTGCCAAATCAAATTAATTTAATAGATTGCTCTTTTTAGATAAACCCTTTATAATCGATGTCATATATTTTATTATTTGTATATATATTGTGATACAAAGGAATCTAATTTAAATTTGTAAACTATCTTACACAAAACTTAATAATAAATTATAAATTTTAATGATCATTTTCATTCCATCAATGACTTAACTCCATCGCTATTTGAAGTTAAATTACTGGATTTTTGATGCGATAACGACAGATCATCTTCCAAATGCCCATACTGATATATCTTCAGGATTATAGTATTAGGAACAAAGTGCATAAGAAAATTGCTAACAATATTATAAAGGATAGAATATCTATATATACTTATTTATACATAATATGACTCTCAAAATTACTAACACAGATATCTTTCCCGTGAGAATGAGGATTTACAGCGATGAAAACAATATCGATGATTATGCGGATGGAACTGCATACCATCATCATGAAATATTCTAATTTTAGCGTTTTCAAATTTTAGTCATTTAATTTTAAAATTAGAAGTCTTGCCGCCCCAACCAGAAAAGCAAATATGATGCTCGAATCTATTATCAGTGATATGAATTATATCTTCGAGTAAATGCCAACGTCGTAATTATTTGAGAAAACTATCAGCATTATTGCAGCTGCATGGATAAATAAACGAAGTACGCTATAGTATAGCATCACCATCTTTAATTTATAGGAGTATTTGGAAAAAATACTAATGTCCTCATTTTTTAATATGTTGCTGCAGCTGCATAAGACAAATATTACCATTTGTAGCAGATAGTCAGGAATAGGGTTTGCACAATAAAGCCAGGAAAAGAGCAAATAACTGCAAAAGTGTGAGAATACTCTATCATTTCAGTTGCTGTTTCTTCATCGCCCAGTTGGAATAAAAAGACTCCTATTGAATAAAAATTGACTATTGACTGAGCTATATTCAACTAATACTACTTATACTCCAGAGTAAGACTAGAATGTGAACCAGCATCAGGGTGCTAATACGAGTATTTCTCTGTTCGTAGAGTTGAAAAAGAGTCGGCATTCTAAGCACAGCAGTAATGCCTATGGTGGCAGTAATGGTTTGATTAATTATAATTATGATGAGATCTTCCTGACTCTTGGCGTCCCAGTAGCAAAAATCTATCTCTGTCATTTGATATTATAATTGATCAATGAATAGGATTATTAGAAATTAAAGTTTATTTCAATTTGTAATATTTTTAAAATTTTGGTTGATTGATGTTAAATGTATTTATTGTATGAATTCAAATCTTATCAGGAAGGAATCTTTCTTATAGATACTCATAAAAGTATCGGCTTAATTTATGTCCTCACTCAATATACAATTAATAATCAATATTAATGACAAAATCCTCCAAATAAAACATTAGATTAAAATCAAATACAATGGAATCATAAAAACAGGAAAAATATTGAGTGTCTAAATATTTTTATGGAAAAGAAAAGACCATAAAATACTATTCACGACCATTGCCTATAAGTTAATAAATAAAAAATTTTAACCTCTCTTTTTACAATTTACCTATATTCTTTCTATGATATGCCTTGTATAAGTTTTTTCTTTTGAGTTTTTTCTCTCAATAGGTCATTATTTATTTTTCTCATCTGATGTGACTGGATTATATTAATATTTCAATACATGTCATAAACTTTTCGATAAATATGCGGTGAAGACAATAATCATTCTTTATTAAATGAGTTGCAGATTCAATAACTTTTCTTTTATCAAATTTCAAAATACTTTCATAATAGTTTTTATTCAGGTGATCAAACAATTTCTCTTGAGTAAGTATAATTTTTAAATGGACTGTAAATCAAAAATATTACCTATCTCGTCAGAAAATTTAAATCTTGCATAGACTTATTAATAATAATTTTTCAATGTCATAAATAATTACATATTTTTAATGAACTGCACTTTAGGATTTTTTCTTTCATCATCCGGCTCATGTGCTAACTGCCCTTCTAATTGTTGGAACTGTGCCAGTGCAGATACTTGTTTGGCCTGTTAAACCAATTATTCTATCAGCAATGGTCAATGTACTGAATCTGTTGATACTACTGCTAAAATCTTGATAATAACACTATCTGCAATGTTTGGTTGTCTCATTATTATGGTGATATTGATGATTATTGGTAGAAAATGCAATCAATCTTCCAGGGATAGGGAAGATGGGACCGATGACAATAAAATTAATTCGCAAAAATAGTTGAATGATGAAAATGAACCATATAATGGAAAATGGATTTCGTCATAGGTGAATCTAGGAATTATTGATAATTCACGAGTCTGTGTGATTTGCTTGGAAGGGGGTATGAACACTCTTACAGAGTGTAAGCATTAATTTCATAATCACTGTTTAGGCGACTGGTTTAAGAGAAATCGAAATTGTCCAGTGTGCAAAAGCTAAAACACGAAAAGCCTAACCATATTCTGTTCGCGATGCAGGCAATATTATTTAAGGTATAAAGTGACCAAAGACTACTATGGTTTTATGAAAACTAAATTTATCTGCAACATTTGTTTAGAAATGGAACCAAACAGTAAAATGATTTAATGATTTCACTTACAGCAAAATATTTTTTAATGCTAATCGTTTAATTGTGCAAATCGACGCAAAATATCAATTTACCTTATTTAAATACTCCAATTAAACCAAAAGAAACAATTTCTTAATAGTTAGTAAAAAAATAAAGAAACTTAAACTGGTGTATGATTATCTTTAAATATGACGTGCTTTAAGAACAATTATTTTATGAAAGGTTATCAGCCAATATGATTCTCTAATTATTTATTATCCCTTTACTAAAAAGACAAACTGATTATTTCAATTGGATATTTTACTCTTGTTTTTACAATTTTATTGGATAGCATATAAATAAAAATTAGATAGCTTGCCTGATATAAATAAATAGAAATGAATATGGTTTCTATGAGCAATTTTTCTAGAAGTGTAACGTCTCGTCCAACAAACAGCTTTATCTCAATGGAGAGGTAATCTTTATCCACTCGAAGAGGTTCACTTCCAACCGAAAAAAATAGCCGCCTTCATTACGTCAAAAAGGATAATTTTCAGAATATGCATTCCGGAAGTGAACTACAACCAGTTAGTAAAGTTCATCAGCATAATGCTAGTGCTCTCACTCCTAATAATTAAGTTTATGACTCCATCAGAGATAGACAAATGAAGTAAGACTGGAAAATATTGACTTTGCAGCAAATAAAAATTCGAAAATAAGAAAATAGCAATATTGAAAATGAGAGGTGCAGTCAACGAAAGGCAAATCAAAAATTATTTGTTTCCCTTTCGAAAAAAGTAAAAAATGGTGTATCGAAATAAAAAAAAATTATGCATGAGCCTGTGTATGCTGAAAAGAATGAGAATCATGCAACTCTAAAATATTTAACCAATAGGCGACAGATTCTTGATAAAATATAGCTTCAATTATAGGAAAAAACTAAAACCAGCAACTTTTTTTGTTCGTGATATTCACAATTTTATTAATAGCGATACTCATGGAATAATATTTAAAATGAAGGTTCTTCAGTTATATTTTAAATTTTAAATTAGTATTTGTCAGAAAATTAAAATTAATAATATAAATCATTGTCAAATGACGTCAAATTAAGAAAAACCAATGGGAAATAAAAAGCTTAAAATTCTGTGTTTGCATGGGTTTGGCACCAATAAAGAATTTATGAAAATGCAAACCTAAGTTTTGATAAGGGATTTGGAGGACATCGCTTAGTTTATATTTGTTGATGCTCCTGTGCTAGTTCCCCTGTCAATGATCACAGACCCTAAAGTTCTCAAAAATTTAGTGGCTCCTCCTCGTAGCTGGTTTGATTTTAGATTAAGTCGTAATCATAGTATGATGTAGATAAAACAAGAACAGATCAATAGGCATTTTAAAATTATTAAATTGTAAGAAAGTCATTTGAGGAAGCCTCAGATTCTTATGATGGAGTATTGGGTTTTTCTCAAGGATCTTATGCTTATCAAATGATTCATTGGCGTCATGAACAAGGCCTTATTAAATGGGATATTCTAAAAAATGTTAAATTCTTCATCAATTTTAGCGCTGATTCATTCCGAATAACTTTAAAGAACAATAATTGGAAAAGATTTGATATTCCTTCGCTTCATTTTCTTTCTGAGTAAGATTTTCTTTTCAACAGATGTATCCTTACTCCAACTATCTATAAGGATCCAAAAATTATATTCCATACTTTTGGACACAAATTTCCAATTTTAGGCCTAAAAGAAAAGAAAAAATTAAAAAACTTTCTACTGCAACACGGATTCGGAATAAAGATTCGAAATGAAATGGAAGATTAAAGCAGGTTATGATTATTTAACCATTTTTATTCTTCACTTATCAGTGAGGAACTCCAAATTAATTTGAGAAAAAATATTCAAGGCTTAAAGAAGTAAATTGTTGATTTTTGTTGTCTTAAATTAGCATATGACATTATTAATCTAAATTAAAATATAAGTTATGCAAATCATTGTCAATAACATCTTTCGAAAGGTAGGCAACTCGAATCTTCTGAATCAGGTCAAGCAGATTGGACCTATCGCTCGTGGAAATTCATTTCAAAATGCATTCGAATCAAATTATAGAGCCTTGAATTATTTTACTACCACTTTCAATAATCTCCAGCAAAAGACTTTATCCTTTCAATATTTCACAATCGATAACCAATATTCACACTCAAGCAAACCCAAGGTTCCAGTATAGAACTTTTTTCAATCACATCAACTTTAATATAGTGAAGGGGTTAATGTACTCAAACTTAAATATTGTCCCTTTTGTCCTAAGCCTCACAATAACTAAAGAACTAATTTATATGTAATCAATGTACACAAATAAATGGGATATTTTCACTGTTTTAGATGTTCATCCAAAGGAAGTTGGCTTCAACTAAGATAAAAAATTCTCGGTATTAATATTTAAGGAGCTAATTAATTTTTAAATGAAAGAGCAATCACAACAAATTCAGGTCAAGTGTAACAAAATAGATTGTCGGATGCCGAATATTTTATTTACAAAAGCAGTCTTTGGCAGGCAGAGTACAAAGATGTTAGAGAATATTTATTTTCTAGAGGTTTCGTGGAGGAAACCATTCGAGCATATAATATTGGAGCTGGAATATAATAATTCTATGATACTGATGGCGAAAATCTTAAAATAAGATGTGTTTATTTTCCAAACTATAGAATCTTAAAACCTGACGAACAAAAACAAAAATTAAGAAATGAGTTTAGCGAAGGAAAGGAAGAAAATAAAAATTATGTGTTACACAATAATTGGACTGAAATTGTCAAAACTAAAATTCGAGGAGCAAGTAAGTAAAATAAAAAATTTATGAGACAATATCCGATTGGAGCTCAAAGGGGATTCTTTGGATTGAATTTAGTCAAAGACACTGATACTCAAGTTGTTATCACCGAGGGAGAATTTGATGCTATGGCAGTTTATCAGCAAACTGGAATACCAGCACTCTCTCTTCCACAGGGAGCAACTAATCTTCCTGACCATTTATTGCCTTATCTATAGAAATTTTCAAAGATAATCTTGTGGATGGACAATGATTAAGCAGGTAATCTCAACAGAGGAAAAATAGCAGAAAAACTAGGATTAAATCGTACTTACATAGTCATCCATAATATTCCTAAAATGAAAGATGCAAACGATTTTTTGCTTAGTAATCCTCCCATGATAAATGAGTTAATAAGAAAAGCAAAGACAATTCCTGAAAACGATCTTACAACTTTTTAAAATTTAAGGGAAGTAATAGAGTCAAGAATATACAGGGAAGAATAAAATCGAGGCATCCAGGTGAGATGGCTCCCATTTTTTAATAAAAAAGTAAAAGGTCTTCGAATGGGAGAAGTTACTGTTGTTTCAGGTCCAACTGGCAGCGGCAAAACTACTTTTCTTTCTCAAATGAGCCTTGACATTTGCTAAAAATAAATTTCTGTGTTGTGGGGTAGTTTCTAAATTCGTACTGAAATTCTGCTTACTCAAATGATAAGTCAATACAGTGGAGTGAATCTATTTAAACATAAGGAAAAGTTCAACTATTGTGCTGATAAGTTTGCTAAACTTCCTCTATATTTCATGAATTTCTACGGCTCTAACAGCATAGAAAAAGTTCTTTCCACAATTACTTACTCTATATAAAAATATAATATTCATCTGGTTATCATTGATACGCTACAGTTCCTACTATCAGAACAAGGAGAGGGGTTTAAAAAATTTGAACTTCAAGATACTTTAATGGCCAGATTAAGACAAATTAGCATCAAGTATAACGTGCATGTAGTCATTGTCATACATCCGAGGAAAACAGAAGACGGTTAGGATATTGGAATTCATTCAATTTATGGAACCAGCAAAGCAACACAATAAGCAGATAACATTTGGCTCATTCAAAACAGGGAAGGCTTTAAGGTATTTGATATTAAGAAAAATCGTTATGACGGAGAGTTAGGTCGAATTCCTATGGGATTTAATCGCGAAGTAAAACAATTTTTTCAGCTCACTAAGGAGGAATTTGAAGATTTAAGAAGCAAAGAAAAAACAATGTCGCAAATTATCCATGACCGTGAGGCTGAAAAGGCCAATAAATAGGCTTTGACCTAAGAGCAGAAGTAGATTTTTGAAGAGTAAATATAAGATTATACTTTAAATAAAAAGATAAAACTAACCAATGGCTGGACTAAAAAGTAATGACTAAATGATGTCTTGAATTTCATTTAATTATGCATTTATTTAAAATAATATCAACAAAGAATATCAAATTCCATAAATCTCTAGGGTTATTCAGTATATTTAATGTACTGGAAGGGAAGCAATGTAAATAATGAAAGTATCATCAGAAAGAGTAACAGAACGAATATCATCTGTTTGAAGTTATATTTAATCGTTAAGTAAGCAATAAAATCTAAATAAGTAGTGAAATACTTTTTATAACGTAAGATCCGGTAAAACTAAGAGCGAAATAAAAGAGGACCTCTAAGATTGAATCATAAGAATCCAACATGACAGAAATAAAGAAAGATACAGTTGCAGAGAAGAAAATTAGAGGGCCAGTGCTATTTGCAGCAATATTATGGTCCATTCCAGATTTAATCCACAAAGGAACAAGTACCATACCTCCACCAATACTAACACATCCTCCTAATACTCCCGCTAAAAATCCATTAAACATCCCTTACCGCATCTTTTAATCGCTCATCTTATCATTATGGTCATCATATATATATCCCAAGCTTTCTTTTTATTGATCAAGGTGAAACTTTTTAATAGCAATTGATTTAGAGTATAGATACGATAATATTAGATGTAAAATGGCACAAATCCATGATCCAATACTGCAGCGATCCAGTCCAATGAACGAATCAAAATTTTTACCTCCCCTGCAAAGAAGCAACACTATCGTATATATATAAATTTGAATAATTATTTTAACTTTGTCCATAGGAAATAGACTTTTCTATATTTTAAGTATTTCTTCAAGTCGACTGATCTGCTGAGGATTATCTATAGGTTTTAGTTACTGCATAGTTTGTATCCGATCGGTTGTTTTAATTAAAGCGGAAGGATTCTCTTTCCTCTTGCTTTCATTTAGTTTATTATAGGTCGTATAAATAAGGTAGAGGATAAGAGCTATGAAAAGAAGGGTTATAACGAATTATGATATAAAATGATTGATTATGGTCTAATTGTTAATAGGAGTACTCCATAAATTGCTCCAGACATCATCATTGGCAGTGTTATCATGACTAAATTGTAATCCATCACATGTTTGCCTGAATCACGTGATTTGTTAATACTAGTGATTGCTGAGGCAAGCCCTCCACCCATCAAAAAGATATAGGTAATGAACACACTTGATTTAGCATTATAACCTAGGCCTGAGATGAGGAGTACGTTGATAATAGCTCCTCCTCCAATTCCTGCAGCCTATATTGTATTTAAAATACCTGAGATATCCCAATAAAGATGCCAACAAAAATTAGTGTAATGGTCTATACTAACATTTTAATTATTAATCGGGAAAATGGTGAAATATAGCCTTAAAAAATAAATAAGCTTTAGCAATGAAAAAAAGTATGATTCCATTAAAGCGTATCGGTTATTAGTATTTTGATAAAATTAATACTTGTAAAATATGCACTTTAATTTATTTTAGATTCTTGATATAATTTATTTTACATTATAGTCTGATTAGATCGAATCTGGCAAGCCAAATAGGAACCTTTAGTGGAAGAAGACAGTATATGAAAATAACATGGTCTGAATCAAAACAAAATGTATGAATAAATCACAAATATCATCATATGTCAACATATTTATTTTTCCACATTGCAATTCTGCAATCCTTTCCTTATTTTGTTGTTATGAAGTCTCGAAAGACCAAAGCTGAATAATCTCCTGATACCCATTCGTATATTCTCCATCTTTATCCTATTTGAAGGCCGTTATTTTTAATTTATAAAAAGATGGATGCCTTTATTTTTTCAGAGAGCATAGGCATGTCCATTTTTAGTTAATTTACCTTTTTTTGCATCTCTTCAAAGTATTGAAATTTTGCTAGGATTGAATTGATATTTGTGTTTACGAGTTAGGTTTGCTTCCTAATCTGATCTCCAAAATTTTTTTACATTATTGGAATACGCTATTGAGGATTCACACTGGCTTCAATCTTTGCTATTTTTGTTTCCAGTATCCTTAAAGTTGTTTAACATTTTTAATTAAACTCAAAATGATTTTTCTCCATGCTACTCGACTCATCGCTGAATAATTTAGTTTCCACTTTATCAATCCTATTTGAAAGCTGGCTCAAGTTCTTTTGAAATGTTCGTATCTACTCATAGATAAATGTGAGTATGGGATTATGAGAAATGGTTTGAATAAAATGTAACCTTCTTAATGTTTCTTCTTGTTTGAAGGCCAAAGCAGATAAATTTTATAGTTATTGGTGCATATAAAGATAATATTTAGTATAATAATTTATAGAATACATTTCAGCATTTGTGATCTTTTTATTTATGCTATCATGATTATTTTTATTTATTTCAAAGTTTCCTTATATCTCTATTATATCATTGATATTATCCATGTAATTCAGAAGATCCGCCTTTTAAAATCGCTCATGTAGTAGTTGGCAAAATTCAAAGCTAAATATATAGATCATAAATAATATCGTTTAAATTTGGTTCATATTTGGACATTACATAAAATAGTAGTAGTGATTTAAACTCTTAATTTATTCATAGGTCAATTTCATTTTAATCAACTTTAAGCGCCCTTATTTATCTCACCAGTTATATTACTTTTATGACAAACAGCGATTAGTCAGTTGATGTAGATCTCGACTTCGAGTAGGCAAACTTTTTCTCAAAGTTAATCCCGGTGTAGGAGGAAAAGCCAATAAAAAAAAAGTTAGGCAATTTAAAGTGGATAAGTAAGACAAATACTGCAGTTGCGCCCAAAAAATCAAAATATCGAAACAATATTTCTTCTAAACCCAAATTGATTTGCGATAGAAGCCGATCAAGAGAGAATGCCCATTAACATTAATTCTCCCATTCTCTCTAACATCAGAAGCAAATGATAAGTAAAGCTGAGGACAAGTAAAATATAATTGTAATTTCCGACGAAGAGCAAGAGGAAGATTTTATTTACAGCAAATTCTTTGGGAAATAATTCCTAAAAGATATCGAATACTACCAACAATATAATGGAGTTAACCGAAACGAAAAAAGGCGCAGAGATCGATTATTCGAGCGATAATTACGATACTTCCGTTCAGGCAAGCCTAAAGACAGACTAAGCAACCAGATTTTTAACACTATTGAGGAGTATTTCAAATGATATTGATTGTATTGGTGAAGTAAAATAATAAAAGACAATTATCAAGAATGCAATTTAAATTAAATTTTGACAGATTGACTTACAAAGTCAGATATTATTTTGTATCCATCCTTTTGATTGTTTGAAATAATTTTAAAGAATATGCTTGTATTTTATTATATTTAACTGTTTAAATTGTGTTCGTATTGATCGCTAATTGTAGAGATAAATTAGTAAACTTACTTTGCGTTAGGAATAGAATTAAACAAAATAGTTGTTGCATTTTCTGCCAGCAATGAAAGATAAAGATGTAAAAATGAGGTTATTCTCAATATTGTTAATTTACAGAAAATCATTAATAAATAAATGCTAAAGATATGAGCATGAATTATTTTTAGATTGACAAGGTATAAAGATATATGATCACATTTTAATTTATAAAAATTCCGAGTTATTAAGTGTTTGAAATTGAATTTATTTTCAAATGTTGAGTACTGGGTGATATAAGTTAATGATAAGGTTTTCATAGTTTGAGTCAATAGTCAATTAATTATTCCTCATACCTCATTGAAGATTATTCTTAAAAATTACTTAATGATAAAATCTAATATTTTATAATAAATTTGAGCTAACTTCCTAATATAATTTGTTGCCTTTAAAACCATAGGAACAGATTGGTGAAATCAAAAATTAATGTATTTTTGTTTGTCTGTCTTTGCTGTGCAGATAATCTATGAAAATATCTTTATTCAAACTGATTTTTTATAATTATCTGAACAATATAAACTATGATTATAATATTTATTTATAATAATTTAGAAAATCTAAATGAATAATCCAGAAAATACCGTTAACGATAATTCAGTGCAGGAGGTGGAGGAAATACAGCAACCAATCGAAAGACGACATAGAAGAACCAAGTTTGATAACATTGAAAGAGGTTTTGTTTGTTAATGCGGAAAATCTTATCTCAGTTATCCCGCTCTTTACACGCACTACAAAACTAAGCATAATGTTAATACACAATTAAATTCCAAGCCAGAATCTCATAAAAAAAGAGGAAATAAATCAAAATCAGATAGCCATTCATAGTCTGGTTAATAAAAGAATATTCTAAGATAAGCATAGACGTTTCTTATTACTAGGATAAATTATATCAATACTTTATTAAATGAAGAAAATACTGCACGAACTAAAAGAATATCCAAGGAAGGCTAGTTATACGTTTAAAAAATCATAAAATACTGGGCATAACATACCAAATAATAGCTGAAATATGAAAATTAAGTTTATTCAGCCACTATTGATCAAGTTTTCGGCCTATTTTTATTTGCAGCAAAAGCAGAATTTAATGCACGATCTTATTCTTTTTTTGAAAAATTAATAACTGACATGCACAAAGGTCTCAATTAATTAAATGGAGATTCATTATATTGCGAGGCTACTAGTGCTATAAAATTGCCTCTTGATATGAACGGCCTTTTTACTTAAAATCTATCAAAGATTTATTGCTAATAGATGCATTTTAAAAATCGTACGCTCATCTGTCTTGCAATTTGCCACTTTAATAGTTGGTTACTCGAAGAGGAATTTACAAATTTAAATCTGCGCCTGAATATTGTGTGATGAATATGATTGACATTATTATAATTTTTTAAAATTAATAATAAAGATAATATTACAAATGCAAATACAGTAATATAAATATAAATTTTTAATATTTATACAATGCTTCAGGAATTCCGTCCATAAAGGTTTATACATCACTGCGTTCTTATCTTTTCCCAATTCTTAATGAACGAATGCAACATGTTCTGCATTTGGGAACCACCGTGTGAAATCATTTGTAATTGTTCTAAGTCTAAACTTTTGAGTTATTTTAAAAGATCCACCTGTTTTATTAAATAATGAATGGTTGTGTTTTTGCGCTCAATTTACCTTTCTACAATTGGGACTCGCCCTTTACACTTTTAGAGTTCATCCTGAATGGGCATTGTCTCTGTGACTATCTCTGCTGTAATTCTCGTTAAAGAATCAGCGGTTGATCGACTTTATGTGATAGATCCTTCAGTCGTTCCTATTAAATTTTTCAGTTCTTTCTCTAATTTGGTTTGATCTTATAAAAAATCTTGCAATTATTTCTTTTATTGAATGAGGTTTGTGCACTCTTGCTCTAGAGTCCTCAATCTATCAGTTAGCAAATCATACAGTTCCTCTTTTTAGATCAACTCGTTGTTCATGTCCTTGATCATAACCTTTTTAGTTCGAAGTATATGTTCTTTGATAATATTTTCAGATTATCTTTAAAGGAGTTGGATTTCCGATCTACTTTAGTCTCCAGAAATTAAGTACTTAAATTTATGTTGCCGCTCAAGCTATCTTTCTCTTGCTTATTCTTTAAGAAACAAATCTACTTCGGCAATATTGTTTTCAGCTGATGATTTTTGCTTCTAATTTACCATAATCTTCTTTCTTAAAACACTATTTTGTTCTTCCAAAGGATTAATCAGAGGATTGATATCCTTCAGTTAGTTGAGTTCTTCACATTTTTGAGTGGTTTCAATCATATTCTAGCGAGTTAGACGATATTTTTATTAAAACTTTTATTGTTTTTTTGTCTTTTCTTCCAGTGCCCTAACTTATGATATCCTTTCTTTCTCGGCTTGTCTTTGAATCATCTAAATGATATCATGCATACTGAAATCTATTAATTCATTTTCTTGATTTGCTCATTCATTTTGCGGTTATAATCAATGATGGCAGTATATTCATCGCCTGTTAAAGTCATTTCTTTGACAATTCTAAATAATTAATATTTTACTGTCCAAGTTTTGATTTAAACTCAGCTCGCCTGTTATCTTTTTATTTTCTATGGGCATCAATAATCATATGCAATCTTTAAATTTCATTCTTTTGACTTTTTAGGACATCTTCGGCTTCACTTTTCTTCATATTAAGATTGCTTAGCTGCTGCTCCAATTTAGTTTTTGTAGCGTTATATTTATTCTTCATGGCTAAAATGTTTTCGTTGATTGGAATTTAATCTTTTAAGAAATTGTCCAACTCATTCACTCCTTCCCTTTCAAGGATTTCCTTGTCTTTGAGTAGTTTTAGTTCATACTCCAAATATTTAATTTCCTATTGCAAACCCTTTCTTAGTCAAAAATTACATTGATGTATTCATCTTAAAGAACTTTCTGATTTGGCTTATTTTTCAGATTCTGAATAGTTTGTTCAAAATTAGATTTTGTTGTTTTAGCCAAATCATGTCCTTATGCCTTCCGTACTCCCTTTCCTATCATTGACCTGCCTTGCAGTCCCTAAAGATTACTATTATTTCCCATCAACTTGCTAACAGCCACTGATTTATTCCCAGGCTGATACATAGATTGACTTTGGCTTACTCTTCTCATTCAATCGTTATATATTTAATAAAGTGATTGAGTAAATAAAATTGTGTAATACCGATTTTTTTTCTATGCATAAAACCTTTTCGAATAACCAGTGCTCTATTGATCTTCTAATAATATGATTAAAGCAATTTTAATGTAAATTTATGAAATTAGTATATGGTCATCAAAGTGAAAAATTATGAATTTTGTAATTAAAATTAATTTTAGTTTTGAAGCAATTAAACTTTATACACATGCAAATATAAGTAAGAAAACTGATTAATTAATCAGCAAGGTTAATAACTTTGCTCTGATAAATTCAGAGAAATGTCATCATCTTCGCGAACATACTTTTATCGTTCATCTGATATTCCAAGTTTGTTATAGTATTGATATTTTTTGTCAGTTGTTGGTTTGTGCTGCATTATCATGTTACTTTTCTATCTTGATTTCTATTTTGATTTCTATTTTGATTTCTATTTTGATTTTGATTTTGAGAATAATGATCGGTTTTGAAACTAATAAACTGTAAACTGCCGCTTAAGCTGTTAGTTTTAATATCGCATTCTATCAAATTCTTTGATGAGCAGCTGATACTCATCTTTATACCGAAGTAGCATAGAATTTTATATCTCATTATACTTGACTTTTTCAGTTAATTTGGCCATATCAGTTTTTAATATTTAAATTTTATCAATTAAGTCCTCCCTCTCCTTGAAGAAAAAATCTTATTTGGATTTATATGCTTATATATTTTTCTCAATTCTTTCGTTGAGATTAATATTTTCCTTTTTGATGTATTAACACTTATCATAAAGCTCTTTGATTGTGCCTACTTTGGCTTTATACTGATCTTACATTTTTTTAAATTTTTCAGTCAATATATCGACCATCCTCTTATTATTTCTGCAATAAAAACACTCAGTTGTCGCAATCTGATCTTCTACAAGAGTGTAGCGGCTGCCATTACCGTATCTACTATTTAATATTTTTTTATAGGAAACATTATTACTTGTTGAAGAATTTGATATCGAACGATCTTTTAATGATTCAATGCTCACATTCTCAATCGTTGTATCCAAGTGTGCTCGTTCCTAAGCTTCACAGCCATGATAATATGTTTTATTGCCATTAATCCTCTTACTGGTTTCGTGCTAATTTCCAGCAGTTTAAAGACGTTTTTTGTTTGGAATTTTAGACTATAATGCCAATTCGTTTAAATATAAATCTTTTTGAGATTTCGGACTATAAAACATTTCCTTATCAACCTTATAGGAGAAACCGTTGACAACTTATGAGTCTTTTTAAAAATTTTAGGTTTGCCGTGCTTTCCTGCTGACCAAAACTTTATTAAAAGCTAATGCTTCATGAGGGGACTCTTTTATGACTGTTTAGATAACATTTTTAGTTGCTTTGATTTGCTCATCGTAATTTTTTTTCCTCTTATCAGAGTTGGCGGACAGGTTGTTAGCTGCAGGTTTTCTAGTAAAAACTTTTTTCTTGTAATCTTCAGTTTCGGGTAAAGATTGTTGAGTAGGGAAGTAGTTGAGGTAAGCCTTGAGCTGCTTCTTACTGTTGGTTTAGTTCATAAATTAATAAAATAAATTCAAGTAAAATTATTTGTATTTACTTTAATAAATGAGGATCTATCGATCTGCACAAATGCCAATGTGTAGAAGGTTCATATATTTTATTCTTTTATTAATGCCACTGCTTTTTAAATTATCTACTTTAATACTGATAATTTAAATTGCAACATGGAGATTGACAAACGTATTGAAGTTAAACAATGGAACGCAGTTGCCTTGTGGAGTTGGAATGTTGCAGTCTAAAACTGTGCCATCTGTAAAAACAGTATCAACGAGACTTGTCTTGAATGCCAGGCGAATGAAATTTCTGATAATGAGAGCTGCATGATTTCATGGGGGGCTTGCAATCATGCCTATCACACGCATTGCATCAGTCGCTGGACCACTCAAAAAAAAAATACCTGTCCGCTTTGCCAAAAAGTCTGGAATACTGTAAAAACTGCTAAATAGTGATTGGTTTAAGTTTGATAGATATGGTTTACAAATGATTGAATATTGAAAGCAAGCCTGTAAACATTTTATCAGGTATATATCTCTCTTATCTTACTGTAACAATAACCCTTCGATTCTCGTTTCTATACAAGCATATTTCCTCTCCTCCTGACTGCAATGCATTAATAAATAATTGTCGATCTACATGTACGGCAAAGGTAAATTTTATTTTTATCAACGTAATTATTCTCTGTTTGATATTTTCAATAAAATAATATGCTTTTTGAAATTAACTGCATTAACTTTGGTATATATTTTTATCCGCGATTAGGTCTATATTTTTGTTTTTGTCCAAATTCCAAACAATGGTTTGCTTAAATAAAAAATATTGCATTATGCATAATCTGATCAATGAATATTTATGAGAACGAACCCTTCTCCGCATTACTCTCCGAATGTATCTTTGAGCTCATAGTTGTAGCCATAACCTGTGAGAGCTCCTTGAGTAAATGCCACTATTGACCATTCATCAAGAATCTGTTTAAGTTGTTATATAATTTGGCAGCCTTCGGATTTTGTCAATCTTCGACCAACAGGGGGAAAAGGCTCGTTGAAACTAACAATAAATACAGTTCCTAATTGAGTTTAGACATGCTTGTGAGACTATTTGAATGCCACAAACTATGGACTGTAGGCAAATGACATTAAGATATGTATTAAAAATATAATATCTTTTTAAGCAAATTGACTTATTTCGTAATATATTGAGATAATATATTAGGCAAAGAAAAAGGAGTTAAATTATCAATTTACTACGATGTAACTGCCATATTTTATTATTATTTTAGCGTCTAGTTTTATATTTAAACATTTATCCTCTAAACTTGAAATATAACATTTTGACATAAATAGATAGAATAAATAATAAATTATAGTATATACTATCGACTTCATTAAACGAGTTGCTTCCTTAATTAGCTTGGACAAAGATTTGGGAAGATCCCTAATTATTGATTTGAAGATAATTTTATATAATATCATAGCGAAGAAAGGCTCAAGGTTGGCCATTACTTGCTTTAGTGGTGAGTCTATCCAACATATTCCTCTGCTTTTTTCCTTGTTTTGCCATCAGGCTCTGATTAGTTGTTGTGGTTGACTTTCTCTTTAGATACTCTTTCTAACGTCTAATACGCTCCTTAATTTCTAATATTCTCTCATTGATTTAAATTGACTTTGAGTGTAGAGTTTATTGCTCTTAAGTTTTACCTGTTTTTGTCTTCTCTTTTTTAGTTGATATTTTTAAAGACTGCTTGCACTTAACTTTCTTGCAATTTATTTATTTTGTAAATCCATTTGTCCTCTCCATTGAGATATGCTTCCTTTTGGTGGTCTGTCGTGTTTTCAATTCGCTTTTTTTGATTTACCAATCTGGCAATGAAGAGCAGCTACCCCTTTTTTTCTGAAAAGGAATTTTATTTAATAAACTAGGTAATTGAGAATGCCTTTATTTTGAGGAAGATTTCATCTTTTTGCCGATAGCGTCTTAGTTACAATTTGTCTTTTTTTTGTCTTTTAGCTCGAATCGATAGGTATTATCAATTTATTAAATTGTCTTATGACAGTTGGGACCCAATTCACATAATAAATTATTTTTCAATTTTTCCAGCATAACTGATTCTTAATTTTATGAATTATTTGTGAATTTAATTTTGGAAAGGATGTGAAAGGAAGAGGCCGGTGTGATGTTATGCTTCTGGTCTGTCTCCGTATCTTGTTGGGTGGAATTTGACAAATTAAGCATAGCCTTAAGTCTGTTGTACTCTACTATCTTCTTGTGCTCACGATGGAATCGCATGATTTGAAATGTTTCTTAATGAAAATCAAAGATAATTGAGGTCTGATGATAATATTTATAATATTCTGTTAATTCTGCCAGTTTTTTCTCATCTTCCCTTAGTAAATAATAATTGGTAAGGTGCTAATCGGTTTCATTAAACGAGTACTATTTTAATTGAGAACTTAAATTATTCTGTTAGTCTGTGTGGAGGCAAATGTACTTTTGAAGGTGAGTTCCATCTGATTTTTTATATTATTTGCGCCTGTTGCACAGTATTTTAGACCACATTTTATTAGACTCAATCGGAGAAGACTATTCGCTTCGTTGACTCTTCTATATCCTTCAGAAGTAGAGCCTAATCCCATTTTTTTGCTACTATTCATTCGATACAAATTATAGTGATATAGAATTTACAGGAATAGTAGGTAATCAATTATAAACTGACATTGCATTTTAAAATGAGTTGATTTTTGTCTTTTATAAAAATTTCATGATTTATGAAATCGCATAGAATGAATGATCATTGATATCATATAATTCACCTTCTAATCGATCACAGTTCATTAGTTTTGTTTCGATTGGCCTCTTTGATGATCCAAGAGAAGAAGTCTCGGATGTCTTTTCTGTTCTTGGGTAACATACGAATGGGAATCATGTTAAGCATCTGTATGGTTTGGTTAAGTCGCACATTCAACTTTCTTAAATAAAGAATCCACAGAAATATGAAACCAATCACTGATAAGATGAGGTACACTACTATTCCTAAAGTAAGGTTATTCATGGTGGTTGTAAGGCTGCTGTCCACTGTTGACTTCCACAATGTAAATAGTTGCAGTAGTAAACCATTTATGTAGTCAAACTGTACGTGCTCAATTTATAAGTAACGATCTCTCTCAAGGGTTGCGTAATAGGTAAATACAGAGGCAATTCCACCCTCAAGTTTAGAATCAAGATAACTTTTGCAGACGTTGGATTGTGTTGTATTGTACTGATCAAACTCACAGATATCTCCCTCATATATGTAATTATAATAGTTGGAAATTTCAGTACCGTAGTTTATCAGTTAATCATATATTCCAGCCAAATTCATAGAGCTTATTGGATTCAAAAAGTGACCCTCCAAAGTTTCCTAAAAGTTCAGTAAACTTGTGTTGCCTACATTTGTAACGTTTTGTTCAACAAAAAGTCGTAGATTGTTCGGAATATTATTACTCCATATAAACTGCTTAGTTGTGATTGTCCATTAACTGTTGATAAAGGAAAAGAAATTGTCATCCTGCTGAAGAGCCACTAGGAATAAGATTGACATCAAAGCAGCGTAAAAAAGAAGCCATAGCATTTGAACATATACAAAGGTGCATCGAGATAAAATGGTTTTCTTTTTATATCGGGCAATCATAATTTTACGTGACTTGTTTTCCTCTTTAAATTGGTCATCTTCCTCTTTAGATTGAGTTGGTTTGTAATCATCTAAATATAAATTTTTATCATGAAAATTTATGCCACGTTCAATCAACTCCTTGACTTGCAGATAGCTCTTAAGAAATGTATTGCAATTGATCTGAAGGTAAGTAACATAGGCTATGGGAATATCTAAAAACCACAGAATAATATCAAAACACTTTTTATCGATCTTCATCACATTATAGATCCAAATTGCCACCATTCCAATGCCCAAAACGATGACTCCAACAAGACAAGCAATAATCGCTCCATAATTCACTGAATGATCGAGATTAAAATGTTAAAGAGCAGGATATACTCCGTTATAGTAATTGTAGAAAAATAAGTTTAGGTCGAGTACCAAGCTAGTCGAAGGACTAAAGAAATTTAGAAAATCTCCTTGCATCCATGCCATGGCTTCATTCAACCGAATAACAGATACCTCACCGTTAGCATTTTTAAAGTCTACGACCACATCTGGATCAAAAGTGATGGTATAAAATTCAGAATAGTTTGCGTTTGCCCAGTATGTATTGGTGACATTTGCACTTTAGCTTGCATTAAAGCTGAGATGGATAAGATTAAAGAGATAAAAGTTGTCATTAACCCATTGCATATTGATATCTGAGTAACTTTGCAAGTTAGAATACTGAGTGTTGACCTCAACATAATCAAGGATGGTGATTCCAAAGAGACAAGCTAAAAAGGCTGTAAATGCAACTTTGAGAACTGTGACCTCTTGGTGATCGATATTGGACGAAAAGGGGATTCTTGAGCTTGTCAATCTCAAACACACTCATCACATTATGTTCTTAGTCTATTTAGTCATATTAACTGTTGTCCTATCCGTACTATTCAGCGATTCGCTTCAGCTCGTGCCCCATCAATCTATAGGTCTTGATACGTTCCCCATAGTTGATAAATACCTTTTCTTTATGTTCCTATTATTCGGCCGAAATTAGTTACTCTATGGCTTGCTTTAATTGCGACTTGTGAGATACCTTACTTTCACTGACCATTGGGCTTTCCTCTTCTTCCTCATCAGGTACTTAACTCTCATTATTCTCAGTATTCTCAAAATTATCTTCATCCCCAACTTCATAGAAGTCTAGAATATCATTACCAAGTTGGTTTAACGATTACATCTTTACTTCCTTAGTTTGTTTTTTCTCTTTTGAAAGTTTTTACATGTAGAAAATGGAACCAATATTCTTTTTACCGTTTTTGGATCTAACCTCCCCACCAAAATCATTGGCGTCTTCCTCTGATTGCCAAGGCATCAAAATTTTATTGACTTGGATGAAGAACTCATCTCCCTTTTCGTCATCTTTGATATCAAGCGAGCCTGCATCACCATTTTCGTTTAAATCTTTATCTAATTATTGCTTTTTAACAGGCCTTTTATGTATGTTAACAAGTTGTCCCTCCTCATTCAGTGCATCCTCAGCAAAATTAATTCCAAACTCATCTATATATCTTTGATTGATGGCTAAGTGATCCTTACTAAACCCAAAATATGCGAAGCCAAGCGAGGATATTTATTTAATGACTCCTTTACTATCAGTAATGAGATAAATTTTAAAATCAAAATTGTCATTAAATTCCTTTTCGTTTTTGAAGTGAACATGAAACTTCTCCTCAAAGATACTATAGTTAACCTTGTAGTGTACTGGAATGATGAAACCACTCTTTTGTTTAATGAAACCTCTGTGTACTTCGTGCAGATACTGGTTATTAGGAGCAGAAAGATAATTGCGTGTACTATCTTGCAGCCACTCAACCATTGCATTTTAATGATAGAAAAGCATCACTTGCGGTAGTAACTTATCAATGGACTTTTAAGTTATCTCCTCCTTGAGGTAGCCAGACATTTCAATAAAATTTTCGTTTACAGTCAGGATCTTCCCCATTGAATCTTAAGTAGCAGATACGATGATAGATGCATTATTATCATCAGAATTTAGTACATGTTCACTAACAGCCAGAATATCTCCTTTGCTCTTTTTCTCGTAATAGGCACGCTTTGATTGACTGAGACATTTTTTACCTTCAGGGATGTTTTGGGAGACGAACATGGCATAAATACCGTAGTTGTGTATAATTTATGGGGAGTGACTGTTGATCTTATTTACTTCAGTGTAATTATAACGGACAGTGTTGACTATAGAGATGATCTTACTTCCTGTGTCGTTGAGCTTCTGCAGATTAGGTGTTTCTTCCATCAGTTCTGTCCAAAACTACTTGTGCAGTTTGGCAGACTGGAGCATTGCCTCCTCACAGAGAGAAACATGATTATCAAAGCGAATGATCTCGATGAGGTCATTTTCCTCATCCTTATTTTATTATAATTTTTCTTTTATGATCTTTTTGAATCGATAAATGATAAATTGCTCAATAAAAGAAGGTGAAGCACGTTCAGCCATAACAAACTCCTCATAAGCGCGGGCGTTTTGTTTGAGTCTTTCCATGTAGAAAAAAGCTAAAGATATATGCAATTTAGTGGAACTAGGAAACTTCTTTATACCCTGCTTGTACATGCGTTCAAGTTGCATTATTAATAACTTGCAATTTTCATCCATTTCTGATAAAATCTCTTATTTTTTGGGCCTCTTTATTTTTATTGGGCAGTCCTACTCCACACAAGTTTAAATATGCTTTTCAATATAACCCACTAGCAGCATATTTGAGTTTTCATCTTTTTTACGCTCGTGTATTAGAAGTAAGACGGACTGTAAATGAGCCTAAAGATCTTATCCTGTCTTAAACTTAAGGTTGGAGGAAAAGAGGTTGTCAATGTTGGACTTGTTTTCATAGGCAATGTTAAGTCCGATGAAAGGAAGTCCACAAAACCAGATCACCATTGCACCTTGAAAATTAAAACTCAGAAGCAGCATGACTTGGCTGAAAGAGAGCATAAATACGCTCCAGAAATAGTAGGCTGAGAATATTCTGAATAATTTGCCCACTTTTTTATTGTAGTAGGGTTGATTGAAGTGATAGAAGCAGAATAGCCATAAGGCAGGAAAGAACATCAGGACAATATATATCCATGTGCTAGTAAATGGCGTGAAACTAAAGAAAAACTGACAAATCACTTTGTTTAAAATAAATATGATCTCACCACTAGAGCTTCGCCTGGCTGCGATGGTACCTGCTGTCATCCTCGGCTCGAACAAAGTCATCGCCACAATAGTTGAAATGAACACGAATATTGATGTGAAGAACAGTGTTATTGTAACATGGATTATATGTGTCCCCTAAAAACAGACCACGCTCTGAAAATATTGCAGTACCTGAACATTTGGATTTGTCAATGAAGGATTGCAATTTATTATATTCAGCAGAAACTCCATAATTGGAATGAAGAGGATAGTTACAAATAGAGGCACAATTTGTGCGAGGAGAACGAGGGGTAGAGTGAATCTAAATTTTTTTTTAGAGAAAGAGTAACTGACATAAATAATATCGATTATGACCAAGATTATGAGGAATATTAGCAAATAGAGGCAAGCTAAAAAAGCGTTGTAGTTTAGCGACGGCATCAGATTGTTTACCTGAAGTAACATTGTCATAAACTGGAAGATAGAATTTAGCGTTTGCCCTCCATTCCAGACCATTATGATGGTGAAATTAAAGGTGAACTGCATCATTTGTAAGTAGTCAATTCCCGACTCGTATATCAGTCCCATGATAGTGACTTCCTCCCCTTAGCTCGTAGTCTTGTCTAGCACCACGAATAGAACGTCGAAGATAGAATGTTTGAGATTGGTCCACAGTTGACTAAGTTTTCCCTCTTTCTACAGCATTAGTTCGCTTGATTTTAATTACCTTGCCTGCATTACAAAATCACTTTATAAATGATTTGAGCAAAGTAATATTATTGATGTTGCATAAAACTCTTTTAATATAAAACAAACAATATTTGACTCTTGAAGGTGATGATTTTACTTGATCTCTGCCAAAGAATGATAAAAATTGAATTTATTTTAATTTTAATTTGGGATTTTACTTCTATCTATAAAAATACTGCAATTATTTATAGTGTTATCATAATATGTGGGGTTGGGGTTGGGGTTGGGGTTGGGGTTGGGGTTGGGGTTGGGGTTGGGGT
>Ga0302280_1000700_pt1 | contig 29553 bp, 24 predicted proteins | sample III_Fen_E1_1_FD_198771 | JGI IMG/M metagenome (GOLD analysis project Ga0302280, IMG submission 198771) | Peat permafrost microbial communities from Stordalen Mire near Abisko, Sweden - III_Fen_E1_1 | ecosystem: Environmental > Terrestrial > Soil > Wetlands > Permafrost | place: Sweden: Abisko... | reverse complement strand
TTCCGGTGCCGGCAACATTAGGTGCAGATAAGTGAGTAGATGATAGACCTACGTAAAATCCTGTCGGAGTAGCATAATAAGCGCCTAAACCTAAATCATAGGTAGTTGCTGAACTTCCTGCTCCCGGTATAAGTGGATCGTCTGCTCCATTGGGTGAACCATCAGGGGCTATCCATGCACCACTAATAGATGATTGCAGAAAGCCTAAGGTGGGTCCAACTCCCAAAACACCGCTTCCAATTACAATATGGTATGAATAGGATAATTTTACTTCAAGGGTTTTGTCAAAGCCAAGTTGATCGTCATATATAGTTATACCGGCTCCTCCTCCAATTTGAGGAAGGTAAGCATCTCCATTAAACAAGAAGGTTTCGGGGTTGCCTGGTAAATTCACCCATTGATCTCTAGCGATAAGACTTGCGCAATAAGCCTTGTCCATACCGGCATAACCTGGATTATAATCCAACTTGCCAAACATGTTTTGACTAAACTGTGCATCTTGTTGTGCTACAGCCATTAGACTGGCTCCAACAAACATTACGGATGTAATTAATTTCTTCATCATTTTTTGTATTATTTGATAAAATAACTATTTCCTTCTTTTTGAAAGAGACCGCTAAATTAGATAGTCTCAACGAGAAATACAAATTATTTGAGCATTATTTTTTCAAACCCCCCATTTTTTAACATTTGAATGTTCATAGCTTTGGTAGTGGTTTTATACAAAGAAGCCTGCTTTTAAGTGCTTATATGTATTGATTATCAGGGTTTATTTATTTTTTCGTTTTGTTTTTTTAGGAGTGTTTATGTGTGCGGTTTATAGAAAACGGTATAATTTGGGCTTAAGGTGATTTTATTGAGTTGGGTTTTTACCTTGGTTGTTTATATAAGTTGCCTCCAATAATTACACTGTGAATTATATCGCTCCCAAAGCTATATGGTATGTAACTATAGTTATTGATAGGATAGGTTAAGAAAAAGTTTGCCCGGTTACCTATTTTAATAGCTCCATGTGAATCATTAATTCCCATAGCATAAGCCGAATTAATTGTTGCTGCGTTAATGGCTTCTTCCGGGAGCATTTTCATTTTTATACAAGCCAGTGATAAGACAAAGGCCATTTTCCCGGAGGGAGATGAGCCCGGGTTATAATCGGAAGCCAATGCTATGGGCAACCCTGCGTCAATCATCTTTCGTGCCGGCGGATATTTCAATCCCAGAAAGAATGCGGTAGATGGAAGCAGGGTTGGCATGGTAGAAGAGTTCATTAATGTTTTAATTTCTTCATCTCCCGTATATTCAAGGTGGTCAACCGAGAGCGCATTGTTTTTTACCCCCACTTGTATTCCACCAGAATAACCCAATTCATTGGCATGTATCTTTGGAACGAGTCCATACTGTGCAGCAGCCTTCAATATAGCATCGGTTTCATCCGGCGTAAAAAACCCACGATCGCAAAACACATCACAATAATCGGCCAGCTTTTCATATCCTATAAATGGCAGCATTTCGTTTATGAGAAGGTCTATATACTCCTGCCTGTTTTGTTTGTACTTCAAAGGAATCGCGTGTGCTCCTAAAAAAGTGGCTTTAATTGTCATGTCGGTATGATGTTTTAGCCTTTGTATTACTTTCAGCATTTTTATCTCCCCGTCAAATGATAATCCGTACCCGCTTTTTATTTCTACCGCTCCTGTCCCGTTCATGGCCATTTCATGTAAACGAGCCCTGGCGCTTTCAAATAATTCATCTTCCGATGCTTTATTTAATTTTTCGGCAGAATTAAGTATTCCCCCTCCATTCCTGGCAATATCTTCGTAGCTCAAGCCTTTTATCCTGTCAACAAACTCGCCTTCCCGGCTGCCGGCATATACTATATGCGTATGTGAATCGCACCAGCATGGAAAAGCAAATTGTCCTTCGGCATTTATTATATGATCAAATTGCGACTCTATTGGCAAGCCCTCCTTCATATCGCTTACTCCTGTAATTAAACTTCCTTCTGTAGAAATCCATCCGTTATTAATAAAGGGAATCGTAGCCATTGCCTTTCCTGAAACCTTTCCATCTGTTGCGGTGTTTGCCTGTACAATGGTTTTTATGTTTTTTATCAGGATTTTCATACTTATTATTTGCAAGGGGCAAATATACACCTCAAAAATCATTAAAATTGCAGTAATTATTTTTTATGCCAACAAAGGAACGCACCACTTTATTTGCCGATGTTATCGTTCCGCTTGCGGTTCCTAATCTTTTTACCTATCGCGTTCCCCATAATTGGAATGATTTGGTTCAACAGGGACAGCGGGTGGTGATACAATTTGGCAAAAGCAAATTCTATGTGGGTGTTATTGCAAAAATTCATGAGAAGTCGCCCCAGGGATATGAAGCTAAATACATACAGGATATTCTCGATTCAAAACCGGTAGTCAATTCAACGCATCTTGCTTTTTGGGATTGGATGGCCACGTATTATATGTGCACGCCGGGTGATATTATGAATGCCGCACTGCCATCGGGCATGCGTTTTAGCAGTGAAACACGTATCGTAAAAAATGAAAGCTTTTCGGTGGAGGAAGCAGCCGAGGATTATTTTACTGAAAGAGAATGGAAATTGGTTGCTGAGCTGGAAGCCAAACTTGAGTTGAGCATGGCGGAAGCTTCTTATGTACTTGGAATAAAAAATATTCAGCCTGTTATACAGAGCCTGATTTCAAAAGGAGCCGCAAGGGTAATGGAGGAAATGAAAGGCGAGTACAAACCGAAAAAAGAAAGTTATGTGCGCTTTACTACCCATATAACAGATGAAAAACTCCATCGCATTTTTGTCCAACTCGAAAAGAAAGCGGTTGTGCAATTGGAAATAGTGATGAAATATTTGCAGCTTTCCGAATGGCATACCAAAAAGCCGGTGGGTGTTAAGAAAAGCGCCTTGTTGAATTCTTCGGGGAGTTCATTATCTGCATTAAACGCCCTCGTTAAAAAGGATATTCTGGAAGTATATGAAACTGAAGTATCGCGATTAAAACTATCGGAAGAAAAGATACTCCAATCGAACGACCTCTCTTTTGCACAGCAGGAAGGATTGGAGAAAATAAATAAATTATTTGCGGAGAAAAATGTGATTTTACTGCATGGAGTGACCTCCAGCGGTAAAACGGAATTATATATGCAGCTTATAGAAGAAGCCATACAACAGAATAAAAAAGTGTTGTACATGCTGCCCGAAATAGCGCTTACAGCGCAATTGGTAAATCGCCTGAAAAAAAGGTGGGGGAATAAAGTGGGTGTTTATCATTCCAAATTTGGAGATAATGAAAGGGTAGAAATATGGAACGGACTTATTAATCCTACTAAAATAGATTACTCCGTTATAGTAGGAACACGTTCTGCTCTTTTTCTTCCTTTCTCCAATTTGGGGCTAATTATTATTGATGAGGAACACGACAGTTCATTTAAGCAGCAAGACCCGGCACCACGCTATAACGCCCGGGATGCTGCTATTTTTCTGGCCCAGCTTTGCAATGCCAAAGTAATACTGGGGTCTGCCACTCCATCGGTGGAAAGCTACCATAATGCCCTATCGGGTAAATTTGGATTGGTGGAATTAAGCACCCGTTATGGTGGTATGGAAATGCCTGAAATAGTTGTCTGCGACCTAAAGGAAGAGACACGTAAAAAATTAATGAAAGCCATGTTTACACCCTACCTGCTGGGCTGCATGGAGGAGGCCTTGAATAACAATGAACAGGTTATTCTTTTTCAAAACAGAAGAGGCTTTTCTAATTTTATTGAATGCCGCGTTTGTGGTAATGTGCCACAATGCATTCGTTGTGATGTGAGCCTTACCTATCATAAAAAGGCAGACTTATTGCGTTGCCATTATTGCGGATATTCTATACCCCTTCCTAAAATTTGTTCCGCTTGCGGAAGCCCTTTGATTGAGACGAAAGGATTCGGCACAGAGAAAATAGAAGAAGATCTTGCTACCTTTTTTCCGAAAGCCAGAACGGCAAGATTGGACCTGGATTCTACCCGTGCCAAAAATGCGCATGCCAATATCATTAATCAGTTTGAAGAGCGCAAAGTGGATATATTGGTGGGCACACAAATGGTAACCAAGGGACTGGATTTTGATAATGTAAGTGTGGTAGGTATTCTTAATGCAGATGCCGGACTTTATTTCCCTGATTTTCGCTCCACGGAAAAAACCTTCCAGATGTTGGCTCAAGTAAGCGGACGTGCGGGAAGGAAAAATAAGCGGGGTAAAGTAGTAGTGCAGGCGTATAATTCACACCACCCGGTTATTGCAAGGGTTATGGTGAATGATTATATAGGAATGTATAATGACCAGATGGAAGAACGGAAGAATTTTTCCTATCCTCCTTTCACCAGACTGATTGAAATAACACTGAGCCATCGCAACCAGGAAGACCTGGATGCCATGTCACCCGATCTTGCCGATGCCTTAAAGAAGCGATTTGGCAGTGACAGGGTGTTAGGTCCCGAATACCCCCTTGTTACGAAAGTTCAGAATTTTTATCAGAAAAAAATATTGTTGAAGATTGAAAGAGATAAATATTCGCTTAAAATGAAAGATATGGTGACGGATTCTATCAACATATTTTTGAAAAAAGGAAAAGATTATTCTAAGGTGCGGATAAAAATTGATGTAGATCCGCAGTGATAAAAATCGTGGAAAAAAATTGCTTTTTTTGTGTCCGAAAATGGGTGGAAAATAACTATGAAAATAATATAGATTAATTATAGAAATACTGTAAAATAATAATAAATAACTATGATTTAGGTTATTAACACTACTTGATAATGAGTGCATTGCAAGGCAATCTATATTTAAATAATATAAATTAAATATAAAAAGGGTAAAAAGGAGGCCTGAAATTATTAGCAGAAATGCGATTTTATTTTTCATAATGCAAAGGTAAGAGACAGGAAAGTGGTTTTTTGAAAAGTCAATGACTTTTCCGAACCTTTTTTTATATTTTCGTGTTGTATATGCATAAACTGCTTTCCGAAATAAAATCTTTACAGTCCCAGAGGAATAACTCTATTTATCTTAAAGGGATATTTCCTTCTAAAAGGCAAATGGTATTAGGAATAATCCGCGAGGATGATAATTCCTTTTTTACGGCGCTTATTGTATTTACCCTTCAACGACTTAAAAAATATTTGTCGATAGAGGAGGCAAATATTGTGGAAGATATAAAATCACAAGCTCAAAATGCTTTCCCTTTCTATGAAAGCAATAAGGTGGATTATACCTATAACTTTTGGAGGACTCAGAAAAATGCACATTTCCCCAATGGCCGATTATTTTCAAAATTTAAGTATTTCGCATTGGCCGATGATGCCGATTGCACGGCACTTATTTATCTTGCCAAGGGCTACTCTTCGGAGGATATCAATAATCTCAAAGACAAATTACTATATCACGCAAAGTTGCCAGTGCCTTTTTCAAAAAATACCTTGCCACATTACCGTAGCTTAAAATTATATTCTACCTGGTTTGGTAAAAATATCCCTATAGAGACAGATGTATGTGTGACAGCGAACTTGCTTTACCTGCTATTTGAAAGCAAGGCAGTAATTAATGAATATGATTCAGATTGCATGAAATTTATTTGCTCGGTCATCAATAATGATGAACATAAAACGCAAGCATTCCGTATTGCTCCTTATTATCCTAAAAAAGCCATTATTATATATCATGTAGCAAGACTCTTAACGGTGGCAGAAAATTCCGATCTTCAAAAATTAAAACCCAAATTAAAAACAGATATTCTTCAAAAACTATCCGGTAATAATCTCCCAATGGAAAGGATAATACTCAATACTTCCCTCATGTTCTTAGGTGAAACTGAAAAGATAGAAGAATTGGAAATGCCAATTGATATAAACTATCCGTGGTTTGTTGCGGGTCTGCTTACATCCATTAATAATCCAATTGCCAATTGCTTAGCTCCTTCTTCTCTTTTTCATATTAAATTTTACTGTGAAGCCTATATGAAAACGTTGTTTTTTGAGTATAAAATATTGAAGGATAACCTAATAGCACGTTCATAACTTATAACTCATAATGTATTACTGTTTTTGCATATCTTTGCGTAAACATTAAGGGGTGTTCGTTAAATACGGACTGAGATTATACCCTCAAAACCTGCACAGGATAATGCCTGCGAAGGGATAAATGAGAATAGTGTCTGCCCGGCTTCTCCCTTAAGTTTTATTAGCATTATGAAGGTAATCATGAATGATATTCCTATTGACCTGAACGGTTCAAGCGTTACGCTGGAACAAGTTATGTCGAATTCAGGCATGAAAGATCTTCGGGGGTTGGCGGTGGCTGTCAACGATACCGTTATTCCTCGAGCAACATGGAGCAGTTTTAAATTGAATGAAAACGATACTATAACCATAATCCACGCCACACAAGGCGGTTAAATACCATCCTATGAAAAAAGAACAGACACCAACGAATGAAACGTTGCCAACAACAAAGCCTCTTCCTGCTTCTAAGAAAATATTTGTAGCGGGAAAAATACACGATATAAAAGTGGCTATGCGCGAGATAAGCCTTAGCAATACAATAGTTGCAGGAAATGGGAAGTCAATCCCCAATCCTTCGGTAACTGTATACGACACCAGCGGACCTTTTACCGACCCCAATGTAAGTGTTGATATTTATAAAGGTATTCCGCGAATCCGTGAACAATGGATTAAAGACCGCAAAGATGTGAATGAACTGGAAAGCTGTTCTTCTGAATATGGAAGAAAGCGCCTTGCCGATAAGTCTTTGGACGAAATCCGTTTTCCAAATATTTATAAACCATTTAAAGCGAAACCCGGTGCAAATGTTTCACAAATGCACTATGCACTCAAAGGAATTATCACTCCCGAAATGGAATACATAGCCATTCGTGAAAATCAACGGATGGAAGAACTGTATAATAAGAATGATGTTTCGTGGAAGCAACATCCCGGTCAGAATTTTGGTGCCGTTCCGCACAAGGGAGGCATTACGCCTGAATTTGTGCGCGAAGAAGTAGCGCGCGGCAGGGCTATTATTCCAGCCAATATTAATCACCCGGAAAGCGAACCCATGATCATCGGACGCAACTTTTTAGTAAAGATTAATACCAATATTGGTAATTCTGCGGTTACTTCCAGTATTGCCGAGGAAGTGGAAAAAGCCGTATGGAGCTTCCGTTGGGGTGGCGACACTATTATGGATCTATCTACCGGAAAGAATATTCATGAAACCCGGGAGTGGATCATTCGCAACAGTCCGGTGCCCATAGGTACTGTGCCGATTTACCAAGCGCTTGAAAAGGTTGGGGGTAGAGCCGAAGAGCTGAATTGGGAGATTTTCCGCGATACTTTAATTGAACAAGCCGAACAAGGCGTTGATTACTTCACTATCCATGCGGGAGTATTATTGCGCTATGTTCCGCTTACCGCCAGACGTACTACAGGTATCGTTTCGCGCGGAGGAAGTATTATGGCAAAGTGGTGTTTGGCGCATCATAAGGAAAGTTTTCTCTATACTCATTTTGAGGAGATATGCGAAATTATGAAAGCCTATGACGTGTCTTTTTCTTTAGGAGACGGATTGCGTCCGGGCAGTATTGCCGACGCCAACGATGCAGCTCAATTTGCAGAATTGGAAACGTTAGGCGAGCTCACCAAAATTGCGTGGAAGCATGAAGTGCAGACCATGATTGAAGGTCCGGGACATGTGCCAATGCATATGATTAAAGAAAATATGGACAAACAATTATCGGTTTGCGGGGAAGCTCCTTTTTATACCCTGGGCCCGCTGACGACAGATATTGCTCCTGGGTACGACCATATTACTTCAGCCATTGGTGCGGCTATGATTGGATGGTTTGGTACAGCCATGCTTTGTTATGTTACACCGAAAGAACATTTGGGCCTGCCCGATAAAAAAGATGTGAAGGATGGCATCATCACATATAAAATCGCGGCACATGCTGCAGACCTGGCCAAAGGCCATCCGGGGGCGCAATACCGGGACAATGCATTAAGTAAAGCCCGCTTTGAATTCAGGTGGGAAGACCAGTTCAACCTGTCTCTTGATCCGGAAACGGCTAAATCATTTCACGATGAAACACTACCTGCAGAAGGAGCCAAAATAGCCCACTTCTGCTCCATGTGCGGACCTCATTTCTGTTCCATGAAAATTTCCCAGGATATTCGTGATTTCGCCAATGAAAATGGAACAGATGAAATTGAAAAAGGAATGCAGGAAAAGTCAGAAGCATTTAAGCAATTAGGTAGCGAAATTTATTTTTAATGACGAGGAAGACTCCATATAATTCGAATAAGTTTAGGCCGGTAGCGCTCACCATCGCAGGGTTTGATTCCTCAGGTGGCGCCGGTGTTTTGGCCGATATCAAGACTTTTGAATGTATGGAAGTTTATGGCGTAGCCATTATTACTTGTAACACATTCCAGAACGATATTACATTTAAAGGCCTTACCTGGTTAGATAAAAAAGAGAAAGAAAGAAATATCGCTTTACTTGCAGAGCGATTTCCCGTTAAGGCTGTTAAATTAGGAATGCACAAAAATTTAAAAGATGTATTGCATAGCATAAAACTTTGCAAGAATTATTTTCCGGATGCAAAAATAATTTGGGACCCAATACTTGCTGCCAGTGCAGGTTACGATCTAGATATAAAAATTCAAAAAGAGGCATTGACTAAAATCCTTTCTTCACTTTCTTTAATTACCCCAAATCAAATTGAAGTACGCAAACTTGGAGATTCAAAAGATGCAGTGAAAGCTGCAAAATGTTTATCTATGGAATGTCCGACATTATTAAAAGGAGGGCATTCGTCAGCAAAAAAAACATCTTCCGATCAATTATTTGTAAATGGTAAATTGAAAAAGGAATATTCATCAACCCGACTAAAAGGAAAAGAAAAACATGGCAGCGGTTGCGTTCTTTCGGCTTCTATTACTGCTTCCATTGCCAAAGGAGACACACTTGAGAATGCAATTGGTATCGGGAAAAAATATGTGACGGATTTCTTGAAAAGCAATAATACCTTGTTAGGTTATCATATGAATTAACATGTTACTACGCCTGCAATATATTACCGATTCCCCTCAATTAGCTGAAAAGGCTTGTAATGCCGGTGTGCGATGGATTCAGGCACGCATTAAAAATAAAGATGAAAGAACCTGGCTTGCAATGGCCGGGGATATTGCAGCTATTTGCAAAAAAAATAATGCGGTCTGTATTGTAAATGACAATGCAGAAATTGCGTTGAAAGTAAATGCGGATGGCTTGCATCTCGGCCAAAAGGATATGTCATTTTCCGAAGCGAAAAAAATATTCAGGAATAGAAAAATGATTATTGGAGGAAGCGCTAATACGGCTGAAGATGTTATGAAACTCGCCCAGCAGAAGATAAGCTATATGGGCTTAGGTCCATTGCGATTTACTTCTACTAAGAAAGATTTGAAACCGGTTCTTACCATAGGCGGTTATAAAATAATTATGGATGCTGTAATAAAATCGGACATTAGATTTCCACCTATTTATGCTATTGGTGGCATTGTTGCAAATGATGTGCATAAGCTTATGTTATTGGGACTTGATGGGGTGGCTGTTTCATCTGCCATCAGCGAAGCAAAAGATATTAACCAGGCCGTGCAGGAATTCAATACTGCATTAGGCGAAAATGAATTGAACGATGAAATTGAACGATGAATTAAAGATTGGTGATAAGATATTCACCTCACGATTATTTACCGGCACCGGTAAATTTGGTTCTCTTTTACAAATGAAAGAGACTTTATTGGCCTCCGGTTCTCAATTAGTTACGGTTGCATTGAAACGGGTGGATGTAAAAAGGAAAGACGAAAATATTCTGGATTTCTTAACGGATGCACAATTCAATATTCTACCCAACACTTCCGGTGTAAGAAACGCTAAAGAAGCCTTATTTGCTGCAAATGTGGCACGTGAAGCAATAGGCACCAATTGGTTGAAATTAGAAATACATCCCGATCCGCGCTACCTGATGCCTGACCCGATAGAAACCTTGGCGGCTGCAACCGAACTTGTAAAACAAGGATTTATTGTACTTCCCTATATTCATGCTGACCCGGTACTTTGCAAACGGTTGGAAGATGCGGGTGTTGCTGCTGTTATGCCTTTAGGCTCACCCATTGGGAGTAATAAAGGATTAAAAACAATAGACTTTTTGGAAATAATTATAGAACAAAGCGGTGTTCCTGTAATAGTAGATGCCGGGATTGGTATGCCTTCCCATGCTGCACAAGCCATGGAAATGGGGGCGGATGCCGTGTTGGTAAATACGGCAATTGCCACAGCCGGAAATCCGGTGGTGATGGCACAAGCTTTTAAACAAGCTGTGGAAGCAGGACGTAAAGCCTTTTTATCGGGATTGCCGCACGCACGCTCGCATGCTGAAGCAAGCAGTCCGTTCACCGCCTTTTTAAATGCGTAGAATATGTTCAGCGAACAGATAATAAAATATTACTGGGAGGAAGTGCATGAAGCAATTTATGCCAAAACAAGCCGTGATGTGGAGATTGCATTAAACAAAAAAAAATGCAGTTTGGATGACCTGATGGCTTTGTTATCTCCAGCTGCCGTGGCTTATCTTGAACAATTTGCAAAGAGAAGTCATACCTTAACTGTACAACGTTTTGGAAAAACAATGCAGCTTTTTGCCCCCATTTATCTTTCCAATGAATGCTTGAATGTATGTACCTATTGCGGTTTTAGTTTTGGAAATAAAATTCCGAGAAAGACACTTTCTGAAACTGAAATGAAAATGGAATTTGAATTCTTGAAGACCGAAAAATTTGAACATGTATTGCTTGTTACCGGTGAAGATGCCATACATGCGAATCCGGCCTATATCAGTAATTCCATTGCTATTGCCAGAAAGTATTTTGCCGATGTTTCTGTGGAAGTACAGCCTTTGAAAGAAAACGAGTACAGCATGTTTAAAGATTCCGGTTGTGATGCGGTGCTTGTCTACCAGGAAACATACAATCCGGAAACCTATAAAACATATCACCTGAAAGGGAAAAAAGCAAACTATATGAATCGTCTTGATACCCCTGACCGTATAGGCAAGGCGGGTATGAATAAAATTGGTCTTGGCGTTTTACTGGGGCTAAGCGATTGGAGAACGGATGCTTTTTTTCTGGCACTTCATCTTGCATATTTGGAGAAAACGTATTGGCAAACACGGTACAGCATTTCATTTCCACGCCTACGTCCGGCAGAAGGCGTTGAATCCGTTGCCCATCCGGTAACTGATAAGGAATTTGTCCAATTGCTTTGTGCCCTTCGAATATTCGATAATGAAGTGGAAATGTCGCTCTCCACACGTGAACCGGAATACATGCGGAATAATTTGATTAGTATGGGTGTCACTTCTATGAGTGCAGGTTCCAAAACGAATCCGGGAGGGTATTCCACTTCACCTGATTCACTGGAGCAATTTGAAATAAGTGATGACCGAACACCGGAACAAATTTTGGAATTGATACAGCAACAAGGCTACGAAGCTGTTTGGAAAAATTGGGATAAAGCTCTAACCGCCCATTAAAATGACCGAAGAGGAAAACATACGATATAACAGGCAATTGATACTTGCTTCCTGGGGCATGGAAGCGCAGGAAAAGTTGAAAGTAAGCCGTGTCCTGGTAATTGGTGCAGGAGGATTAGGGTGTCCGGTATTATCTTACCTCGCTGCTTCCGGTGTCGGAACGTTAACCATTATGGATTTTGATATTGTTGAAGTTGGCAATTTACAAAGACAGGTAATTTACGACATGAATGATTTGGGAAAGAATAAAGCTATAGCTGCATCTCAAAAACTGAAAGCTTTTAATCCACTTGTAAATATTATAGCTATTGAAAAAGGGCTTGAAAAATCAAATGCATTGGAAACAATTGCTAACTACGATGTCGTAGTTGATGCTACCGATAATTTTGAAACACGTTATTTGATTAATGACGCCTGTGTACTATTAAATAAGCCTTTTGTGTTTGCTTCCATACTTGGTTTTGAGGGACAAGTATCGGTTTTTAACTATCAAGACGGACCTACTTATCGTTGTCTTTACCCGGAACCTCCAGCCAAAGAAAATGCCCCCGATTGCAATGAAAATGGGGTGATTGGAGCCTTAGCTGGAATGGTTGGATGTATTCAGGCGAATGAGGTTCTTAAAGTTATTTCGGGAGTAGGGGTGACCTTATCAGGTAAATTGTTGATAGTGGATTTGTTGCATAATAGCTTCTCTAAACTCAGCATTCCGGTTATTTCTGAGAATAAGAATATTAAATCGTTGGGAGACTATACTATTCTTTGCAATAATGATACGGTTACTTTTATTTCGAAAAAGAATTTTGCTGAAAGATTTTCAAATACTCCCCATTTGGCAATAGATGTAAGCGATGAGCATGAATTTATACCCATTGAAAAGGAGGCGAAAAATATACCTCTTTATGATATTGAGGAGCATAATTTCGGAAGCAATAATATGCCCATAATACTTTATTGCAAGAGTGGTTTGCGCAGCAGGCAGGCAGCCCTCCTCCTCTCTGAAAAAGGATTGAAAAACATTTTTTGTTTGACCTATAATTAAGCCCGCAAAATATTTTGCAGTTTGTTGAACTGCTCAACCGGGTTAGAGCTTTCCCAAATATAGCCAATGGAAGCGACACCATTAAAGCCCATATCTTTCAATTGTAAAACGTTTTTATCTGTTATTCCGCCAAGAGCTATAATAGGAAACCTGATTTGATTTATACCGGTATGAAAGAAATTTTTTATTTCTCCTGTTTCTATAATAGGTTTATATCCTTGCTTGGAAACGCTGGGGAATACCGGACTTAGAAAGGCGTATTTGAAATTCATTTTTTCTGTTTTTATATCTTCTAAATTATGAAAGGAGGTTGAAACAATATTTTTCATTCCGGAAACGGTGCCTTCCTTCCTAGTCTTTTCAGAAAGATGAATCCCGTTCAGGTTAAAATCGTGTAAAAACTCATAATAGGAATGTATAACAATTTTTGAATGGAAAATTACCGGAATAGAGATCAGCAAATTGCGTGTTTGTTGAATATTGTAAAGGGGCTTCCTTATGTGTAATAATTGAAGTCCTGCTTTAAATAGCTCATGTATTATTACCGCTTCATTCGTAATATCTTCCTCCGGAGTTATAATTATTAATTTAAAGTCTTCACCCATCATAAAGTTGTAAAGAAGTAAAATTAAGTTTATATTTAACTAAAACGGAACAATTTAATATCAACCTTTAATACTTTAATTTATAAACTGTTGAAAAATAGTTGATAATCTATATTATCTCACTTAATTTATGATAACATATTTTATAGTTTTGCATCCTTTATTAAACGTTAATGGATATAGTTGAGGCGATAATTTTAGGAGTTGTAGAAGGTATTACAGAGTTTCTGCCAATATCATCTACAGGGCACCTGATGGTTACCAGTTCTTTATTAGGGTTAGCTCCCGATGCCTTTTTAAAGGCATTTGAGGTGGCCATCCAATTTGGAGCTATTCTTGCTGTCGTAGTTCTTTATTGGAAAAGGTTCTTCAAGAGCCTTGATTTTTATTATAAGCTTTTCGTAGCGTTTTTGCCTGCCGGAATAATTGGTTTTCTCTGTATTCATTTAATTGACAAGATGCTTGGGAACGTTTTAGTGGTAGTTTGGACCTTTTTCATTGGTGGGGTTATACTCTTATTTGTCGACAGATGGTTTCGGAAAACAGAAAATGAGCCGGATAAAGAGGTGAAGTATAGTAATGCCTTAATAATTGGCTTCTTTCAGGCAATTTCAATGATACCGGGAGTTTCTCGCTCTGCGGCTACAATAGTTGGCGGTCTTAGCCAAAAACTGAACCGGAAATCAGCGGTTGAGTTTTCGTTTTTTCTGGCCGTACCTACTATGTTTGTGGCTACCGCATACAAACTTTTTGAATATTATAAGGAAGGGGACGGCTTCCATGGACAGGAAATAGGATTATTACTCATAGGTAATCTGGTTGCTTTTATAGTTGCCATGGTTGCCATCAAGTTTTTTATTACCTATTTGCAAAAGCACGGATTTAAAGTATTTGGAATTTACCGAATTGTGGCTGCTATAGCCATCTATTTGCTTTATAAGAACGGAGTGCAGTTTGTTCTGTAAATCAACTTAATACAGTTAATTTAAGAGTAATTTGTCTGCAATTTGCTTCTACTATAAGAAACCTGATTTTGGACAATTGTTTTTTATTGTAAAAAAATCATAAATTTGCGGTACCTAAATCATCAACCATAAAGCATGAAGCGTATAGTATTATTAATATTGTTCGTTTTCCCCTTTGTTAAGTATATTTCAGCACAGACCTTTCAGGCTGGATTTTACATTGGTGCAGCAGTGTCGGATATACCCGGTACAGACAATATTGATAATGACGTTGATTTTGAGCATTTGGGCTTTGTTGCGGCAGGAACAGTAAGTACAAGAATTAGCCCCAGAACCATGTTGCAAATGGAAATCAGGTATATTCAAAGGGGGGCATCACAGAAACCTGTAATTGTAAACGACAGTGCGAGCACGCCTTATATTAATCCGACTGCGAATTATATAAGCCCCTTTTTTACAATTGACTTATATTATGTAGATGTTGTAATAGGATTTAAACATGCTATACATTTTAATTTGCATAACGTAGCCACTGATAAGTATGGAATTGAAGAAGGCGTGTCATTGGGAAGTCTGGTTGGATATTCTTATGAAGTACAAGCGGTTACTTATACACTTGATCTTAACCAGGTAGATATAAGTCCCTATGTTGGCATATATTATAATGTTACCCCTCACTTTTATGCGGAAGCCAGATACAGTAACTCCATTACTTCAGCATTGAAACATGATAACAGCGCCAATAATCTGGGTTTTTATAATCTTTATTATGGTTCCTGGGATGCGGGCCACAATGTTGCATTTACAATGACAATCGGATTTAATTTTGGAGGCGTTACAAATCAATCGGCAAATAATAAGCCATCATCTCCTCCACCATCCGACGATAATTAATAGCCCCTTGGGTTTATATTAGTCTGAAACATGGGTTGTATATAGTAGTAGGATTCTCTTGATTTAATAGAGAGATAGAATTTTATAACTTTTTTATTTTAAACTATAACAACAACTTGGGTAGTGCTGTATAGTTTTGCACTATAAAATTTAAACCCCAAAAATAAAAAGTATGAAATCAAACATTAAAAAAATCCGATTCTGTTTTGTGCTGATATTTGCAATAATAATGCAAGCATCTGCTCAACTTAGCCCTGTAATTACTTCCTGGGTGCATAACGTTCATGGTGCAACCGGGTATGGCGGCATACTTTCCAATGTGGAGTTGGTACAATATGATGCGTCGAATGTTTATGTTAGCTGCACCTGTATTCCCGGATATAGCATTGGGCCATGGGCCGGAGACCCCAATATACCCAGTAACCAGAATTTTGTATTTAAAATAACCCGTACACCGCAAAAAAATAGCGGCGCACCTACTGTGGTTGGGTTAGGGCAAGTAGGGGTTTGGAGTAATGGTGTAGCCATATATAATGCGAGTGACGGTATGAGCTATAATAACGATGCTACGTGGCACCGCAATGCGTATTATTTTGAGGGAAGCAGTTTTGATGATTGCCTGGGGCATCCAGATGTAAGCGGATGTTACCATCACCATGTTAATCCAAAATGCTTATACAATGATTCTGATAAGACCCAGCATTCGCCCATTATTGGTTATGCATTAGACGGATATCCTGTTTATGGCGCTTATGGTTATGCAAATCCGGATGGAAGTGGAGGCATAAAGCGCATGACCCCGTCCTATCAACTACGCACCCATATGGTTCATAGGGATACCTTGCCAAACGGTACCGTAGTATCTGTTGGTAATGAAGGCCCGGTTGTAAGCGGCACCTATCCATTGGGAGATTTCATGGAGGATTATAAATATGTTGCCGGCTCGGGTGATTTGGATACAAATAATGGCAGATTTTGTATTACTCCCGATTATCCTTTAGGTACCTACGCGTATTTTGTTACCATAGATTCTACATATACACCGGTATATCCATACGTGCTTGGATTAACCTATTACGGAGTAGTTCAGTCGGGTAATACGGCTCCTTCCGGAGGACATAATACTCCCAGCGATTCCACAACCGTATATACAGCTATAGATAATGTGATAAACAAGCAAATTAATATTTCACTCGAACCTAATCCGGTTACTGATTTTGCTTATTTTTATGTTGATCCTTCAAGTGATAATAATATCACAGGGGCATTGTATGATATCAATGGCAAAGTTTTAAAAACATACCAGAACTTGCAGCCCAGTATGAGTTATTCCATAAACTTTACGTGTTACCCTGCCGGAATTTATTTTTTACGCCTGAAAACTTCCAATGCCATTTTCTCAAAAAAGATTGTTAAGGTGCAATAATGGTTAAAAAGATAATTCATACTATTCTTATCATAGCAGCCCTAGTGGCTGCTATGTCGTTTACCGCCCCCCATAATTCAATGTTCACTATCCGTTTTGAAAATTATGTAGGTGACAAGCCATTGAGGTTGGATTCGGTATTCTATAAAAATGCACTCGGACAATCCTATAATGTAAGCATGTTTAAATATTATGTGGGGAATTTTCATCTTACAAATAGCAACGGACAGGAAGTTGTTTCAAAGGGGTATTTTTTAATAAATCAGGAGGAGAAGAATTCCATGCAAGTAACAATTGACAATATTGCATCCGGAGAATATAAGGCCATCCGTTTTACCCTGGGGGTTGACAGTATTGATAATTGCAGCGGGGCTCAATCAGGGGCATTAGATCCCGTTAATGGTATGTTTTGGGCTTGGAATTCAGGGTATATATTTCTTAAAATGGAAGGTATATCACCTTTATCGAAGTCTACCGGAAAGCGCCTCGAGTTTCATATTGGGGGATATAAAGAACCCAATAACTGTATAAAGATTATTAAACTCGAACTGAAACATCCAATCAAACAGGGAGAAAATAATATACTTGTAATTAAGGCAGATGCAGGTTGTTTATTTTCCGGTTCCAATCCTGTTGATTTTTCAACGCTGTCATCTGTCACCGATTTTCTTAATGCAAAATCTATGGCAGACAATTACTCATCCATGTTCAGTGTTATAGATAAATAATTTATTAATGAAACGGAAGATTGTTTATTTTTTTTGTTTCTCATGTTGTTTCTTCCTTCTTTTGAGTGGCTTTATAGGTGATAATAAGTATTTTGCCATTTCGCAAAAAGATGTGGAATTTCATATTCCCAAAGGATATCCAAAGCCCTTTTACAACTTCAAAAATAATAAGCCTTCCCCGTCTGGATTTGTATTGGGTAGAAAACTGTTTTATGATCCAATCCTTTCAAAAGATAGTTCCATAAGCTGCGGCTTTTGTCATCAACGAATAGCCGCTTTTGCGCATATTGATCATGCACTAAGCCACGGAATAAATGGATTGATAGGGAAGCGCAATGTGCCTCCGCTGGAGAATTTAGTTTGGGATAATTCGTTTATGTGGGATGGGAGAATAAACCACCTGGAAGTGCAGCCTCTATCACCTATTTCCAATCCGCTTGAGATGAATGAAACGATTGAAAGCATTATTAAAAAGCTTCAGAGGAATAATGAATATGCCGCTATGTTTAAAGCTGCATTTAATGATAGTGTGGTAAATTCACGAAACATTTTAAGGGCATTAGCTCAATTTACGGGATTGATGATTTCCGACAATTCACGGTATGATAAGTACATGCGGGGCGAGGATACTCTTTCCGCTTCAGAATTAAAGGGCTTAGAGCTGTTTCGTGATAAATGTGCGCAATGCCACAAAGAGCCATTGTTTACGGATAACACCTTTCGTAATACAGCACTTTCGATGGATTCTAATCTTAGGGACTCCGGCGTGGCAGCTATAAACGGACAAATGAAAGACTTTATGAAATTCAAAGTTCCGAGCCTTAGAAATATAGAGATGACATATCCCTATATGCACGATGGACGATTCAGAACTCTTAAACAGGTGCTTGATCATTATACCCGGAAATTCACAAAAGAAAGCGGGGCGGACCCTATTTTGGTTAAAGGCATCCAGTTAACGGAAGCCGATAAATCAAATATCATAGCGTTTTTAAAAACGCTGACTGACCAAACATTTCTTCACGACAGGCGTTTTGCAGACCCAAGCGGGCATTATTAGTTTGCCGTCTTATTCCAAACTACTTTCTGTTACCTTTGCATTGTAATACTATGCAATGTCTGATAAGAAAGAGTGGTACCGCAACTGGTTTGATTCTCCTTACTATGATATCCTTTATAAAGACAGGAATCAGCAGGAAGCGGATATGTTTATACATAACCTGGTTAAGCATTTAGCTCCCCCTAAAAACGCTTTGATGCTTGACCTTGCCTGCGGAAACGGAAGGTACTCTATTGCCCTTAACCGCATGGGTTATTATGTTACCGGCATTGACCTTTCACAAAAGAAAATAGAGGCAGCAAAGATATGTCAAAATAATTCCCTTTCATTTGCGGTGAATGATATGCGCATGCCGCTCGAACCCGATAAATATGATTTTGTATTTAACCTTTTTACCAGTTTTGGATATTTTGATAATGAAGAGGAAAACAAAATAGTACTTACCAATGTGTACAATTCACTAAAAAAAGGCGGGGTATTCGTCCTTGACTATGTAAACGGGGAAAAAGCAGCTAGGAATCTGATGCAGCAGGAGGAATGCAAGATAGAAGGCATTGATTTCAGTATTAGCAGATACATAAAAAGCAACCTGATTGTAAAAGAGATTAAAATTAAGGATGGAGAGGACGAATGTTATTTTTCTGAAAAAGTGAGTATCTTTCCCGAGTCAAAGTTAAAGGGGTATATTACAGGATGCGGATTTGAAATAATGGAAACATTTGGCGATTATCAATTGCAGGAATTTGATCCGATTGAATCGGACCGCTTAATTGTTATCAGTAGAAAAAAATAAAAATGCAAATTGCATGACGGAGGAGTTTTTGCAATACATATGGAAACATGTTTTGTTTGACAGGTCCGTTTTGAAAACCACCGATGGAAAAGCTATAGAAATAATGCATTCCGGTTTGCATAATTCCGACGCCGGTCCTGATTTTTTTAATGCGCAATTGAGAATTGGTGATACGCTTTGGGCAGGAAATGTGGAAATACATGTGAAAGCTTCAGACTGGTTTAAACATAAACATCAGAATGACGGAGCCTATAAAAATGTTATTCTGCATGTGGTCTGGGAGAATGATAAAGAAATTACGCTGGCCGGTGGTTCTATACTCCCTGCGCTCGAATTGAAGGGTTTTATTCTTCCCGGAATTTACGGAAAATACGAAGAATTGAAAACCTCTTCCAAGCATATTCCATGCGAAAATGAAATTCAAAAAGTAACAAAGCTGACACTACACTCCTGGTTGGACAGATTGGTGGCCGAAAGGCTTGAAAGGAAAACAAATCATATCTCCTCTAATTTAGAGAAGAGCATTAATGATTGGGAAGAAACCTTTTATCGCCTCATATTACGCACACTGGGAAGCCCGCTAAACGTGGAGCCGTTCGAAAGACTTGCAGCTGTTTTGCCATTCAAGATAATTGCCAAGCACAGAGCCGATATTTTGCAGTTGGAATCCCTATTGCTTGGGCAGGCAGGATTCATGGAAGAAAGCTTTAAGGATGAATATGTAATTCGGCTGCAAAAAGAATATCACTACCTGAAACATAAGCTCAATCTTACATCGATGTCAAAATCCGAGTGGAAGTTTATGCGCATACGTCCTCCCCAGTTTCCGACTATAAGGCTTGCACAAATGGCAGCTGTCATTCATAAGCAGGAGCATTTATTCCGGAAGGCAATGGAAGCTGAAACGATAGCCGATATTATCAACCTGTTTTCTGTAAAACCATCGGAGTATTGGCTCGGCCATTTCCAGCCGGATAAATTGTCTGTGCGCAAAGCAGGTGCAATAGGCAAATCAACTATAGAGATATTGACAATAAATGCCATTATCCCAACCATGTTTATTTATGGAAGAAATACGGGCAAGGAAGAAATAGCTGAAAAAGCCCTTGACCTGCTCCATTCGTTAAAGCCGGAAAGTAATTCAATTATAAAAAAATGGACCTCTGTTGGAATTAAGGCTTATGATGCATACGAATCTCAGGCATTATTACAATTGAGAAAGGAATATTGTGATCAACGCAGGTGTGTTACTTGTGCTATTGGGCATGAAGTAATGCATGTTAAATGATATTTTTCCAAGTGAAATTGTATAGATTTGCAGAAAGAGGTGAAAACTAGAAAATGGGAAAAATTATAAAAATTATTATCGCTTGGTTTGAGCAGCAGGCTTTTGGCGTATGTGATTCATTGGGCAATAAACTCGGTATTAAAGGTACAACAGTGCGCTTATATTTTATCTATCTCTCTTTCTTTACCTTCGGATCACCCATAATAATCTATTTTATTCTTGCTTTTTTCAAGGAGAATCTGAAGTACTTCTTTCCAAAATTGCAATCGCGTAAGCGTCTGTGGGATTTATAGTATTCCCGATATTAAAATAGGACTTAGGTATATTCCGGGATGGAAAACCTTATTTATAGTTGCTGATTTTCAGTGAGAAAGCCCTAAAGTATACTTATCAGCTCCAAATCCCCATAATTAATATAAATTTGCCTGAAAAAGATTATGAGCCGCAGGATAAAGAAAGTTGCAGTGATAGGTTCAGGAGTCATGGGCTCCCGCATTGCCTGCCACTTTGCCAATATAGGAGTACAGGTTTTACTGCTTGATATTGTTCCCAAAGAATTACGGGATGATGAAATAAAAAAAGGCTTGACCATTCAAGATAAGGCCTTTAAAAACCGAATAGTAAATGAAGCCCTCGCTGGGGTGGTTAAAAGTAACCCTTCACCTATTTACGATAAGGCATTTTTATCGTGCATAGCAACAGGTAATTTAGATGATGACCTGGCGCAAATATCAACTTGCGATTGGGTGATAGAAGCCGTATCTGAAAACCTGCAAATAAAGAAAAGCGTTTTTGATAAAATAGAAAGGCTCCGTAAACCCGGAACGCTTATTACAAGCAATACATCCGGTATTCCTTTGCATTTGTTATCGGAAGGAAGAAGTGAAGATTTTCAAAAAAACTTTTGCGGTACGCACTTCTTTAATCCCCCGCGTTATTTACGGTTATTGGAAATTATTCCCGACCCGAAAACTTCTCCCGATGTAATTGATTTCTTTATGCACTATGGTGATCTTTACTTGGGCAAAACTACCGTGCTTTGTAAGGATACACCCGCTTTTATAGCTAACAGAGTTGGGGTTTTTGGTATTATGGCCTTGTTTCACCTGGTAGAAAAAATGGGACTGACGGTTGAACAGGTAGATAAGCTCACGGGGCCTGTTTTAGGCAGACCAAAATCTGCTACCTTTCGTACTTGTGATGTTGTAGGACTTGATACTTTGGTGCATGTTGCCGATGGTGTAAAAGCCAATTGTCCGAATGACGAAGCCAACGCGGTTTTTGCATTGCCGGGATATGTTAACAAACTCAATGAAAATAAATGGTACGGTGACAAAAGCGGACAAGGCTTTTATAAAAAAGTAAAGAAAGACGGAAAATCTGAAATACAAGCATTAGACCTTAAAACCTTTGAGTACAGGCCATCGGAGAAGGTGAAATTTGCAACATTGGAACTTACCAAAGCCATAGACTCGCTGCCTGAACGAATGAAAGTATTAGTAGCCGGACAAGATGTAGCAGGTGAGTTTTACAGGGCATCTTTTATAGGATTGTTTGCTTATGTATCTAACCGTATTCCGGAAATTGCCGATGAACTCTATAAGATAGATGATGCCATGCGTGCCGGTTTTGGCTGGCAACTCGGCCCATTTGAAACATGGGACGCTATTGGAGTACAAGCTGCTATAACCATGATGGAAAAGGCAGGAAATAAACCTGCAGGCTGGGTTTACGATATGTTGAAAAAAGGCTGTGCTTCTTTCTATAAAACTGAAAATGGCATCAAGAAGTATTATGATATTCCAACTGCTTCCTATAAAGCGATACCGGGAACGGAAGCCTTTATATTACTCGATAATATTCGGGAGAGCAAAACAGTATGGAAAAATGCAGGTACCACTGTAACTGATATTGGGGACGGTATTCTGAATCTGGAATTCCATACTAAAATGAACACCATTGGCAATGAAGTTTTCGAAGGTGTTAATAAAGCCATTGAGCTTGCCGAGAAAGATTACAGAGGATTAGTGATATCTAACGAAGCTGATGTTTTTTCCGCAGGAGCGAATCTGGGACTTCTTTTCTCTATGGCTGTAGAGCAAGAATGGGATGATGTAGCAATGGCCATAAAAATGTTCCAGAGCATGAACATGCGGGTGCGGTATTCTTCCATACCTGTTGTTGTTGCGCCACATAACCTCACACTCGGCGGAGCCTGTGAAATGGCTATGCACTCGGATAAAGTACAGGCACATGCCGAATTATATATGGGATTGGTGGAATTTGGCGCCGGGCTTATTCCCGGCGGCGGAGGCACCAAAGAAATGGCAGTTCGTATTTCCGATTCCTTTGCAGAAGGAGATATTGAGCTGAATCGGTTAAGAGAAAAATACTTAACTCTAGCTACAGCAAAGGTTTCTACTTCTGCATATGAAGCATATGATTTGGGGTACTTACGCAAAGGGCATGATGAAGTAACTATTAACCGTTCCCGTCTTCTTACAGATGCGAAAGCTTCTTGCATACGTCTGGCCGATGCAGGCTACACGCAGCCTGTCCTTCGCAAGGATATTAAGGTATTGGGCAAGCAAGCCTTGGGGATGATTTACGTGGGTGCTGATGTGTTTGAAAAAGGTCATTATATGTCGGAACACGATAAAAAAATATCACTTAAACTAGGCCATGTAATTTGCGGAGGAGATTTGTCGGCGCCTACTTTAGTAAGTGAACAATATCTTCTCGACTTAGAGAAAGAAGCATTCTTATCACTTTGCGGTGAAAAGAAAACATTGGAAAGAATGCAGAGTATTTTGAACGGAGGTAAAATTTTGAGAAATTAAAAGAATAAATTTATGGACGCATATATAGTCGCAGGATTCAGATCAGCAGTAGGAAAAGCCCCCAGAGGTAAATTCCGTTTTATGCGAACGGACGAACTTGCTGTGGATGTAATTCGCAAATTACTGGCATCGGTTCCAAATCTTGCCAAAGAAGAAATTGATGATGTAATTGTCGGTAACGCTATGCCGGAAGCTGAACAGGGCCTAAATATGGGAAGATTAATTTCCCTCATGGCTTTAGATACAGATAAAGTTCCCGGCATGATAGTTAACCGTTATTGCGCATCGGGACTAGAAACGATTGCTATAGCGACCGCTAAAATAAAAGCAGGAATGGCCGATGTGATTATTGCAGGTGGTGCAGAATCCATGTCGCTTATTCCTATGGGTGGCTGGCGCATTGTACCTAATTCCGATGTAGCATATACACATCCGGACTGGTACTGGGGCATGGGAATGACAGCTGAAGCGGTAGCCAATGAGTTCAAGGTATCACGTGCCGATCAGGATGCATTCTCATTACGCTCACATACAAATGCCCTTGCAGCCATCAAAGCCGGAAAATTCAAAGATGAAATTGTTCCGGTGACAGTGAAAGAAAATTATGTGGATGAACAAGGCAAAAAGAAATCGAGAGAGTATATTGTAGATATAGATGAAGGTCCTCGTGCAGATACTTCTTTGGATGCGCTCGCTAAATTAAAGCCTGTTTTTGCTGCCGATGGCAGTGTAACAGCCGGTAACTCTTCTCAAACTTCTGATGGTGCAGCTTTTGTAATTGTAATGTCTGAACGGAAAGTGAAAGAATTAAATCTTAAGCCTATAGCCAGATTAGTATCATATTCTGCTGCCGGTGTGCCACCACGCATCATGGGCATTGGTCCTGTGGAAGCAATACCAAAGGCGTTGAAGCAAGCGGGAATGAAATTGCAGGATATTCAACTTATAGAACTCAATGAAGCATTTGCATCACAGTCTTTAGCCGTTATGCGTAAGCTGGAAATGAATCAGGATATTGTAAATGTAAATGGCGGTGCCATTGCACTGGGGCATCCGTTAGGTTGCACAGGTGCTAAACTTTCGGTACAACTATTTAATGAAATGCGTCTTCGCAAACTTAAATATGGTCTTGTTACAATGTGTGTCGGCATGGGACAGGGCGGAGCAGGAATATTTGAATTATTAAACTAATTATATATGGAAACCACAACAAAGTCAACTTTAAAAGGCGGAGAATTTGTAATAAAGGAATCTTCTTATCAGGATATATTTATCCCGGAAGATTTCACCGAGGAGCAAAAAATGATAGCTCAAAGTTGCCATGATTTTTTGGCCGCTGAAGTCTGGCCTAATCTGGACAGAATAGATAATAAAGAAGATGGGTTAATGGTGAAGATACTTGACAAGGCTGCAGAATTAGGCATTTTAGGATTGACCATACCTGAAAGCTATGGAGGATTTGAAAAGGACTTTGTTACCGGAATGCTTTCTACGGAAAGCGTTGGCGCGGGAAATTCATTTGCTGTAAGTGTAGCAGCGCATACCGGAATTGGTACGCTTCCTATTCTGTATTATGGAAATGAAGAACAGAAAAAGAAGTACCTGCCTAAACTTGCTACCGGTGAATATAAAGCTTCCTATTGCCTTACAGAACCCGGTTCCGGTTCTGATGCGAATTCCGGAAAGACACATGCCAAATTGACAGCAGATGGGAAGAGTTATCTAATCAATGGGCAAAAAATGTGGATAACCAATGCCGGTTTTGCAGATGTTTTTATAGTGTTTGCTAAAATAGACGACGATAAAAACCTGAGTGCATTTATTGTGGAGAAAACGTTTGGTGGAATTACTATTAACGCCGAAGAACACAAGATGGGTATTAAGGGCAGCTCTACTTGCCAGATATTTTTTAACGATTGCAAAGTGCCTGTTGAAAATCTTCTATCGGAGCGCGGAAATGGTTTCAAGATTGCCGTTAATATATTAAACGTAGGCCGCATTAAGCTTGCTGCTGCTGCATTGGGTGGTTCAAAAGCTATTATTACACATGCGGTGGAGTATGCCAATCAACGTATACAGTTTGGCCATCCAATTGGAACATATGGCGCTATTCAACATAAATTGGGCGAGCAGGCAATCATGGCTTTTGCCTGTGAATCGGCTCTTTATCGTGCTACCCGCAATATTGAGGATGCCATAAATAGCCTTGCTGAAGGGGGTATGGATAAGACACAAGCGGTTCTTAAAGGCACAGAACAATTTGCTGTAGAAGCGGCCATTATGAAAATATTTGGTTCCGAAGCTTTAGATTTTATTGTAGATGAAGGTGTTCAGATATATGGTGGAATGGGCTACTCTGCCGATGCGCCTATGGAAAGAGCTTATCGCGATGCCCGTATCAATCGAATATTCGAAGGCACCAATGAAATCAATCGCATGTTGATTTTGGACATGATGGTTAAACGTGCACTCAAAGGTGAATTGGACCTAATGGGCCCTGCACAAAAAGTAGCGGGTGAATTGATGTCTATTCCGGATATGGGTGAAGCTGACGACACCCTGTTTGCTAAAGAAAAGGGTTATTTGAGGAATTTCAAAAAAGCCTGCTTGATGGTTGCCGGAGCAGCTGTGCAAAAATTGATGACTCAATTACAAACCGAACAGGAAATAGTAATGAATATAGCTGACATGTTGATAGAAGTATATGTGGGTGAATCATTGCAATTGCGAGCAGAGAAGTTAGTTAATATGAAAGGCGAAGCTGCTTCTGCTATAGAATTGGATATGATGCGCACCTGGTTGAGTGATTCTGCCGAAAGAATTCATAAATCGGGCAGAGATGCCATTTTTGCTTTTGCTGAAGGTGATGAACAACGAGTTATGATGTCTGGCCTTAAAAGATTCACAAAAACAGATTCATTTAATACGAAGAATGCACGCCGCAGAATTGCAGCAAAAATGCTTGCTGAGAATAAGTATTGTTTCTAATCCATTTTAAGCCCTTGCGTGAATAAATCCAGTTTCCCAATCGTTTATTACCGCATGCCGCACGAAAATGGAGTTTGGTTTATTCAGAGCGAATCTTCTCCCCTTGAAATAGATTCTCTAAAAAGTATGCCCGAAAAAGCAGGATTTATTATGGTCCCTTTTTCTTCTGAAGGATTTGTAAAATCGTATTTTATTCAGGCAGATAAACATACATTCATTCCTTTTGATGAAATTGATAAAGTGGTATTGGAGGATGATAAAGCATGGAAAATTATACCGGGTCAAATGCACCAACATTTTAAAAGCAAAGATGAATTTTGTGAAGATGTTGTGAGTGCCAAAAAGGCTATTGAATCAGGAATATTCCGGAAGGTTGTTTTATCTCGGATTAAACAGTTAGAATGTAATACTCGAAATCCTTTAAAAATATTTCACAAACTTTGTATTAAACACCCTGCTGCTTTTGTTTCCTTGATTCATATTCCTGATAATATTACCTGGATAACGGCTACGCCCGAATTACTTGTCTCTAGCGATGAGAATAAAATAACAACAGTCTCATTGGCAGGGACAAAGTCAATTAATAGTATAGAGGATTGGGGTGAAAAGGAGAAAATGGAGCAGCATATAGTTACAGAGTATATAAATGAAATATTGGAAAAATATTGTGAAAATATTACTGTTTCCTTGGCACAGGAAGTTATTGCGGGAAATGTCAAACATCTTAAGTCCTCCTTTTCTGCAAGCCTTAGTGGCAATTTTTGGAACCTGGTCTCTGCATTGCATCCAACCCCTGCAGTATGTGGAATTCCATTGAAAAAGACAAAGCAGTTTATAAAAGAAACAGAAGGATACGATAGGACATATTATACCGGCTTTTTAGGCCCATGCCATGTGAAGGGTAAAACAGATTTATTTGTAAACCTGCGTTGTGGTGAATTATTTTCCAATGGAGTAAACTTGTATATTGGCGGTGGAATAACAAAAGATTCCATACCGGAGAACGAATGGGAGGAAACAGAATTAAAATTAAGAACCTTATTATTTGCTTTTGAAGAAAATGAAAAAGGGTAATAAGACAAGTGATAAACCCATTGCTCAGATGCTTGCGGCTATATCGGCTGCAAAAGGAATGCGCCATACCGTCATTTCCTCCGGTTCGCGGAATGCTCCGCTTGTTATTGCTTTTCATGCGCAAATGGAGTTGGAATGCCTTTCTATAATAGATGAGCGTAGCGCTGCCTTTTTCGCTTTGGGAATTGCCCAACAAACAAATGCACCTGTGGGAATAATTTGCACTTCAGGTTCGGCTGCGTTAAATTATGCTCCCGCCATTGCGGAGGCATTTTATCAAAAAATTCCGCTCATAGTTATTACTGCAGATCGCCCGCATGAATGGATTGACCAGGATGACGGGCAAACCATTCGGCAGGAAAATATATATTCTAATTATTGTAAAGCATCTTTTAATCTACCGGTTGATACTAATCATGCCGATGATTTGTGGTATGCACAGAGGGCAATATCGGAAGCTTTTAATACGGCAACAGAACCGGGCAATGAAGGTCCTGTGCATATAAATGTTCCATTACGGGAACCGCTTTATAACGAAATCGGAAAAACCAAGCCGGATTATAAAATTATTGAGGCAGCCCGAATTCAAAGACAATTAGCCAAACAAGAGGAAAAGAAACTAATTAAGGTATGGAATTCCTCAAACAGGAAAATGATTGTTTGTGGGCTTCACAGACCTAATAAAGAGTTAAATCGATTGCTTGCTAAACTAACGAAAGATCCTTCTGTAGCTATATTAACTGAGACTACATCTAATATGCAAGATGATAACTTCATTCATAATATGGATGCGGTGATGGATTCTCTGGAAGAAAATGATAAGGATTTATTTCAGCCTGAAATACTCATTACTTTTGGAGGACCCGTTACAAGCAAAAAATTGAAAGCTTATCTCCGAAAATATAAGCCTAATCAACATTGGCATATTTCTTTAAGTAAGTCGCATACCGATACATTTCAATCACTTACTAATGTGTTGGGAGTAGATGAAAAATATTTATTTGAAACACTTTCAGGGCAAAGCCATAGGTCGAAAAGCAATTACGGAGAGGATGTAAAAATTCTTTCTGCTAAAGCGCACAAGACCCTGCTTACTTATTGCAAAAATGCACCTTTTACAGACTTTAAAGCAATTGATATTATTTGGAATAATATTCCCAAAAACTCACATGTGCAATTAGGGAACAGCTCACCTGTTCGATATGCTAATTTGTTTAAAACAAATGCTGAAATGGGAATAAGCTATTACTCCAATCGCGGGGTAAGTGGCATTGACGGAATGACAAGTACCGCATCGGGAGCGGCATACGGTACAAAAAAAATGACAACACTTATTACAGGCGATTTAGGTTTTTTCTACGATTCAAATGCATTATGGAATAAATATCTTTGTGGAAATGTGCGGATAATTATAATTAATAATGGGGGAGGAGGGATCTTTCGGTTAATTGATTCTAAAGATAGCCCATTGCTTGAAAAATATTTTGAAGCCAAACATGCTATGAAAGCGGAAGGTCTGATTAAAGCAAATAATATTCCTTACTATTCTGCCCATAATAAAATAGAGCTTGTAAAAAATTTAAATAAACTATATAAGGATCACAAAGGAAAACCTGCTATACTGGAAGTGTTCACACCGGGTGGTTTGAACGCGGAAGTATTAGCCGGTTATTATAAATCTTTAAAATAATGAAAACAAAGAATATAGATTGGAAACCCATTAAAAAGTATAAGGAAATACTTTTTACGTTTCATAAGGGTATTGCTAAAATAAGTATTAACCGTCCCAAAGTGCACAATGCGTTTACTCCGCTTACTGTGGAGGAAATGATAGATGCAATGCTTATTTGCCGTGAACGCACCGACATAGGTGTCGTAATTCTTACGGGGGAAGGGGGAAAAGCCTTTTGTTCAGGAGGAGACCAAAGTGTGCGTGGTCATGGAGGATATGTGGGGAAAGATAAAATCCCGCGCTTAAATGTGTTGGATTTGCAAAAACTGATTCGTTCTATTTCCAAGCCGGTTATTGCTATGGTAGCCGGATGGGCAATAGGAGGAGGGCATGTTTTGCATGTGGTTTGCGACCTTACTATTGCGGCAGATAATGCCCGTTTCGGACAGACCGGACCAAAAGTGGGTAGTTTTGATGGTGGCTTTGGAGCTTCCTATCTGGCGCGCATTGTAGGACAGAAAAAAGCCCGCGAAATTTGG
>Ga0302280_1000699_pt1 | contig 29554 bp, 30 predicted proteins | sample III_Fen_E1_1_FD_198771 | JGI IMG/M metagenome (GOLD analysis project Ga0302280, IMG submission 198771) | Peat permafrost microbial communities from Stordalen Mire near Abisko, Sweden - III_Fen_E1_1 | ecosystem: Environmental > Terrestrial > Soil > Wetlands > Permafrost | place: Sweden: Abisko... | reverse complement strand
AGAGTTGAGGCACCAGAAAGAAATATGTATCGTTTAAAACAAGAAACAGGTGATAATTCTGATCGATTATTTCAAATTCAGAATCATCAATCTGAAACAGCTCTTGATAATTATACTAATTTCGATTATTTTATTAATAATGATTATAAAAATCAAAGAGATATTGCTAATAAAATCAGAGATATTGTTCGTAATATTGCTATTAATAATCATATTGCACCTCTTACTATCTTTTGTGATTTAGATGATACTATTTGTATTTGTAAAAAATTTTATAATGATATAGTTATCCAAGTTATTAATCTTATCAAATCCAAAATTAATATTAATGATTCCAATATTGATCTTCTTTTAAAAAAACATGTATCTTCATTTGAACAAAGATATTATACCAGAGATGATTTTAGTTCATCACTCTGTAAAGTTGTTATAGATGCTTATGAAATAGCTCAATGTTTAAGTGAATTTGATTCAAATTTATATCAACAAGTTTATAAATTAGGTTTAACTGTTTATGATCAACATTATGATCCTCTATATGAGGATTCAATTGAACGAGTTAAAGAAATGTGTCAATATGGTCAAGTAGTTATTTTTACTCTAGGTGATTATACAGAACAAATGAAAAAAATCGTTCATTTAGGTTTATTAGATTTTAAATTAGAAATCTTTACTCATAAAGATGAAAATATGTTTCGTTATCTAAAAACTAAATATCCTAGTAAAAAATATGTCATGATTGGTGATTCATATCATCGTGATATTATTCCAGCTATGAAAGCAAATGTTGAACATTTAGTTCATATTGCTGAGACCCCTAGCGAAGAATTAAATCATCATTTTGACAAAATTTTAACTATTAATAGATTAAATAATGATTTAATGGTTTATTTAGCTGAAATAAAAAAACAATCGTCAAAATAATATTATTATATATAATAATATTATAGATATGACTCAGACTATACCTATTAGACCTGTACCAATTAGACCTAATCCTACTAAACCTATTAAATCAACACTTTGGTCTAAATCTTATAGTGCTAAAGCTAAAAGTGGTAATATTGTTAGTATTCAAAAATGTGTTGGAAATGTTAATGATTGTAAAAATAATAAAACTTCTACAACTAAATGGATGAGTTGTAAACCTGGAAGTTCTCCAGCCGGTCTTGATCCTAATAATAAATCAATTTGTACTCCATATAGTACTGGAAAATATGATTTTAATTGCATTCCAGGACAAAATTGTTATGCTATTTCTTCTCTGAAACCTCCAGTTCATACTATTACTCATACTCCTATTATAACATCAACTCCGACTGATGTTACTTGGGGACCATCATTATCTGGTTGTGATTCATCTGGTAATAATTTAACTATACAATCATGTACAAATTGGATTAATAATGCGCCTAGCTCTTGTAATAATTCACCTACTAAACCTAACGCCATTAAATGGATTAATTGTGCTATCGGTAGTTCACCTGGTGGGATTGATCCAAATAATCAAGCAATACTTTGTAGTCCTTTGAGTTCTGGACCTTCTGATTTTCCTTGTGTCGTTGGACAAAATTGTTATGCAGTTACTGCTGCTAAATCAGATGCTACATGTGCATCTAATACAATTGGGCAATTAAATATCGGAATTTCAGTTATTGCTATTATTTTGATTATTCTTTTAATTGCATTTATTATTTATTATATTCGCAACAAACAATAATAAAATCTTGGTGTTTTTTAAATAATTTTTTATTTTTAAATTTCTTTGTTTCTTTGTTTTTTAAATAATTTTCAAGTGAATTTTCGATAAAAAGTACTAATTTCGATGCTGGACTGAAGTAATTGAAAAAGATTCAAAGATGATCTATTACAATGTCATTAATGATTTATGGTTTACCAATTAGTTTGAAGAAGATCAAAGGCAATCCAATTTGGATTTATAATATAATTGATCAAGAATCGACTAATATAATTCGAATTGGATTGCCTTTGATCTTCTTCAAACTAATTGGTAAACCGAATTCAAAGTGATAATGTAATAGATCATCTTTGAATCCTTATTAATTATTTCAGTCCACATATTGGTTCGCTACACTCACGGCGAAATTGGCGATTTTTATGATGAATTCACTTGAAATATTATTCAGTAAAATCGCTATAAATTACAAAACAAAGATTATAAAAACAAAGAAGTTAGTAGTCTTTGGAATTTGATAAATTTGATTAAATTTATGTATTTAATCAAATGCAAATTTTTGTTAAAACGTTACTTCAAAGCACTATAACTATTGATATAGATTCTCTTTCTATTACTGTTGAGGAAGTAAAAGATAAAATTTTTGAGAAAATAGGAATACCTAGTTGTCAACAACGTTTAATTTATTATGGCAAACAAATAGAAGATGGACGAACATTAGAAGATTATGCAGTTATAAAAGAAACTACTTTTCTTTTATCATTACGATTAAGCGGTTGTTAGTTTATGATATTAACAAAGTTATCGAGCAGACCATTCATCTCCAGAACATTAGTTTCAGCATCGAAAATTTCGATTGCTAAATTCCTTTCAATTCCTTCAATCTGATCAACACTAAAAACACGAACAATAGAATTATCAGAATTATTCAAAATACGATCCTGTTCAGAAAAATAGAGATCAATTACCTCAACTGGTATATGAGGTAACATTGAAATCACGAAATCCCTAACATCGACAACATTACCAGGTGTTTGAACAGGCATTACTTCTTTGACTTATATAAAATAAAACCAAATAATCAAGATTTTGATTTTATCAAGGATACAAAAAATGTCTTTAAATTATGAATTTAATAGGTTATTTTATTCCAATTTGGCATTTGTAAACCATTTGGATATATTATATTCTTTGCATTAAACCATTTTCCAGGCATAAATACTAATTGATTTTTAGTATTTGATAAATAAGCACCTAACCAGGAGAAGGTGGAATTAGCTATTATATAGGCATCAAAATATGTAAATAATATTAATTCGATATAATCTAATTCTTGTTCGATAAATATTGTTTCATCGTTTTGATTAAATTGTTCTTTGCACCATTTGATATCATCTGAAAAGATTACTTTTTTAATTGGTTTTAAAATGTTTAAATTTGATCTTTTAGTTTGAATTTCTTGGAAACATTTATTATAATATTCAATAGGTGTTAAATGATGATAATGTTGTAATTTAACATAATCTCCTCTACGTACATGTATTGCTATCATATATTTATTATAATTGTTAATTAACCAATCATATTTATAATTAAAATTAATTTCTTTGATTTTATTGTTAATTTGTAAAAAAATATCAAAGCCAAGAAAGATTTTTAATTCATTATAATACTTGTTAAAATATTCGGCATTTTGAAAATATCCATCTATTAATAATCTATTCTTTGTTTTTTTAATATCCATATATTTTCCCCAATTATTACCTTCATTAATTTGTTCATCATAACCAGTATATTTGATCATATTATTATTTATATCCATAAATTGGAATAAAGTATCCCAATATTCATTTACGTCTCTATCCGGACATTTAGCTATATTTATAGCCTCACATGTTAAATAACAATTATTTTTTAATGCTAATGCAAAAGCAGTTAATAAAGCAAATATCTGATTTCCTAATCCTCCTTTAATTACACATGCGACATAATTATCACCTATCACACTTTTAATTATATTATATCCATAATCTCTGATACAATGAGTATAACTAACTACTTGACCAGCTATATCACTATAATCAGTACTTTGAGTAGTTAAATAGGGATAAATAGTAACAAATTTAATTTTAAATTGACATAATAGATTATCATAAGCTTGTATTTCATAATTTAAATATTGGGTTTTATTGCATGTATATATATTATAAATTATATCTAAATAAATTTGTTTTAATATTAATAATCTATCATATGAATTTTTACGATAGATCATAAAATTTGTTGTTTTGCCATATTTATAAGATATTACTATTGGACATGGAAAAATACATTTGATATTTTCTACATCTCGGTTTAAATAAGTAGGATTACCATTATATACTTCCCAATCAGGAATTTTCATTAATCTCATTAATTTATCATCAAATAATGTAGATGTAATTTGATTATCATCTTCCATTACCATAATATAATCTAGATTTCGCTCTTTAGCCATTTCTATTAATGCTAAATGACTTAAGGCACAATATATCCAAGTAGCATATTTTTCATTTCGTTCTTCTCCATTAATAGCTGAAAAACGTTTAACATTTAAAATTTTTGAATATGTATTTATATTTTGAATAATTTTATTATAACGATCAGGTCGTTTATCCAAATTTATAACATATACATCATACATTTATAATAATCATTATCGAATTATTTTTATATATCTATCATAAGCCTTTTTTTTTATTATCAATATTTTAATAAAATTGATTCCATTTATCTTTCTTTATCTATCAATGACTGATAATTTAACTACTAATTCAACAAATCATTTAACTAATGATTTAAGTAATAATTTAACTAATAATAATAATGATTTAGATAATGATTTAACTGATAAATCAATTGATAATTTAAATGATAAATTTAATAATAATGATGTGGGTATTATTAATAAATTAGATTTTACAAAACTCGAAAAAAATGAAAAACGCATATATTATCAAAAACTACGTTTATTTGATTGGCCGCCTGTTAATATGATTGATAAGTCATTTGAATGTATATTTTGTATTAGACTTTATTCGCCCAGAAGCATTATTCCTATTACTAAAAAGGTGCCTAGAGCTGATATTGAAAATTCTGCATTACTGATTTCTCCTCGTCTTGATTCTCCTCATAAACCAGATCCGATGGCATCGCCGCGAAAAAATGATATTTTATTAAATAAAGATTCTCCAAGAACATCAATGAAAAAAAATAATGTTGAATATTGTTGTATTAATTGTGCTAATTCAATTCGTTCAACTACATCATCTCCTCGTAATACTCTTGAATTTTCTAAATCTAGTCCTTCTATTACCCCCAGAGATAAACCTCAAACTCCTTCAGTAATTGAACGTCGTTTATCAAATAGTGGAACTTTACCTATTAATGGATCACCTCAAAGGGAACGATCATCACCTATTAAAATTTTACGTCGAGTATCTCAAAGTCATACTCGTTCAATTTCACCTTTAGTTTCTCCTATTGCATCACCGATGCCATCTCCATTATTAGCAACTAAAAAACAACATAAGAAAAAATTATCTCGTTCAAAAACTGTTGATTCTGCGGCGATGAATCAACATCTAACTGATTGTACTTTATTACATGTTAATAGTATGTTGGAATATTTTGATGCGACAGATTAGTTACCATATAATTTTAAATGAGCATCTGGTTTGATATCTAATCTGGATTTATCAGTTACGGTTAATTCTTTGATATATTCTTTGGTTTCTTCAATTGTTTCAAAATGTTTTATAGTTTTCCAATTCAATAAATACATATATGATGTCCAACTAACAACTCGAAATGTCTTTCCATCCTCATTTAATCTTACTTTAATTGTCATATTTACTATATTTATATAAAATCCTTTTAATATAAATTTAAAATAACTAAAAAATTGAATTAATTTTTTCTAATATTTTATTAATATTCTTATGAGTTTAAATAAGTTAACTGTTAAAAGAATTACTGGAGATTTAAAAGAAATTATTAAAAACCCTATTCATGGTGCTAGTGCTGAACCACTTGATGATAATATATTAATATGGCATTTTACTATTATTAGTCCATCGGATTCGCCTTATAAGAATATTCCTTTTCACGGTGTTTTTGAATTTCCATCAAATTATCCAGATACATCACCCAATGTTTTTTTTCTTCATTATATATCTCCTGCACTAGTATCATCTCGAGTAACAAAAAAAGGTTATGCTATTTGTATGAATATTACTGCTAATTATGATGATTATCATAAAGAATGGAAACATAATAATGGAGAAGGATGGGGACCAGGAAATACTATTGCTAATTTATTAGTACAATTACAATCAGCTTTTAATGATACTGAGATATTTTCTCAGAATGAATCAGATATTACAAAAACTAGAAATGCTGCTATTAGTTATGTATGTGATAAATGCAAACATGATGGTTCTAGTTATGAGAAATATTTACCTCCTATTAAATTACATCCACATAATTTTAAACATCCACATAATTTTAAATCGACTATTCCTGTTGCTCCACAACCAGAACCAATGATCAATCTACGAAAAATACTTTTCAATGAAAAACTTAAATTCTTCGAACAAAAAAAACAAGAACAAGAATTAGAATTGATTAATTTTAAAAATAAAGTTATTAAACCCCAAAAAGAAACAGAAAAAGTTAGTCAAACTAATGATTATATTAATGAATTAATATGTTATGTTAGTAAAGATAATTTTCAGTCTAATCCTTATCTTCAAATTGGTATCAGTGGATTCAACAAACCTTTTCGTGTATCATGTGAATATCTTTCACATGATGCTATTAATATGGGGATTGATCGTACATCAAATAAAGAAAAATTAGATTTTTGGATACCGTTATATGTTAATCAAGATCATTGGAATAAGGTTTTACCACAATTTATGAAAAATTTAAATCATATTGTTTTAAATGATGACGAATATTCCAAAATGAAAAATTTTCATTTCAAAGTATATTCAATTATCCGTCATTTAGTATCTAATATGATTGATTTAAATATTAATATGAAACAAAATGGCATACCAGGAAATGTTTTAAATGTTTTTCTACAATTAATTCGTATTGTAATGGTATATCGTGCAGAAATATTACCTTATTTATATCTAAAGATAGATTTATTAAAGAATTGTATGAAGTCAAATATTCGTATGCGTCCAGAAATGTTAATGGAATACGGAATGATATATTTATTAATTGGAATTAATCAAGATAATTACCGTCATTATTTCATTGCATTAATTCGAGAAATTTGTTTCCATCAAAGATCAACATATATTACTGTTTATCCGGATCCAGTAATTAATCCTGATTTATTTTTTATTACTCTCAAAACATCTTTACAAGTAGGAGCATTTTATATGAAAATGTCTCTATTAATAAGTACTATTGATTGGAAAAACGAATTTGATAATAATTATGGTTTTCTATCTAATAAAAAAGAGCTTTATAAAATTGGTAGCGACTTCATGAAACTGGATTCTTGGCAACAATATTATTCGTATCTTAATCTTACTTATTCTCCCCAAAGAATCAAAGATTTCCTTCAAAATACTGTCAATCTTCGAGTTTTAAGATTGACTAAATCACAAAGAAAAAATACTATTAAAAAACTTATTCAACCAATCACACCAAATCAACCTATAGAAGAACCAATTAATCAATTAAATGATCAATTAAATGATCAATTTAATGATGTTCAATCCGATGATGATCAATTAAATGATGATCAATTAATTAATCAATTAAATGATCAATTAAATGATCAATTTAATGATGTTCAATCCGATGATGATCAATTAAATGATGATCAATCTGAATAATATAAATACTTTGAATTTATCAATTAGAATATATGTTAATTCTAATTGATTTTTATGAAGAAATAGGGGTTCGAACCCTATCCACAATCATGGCAAGATCGTATGCTACCAATTAACACCATTTCTCCAATATAAACTAAGAAAATATTTTAGAATTTTTAACGCACTAAACTATTTTTTTCTTTAAATTTTTTATAATTTATCATTTTATTTTGTTGCATTATGTAAATACTATCTAACTACTAGGTACATCTGCATAAGGATTAATGGCGGCTCGTCGTTTCGTTAGAACATTCTTTAAAAAGTCTAGATTTTGACCTGTTGGTCGAGATGATTGTGTAGTGGTTGGTCCTGGTGGTACATCTGTATAAGGATTAATGACTGCTCGTCGTTGTGGTGGTAATTGTCCATAAATAGGGGATGGGGGTGGGGGTGATGCTACTGTTCCTTCTGGTGGTAATGGTCCATAATTACTTTGGGACTGTGGAAATGGTCCATAAATACTTTTTCCAGGAGGAGGTGGTGGTGCTACTTTTCCTTTTGGTGGTAATGGTGGTAATGGCCTTCCTGTTGGTATTTTATTTTCATCAAAAAATTTTATTGTATTATTATCAAAAATAATTGGATCTGGGATTGAACCTGGAGCTGGTGTAACTATTAATGTTCGACCTGGAACTCCCGGTAATGGAGCAGATTGCATTGATTTTTTATTTTTTGATTGTTTATACCATTTTAAGGCTAATAATGATTTCCATTCATCGCCTTTTTTGGATGTTGAACGAGATCTAGAACGTGATCGAGAACGACGTTTGGTTGTTTGACATTTCTTTGATCCTTTACGTGATCTTTTCTTTGATCCTTTCTTTGATCCTTTACGTGATCCTTTACGTGAAGTGTTAATACCCATTTCGGCGGTAGCGCGTTTATCTACAATGTAAATACCACGACCATTACGTACTTTTAAGCGACCCATATGTCCAGTGTGTTTATTTTGTACTAATTCACCATATTTAACACAACTGACCATAGGCCAGCCATCAGTACGATATCTAGTTTTTTTGGAAACTAAAGTTTCACATCTACGTGCACGAGATCGAGAACCTCCACGTTGACATCCACCATCAAGATCATTATTCATATAACGACCACCTCCATACATTTCATATGTAGCTGGAACATTTACAGTATTTTGTTGTTCAGTTTTATTACCAAATAAATTAGAAAACCAACTCATTGATTGTTAATGATATATATAATATGAACAAATATATTTTTTAATTTTATTCCAAAAATAAATATAACGCATTTTATCAAAACTTAATTTCTTATAATTTAGTTTTAATTAATTTGAAATTTTATCATAAACAACTGTTGTATTATCTGTTGATCCTTTTTCTAATGCAGAATCTACTAATTCTTGACAATAATTTTGTGGAGTTTGATGAGAAAATAATCCCTGTCTTAATGTAGTTGTATTTCTATTTACATCCCAAAAACCATCACTCGCTAAAAATAAATGAATATCTTGACCCTTATATCTATTTAAATCTATTTCACTTATATCTGGGACCATTGAAACAGCGGCTTCTTCACCTATATAATTACCATTTTGATCAGTTTTTAAATAAAAATCTCCAAAGGCTCTTGATAAAGCTAATGAATTACTTACTCGAAAACAATCAACTTCACCATTCATTCCTTTGACTTGATTATATTGTGCTAAAGTAATTGCTTCCCAATTATTATTTAAATACATGAAATATTGTTGATTAGTACTATCTATATGAACATCACCCATATTAAAACGTTTTCTAGCTCCTCTCGTTTGATATATTGAGAAAGGATTGACAAAATGACCTGCTCTATATATTCTATTACGTTCTCTTGGTTTTTGTGGTTTATGATCATCACTTACACATAATAATTTATTTTTGGTAAATATCATTCCTCTACTATCACCCAAATTTATTAAATATAATTTACGATTAAAATTTAATACTACAACTGCGGTTGAACCAGCATTAACCTTTTTCTCAAATAATCTCTTATCATATTCCAGATAACTTGCTTTAATCACTTGTGGTATATTTTTTCCTCCAGTCTTTTCAATATTTTGTATCAAAAATGGAAATAATCCTCTTGTCATATGTACCAATTCATATGATACATCCTTACCTCCATGTCCATCAAATACACCATATAAGGTTCCTGGTATATTAACAATATTAAAATGCATTATTTGAAATGTATCTTCCATTGCGTCACGAGGACCTTGTTTAGCATAATAACATACTGGTGGTTTATTTGTTCTTAATTGTTGATAGACAGGTGTTTCGGATGATGAAATACGATCGGGTTTTCTAACAGCTGTTTCCAATTGCATTTGTTTGACATTAATTGGTTTATATTTATCTTCAGTTGTCATTACTTGTTTACATTCACCCTTTACTGATGCAACATTAACATTACCTTCTTCGCGTTTTGCTAATCCGCCTGCAAATAATTGTTTTGCAGTAATTTTTCTATTCATTAATCTTCCATTAATTTTAGTACCATTTATCATTTTAATACTTCTATTCATAGTCATTCTATTAATTGGCATCACTTTATTAACATTACTTTTTTTAATTGATTTAACTATTGATCTACCAATTGGTTTACCTAATTTTCCTAATTTAGATTTAATAATTGGTTTATTTAATGGTTTATTAACTAATTTAGATTTATTTATTGGTTTATTTATAGGTTTAATATTTTTTAATGTTTTTTGATGAGCTATCTTAATTTTATTAAGCTCATCTTGATTATTAGGCAACATATATATTTGAACAATAAATAAATTCCTTTGTTTTTTCCATTTATATTATAATTTATCACATAAATAAATTATATTTATCTGATAATAGATTATGTCATTGAATTAAATGTTTGACGAAGAAGAATAGTTAGATGAACATTTAATTTAATCATAGTACTTGAGGGATCACTTGGATTAAGTAAATATTGTAATTCTTTATGCATCCAATTACTACCAGCTTTATAATGAAAAATATTATTATTATAAATTTCAGAAAAGAATTGTCCATTGACATTTCTTGGATCATTATATAAAAATCCTCGGATGTTTCCATGAATATTATTTGGAATATCTTTTTCTGTCCAATTCAATGACGACAAAACAGAAAATTTATATACCTTGCTTGGATCTAATGTATTTAACCAATCATCATTCATACCTCCAGTATCTATTGCAGCAGTATCAATATTCCAAGTTATCATAGGTTGATTTGGAATACATGTAGTATCAATATAAAACATGTTTGGCAAAGGACTATAAATTGTCATACCATTACTTATTTGTGGTTGATCTGGATAACCAAAGTAATAACCATCTAATTGACTCATATTAAATGCACTTGTAAAAAACATATCAGAATCAATTACCAAATATTTATCAGGATTCGCTATCATATACTTAGTCATAAATGTTAATGAATCAGCATATCGTAAAACAAGTGATTCAATATGTTGATGTTGATCATTTGGTATATCTATACATTTCACATGAAATCTTGAATTACATACACTATTTACCATATTTTTATTTATAGATGTATCGCCAAAATTTACATAATCATTCCAATCTTTAGCATCATTAAATACTATAAATTCTACACTATCACCACTATTTGGTTGCACAAATTTTTTAACTGAATTTGCTTGTAATTCAATAAATGCCGGATTATTCACCGAAGTAGTTAAAACTTTCATTTTTATATTTTATATTTTATATAAATAAGATTTTCTTATATCAAAATTTAAAATTATAAAAAATAATAGTAAATTCGTAATAAAAACTATTATAATATTATAATTATGTATTCTTTTTGGGTAATTCTTATTAGTGCTACATGTTTAGTACTTTTTTATTTATATTATAATTCACCTATAATTGAAAATTTACGTATCCAAGGTAGTCATGATCTTCGTGGAGATCCAATTATTATACCACATAATGAACAAATAAGTCCATGGCAAGACCCCAGTGCGATCCCGTGGAATAATGGTGGAAGTTCTCCTATTTTTAATCGTAATATCAATTAAATATTTTTTTTTTCTTATATATAAATATTTTTGATTATATATATATAAGAAAAAATGAGTAATGAAATAGCAAAGATCATTAAAAACCCTATTAATTATGCAAATGATATATCAATAAAAGAATTAGAAGATTTGATATTACATTTAAAAGATAAATATTATAACACCGATTCACCACTTGTGTATGATTTAATATATGATCAATTAGAAGAAGTTTTACGTAAACGTAATCCGAAGAGTAAAGCACTTTCATTAATTGGAGCTCCAGTTAAAGAAGCTGTAAAATTACCTTTTCCTTTACCTAGTTTAAATAAAGCTAAATCAGGTGAAGGATCAATTGCTAAATGGCTCGATAAATTTTCAGGTCCTTATATGATAGCACATAAATTGGATGGTATGTCTATAATGTATTATCAAAAAAAGGGTTCTAATCCACAATTATTTACTCGTGGTAATGGAACTGAAGGACAAAATATTACAGGTATTTTAAAATATATCGATATTGGTAAATTAAAAATTCCTTCTAATGAAGATTTAGTTGTAGTTCGAGGTGAATTAGTTATGTCTAAGAAAAATTGGGATAAATATTATAGTAAAGATTATCCCAATGTTCGTAATTATGTGTCAGGTCTTGCTAATGCTAAACATCCAGATATAACTAATCTTCGTCGTTTAGAATTAGTTACTTATCAATTAATGAGACCTATTCTGAAAGTTTCAGAACAATTTGAAACATTAGAAAAATGGGGATTTAATGTAGCTCCATATATGATAGCAGATTCTTTAGATGAATCTGTATTATTAGCTGATTTAGTTAAATCTCGTGAAAAAGGACCTTATCAAATAGATGGTTTAGTTATTACACAAGATGTAATTTATTCTTTAACTGTTGATAATCCTAAACATAGTATTGCTTTTAAAAGTGATGATGAAACTGCACAAACTACTATAATTGAAGTTATTTGGAAAGCTTCTAAACGTGGATTATTAATACCTGTAATAGTAATTGAACCTGTTTTTCTTTCTGGGGCTACTATTGATAAAGTTGCAGCTCATAATGCTAAATATATCGTAGATCATTCAGTCGGTGTTGGTGCTAAAGTTACTATTGTTAGAAGTGGTGAAGTTATTCCTTATATTGTTAGTGTTGATAAAGGAGCCAAAACACCTGATTTACCTGAAGTTGAATATGAATGGGATGAGACTAATACAAACATTAAATTAGTAGAAATGAATGATGAAGTATCGCATTCGATATTGGTACATATGGCAAAAACTCTAAATATTGAAAATTTAGGTCCAGGAACAATATCGAAAGTAATTGAAAAAGGTTTCAAAACTCCTGCAGAAGTTCTTAATATGACTCTTGATGATTGGCAATCAATTCCGAGTCTTGGAAAAAATGCAGAAAAAATTTGGAATAGTATGGAAAAATTACATAATGATGGAGTTTGGTTAAGTCAATTAATGGATGCCTCTAATATATTTGAACATGGTATTGGACAAAGAAAAATGCAATCTGTTCTTGAAGTTTTTCCTAATTTATTAGATATGATAAATGATAAAGATTTATTAAATAAATTAATTAGTATTAAGGGAGTTGAGAATAAAACTGCTGAAAAAATTATTAATGGACTCACTGATTTTAAAGATTTTCTTAATGATGTACCACAATTACGTATTCGAGACGAAGATTCTGAATCAGAAAAACAAGAAGAAAAAGAAATTAATACTAAACTTAAAGATTTAAGAGTTGTTTTTACCGGTATTCGCGATAAAGAACTTGAACAACTTATCGAAAATTCAGGTGGTACTGTAGCTGATACTGTATCAAAAACAATTAAAAATCAAGTTGTTGTTGCCAAAGATCCAGATGCTGCTAGTAATAAATTAAAAACTGCACGAGATTTAGGCATCAAAATCTATTCGATTCAAAGTTTCAAAGTTTTTTATAATATTATTTAATTTTTATGAATTATTCTTTTTACAAATCTTTGTAATTCATTGAATCTTTTTTAATCTTTTTAATTCGTAGGATCTTAATTGATTTAAATCTTCATTAATTGCGACTCCTGCTAAAAATCCCTTTTCTTCAAGTATTTTGAAATTATGAGTACCGATTCTTTTTATAAGTTCGTCAGACATTACTTCTGTAAAAAATCCACAAAATTTACATGTCAATATTCGATAATATCCATATTTTCCCTTTTCATCACCCCATCGTAAGACATCGGGATAATAATGACCACATTGACCTGGCTTTTGTCCTTCAAAATAAGGGCCTTTTGATTCTTCTTTTGATTCTTCTTTTGATTCTTCTTTTGATTGTGGATACTCCATTATATTATTGTTATAGTGATTAACAGATCAAATCAATTTTTCTAAAATTGATTTTTCTAACGTCTTGGTTTAGCAATAATTACGTCTTTGTACATATATGTTTTATCTATTAAATTTCTATCGATTTCAAGAATAATAAAATATTCATTTATTATATCCCTTAATTTATGATCATTATTAAATAATCTAATAATGATTCTCCCATTATATAATGTACGTAATTTTAATAATTGAAATAATGTGTGAATTTCTCCATTATTATAACGATCAATAACAAATGAACCTAAAGATATAATAGAATATTTACGATCAGTATCGTATAGATATTTAACTAAATCTTTATTTATTAATTTCATTTTATTCAATGTTTCATCTGATAATTTATTTTTTATATATATTGGTAAATTTTCATCTTCAGGATATTGAAAATTTCGCATTTGATAATAAAATATATTTGGTAAGTTCTCCTTCTTTATAAGTTTATCATTTTCATGTTTTTGAAAAACATTTTCAAAATATTTCCAATAAGGAACAGATAAACAATTATCAATCGCTGGTTTTCCAATGATTTCTATCATTTTTTTAAATGAGAAAGTTTTCTTAAAATCATAATTATTTTTCTTTAATTGATGAAATAATTTTAACCATTTATCATATAAATGAATACCATTTGTTATAATATCAATTCGGAAATCCCAAAAATCTTTACAAGTTAATTTATCTTTAAAACTATTATATATTTCAATACTTTCTTCAGATGGCAATAATCCTTCCAAAAAATTTATTCTATCCTGATAATTCTCCACTTTATTTAATAATCTCATTTTCAATTCTAATACAGCTAAATTTCTTGATAAAATTGATACACATGTAATATTACCTATACGACTATCTGTTAATAAAGTTAAGGCTGTATCACATGATGTCGCTAACATTAATATTTCCGGATTTTTCTCAGTTAATAATACTTCATTTAATATTTCTGTTTCTATAGTTGAATCTTCCCATGTTATTGTTTGTATTATCATCAATATCTACAAAAATTTTCTAAAATCATTTTTTATTTCGATTATATTCAATCGAAATAAATATTTATTATTTTTATCGGACTTGATGACTATTTATTGTTTGGCAACAATATTCGTTATTGCATAACAATTATTTCCTGTTGTACAGGTTGTTGTTGAAACAGGCGCATATGAGGGTAAACATGAAGTACCAGAATTATTTGGATCCGCTCCACCTGGAGAACTTCCAGTTGGACATACGGCCCAACCTTGAGTAGTTACTCCAGAAGGTAATTTACAATTAGATAATGTAGTTACATTTGGACAACCTTGAGATGTAACTGTATTTCCATTAGAATCAACTCCTGTAAATGGACCAGTTGCATTTACTCCTGTAGTAGAAGAAGTAGAAGAAGCTGGAGTAAAATTACTAAATCCATAACAATTTTGAGCATCTAAACAACTAAATGTTGTACTATATGGACTACAAGCCGTAAATTTATTATTTGGATCTAAACCACCCGGAGAACTTCCTATAGCACATGCTTCCCAACCCACCATTGTTGTTGGTGCATTAGTTTGACATACTCCTGGATTGGTACCACCCCAATTATCACATCTTTGATAAGTAACAGTATTACCAGAACCATCAAGTCCTGGACCAATAGGTGCAGACCATACAGGTTTAGAGGCAAATGATGGAATTCCGATGCCACCATAATATGCAGCTAAACCGGCAATTACACCCAAAGATATAAGAAATAAAATAATAAAAATAATACCAGTTGCTTTCCAACTCATCTTATTATATATAATTTAACAAGATTTATATTTTAAAATATGGCTTTACTTATTTGCCAAAATGCTACCGAATTTAAATTTGATAATGTTGTATCTGTACGCAATGATACATTTTGACCACATGTACCACCGGCACCATAACCACCACACATACAAAGAAAAGAACCATTACCTAAAGATTGTAGTGTTATAATATCTTGATTATTTACTGCACCTCCATTACCGCTTGGTCCATTTGGTGTACCATTATTATCAAGTACTCTCCATCCAGATGGATCTTGAGTTGCTTTAGTTACCACATTGATACCACAAAACGCATAATCTGTACATACACCACATGTTGTTAAATAATTAGTTCCTGATTGAAGTTGTACTTTATCACCATAATTTACTGTTCCTGTATTTGATCCAGTTAGTGGTACAAATGTCCATGTTGTTTTTGTTATACCATCATTTACTAAATCAACATTTCCTGAACCAGCACCACAATTATCTCCTGATGGCGCATAGTTACAAACTGATAAATTATGTTGTACTACTGTACCATCCCCTGATGCCCATTGATTCAATAATGTCGTACTTTCACCATATGTAATTGCTACTCCAGTTGATGTTGTTGTTGGAGCAGGTACAGCAGGTACAGCAGGTACTACTGCTGATGCTACACCCACGGCACCAGCAGCAGCAGCAGCAGCAGGTACTGCTGCTGGTACTACGCCCCCCGCGCCTGCTGCAGGTACTACTGCCGGTGCTAAAGAAGTTGGAGATTGAGATGCATAATATATGGCTACACAAATTAAAACTAAAACAACCAAAAAACACATTCCCAGAAAAATTTCTAAAAACATATGTCTATATATATATATAATATAATTATTGTATCTTGGAAGAGCTTATTATGCTATATTTTTACGTATCATGAATTTACTATTCAATGGTACATTAATTTTACTATTAATAAACATTTCTAAAAATGAATTTTTATCAATTTGATAAATTTTAGTATTGTCATGTGGACTAGCTGATGGTATTATTATTTCATATATTTGATGTTCTATTTGTATTCTTATAATCCTTACTATTAAATGATAATCTCTATATCCATCTAAATCATTTGGTTGTGATATATATGTTCTTTTCATTGTTCTATAATATTTTCCATTATTCCATTCATTATTTAACATTATTTCACTATATGAAGTAATTACATTATTCTTAATTGATATTACATATTGATATAAATAATAATTATCTATTATTTGTAATTCTATTTTCTTCTTTTCTTTTTTATTATTCTTTGATATTTCATTATTCTTTAATATTTCAATAAATTTATCTTTACCTATATCAAAATCATATATTTCGGCCATTTCATCTATCATCTTTACTCCAATTAATTCTTCCTTAATAATAAATTCTCCTACTGGTTGGACATAGGTCTCACCAGTTTTATCAATTTTGAAATTTGTTTGAGTTAGTTCTCCAAATATTCCTTTTTTATTTTCCACTCTATTTTCATTTCTATTTTCATTATTTCTATTTTCCACTCTATTTTCATTATTTCTATTTTCATTTCTATTATCATTATTTCTATTATCATTATTTCGATTATCATTATTTCTATTATCATTTCTAGTATCATTTCGATTATCATTTCTAGTATCATTTCGATTATCTTTTTTATATGTTTTTTTATTAAAATCATTTTTTAGATAAGTTTTAGTTTGACCGGATTCATCGTCGTTGTTATTAATAGATTTTTTGAAATAATTTGTTTGAGTATTATTCTGAAAATATGTCGTTCCTCTTTGAAATGACATTTTATAATAATTAATTTATATATATTTATATATAAATCAATTTTATTTTTTATATCAGATTTGTTTTTTCAACACCGCTATTGATAATTGATTTCAAATGTTTTCTCAATAATTTATTATCTTCTAATAATCTATTATTATCTCTTTCTAAATTTCTGTTATAATGTTCTAATTTATAAATTTTCTTTTTAAGTTTTCGTTTTGTTATTATAAGTTCTTTTTCTGATTCATATATTACACCCCAAAATTGTTTTAATTGCATTTTCAAACTTTCATTCTCGGCTTGTTCCTTATTATTACTAATTTTTCGTTTGTTAAAAAATAATCCCATTTTTTAATATTTTGATATATAAGATATTATTTATTATATTTTTAATCAAAAAATAAATAAAATTATACTTCAGACATTGAATTGTATAATATTCATTTTTTTTATTATTATACAATTCAATTATTTTTTCTGTCAATATAATATAATGTTCACCACAAGATTTTCAGATAATTTAGTATCAGGTAGAATATATTGTGAGCACGGAGTTTATATTGTTGAAGGACAATTATTTAATAAAAATGCTCTTCTATTTTATCGTGCGGCTGAACCAAGCGATCTTCGTCGTTCAATTGCAGGGTCTGCTCTTCCATTCGCTAATCCTGATTTGGCTTTTGGACCCATTAATAGTGGACAAGTCAAAGTTAATAGTTCGGGTCATTTTAAATTTCAAGTCTTTCTACCTAATTCTTATTATGAAGTTGGTGATATCGCTAATGGTATTGGACAAGGAAAACTTCTTTCTATTCCAAAATTAACTATTACCGCTATTACACCAGATAAACAACATCATGATACTCATATCAAATTGAATCTTCATACTACCTTAAGAAGTCTTACCAATTATCCTGGTAAACGTGTTCGCAGCACTGGTCGTAATACACCAACTATGTTTGTTTAAAAGGCTTTTTATTATATTTATATGTTTTGAATATATAAGAATATATAAGAATATATATTTTTATTGTTATGTATTCTTGATAAAATTGATTAAATTTATCAACCTTTTAAACCTGCAAACATGAATGCATATATGAAATGGAAAAAATCTGTTATCCAAGAAAGACGTGACAATAAATTATTTGATGCTCTTGAAGAAAATGATAATGAAAAAATTGAAAATGAACTTCAACGTGGAGCAAGTCCCAATGCTCGTAATAGTTTTAATAGCACTCCTCTTCATATAGTTGCATCAAATGGTAATTTCATCATTGTAGAGTTGCTACTTGAATTAGGTGCAGAACCAAATGTATTTAATGCATTTGGTGAAACACCTATTGATCGTGCTATTGCAAAAAATCAAGTTAGTTGTGCATGTATTTTACGTATATATGAAAAAGACAATAAAAGCTTTGATAACTGATCAATCCAATACAAGAATATTTGATTTAATTTGATATTTTTTTTTATTATCGCACCAAATGCAACAATATATTAAAAAAACGCGACAAATTGATGTAGAAAAGGCATTTTTTTGTACTGATATTCGTGAATTCTTGAAAGAAGTATTACCTGATGAATGGAGTTCTTTATCAGCCCGAATTATTGAATCAGGTGCAGTTTTTAGAGATATTAAAGATTTTGCTCCTCGTTGGACTGATATTCCATTCACACAACGAAATGGTAAATCTTCATTAGAAAGTTATATGAAATCAATGATTTTTCGCGTTCATGATTGTCTTCATCAATTATGGGGATTGCCAATTCCAAAAAAATTTGATAAAAAAGAATATAAATATTTCAAACGTATGTGGATGTGTGCTGAAGTAAGTGTTTTGACTATTGTTGAATTTTTTTATTGTCAATGGTTATTTGATACTCAAGAACATCTTCGTGAATTTCTTATTAATCGTAATACCCTTCTATTTAAGGAAACAAGTGATTTAAAACATAAAAATATGTTAGAAACTGCTGCTCGACTTGATCATATTCTTCATCGTGCTAAAGGTGATCAACCTTCATGGGTCCGTGATAATCCATATGGACGTGTTTTTGCAGAAGATTTTGTACCTATGTTATCAATTGATCGAATTAATATCGATCATAATTGGAAATTATTAAGTGACCAATTCAAACGTGGGGAAACTTCATATTTGACCAAATTACCTAATCAACGATATAGTAAGCAATTGGATGGTCTCGAACTTACCACCTGGATGATTCAAGATTTTGAACATCTACTCAAAACTGATGACGAAATTGATGAAGAACTTGTTAAATTTAACATTATGCGTCGATCTCAAGTAAAACTTCCAGATACTTGGAATTATCCACCAGATGTTAAGCAATTACATTGATTAGTAAATATTTTGTAAATAATAGTTATAAATATAATACTTTGATTTTTCTTATTGAATTTGGCAAGTGGCATCATCCATTTTATCTTTACTTTTAATTTTTACGAGATCGCTATTTTTACTTGCAAGTAGATCTTGTTCCATTATTGAGGTAGGTTGGATACCTTTTCTTGTTTGAGATCGAGGTTCAATGGTATTTAAGGAAATAGTATCATCTAAATCAATATAACGATTTATAAAATTTAATTCTTCGAGAAGACATTTTTTTCTTCTTTCCGGATCTCCAGTTGATACTAAATATTCTTCGGATTCCATTAACATTTCAATATCTTTGATAATAGGTTTTAAAATAGATTCATCAAGATCTGTTCTGATATTGTGTAATAATTTTAAACTAAGACCTATACGAACTTCTGGATGACCATAAATACTTTTTTGTTTTTTTTCATCATAAATATCACTTAATAAATTAATAATATTTTCTTCTAATAATTTTAATGTTGCCTGATGTATTAATGAGGGATTACGATGACTCGAATAATATTTTTTACTTTCCGACATATTATATAAAATAAGTGTTGATTATCTTCAATTTATTTTTTACTTACAATTAGAGTTCGTACAGAATTTCGATTTAGTTAAATAAATTTAATCTTTTGAATTCTTTGGTTTATTTTTTGAGAGTTTTATTAATTTTAGTATAGGTTTAATTTTATTTCTAGTTGCAACTTCAAAATTTTATCTCATATAATATTATAATAAATATGGACTATTTCCTCTCAGGTGGTAAACGCAAATCTCGCAGCCGTAGTCGCAGCAGCTCACGTAAAGGTAAGTTAACCAATTATAATCGTTTTGTTCGCGATATGGCTAAGACTTATAAAGGTAAGTGTCTCCAAAAAGATGCTGCTATTGCTTGGCGTGCTAAGAAAGCTGCTTCATGTGGTAAGAAAACAAGTAAACGTAGATCGCGTCGTTCTTCACGCAAGTCACGTTCACGCAAAGGATCTCGTCGTGCTTCTCGTAAATCACGTTCACGCAAAGGATCTCGTAAATCACGTTCACGCAAAGGATCTCGCAAATCGCGTTCACGCAAAGGATCTCGTCGTGCTTCACGTAAATCACGTTCTCGTAAAGGATCACGTAAATCACGTTCTCGTAAAGGATCTCGTAAATCACGTTCACGTAAAGGATCTCGTAAATCACGTTCACGTTCACGTTCAGCCTCATGTGGTATGGTAGGTGGACGTCGTCGTCGTCAACGTGGTTGGGGCGATGATGATATGGGAGGTGATGATACTCAAGCTCTTAAGAAAATTTTGATGCAACGTTTGTATGGATCAGGTTATTAAATATAATTGATATTTTATAATATTTAACTGTTAAATATTATAATTAAAATAATTATTCAGAAGAATTAAATTTAATACGTCTTTGACTTAAACTTTTTTTAAGTTCTTCGACTAAATCGACGCGCATACTATTCAAAATATTTGCTTGTTTACTATTTTTTTGAATATTATTAACCCAATGCATATTATCATCTGCTACAATTACAGTATTTTGTGAAGATGATGGAATATTCATTTCAACTACATAAAATACTTTTATTTTTTCAATTTTAGTTTTAGTACTATTATAGATATAACCTGCATCGATTATTTTAGTACGTTCATAAATGGAAATTCTATTAGGATATTTATTAGAGATTTTTAAAAAATATTTGGTATCTTTGTGATTATTCATTTCACTTTTATTATTAATATAAATTACTGTTTGATATTTCTTATAATTTGTTATATAATCAGTAACTTCTTCTTTCAAAGCCTTTACGGCATCTTGATGATTTTCATGAAAACTACGATGTGAAATATGTAATGTTTGTGGATGAATACTAATTACAGAATATTGACAACTTAATGGAGGATACATTTGTATTTTTCCTATATACTATATTACAAAGAAATATTTTTATTCTTTATTTCTTTTGTTATTTTTCACTTTCTTCATATCTTTATTTTTAATGGAATTTTCAATTTATTTCCACTAATTTTCTTCTCAATTACATCTGTTTCACTCGTTGATTCACTATTTTCTTGATTTTCTTTATTATCTGAATTAATACTTTCTTTAGCATTATCTATATTTTCTTTAGCATCATCTATATTTTCTTTAGCATTATCTATATTTTCTTTAGCATTATCTATATTTTCTTTAGCATTATCAATATTTTCTTTAGCATTATCAATATTTTCTTTAACATTATCAATATTTTCTTTAACATTATCAATATTTTTTGGATCATTTTCTTGGTTTGAATCGGTTGGTATTTTAACTAATTGTTCTTTAATTCGGAATATATCTTTTCTTGAAATAATGGTGCGTGAAGTTTTTCTTGAATTTTCTCTAGATACTTGTCTAGATACTTGTCTTGAACTTTGTCTAGATGCTATTTTCATTGTAAATGTTTTCTCTTTTTTCAATTTCATTTCATGTTCAATTTCACTTTTAGGTCTATAATCGCCTTTAATTGGAGGATTATTTTTATTATCTTGTTCATCATTACTTTCATCGTCTTCGGGATTATCTTTTATTGGTGGTGGTGGGGGTAATTGATCATTACTCTTTAATTTCCAACCACTCCATCCATGAACTGAAGAATATGTTCCAAGTTTCTTTTCCATATGAGTTTTAAATTTCTTTTGATTATCACAATGGCCTCCATAATTTTGTCCATACCATGATCTAAATCTGAAATGAATTTCTTCCATCATGAGTCCACCAATTTCAGTTCTAATTAAATTTTCATCCAGAAAATCGACATAAATATCTGCAGTCTTCTGATAATCTATAGTAGCTTGTTGAACATCTTCTGGTTCGAATATTCCTTCAGTTCTATATTTCTCAAAATATTGCAATAAAATAAACATAAATGCTTCTTTCCATCTATCAAACTTTTCAGCTAAATATGGATCAATCATAAATTCGAATTCTTTTTTAGGTTTAGCAGTAAATTTTGAAATAAATTTTAAAACTCTCAAACGACGCCATGTACCTTCATCATCTGGTGGAACTTTTGGTAAATCATTGCAACATAATGCAATTTTAAACATTGGTTTAAAATCAAATGGTTCTTTATATAATGGACGCGCCATGATAACATCACCACCTGTTAATTGTTTCATCAATCCAATATTCATTCTTTCACCTCTTCCCGGTTCTGCCATGTCAACGAAGCGTAAACCTCTGCATCTCGCCAGTTCTGGAGATGCGGCTGACGATGCAGAGCGTTTTTGTGTAAGTAAACTAATTGGTAAACTTCCCGTATAACTGCCAAACGCCTTCTTGAACAATTCAATAAGCTTTGATTTACCGTTAGAACCGCAATTGTGATGCGTGGAGTGGTCTGCTGCAAGATATCTATGGTTTCCATCAAGCGTAAATCCATAATAATCATCTTCATCTAATTCTTTTATTTTAATTCCATACTTTGTTACATCTTTATTTTTAATTCTTTCACGTGCTTGTTTTCGAGGAATTTTCACTGGAATATCTTCAATTCCGTCACCTACAATACATGTTTGATAATATGTTCCTTCAACGGGACCATTTTTAGCGTTAGTACACATTTTCTTAACTTCACTTTTATACGCTGCAAATCCTAATGATCTTGCTACATCAATAATATCATCAATTAATTCCTCAATTTTTAAAGTAATTTCATATTGATTACATTTTTCATTATAATGTCCATCACTATCAATTAAACCTGCTAATACTCCCATACGCACTTCTTTATTATTGCATTTATATTCATGAGGAATATGTTTATTATTTCGAACATTGTATTTGTGTAATGCATTCATAAATGAATTTCTATCACGACCACCAAATGCTGTTCCACTAGTATAATGATATGTAATAGCTTTATTATCTTTTTTCGCATAATCACGACGAACTAATCCCATATAACTAGTCTCTTTATCAAAATATTCTACTACTTCACTATCCATTGTTGTAATAGCTGCTGCATCTGAATGACCATCACCTAACCAATAACCTAACATATAAGGATCAAGTGATACCATTTTACCTCTATAATTAATTGGCATACGATAACCAAAATAATTTCGTTCTCCAACCGAAGATTTTATTTTTAACCATTCCTTTACTGGAATTTCAATTACATCTCCATTTTTAATAATATTTAAATTATTCTTTAGATTTTCTAATCTAAATAATTCTCCTGCTTTATAAGCATCTTCTTTACTATCATAATAAATAACACCTTTTTTATATTGTTGTTTGCCCTCATATTTAATTGCAAATGCTTTTGATTTTGGTTTAGGATATCCATTTTCATCTTTTTCATGCCACATTACTTTCCATCTATTTTCTTTTGCCCTCCAAACATTACTACCAATTGTCGTAGCTTTCAAACATAATATATGATCTTCATTAACTTTGTATGAATCTCCTTTAATCGGTATAATATCACACATCTTACCTCGATTTCTAATTAATTTCATGACATTTCTTGGTGAACTATCATCACCCATTAATTGATCTCCAACTACAATATCTTGTACTTTCTTTTTAGTACCATCAAACATCATAATCATTGAATCTATAGCATGACATCCTGTTAATACATGAAATTTTTCATCTGGATTTTTACCTTGCAAGAATGATGCTAATAAAGTATATGTATATTCTTTAACATCTTCTTTAGGAAAAACTTTGCTCATAAAATCTTTTACTTCAATCATTTCTTCAGCATCATCTGGAAATGTCATATAATCATTATCAGTTGAAATTGAACAATAATCTTCCGGTCGACCATCTCTAAATTCTCGACTAACCAAATTATATACTCCATTATCAAAACATACTAAATCTGGATTAATATCTAACTTATTTACGAATTTCGATTCATAAAACAATGCTGAACACTCCTTCATCAATTTATCTTTAAATGTAATATCTTGCAACTTCAATGTTACCTCCAATAACTTTTTTGCATTATCTATATAAGGTTGTTTACTTGATCCATTCATCTCAATTCCCTTACTCAAAAAGTTCTGATTCATTCTTAAATACTCATTTAATACATCATTACTCAATTTCATTTTCAAATCTATACCAGCCTCAATCTCATGCCATCGATGATTTTTAAATTCATACCATGTATTATGTCTCAATGATGTACATACATATTGATATTTATACATCTCATATACAACTTTCGCAATTGTATATGTAGCTCCATTCATACTTTGTTCAATATATGATGAAATACTTCCTCTCTTAACCATTTCATATCCTACTGGATCATCTAACATTGCCCATCGATGTAATGATCCTAATCCTAAAACATTATCATTTTTATGTCTAAAAGTAATCCATTTTTCCTCACATTCACCAGGAACAAATTTATCTGCCACTCTCTGACTAAATTCTATCCACGTATCCAATAAACTATCATCTATATTAAATAAACATAATCCTACTTCTATCCATTGTTTATGATCATATGCACGATAATCACTTAATAATTTAGATAATTTAATAACAGTTTCCAAATCATCACTTGATCTATTAGATTGAGGTCTTCGTTGTCCAGCTGGAATTCTATATTTTTGATGAGTAAAACCACCACCATTAGTATTTTTTGAAACAATACTTACAGGTTTCTTAAATTTCTCTAATACTTCTTTTTTATCATCTTTGATCATTGATATTACTTTATTAACATTATAAACACTCAAAAACTCAATTAGTTCTCGATTATCTGTTGGTAATTTTTGTCCCTCCATTTGAAAATTATATATTGTTGTTAATAAATATGGATCAATTGCTACTTTAGTACATCCATACATCATCCAACCATTACGATCAATAATAGAATCATCTACAACTAAATCATAATTTTTATTTTTCAATTCTAATCGTTCTAAAATCTTTAATCCAGTTTCCATAAATTTAGATCTTATAAACTTCTGTAATTCAATTGAAATTACTACCTCTGGATACATAATATGTATACCATCTTTATATTTACCTTGAGCTCTATAACCTTTAGGTCTTTCAAAAATATAAGCATTTATATTTTCAATCGGAACATCAATATATTCATGAATAATCTTATTATATATTTTAATAATATCTTGGATATGTTGTGGTGTATACATTCGTCCTCGTGAATCATATGCAAATTCAAAATCAAAATCTATCTTTAAAATTGATGGATTGGTAAATCTTTCTATTAAATGCGCCGGTTTCTTTTCTATAAAAGCTCTCGTATATAATAGATCATATAATTCAGCATATTTTTCAGATGGTATATTATATGTAAGAATATACTCACCTAACCATGTATGACTTAATACTTTATTTTCTTTTTCTTCAGGAGTACATTTGTATCGAGCCAAAAATTGCATCAAACGATCCGGTGGAGAAACTCGTGCCATCTTATATTAAATGTATAAAATATTTTTAATTAAAATTTAATTTTAGTCAAAATTTTTTTATCAGATCATCGATATTCAAACGTAATAAACATCATTTCGCGTTTATTTTTTAAAATTTAAAATCTTAAAGTCTAATAACTTTTAGATGTTATTTGATCAATTTCTTCTTTATCATTATTAAAATTACAATTATATGCTTGATGTTCTCTATAAAACCAACAATGAAAATCTTGTATTGTTTTTATTTTATTCATTACCTGATGAAATGTTACTAAACTTCGTTTTTCTCTATCTGTTCTAGCTTGCATTATTTCATTATCTAAATACTTTGTACTTACCTCCACAAATTCTAATTTACATTCATATCTCCATAATTTATATATCCATTCAAAAATAGCCTGACTTCGAGGCATATGAAAATCAGATGTTATTATTAATACTGATTTAATTGATAATGGTATTACAAAATTTAATAAACTAAAAAAACCATTAGCTATTGTATCATAACTACCCCATTCTCTATATAAATCTTCAGATTTTACTCCTTTATCTAATAAATATTTTGCTCCCATTGTACTCTCATGAATTACATATTTTTCACGATTTATATGAGGAGGTTTATGATAAGTTCCTCCCCCTAATATAATTATTTTCCTTTTTTTTATTTCATATAATCTATATGCTACATCTAATCTATCTTTCACCCACGGATGATTTCTTCCTAAATTATCTAATCCTCCTGCTAATACAAAGACATATTCTTGTTCATATTTTTCCAAATCCACATTAATAATATCATCTCCATATTCTTCAACATCAAAATGATTCCATCCATTTGGTTTCAAAGACCATCCATCATTATTCGACATTATATATATTATATAATTAAATATTATATATAATATTCTCGGTATACATACCTAAACAATATAATTTTTATGTATTTTATGATTTCTTTGACCATATTTACCATAGATATAAATATAATCGCTACTATTATTAATACGATAATTATATTCGTAAATTTTCTCTACTATTTTATTTTTATACACAATATTAAGACGCATAAATATAGGAAATCCCATATCTATACTATCTCCAATATTCCATAAACTATTTTTATACTCTCGACATAAATGTAATTGTTTATATCTCCATAAATACCAATATATTTTATTAAATATTATATCAGGAATCATTTATAATTATTGAATCAAAAATAATTTGATGGCAAATATGCGACATTCCGTGAATTTTTAATATTAAATATGTAGCTCTGATGTATTCCTGTTTTATATTTTTTATAAGAATGATACAAATAAACTGATCTATAATTATACCAATGATATTCATTTTCAATAATTGTAAATTTAATTGCATAACATGCACAAGCACAATTGTTATCAAATGACATAATATTCTGTTTATATTCATGACATATTTCTTTTTGTTTTAATTTCCATACATACCAATATATCTTATCAAATACTAAATTAGGTATCATTATTATAATTATTATATAATAATTATAATAGTTTTAAGTCAAACTATATAAAGGAAATTCAGTATGATTGACTTGACGAATTTTTTCTATGTCCGCAATATAATTACGACCTTCATCATCAGTCATTAATTTTTTACTTTCTTCACCAGTTACTTTACGACATGATGATGGTTGGCATCCATCACAAATAAATCTATTACATGAATCTGTTGGACTGAAGGTTCCTACTTTTCCTGGTAACATAGCTAATGGAAATGATCCATTCAAATCATCGTTCATAGGAATTTTATAATCTCCACCAGATTGTTGTACACTTCCATCTGGTTCATTAGTCTGTACCATTTTTGGTTGTTGGGTAATACATGATACTTTAGCAGCAGCAACAGTTCTAGAATTAATCTTTGAAAAAGCTGGAGTTCTATAATCTGTCGCCATCATTTGTGGATTCATTGAGTCCATTTGTCCTGTTTGATCCATTTGATACATTTCATTTAATTGATTTCTTTGATCAGTTTGATCAATTTGAGTATTTTTAGATTGCATCCCTTCAATACTTGGACCATATTGGTTTTGCATAAAAAACCAAATAAGAAACGCGATTATAATTATTCCGACTAAAATAACAACAGGTGATAAATATTCCATTATATATATTTACTATAGATATTTTTATCTCTTTCATTCCTAAATATTATTTAGTATTTATTTTTGGACTTGTTGGAGCTACAAATGGACGAATACTATCTACTTGTGCATTTGTTCCTCTATTTGGATCACTTGTAGAACAAAAATTTCCACATAATTCTGTTGGAAAATGAATTTCATCACCAAAATATTTACTCTCCCGTGTTTGTGATAAAAATTTAATTGTTGATAATGTCTTATTCGAAAAATCATCATCATATAAATTTAACATATCCGATTGTCCAGTTGATGATAAAAATGGCTTCGGTTTATAATTTTGATTATTCAACTTTTTTCGATAAAACCCATGATTATCTATTTCATTCGCCATACTCATTATTTTACTCCTTAAATTTTTAATTTGTTTTGCTTGTCTATTTATTACACTTTGTGCATAGACTCCAGTTGAATCCGTTTGTTGATTATTTAAATAATTTGGATTATTTACTACATCACATGATCCACATTGTGTTCCATTTTGTGTTATAGTTCCTGTTATAGTTCCATTTGGTGTTCCGTTTGGTGTTATAGTTCCTGTTATAGTTCCATTTGGTGTTCCGTTTGCTACACTTGAATAATTATTTACTATATTACCACTTGGATAAGTTGCTGCTGTAGTAATATTTGAATCAAAATACTCCAGATTATTAGAATTAATAAAACTAATTATTAAAAATAAACATAATGCACCTATTATTATAATTGTAATATATTCTTTTACTATAGGTCGCATATTATACTATTATATAATATTTTATGATCGGACAATCTTTGAGAATTCTATTACATATATATTATATATAATATGAAATCTATACTTATAGATGAAACATTTATTAAAAAATGGATGTTCTTTAATTGTCCTAAACAATTTAGTTGGATCAT
>Ga0302280_1000697_pt1 | contig 29567 bp, 23 predicted proteins | sample III_Fen_E1_1_FD_198771 | JGI IMG/M metagenome (GOLD analysis project Ga0302280, IMG submission 198771) | Peat permafrost microbial communities from Stordalen Mire near Abisko, Sweden - III_Fen_E1_1 | ecosystem: Environmental > Terrestrial > Soil > Wetlands > Permafrost | place: Sweden: Abisko... | reverse complement strand
AAATGTAAAGTTCAATTTTTGTGATAACTAAGATGGACAACCGTTCTCACATAGATATTTTAAGATTTCGGTCCTATTGTATTCCACAGCATGTTTGTATGACCATGCATCCCATGGACAACCGTTCTCATGAAGGTACTTTAAAATTTCTAATCGATCGAATTTGATTGCTATTTCACATGCATATTTTGTCCAAGGACATCTAACGATCTCATGTAGATATTTTAGAATATCGTAATGACCTGTTGCAGAAGCGTAAACACATGCCATTTCATCAAAGGGACAATTATTATTGTGTAGATATTTTATGATCTCTAAATGATCGCCATTTCGCGGATTCTCACTATCGTAACTACATTTTGATATCTCGTCAGGAAAGGTTTCGGCAGCTGTATTGTACGCAAATGTACTCCATGGACAACCATTTTCATGGAGCCATTTTACAATCTCGATATGACCATTTCTTGCAGTACGACAAAACGTATATTCATCCCAAGGACAATCATTCTCACGTAACCATTGCAAGAGCTCTAAATGACCGTTTTCTGCGGCTGACATACAAGTATTTTCATTTAATTTCCATCCATTATCACGAAGCCATTTTACAATCTCAAGACGATTGCCTGCTGCAGCGCTGTATAACGTATCTCCGAAATGATATCTTGCCGAATCAGGGTCAGTCTCATAAAGATGTTTTAAAATATCCAAACTTCCAAAAAATGCAGCTTGTTTAGAATATCTCTCATATTCCATACCATTGATAGGTACATCTCTCATCATCCACATGAATAGATTCGTATGTCCGTTACAAATTACATCAAGAATAATGACCTCTTTATCTATTTTATCCAGATTCTTACGGAAATACTTTGTTGTTACTCCTAATGGGAATGATGATCCGATATCTAATAGATTCACTATCAATAACAACAGCTCTCGAGGTACAACCAGTAAAGGATGTATGTGTACGTTCATCATAATAGTTTATAATAAAGTCACAATCTACGATATACAGTATATATTAATATTCAATTTTTTGATAATGCATACAACATAACGAAAAAGGATAAAATACGGGTTATTTCATTATGAGCCTTGATGTGTGGGGCCGCGTTGCGCTGACGCTTCACTACCCCCGACAAAATGGAATGAATCAAGTGTACCGATCATTGGTATTTTTACTCTCACATATCTAAATTTAGATAATACCCGTTGTAAAGTTTAGTTTATATCGAATTTTTATTTAGGTGTGGACAACAGTAAGTGCACCAATCTGTATTACAAGGGCATCCATTCTCATGTAGGTATTTTAGCATCTCTAACCTATTGTACCTAATAGCCAAACCAATGATTGATGTATCCCATCGACAACCATTCTCGTGAAGGTATTTAAAAATTTCGAATCGATCGAACATGATTGCTACTTCAAATGCGTATGTAACCAAAGGACATCCGACGATCTTATGCAGATACTTTAGAATGTCATAATGACCTGTTGCTGAGGCGTAAACACATGCCATAAAATCGAAGGGACAATCATTATTATGTAGATATTTTATGATCTCTAAATGATCATCATTTAATGGATTCTCCGCATTGTAACTATATTTTGCAATATCGTCTGTCGAAATTAAACCGGCCGTGTTGTATGCAAACATACTCAAATGACACCCATTTTCATGAAGCCATTTTACAATCTCAAAGTGACCGTTTCTGGCAGCACAAGATAATGCAAACTCGTTCCAAGGACAACCGTTTTCATGTAGCCATTTCAAGATCTCGAAACGACCATTTATAGCGGCAATTCTGCATGAAGTTTCATCCCACCATGGCCACTCATTATCGAGAAGCCATTTTACAATCTCAATGTGATTACCCGTTATAGCGCTGTGCAACGTATTTGTATCACGATGTCCTAGTGAACTTACTACGCTCATCGAATTAGGATCAGTTTCATACATATGTTTCATAATATCCAATCTTCCAGTAAATGCAGCTTGTTCGTAGTAGTTTGCACATTTTAGATTGTGGGCCAATGTATTTTTTGTTGTCCACTTGAATAGATTCGTGTATCCATTATCAATTATATCGAGAATGATGGTATCCCTATCTATTTTATTCGAGATTTTGCGGAAAGATTTGGTTGTAATACCTAATGGGAATTTTGATCCGATATCCAACAGACTCATTATCAGTAACAACAACTCGCGAGGTATAATCAGTAAAGGATGTATGTATGAGTCCATCATGATAGTTTATAATAAAATCACAATATGTGATCCACAATATATATCGATATTCAATTTTTTGAGATTTGATTTTTAAGAAAATTGATAAAACAAACGCATCATTCGTTCATCGTATTACCACTATTATTACATCATAGACGAGCAATTTGTGCATAATGGATTATCAGTTTAGTCCTCAACCCATTCAATCCGATCCATATTTTACTCCACAATTTGGTCAACCTAGTCCACAATTCAATCCACAATTCAATCCACAATTCATTCAACAGTTCGATCCACATTTTACTCCACAATTTGGTCCACAGTTTCAACCACAATGTGATTCATACTTCACTCAACAATCCATCCATTTCACACAACCAGATCAATTACCATATGGATCGATCCCACAAAATATGCAGATTGATACTGAAATGTCTCAACAGCCTTTTGTACAATCATACAATCAATCGTATATTCAAGTTCAATCACAGAGACAGATACAAGATGAATTAGTAACACAGTTCTTCACAAAATACGATATATCCAGAACTTTTCAAGAAGATATCGATGAAATCAAAAAATACGATATTATCGTGATAGCAGATGATTCTGGTTCGATGAAAGAGCCCTCGAGATATCTTTCTTTTGATAGTAATTGTATCGTTAACGGTACGCGTTGGAATGAACTCAAAGAGACCGTTGCAATAGTCACCGAATTAGCGGTTTTGTTAGATGATGATGGTATCGATATTAGATTCCTGAACGACTCAACATACTACTCGAACATAACTACTCCTCAACAAGTGATGAGCCTTTTCAACAGACAACCACAAGGGAGAACACCTCTGACCAGGGTCCTATCAGAAGTCATGAATTATGAATCTCTTTCAGGTAAACCTAGACTTATTTTGATAATCACTGATGGTGAACCTAACAATGATAGCGGTTACAACGATTGTGATAATTTCTATCGATTACTCAAAAACAGAAACGCCAAAAACAACCGTATCTCAATTCTGGCATGTACGACATCCGATAATCAGATGGACTGGTTGAATAAAATCGACAAGGATGCTCAACACGTTGATGTTATCGATGATTATCTTTCGGAACGAGATCAGATATTAGCGGTACAGGGTAAATCATTCTCTTACAGTCATGGTGATCATATTGTTAAAATGTTGTTAGGACCGATCCTTCAGAAATACGATGATTTAGACGAGAAGAAATTTAATTCAACAGGCTGTACCAAGATCTCCCCAACCGAAGCTCTATCAAACTTCATACGTTCACCGTACTCAAATCAACTATCCAAACACAAAAATTACAGAGACAATGTACATAATGATTGTAAGTGCATCATCATTTGATTATTTGAGCTGTTTAATTATCTCCAGACCTTTTTGTGACAACAACGAAACTATCTTTGCACTGACAGGATTTGTGTTGTATCGATAGAGGTTGTTGTAGAACAGTTTATCCGATGATTTCAGTTCTCTATCGATAAAATTGTTCTTTTCCAGTTGGATGTTTCTCACTTTGGAATCGTCAGTTTTAATAAGACCCTTAGAATCAACTTTCAATAAATTTAGATGATATCCGAACATAAAACTGGCCAAAACCTTGTACTTTATGTCAGAATTAAGAAGAGATGGATCTGTGTCTGACGAATTAAATTGTTGTAGATAAGGTCTGAGTCGTTGTTTAAGTCTGACGTAGTTTTGATAAGCTCTGTCAAGGATGTATCTATCGATAAAATATTTGTATGACCAGTCTTTTAATTTCTCGTCGTCTCTGGTTTTCCTATTCTTCTCGAATTCACTAAAAATCTTCAAAATCGCGAGATGATCACCATATCTATTACTAAATCTTTCTTTGGCAGCATTGAATTTTTTGGTCAGATGTTTTAAACGATCCGTATTCTTATCTCTATCATCATCTGATATGTCGGTAGGGAGTGTGAACAGTTTATCTATTGAACCGCCGATTACATCAACCACACAAACAACGGCCAACACCTCTCGAAAACAGTTTAATTTGTAAGCAATAGCCAAACTTATTGCATCGGATGGCTCCATGTTTAGATCTGATACCAATTGGCCATAAGAAGTAACAATACCATCCGCTTTGTCAGAGGTAACTAGATGCATATCGAACAGATATCTTATCTCGGCATCGACATAGACGATAGTAGGTGGTTCGATAAACTCATTGAGGGTTTTTTTGACAGCATCAATAGTCGTTGTGTTTGGTAGAGTACACATCAACCTGAGTATCTCATTGCTGATTGATTCTGTTCTGATCGCAGGCAGAGGAAATTTGTCCATTTCATTATCGAATGTTTGTTTAGTGTACAGATGATAACATGTTCCAGGGGATGTACGTCCTGTTCTGCCCATCCTTTGTCGAGCTTGGGCATTGGTGATGAAACCCTTCTCTAGAATATGGATTCTACTTATTGGATCGAATCTAGACTTCAGTTCTAAACCACAATCGATAACATCAGTGATACCGTTGATAGTCAATGATGATTCCGCAACATTGGTAGCAACGATTATCTTGATGCCTGACTCAGCTACGAACTGTTTGTAGTAGTCTTTGTCAGTGGCTTTCTTCTGTTCTTCTTCGTTCATCCCAGAGAACACAGGTACACATATGTTAGATCTAGATTTATCAGTTTGCAGTGAATCACACGTATCCTCTGTTTCTCTAACACTCGTCACAAAGAACAATATCCCTCCTTGATTTTTATCTTTGACTGTCAAAAGATCTTTGATTATGGTTGTACCGACTTCGATGTATTCCTTGTCATTGATGTTTTTGTCTAAGAATACTGATTTGATCAGATAATTGGATTTGGTTCCGATGGATAAAGATACGTACTTGAAATCTTTGTAGTAGGATCGAAATATCTCTTCATTTATAGTAGCCGACATGATCACCAGTTTGAATTCTGGTCGAGATTTTAGAACATTTTTCAATAAAAACAACAAAAGATCTATGTTCATCTTCCGTTCATGGGCTTCGTCGATCAGAACCGCATCAAAATCCATTAGTTTAGGGTCTGAGCTCAATCTGGCGACTAATGTTCCGTCCGTACAATAGAGAAGCTTTGTTTTCGGACTAGAATGCTTACCAGCCCCTCTGTACTGATAACCGACCTCTTCACCTACCTTGACATCTAGGGTTGCTGCGGCATAAGTTGCTGCATTCTTGGTTATCATTTGTTTGGGTAGAGTAATTGCGATCTTGGCATTATAATTAAAAGCATGTAGTACATATTTGGGAAACAACACCGTTTTGCCTGACCCTGTTCCTGATACGACGAGTATCACTTGGTTTAGTTTGATCTGCTCGATAATCTGTCGGGCATTTTCATAAGCAGGTAAACCTGACCACATCTTAGCCATATCTTTGTATGCATCGGAATATGGTTGATTGGTTAGAGGATTGGGAAGAAGTCCTTCAGGATCCAAAATACCTATATTGTTTATGTTATTGTCTATGTTCGATGTGTTATTCATCAATGGTCCTTATATATCGGAATTGTTTAATTTTAGTCAAAATCCATCATTTTAGTAAGACATTTCAAAAATGAATCGTAATCTGATTCTGAGTGTGGACATCCGATCTCATCGAGCCATGTTAAAAGTTCTAAATCATTGTTCTCAACAGCGATCGCATATGTGCTAGCATCACATCTACATCCATTTTCATGAAGATATTTTAGAACATCAATATGGCCGTTTTGTGCAGCTTCGTAACATGTCCAATCATTCCAAAAACATCTTTTACCGATCTCAGGGAGGAGTAGTTTTAAAATCTCTAAATGACCATTTCTAGCAGCATAATGACACGCAAGATTTCCCAATGGATATCCGTTTTCATACAGCCAACGTACAATCTCTATACGTCCATGCAATATAGCCACATCACAGGTTTGGGAAGTTAACTGACACCCATTATCCCTAAGCCATTTTACGATCTCAAGATGGCCGTTCGCAACAGATTTATCACAAGCTAATGGAGTTAGTCTACATCCATTTGCATACAACCATTTTACAATATCAAAATGACCTTCACTTGCGGCACAGACAAGAGTAGTCTCAGGACCAAAATAGTAATCATCATAAGTTTTGCGATAGATGTGTTTTATAATTTCGAAACCACCAACAAGGGCTGCCAATCTACAATAGTATCGTCCATACTGTTTAGATAAACGTCTTTTATGCGATACGATCCATTTGAATAGATGTGTGTGGTTGTTGGAGATGACATCGACGATAACAGTTGTTAGCGGTACGTTCATAATCCCCAAACAACCACAGGATCTGGACACAGATTTGAAAGAAAACCTAGAAGATGTGTCTAGAAGAGATATGGTTAACAATATCAACTCTTTCGGAAGGTGTAATAACATGTTCATTATTGATATATTGATCACTAATTATTGACTGATTTAGATTGATAATATTTCAAAGTTTCTACACCAATCCATTTTCTTGGAGCCATGACGCAATTTCATGCTGGTTTCGATTGGTGGCTAGATCGTATGCATTATCGATTATCGGACAACCATTCGCATAAATCCATTTCAGAACATCGAGATGACCTCCTACGATGGCAAACTCCCATGTATATTCGCACCATGGACAATCATTCTCGCGAAGGTATTTCAAGATGTCTAGTCTACCATTTTCCGCGGCATAGTTACAAGATGCTTCATTCCATGGACACCCATTCTCATGAAGCCACTTGAGTAGTTCAAAATGGCCGTATTTCACAGCGTGCCAACAAGACTGTTCGCCTCCCATATCGTATTTAATTTTGTGTTGGGTATTGTATGTTTTGAACCATTTAAAAACATCTAACTGTCCATATTTTGCAGCTTTTATATGACACATCCGATGCTGATACGAATAAAAATAATTCCTTTCATATAGCCATTCGAGGATATTAATTCGACCGTTCCCAGATGCCTTCTCACAAATCGCATTATTTATGCGGCATCTGTGTTCATGAAGCCATTTTATTATCCCCAAATGACCTCCTACAGCCGCTTCAACCATAAAGTGATTCTGTATTGCGTAAACATCATCGTAGACCAATTTTAGTATCTCCAAACTACCCACGCGAGCAGCCGCCTTACAATATTGATATCTATATTGGCTCATCATTTGTCCTTGCATCTGTTGCATGTGCATGATCCATTTGAATACGTCGAGATAGTTGTGATCAATACTATCGATGGCAGCAATGGGAAATTTGTCTCCTGATGCATATGGTTTGAAAATGAATCCCAATGAAAACTCAGACGAGATATCCAATAGAGATATGGTCAGTTCTAATAGTTCTCTGGGAAGATACAACAATATGTTCATCGATATTTGTTGAGTATTGACTGTTTATTGAATTGCGCAACATAATCCAAATTCAAAGTTTTAGAGGCACAACCAAAATGTTGAAATTTAGTCTCATAAATATCCGTGCCATTACATCTTATTATCTACCAAATATATATATAATGAACACCAATCCAGATCAAACCTACGACATCAGCAAAAACGTCGATCCGATAACACATATCGATAACATCAATGCTATCTTCGATTTTTTAGAAACGATGTCTGCCGAGTGGCCAGAGGACATGATCTTCATCGACGGAGAGTTTGATTCTAACCAGACCGATTTTGAACGTTTATCTAATGAAGATCAGATAGGTGTGACATCTAACAACACCGATGTCGGATACTGTTTGTTACTGTTTTTGAGGATGATCATCGATAAGAACTTTGACTACTTTTTCTCGGTTTTCGAAACGATATCACCAGATACCAATGAAGATACTGATGATGAGTCAGCTCATGAATCCGATCATGATGGAGACGATGTTAATAATACACAAGTCATAGATGAAGAGCATGATAGAACCGATTTTAACTTGAGGATGTCAGAGATATTTGATGTTCTGAAAAAACAAGAGAAGGTGTACACTCATATCTATCGTAAAAACGGTACCGGTCTCAAAGAACTAACACTTTCTAAAAAACCATACATATCATACAAGTGTTGGGCTGACATCGATTTATGGACACTATCTAAGATCCGTAACGAGTTAGTTAAACTCTTGTTACAAAATATCACTCGAAAACTCAAAACTGGCAATGACAAACCTATTGTTAACAATGGACCACCTATCAATACAAATATTGCGAATGTTGCAGAAAATGTGGTTGTTAAGAATTCGCTGAAAAAAGTTTATGGCAATGTCAAGTTGGTCAATCAACCTGCTTATATTAAGTTTTATGCTGCTAGCTAATTTAAGTACGAGATATGTACTGTTTATTTATCAACATGATCACCAACAGAAGATACAACGAGAACATGGACACAATTCTACACTATCTTGAAACCTCTATGAAATCTCCGAACTATCCGACACACGCACAAGGCATTCGAGATAAGATTCGTTTCTACATGACAACGCAGTTCATTATGCTACCTCGAGACACGAATCAGCTTATGAACGAGATTTTACGATACGAACTATATCTGAAATCGGTCATTGATATCGGTACAAATATAAATCAAATTAGTTTGATTAAGAATGACATTACTCAGATCAGAGCCGATTGTATCGTAAACGCTGCTAACGCTGATGGTATGGGATGTTTTGATTTCAATCATAAATGCATCGACAACATAATTCACAACAAAGCTGGTCCGAACTTGAGGTTAGAATGTAAAGCCGTTTTGAATGGTACGAAGATCCCAACATCCGGTGTTATCGTAACTAAAGGCTACAATCTACCTTGTAAGTTTATTCTACACACTGTTGGACCGATCTATTCAGACACTAATAAAAATCTTTGTGAGAAACAATTAGCGAACTGCTATGTTAACTGTTTGACTGTTGCACATAACAACGGATATAATAGTATCGTATTCTGCTGTATCTCGACCGGTATCTATGGATTTCCTTCGGACAGGGCAGCAGAGATTGCAACCGTAACCGTTAGAAACTTTATCATGAAGTCTGGATCGAAAATTCGAGTAATCTTCTGTACTTTTACAGACAATGATTATGCGTTATATCAAAAATTATTGTAGGGTGGGTCCACAATTTGGGTCACGAATGAATATGTACTGTTAATTGTGAGCCATTCGACGGAAGGGACCTCCCAACTTCGTTTACACTCCGTTCTTTGCCCACCCACCCCGGTCCCCCATCTGATACGCCGATTAAGTGTACTATTCATTGTGTCATAAATTTATCTCACTAGCTGATAACAACATTATCATCTAGATGCACTTTTTACAAAATTAGTTTGCTGAATTCTAGTCCGGATACTCTATCGAGGACAATACATTCTCATACGAAGGTTGTTGTTGTGTCAAAGGGCGTGGTCTGAAACTCTCTAATAAGTTGGATTCATTATTGATAATAGTTTGTAGAGGTGCAGTGTTGAGATACAATACAAGAATAAAGAAACTCAGAACATAAGCCTGAATGAAATGATCTCTTAATGTTGGATCGTTATTTTTTAACGAAATACACAGACTGTTTGTGTTCATGTCTAAAGTATTCATGACTTGTTCGATCTCCTTGATCTTATGCCAATTTAACAACATGTGTAGAAATATACACCCCATTGTTTTCTCGATATGAATATCCCCTTGAATTTGATCAAATGTGTTCATTTTTAACTTTTACTTATATCAGTCAGGTAGATTATTATCGTCAACCGTTCGGCGCATGGATGATTTAAACCATTTAAATTTTAGTTGATCACATTATATATGAATATGGATACGAATCATGTAAAAGCCAAAACAAAATGGTCAGAACTTACAAATATATCAGACAATAGTATGTTTGATATCATTCACTATTTTGTAAAAGATCTACATGTGTTCACTACCAACTCTGTCCTAAGAGCCTTGACGTTTGTAATTGATATGTCGAATGATGTTGAATTATTTGTGAATACGTATACATTTGATACCCTGAGACGATGTATCGATGTCTATATCGAAATAGTAGACACTCATCTAAACATCCGATCTAAGATAACGATTGATGAATTGACAGATGTCAGTCATGATTTGATCAGTAACTGTATATCGCTCCGACAACTGTTCAGCACAAACCATGGCACAATAAAGACACTACATATCAAAGAGGTTCTAAACATATTTTCAGCAGCGAATCTTACTAATCTGTTTCATCTGTACAGTAGGATATCGGATACTTACATAGACCTGATCAATGATGTATTCAGACCGATCGAAAGCATTTCATCCGATCTGCCGATCTGTATTATTGTACCATCCTTCAATAACATTAAAACCTTAACAAAAACTTTCGATTCGATACGATGTCAAAATCATTCAAACTATCGACTGATATTCATAGATGATGTTTCGACAACTTCCGATCTTGATACGGTTTTAAACATCAGTAATCAGTATCAACAAAATTCTCGTTATCTTATTATTAGACAACATACAAGGCAGAGACAGTGTGCAGGTCGATACATCGGATATCACATGACGTATGATGATGAGATAATCGTGTTTTTAGACGGTGATGATTTGTTTTATGATGAACATACTTTACGCATCGTTAACAGTTATTATCACGATAGTTTTGTTGCGATGACATACGGTAGTCATCTAGAACTGATCGATAATGATCCGCAATCCGTATTAAAGGGAAATGAGTTATTCCCGGATGAAATCATCAAACAAAAACTGTACAGGTACTACAAGTTCATATCCGGTCATCTTAGAACGGGGTATTCATATCTGTTCAAAAAAATACACTTAACTCATCTTCTACATGTTGATGGCAAGTTTCTACACATCCTTACGGACTATGCTGAGATGATACCTGCCTTAGAGATGATTACGCCCGATATTAATGTTGATAGTCTATCGTATCTAAAAGTGATAGATAAGCCAATCTACATCTACAACTATGATAATGCCGTGACATACAATACCTCATTTTCAAGAAGGAATGATAGTGGTAATAAATTCTATGGTAGATATCGACACAATGCAACTAAACATATCGGATCTTTTACACCGTACTTGTTTGGTATTAAGAAAAACAACTACATAACAAAGCATGTCGAACCATTAAACGAATTGATGACAAACTATCAACTCGATGTACTGATCGTGGACGATATTGATACTGACTGTAATGATGGATGTAACTTTAGTATTTTGATTGCGTTGTTTCATACAAACCAAAGTCTTTATCTTACAGGTCAAATCATGAATCAAACACAAAATTATAAAGCAAATCATAAATTAAAAGCACTTATCATACCGTTTAAACAAGTCTCGAATGAGTACACAAATCTACAACAAAATTACAAGATACTGTCAAAAGATAACTTATCAGATGATGATATGTGTGTAGTTGGTTATCTATATCTATACTAAATCATCTCTTTTACGATAGTGTACAATTAATCGTCCTGTCACATCATCTGATCCCAACTTTGAAAAGGATTCAAATTTGAATTCTTGACCGTGGATTTTACGAACATCGGTTTCATCAACACCAACCAATGAACCGTACACGACATCATTAGTAAAATCGGCTATAATTACGACCGCATTCGTTAAACTGTTCTGGAGATGTTGTTTCGTTTGTGAATTTGCATATGAATCATCCAAAATGACCGTTATGTTGTGCCAGGGACGTAGACCCATCTCTTTTCTACTTTTTTGTACTGCTGTATGAATTCGTTTGTATTGGTATGCATTATGGATCTGTTCATCATAGGTATGATCGATCGATACCATTAGATCATTATCAATCATTGATAACGTATTGTGTTCAGAACTAAATGTATTGAGGGGAATCTTGGTCAAACTGTAGAATCTACTGTCGATAGTCTCATCCAGTGTATCGGTCTTGTATTCAAGATGTGTTTTCTGATTGTAGAGATCTGATAATGTGTCTGTTGATTGTGATTCCAGAAACTTCACAACGTTTGATGCTTCATTTCTAAAGAATTTACCTATCATCTTTCGATCAGGGGTTATCTTGATTGAAACATTATTTGTCAATGACTCAAACATAAATTCCTGACAGTTGAGTTCTCCTTGGATCAGATTGATATTGGTTTTCAATACATTTAGGTATGATGTATTGTTGTGATATATGGTGCACCTTTTTAGTGGGACTACTACCGCCGAATGTGTCTTTGTTTGATTTCTTAAACATCTGACAAGAGTACAGATTCTTTGAAGATCTTTGAACATCTGTAGAGTGTAATCGGCTTTATTCGTATCGTAGTTAATGAGTTGATTAGGTTTAGGATAGTCCGTCAGCAAAACCGAATCGATATCTGTAAACTCTGTAGAACAGAACCTGAGATACTGAAAGATGTGTTCACTCATAAAAGGTGTAAAAGGTGTCCACAAACGACAGTATGTCATCAAGACGTTGTACAGAACACAAATGGATGTCTTACAATCCGTTTCAGATGTTGTCCCTTTGATACGATCACGATTAAACTTGATATACCAGTTTGTAAGTTCATCGATAAAGTCTAACAACAGTTCAATCGCCGCACTGAATCTGTAGTCTTCCATTAATAGTCTAATCTTTGTCACCAGATCGTTTGTTCTGAGAAGGATCCATTCATCCATCAGGTTTGTTATCTCGATACCTGTCAATACTAAATCTAATGTTTGTAAATTGTTTCGTTTCATGAAGTTCATAGTATGTTCGATCCAGAATCTGACCCCACCAATATATGGCGTAAATCGTCTCTTTAGGAACATGATGGTCTTTTCATCGAATTTGAGAGGCTCCGCGTTCATAGCAGGTGAGTTGATGAAGTATGTTCGGATTATGTCTGCACCAAACTCATTAATCGCATTTGTCGGATCGATAAAGTTACCGAGTCTCTTGGATAGTTTATCCCCGTTTGCATCGAGCACCATCCCTGTACACATTACATTTCTGTATGGAGCCCGATCAAAGATAGCTGTACTTAGAACCATCAGAGTGTAGAACCATCCTCTGGTCTGATCCATTCCTTCACAAATAAAATCTGATAGATATTCTTTTGATTCTAGATCTAGTGATTCTGGTGCAAAAGGATAATGAATCTGAGCCATCGGTACACATCCCGACTCGAACCAACAATCAAAGGTGTCAGAAATACGTTTGTAGATCTTGCTATCACGTTCGATGTAAAGATTATCAACCATTTCCGGATGAATATTGTTATTATCAAGTTTAACTTTTGTCAGATCCTCTAACTCGGTGATAGAACCTACACAGATCTCCGAACCATCATCGGCCCTCCAGATCGGAATAGGGGTAGCATAACTGGTAGATCTAGACACTGACCAATCTTTGATATCTTTGAGCCATTGATGAAATCTTCCTGTACCGATCTCAGCAGGGTACCAATTGACAGTCTTGTTAAGTTCGATCATACGGTCTTTGTATGCGGTGGTTCTGATGTAGTACGATGGGTTCGTACGGTAGATCAAGGGAGTGTTTGTTCTCCAACAATAAGGATAGTTGTGAACGTAGGATTGGATCTTCAGTAAATGCCCTGATTTTTTAAGATCAGCCCTGATATCATCTTCTGAATCAAAGACCAGACGACCTTTGTACGGCTCAATTGAATCATTAAATCTTCCGAACTCATCGATCTGACAGTACGATGAAACGGTCTTATTATCGATTAAACCATTTGCAAAACACACCCTGAAATCATCATCACCGAAAGCTGGAGCCAGATGCACAACACCCGATCCAATACCATTATCCGTAACGTAAGAATCAGCCACGATTCTGTAGTGTCTATCGGTGGCCCGAACAAATGAATAGATCGGTTTGTAGGTATAACCGACAAGATCGATTCCTTTTAGTTCGTTCAGAATCTCAATCTTGACTTTCTTATCAAAAACGTTCTTGATACATGATTTGCTCATGATGTAGATTTCATCCGAGCCATTCACTTTAAATCTGACATAGATCGTCTCGACATTAACACACAAAGCCAGATTGAACGGTAAAGTCCATGGGGTGGTAGTCCATGCGATGATGTAGGTTCTGACATTAATGTTGGTTAGTTCGAATTTAACATAGATGGATTTGGTTGTTTTCTCTTTGTAGTTTTGTGAGGCTTCAAAATTAGATAAAGGAGTTTGATTTCCATAACTATACGGCATGACTTTTTCGCCTTTGTATACATTACCCTGATCATAGATCTGTTTGAACACGTACCAACACGATTCCATAAACTCTGGATCCCGTGTCATGTAATCATTATCAAAATCCGCCAAACGACCGATACGTTGAATGAGGGGTTTCCATGAATCCTTGTATTTGAAGATCATTTCTTCGCACAACTTGTTGCTCTCGACATGAGGAAGTGCCTTGAACTCTTCGATTGTCAGATCATTGTCAGAAGCCGTCTTGTTCAATGCAGGTAGACCGTGACAATCATAACCTAAAGTTACGGAACATCTGTAACCATCCATCGACTTGTAGTTAAATAACGCCGACTTACCAGACATGACCAGTATGTGTCCAGGATGAAGGTTGCCACTAACGAAAGGGGGTCCATCCATAAAATCGAACTTCGGACAATCTCTATTTTTCCTCATGATACGCGAATACAAATCTTGTTCTTGATCGGAGTTCGTGTTCCATATCTTTACATACGTCTCTTCATGAGCGATGTAGGTAGGATCCGAAGGGAGTTGTGTTAGTTCGATGGTAGACATTAAAATTACTAATTACTAATTGTGATAATAATTAAGCATATCGGATAGAGCATAATAAGTCTTTCAAAAATCAAATTTTAAAACGTATAATATATGAGTTCACAAGATACAAGTTTACAAGATATGGGGTCACAAAGTATGCAGTTTATTGATAAATACAAATATCAGATCATTGTGTTGATAATAATAGTTATTTTGATCTGTTGTTTCTTTTCGCCTGACACGACATACTATACCAAAAATGTGTACTACGAAAAATTCTCACCGATAAACAACCCTGGGGATGCAACACTTCAGAACGAAGCCTTTAAATACGCAGAAGAGTTAGCCAACGATACTTACATTAAGGTTGTTGATCCGTGTGTAAGAGTCTCTAACGGTGGACCTGACATCTCGTCATGTGTCTCGAACTACAAAGGCTATTATGTAAGCATATTAAAGCCTTGGATCGTTGATATGTTCGCTAACTTAAAAAGATTTAATGGTGTATATGTTGATGAGAAGTCCGTCCTTAAATTAGAAACCCCAGAACAACAAAGGTTCGCCAGGCTGATTAGTAATGCATTCGCCTCTGCTTTGGACGATACCCTTAACAATGGAGCAATCAATTATGATCGTTTCACACGATTCGATCGGGACGTTTTTGTGCCATTGTTCACAGAGTATCTACAGATCTCTCTCAACAATGCATTACGTAAAGCATACAACGTAGGTGTCCCATTGTACGATGAACGATCTGTTGTATCAACCCTTCCGAGAAATCGCCCTAGTACACGTAATCCACCATACAATTATTAAATTTAACTTTAAACTCTTAGAGGTACGAACTATTATGAGTTTTTTTGGAATACACTAGATCAATCTCTTCAAGATACTTCTTAAAATGATTGATTAGTTCAGTATCGGTAAATTTCTGTCTTCGATGTCTGAACAGAAAACTAGATATTACAGCCGGGACTAAATCCCTATCTTTGCACATAGTGTATATTTTGTCGATGTTGACCTTCTTCAAATCGCGCGAATATATCTTTAGTAGATCTAGAAGCTGTTGTTCTGATATTGTATCGAATTTGATCATTTTATCGACACGACCTGGTCTCAAGAGTGCTTTGTCGAGTTTCTCTATAAAGTTGGTGGTAATAATGGTGAGCATCCCTTTGACTTTGGGTACTCCGTCTAATACATTAAATATGGTCGAATAGTTGACACTCGCTTTGGATACAGGCGCTGCAGTGATCGATGCTCCACCTATGTCAACGTCCCTTTTCTGAAAAACACAATCGATATCTTCTAACAACAGTATCGCTTTATCGTCAGTGATAGAACTATACGCTGACATCAAAGAGCTGTCCGTCAGACTCGGATCAAAACAGATGATGTAGATGTTTCGGTTCCATTTACTAGCGATAATACTGACTAACGACGATTTACCAGTACCTGGTTTCCCGTGAAAAAGATAGTTTCGTTTGTAAGGCTGTCCATAGTATATGTATTCGGCCTCTGACTCATCTGAATAGAAAAGAGTAATATCATCAAACAGATCTGTCATTGTATTTTTATCCATGACTAGAGATTCAGGGGATCTTGGTTGAACAAATCCGTGTTTCGCCCAGTAGTTCTGGGTCGGTTTGTAGTAGTAGATCATTTGTGTGGTCTTAGTATTGACCGCGTCCAGCAACAAAGCATCTAATATCTCTTTTGATTTAGCTTTCAAACTCAAACCATAAAGATACTCCACGTTTCTAGAAGTACCATGATCCTTACTAATCTTGGATCTATGACATACGACAGTTTCGTTCTTGTAATAAATAGTAATATCGATATCTTCTGGAATTTCATAAATGATGTCTCGATTATCGCCAGAATCTACACCAGTAAAGGATAGTTCGTTCAATGTATTCTGATCAATATGTATCTGGGTGATGAATTTAACTATTGGATAGTATCCTTCGGCTAAACTATCCATCGTAACAGTAAATTGCCCTTGTAATGATGATGATATCTCGGAATGTTTGCGTTTCTTTGATTCTGGTTCGATTTTTGATATGGTGTTAATGCCCATGTCTAGGTCCATGTCTATAGTGATTATGTTGTCATTCATGTTTATGTTTGTACTAGAGGATTAGGTATAATATTTACGTATAGTGGCAGATTTTCAATATGGATGTAACATTAAGAAAAATGACAAGATACGAACATTTACTTGAGGGTCGACCGCAGGTAACCGTTCACGGCTGCATTTCGCTAATGCTCCGACCTGCGGTCTATCCCAACCTGTTCTGGATAAATAAGTCGGTCATGATCATACATGATCTCTGTATTCATTTTCATTGAAATATTTTATAATCTCGACATGACCATGTTTGGTAGCTGCATTAAAAACATATATATCCCAAGGACATCCATTTTCATGTAGATATTTTAGTATTTCTAGATGACCATTTTCAGCAGCTCTATCACAAGCATTGATATTCCAGGAACATCCATTTTCATGTAGATATTTTAGGATTTTCAGATGACCACCTTTGGCAGCACCGATACAGATATCTTCACTCCATCTACATCCATTTTCACGTAGATACTTTAGGATTTTCAGATGACCACCTTTGGCAGCACCGATACAGATATCTTCACTCCATCTACATCCATTTTCACGTAGATACTTTAGGATTTCTAGATGACCATTTTTGGCAGCTCCATTACAACAAGCATTCAAATCCCAAGGACATCCATTATCATGTAGATATTTTAGCATCTCGATATGACCATTTTTGGCAGCAGAATAGCAAGCATCACTGTCCCAAGGACATCCATCTTCATTCCAAGGACATCCATTTTCATGGAGATATTTTAGGATTTCCAAATTACCACAATGGGCGGCTCCATTACAAGCGTGATAGTTCCAAGGACAACCGTTCTCATGTAGATATATTAGGATTTCCATATGACCATTTCCGGCAGCACATGCACAAGCCCAACTATACCAACGGCATCCGTTTTCACGTAAATATTTTATGGCTTCTAGATGACCATTTGCAGCAGCATCTGAACAAGGATCATCGCCCCAGGGGCATCCATTCTTATGTAGATATTTTAGGATATCTAAATGACCATTTTTGGCGGCGTTTGAAGTAGCATCATGATACCAAGGACATCCATTTTTATGTAGATATTTTATGATCTCCAAATGTCCATTTTCGGCAGCAACACCACATATATATTTATCCCAAATACATCCATTTTTATGTAGATATTTTATGATCTTCAAATGACCATTTTCGGCAGCAGAATGATAGGCTGTCGTCGTCCGACGATATTTATCTTCGTATAGACATTTTAGAATATCTAAACTTCCAGAGCCTGCCGCATGTTCATGGTATTCGTAAATATGATCCGATGAACTTAATTTTATATCGGGAATTAACCATTTGAATAGGTTCGTATTATTATTACGAACGATGTCAATGATAATAGTATGTATGATAGGAAAGTCTTTGTATCCCTTGTGTACCGCTACCAATAAAGATTTACTGATTCTACTCAATGAGAATACAGAACCGATATTCAACAAGTCCAGTATTAGTGATAACAATTCATGAGGAATAATAATCAAATTCATAATCGAATAGATAATACGATGTATTGGAATAATATCGACCAATATGTTTGAAAGTTCAATTTTTATCAAGACGCACAGCATGTATTTACACAGTAAGTACAATCCTGTGTGTCGCACGGACAGCCATGTTCATGCAGATATTTTAGAACTTCCACATGGTTGTTTTGATTGGCTCTAGTACATGATAGTACATCCCAAGGACATCCATTTTCATGTAGATATTTCAGAATATCCAAATGATTATTCTCACTTGCTCTTGTGCATGCTCGCTCGTCCCAAGGACATCCATTTTCATGAAGATACTTTAGAATATCAAGCATATCATATCTAGCAGCAGTCACGCACGAATCATCATCCCAATAGCAACCATTTTCGTGAAGATATATTACAACCTCGAGTTTTCTGCTCTCAACCGCATTAGAACAAGTATATTTGTTCCACGGGCATTCGTTTTCATGAAGATATTTTATAATTTCTATGCGACCTGACTTAGCGGCATGATTATATGTGTTTTCATCCCAATCACATCCATTTTCAAAAAGATATTTTAAAATCTCTAAATGGCCATATTTAGCGGCCTCATTACAAGCATCTTCATTCCATCGGCATCCGTTTTCGTGCAGATATTTCAGTACTTCAAGATGTCCATTCGCGGCGGCATTAGCACATGTATATTCATTCCAAGGACATCCATTCGATCGTAAATACTTCAGTATCTCCATACTACCTGATCCAGCTGCCATAGAACAGGACCATGCATCCCACGGGCAACCATTTGCATGCAAATATTTCAAGATCTCGAAATGCCCATGACGGACAGCGTTGGCACACACATGTGCATTTAATATACACTTATTTTCTAACAGATATTTTAAAGTTTCATTATGACCTCCCATAGCAGCTCCATAGCACTCTCCTATAGAAAATCCACAATCATCTTCATGAAGATATTTTAAAATATCGAGGCTACCTGATGTAGCCGCCACTTCACAAAAACTTCGTATATCATGTCTTCTTCTAATTTTAGGTACAAGCCATTTGAACAAACTCGCATATCCGTTAGCAATAGCATTCAAGTGAATTTTATTCATACCAGTAATTGAAATATGGATCGACATTAATTGTCGATATTGTTTAGACGTCATACTTAGTGAAAATATCGATACTACATTCATGAATTGTACTATTAGTGATGACAGTTCATGTGGTAGTATCCGTATCATATCCTGATTCATCGACATGATATTACTTACTCTCGTCAATAGAAGACTTTTCAATATTTTTTAATGAGTAAAAGTAAACAATTTTAGACAAATATAGTTCCCTAATAAGGACAGTGACCGTAGTACACCGGTAGAAACACCGTATCCCTGATGCTAGGTGCTCCGCTCAAAAGACACGCTAATCTGCTGAAACCCAGACCGAACCCCCCGTTGTGACAGGCTCCGGTCTTACGTAAATCAATGTACCACTGAATAGGAGTAACATCCATCTTTCGTCTTTCGACTTCAGCTATCAATCTATCGTATCTGTACTCCCTCATGGATCCTCCGATCAATTCACCCACTCTTGGCGCCAACAGATCAAACGATTCACATTCTATTCCATCATCACATTGTTTCATGTAGAAACTTTTAATCTTGATAGGCCAGTGAGTTAAAAACACAAATGCCCCGAACTCCTTCTTCTGCTTTAAACGTTCTGCTCTGTCTTCTTCCGATAACATATGCCATCCGAAGTATTTGACCAATAACTTCTCGTGTTCTGATCCGATATCTTCACCTTGTACGGGTAGTTTGGTCAGTTTTACGCGCTGCAACTTACCATTGTCGTCTGGCAGAAGAATCTTATCTTTGACAATTTTATGAATAAGGTCGATCGCATCACAATGTTTGATCTTAACAAATGGATATTCCAAAAGTAGGTTCAAAAGCTCCCTGGTCGGTTTGACATCTGTTGGGGCAAACTTCGATTCTAAGAAGTCTAGATCAATTGCACACGTACCATGAACATATCTGATAATGTTCTTGATCATGATCTCTGTAAAATCCATCAACTCATCCAATGTAATAAAAGCGGATTCGTACTCTACATGTAGAAATTCGGCTAGATGCTTCATAGTGTCTGATTTCTCGGCTCTGAAAGATTTTTGAACGGTGTAGACCTGTTTGAATCCAGTAATAGCCGACTCTAAAGGAAGCTGTGATGATACGGTGAGACCGACATTAATAGCATCACCGTTCGAATCGTTAGAGAAGATATGAGGACTGATACCAAATGTCTCACCAGCCCCTTCACAATCACTCATCGTAATAATGTTAGGATCAACCTTCACAACGTCCGCATCATCCATAAAACGATGAATACCGAACTCGGCTTTGGATGCTATCCTTAAGATAGATTGCATCGCCTGTGATCGAACTCTCATGAACGGATACTGTCTGAGAGTTTGAAGCTGTTTCTCGGATGATTTACCGATCGGATACTGCAGATGATTTACGACCCCGCCAATTATTCTTAAACGATGTATTGAAAATTCAAACTTCTGTGTAGAGGTTTCCGGGGCTAACGTGATCATACCATCTACTACGACCGAACATCCCTCAGATAGATTTTCGGCCTTAGACAGTTGATCTAATTTCAAAGTAGTGAACGATGCGGAGTCAGTTAGTTCGCATTCTAGAGCTTCTTTATCCAAAATGATATTGTCACCTAAATATGACTCTTCGGATGCTACACACATTAAAGGACCACACCACGTACCATCATAGATATCGATAAAGATGATAGAGCCCTTACCACCGACGCGTACTCTTCTGATCCAACCGTAAAAACTAGTTTTAATAGGTTGATTGGTAAAACATCCTTTCTCATAAAAATAATGAAGAGTTGCTAAAGATTGTGGATGTAGATATATCGAGTCGTTTTGCATTTTGTTATTATTGTTATGCATATTTTCTCCCAAACATTAAACAACCTATTTATCTTTCAATTTTTAACAATTTTTTAACAATACTACTATAAATAATACATTTCATTGAATGGACAACAAAACAATAGCTGTGATCACTGTGGTAATTTGTATATTGGTGTTGATAGTTATCGGTGTTATTGTTGGATGTGTGATGTCGTTTAGATCTACATCAACAAATACAAATACAAATACAAATACAAATACAAACATGATAAAATGCGAATCATCTTATGTACAAAATCTACATAAATCTCTCCAAACATTTTTGGATTCAGAACTAGAGAAATACGGGATCAATGGAATGATAATAAGTGCAGCAAGAGATCAGAACAATATATTTATCATGGGTTCTGGTATGAGTATGGGATCAGTTAAAGCAGACCCTCAGATGCAGTACAGGACAGGAGGTCAATGTATTACGGCATTTACTACACTACTTATGATCTTGGTTGATAAAGGAATTCTGTCATTAAACGACACTGTTTCAAAATATCTCCCGAAAGTCAAGAATAGTAACAACATAACATTATTAATGCTTGCTAACATGACAGCCAATCTTCCGGACTACATCAACATTCCTGATACAATGATAATCATGGCCGAAGATGTCTACAGACAATGGACACATGCGGATCTGTTGGAACTTATTTACAAACTTGAACCACTACCTTTCAAAGAAGGTACACAGTTCAATTTTGCCCATCTGACCAATACTGTAATTCTAGGACAGATCATGACAGCAGCTACCGGAACGTACATTAATGATTTGTTAAAACAGTACATATTTAGTCCTCTGGGATTGAAGAACACTACGTACTCTCATTTGGAGGTCGATCATTCGATCCTTCATTCATGGACTAACGATAGATCAAATCTCTGGGACGATAGTACGTATTGGGATTCATCGTGGGGAGGAATCGCAACATCTATCAATTCTGATGCTCACGATATGAATGTTTTAGCCAGAACGATCGGACAAGGTTCACTGATATCTAAAAAATCCTTCGATCAGTTGGTGTCACAAACAAAAACTATCCCTCCTACTAATCCGTACTATGCGATGGGATTAGTTGTTGGCGGATTCGATCTAGACTATCTAAAAACAAAAGATGAACCTTTGACAGTAATATGGTCTAATCAGTCTTTCGGAGGGTATATGGGTATGTGGGCCTACATCCCTAGCTACAAACTAAGCATTACTCTGGAAACTAACACTATTGACAAAAATCATCCATTCAAGATAGAAGATATCATGAAGAGTCTACTCAACCGGTACACCCTAGATCAATTGGCATGTATAGCTACATTATAAACTAAATAAACTAAAAATTAAATTTTTGTGAAATTCGATCCTGTCATGAATCCCAGACCTTCCGATGCCGAATACACTTGTTTATCGATCTCCACACAATAGATGATGGATTTATCGGATTTGTACCAGATCATAAATGTCTTATCATTTTTAACAGCTTCAGATATTTTTTCATAATATATCGAGCTCTTTTCCGGGGGGAATCGTAACAAATGTAAAATGTTAACATTCTTTTGTGGTGATTCCAGTTTTGCAAAGATCATCATATGATCTTCTTTTACACAGAAAATATCTTTTGGTGTCAATTTAGTCGGCTCTACCATATCAAATATAGCTGAAAATTTAACACTTTTAACATGTGGTGATGAAATGGTTGGTCGTGATTGTGATAAAGTGGTAGTAGATTGATTACCCATTTTGAATAATATTAGAGTACTAATATCCTATTTATAGTCCTAAACAAGCACTACATATTTCAAAATTTTTTATTCTAGTCCCCAACCGAAAGTTGTAGGCATTGTTTGGGATGATGGATATGAACGATTATCGATCTCTACACAATGGATAGTCGATGTTGATGTTTGATAAAAGATTTCAATAGATGTTCCATTTTTAACGGCTTGGGTTATGGCGTCATACAATATATGTTTAATATCCGTCGCAAAATCTAACTTACGTAAGAAACAAGTGTCAATGTAAAACACCAGATGATCTTTTTCTATTCTGTATATGTCGGTCGGTTTTAATGTCTTGGAAGGTAGTGTTGTTAGTGAGTTGCCCATTAACTTCTATTATTTATTGACATAATTTATTTTAATGTGATAATACCCACCCATAAGATGTTGGGAACACAAATGATGATGGTGTTGCTCGACAATCGATGACCACACAATGAATCGTCATCGTACTTGAATCATACGAAACATTGACGGTTTTGTGCGTTTGTTTTGCTTCAGTTATTATCTCGTAATAGGTTTCACTAACATCCGGAGAGAAATTTAATCTACACAGAGTGCCGATGTATTCAGAAGGGCTATCACCGATACCTCCATAGTATATCAGATGATCCTTATGTACGCTGTGTATAGTCTCTGGACAGAGCGTCTTGGTCGGTAGTGATTGATCGAGTAGTTTGTTTAGAATCTGCCCCATAATGATGTATTCCTAACTAGATGTATTAGAAGTGTAGCCTGTTAAATAATCAAAATTTTAATCGATATAGATGACTTGATCAGATACTCGATACTTAGCACCAATTATCGCTTCCTTCCCCCGAGTCTTCAGAAACATCAACAGATCATTGTGTCCATAAAAGGTCGGGGTAGGAAGCGATAGAGCGAAACGCAGCCCCTTCCATATGAATGTTCATACATTACAAACGGTCTCATATAAAAGAAATTAAGTAGTCAAAAACGATCAATATTCGAAATGTTGATGGTTGTTATTATGACCAAACTCTGTTTTTAAATTAGGACGATTCGAAAAGTCTGGTATCTGTAGCAACTTGTTGTATTCACAATTTAGTTCGGTCAGATTGGCCAATGATTCGATTCCAGAAGGGATTGTCGTCAATTTGTTGTAAGAGATATCGATTACTTCTAAATTTTTAAGGTCTCCCAAGTCAGGTATTTCTGTTAACAAATTGTTGTAGACGATTAATTTTTTCAAATTTCGTAGTTGGTTGATACTTGTTGGAATGGAATCTAGTTTATTGTGTTGTGCATTCAGCGTTTCTAATCTGAATAATGATCCGATATCTTCTGGTATTGTCGAAAGATTATTATCACTGATGTCGAGCACCTCTAAGTTTTGTAGCTGATCGATATCGGGTAGAAATGTTAAGAGATTGTGATCGACATGTAGAGTTTGTAGAGATATCAACTTACTCATTACAGAAAGTTCAGTTATCTTATTATGGCTCATATCGAGTATAACCAAAAGCCTTGGCAAAGAGGGGATGCGTGTCAAAGAATTTGAGTATACGCCGAATTCTTTCAACATTTTTAGCTGACTGATCTCTTCGGGTAGATCTACTAAACAGTTGTTGTAGAGTTGAAGTACTCGAAGGTTCTGTAAATTACCAATATGTGATGATACTGACACTATTCGGTTATTACTCATATCCAGTACTCGAAGCTCCTTCAATTCGAAAACTCCAAGAGGAATCGTCGTAAACTTGTTGTTGTCCAGATAGAGTTCTTTTAGTTGATCCAATGATTTAATCTCCAAAGGTAGTTCTCTGAGGTCATTATTGAATAGATTCAGTTTTTGGAGATTTTTGAGATTGGAGATAGAGCTGGGTATTACAGATAGTTTGTTGTCAGAGATATTAAGTTCTGTCAGATTGTTCATCTCATGCAATCGTTCTGGTATCTTGGTTAGATTCGCTGAACGTAGAACGATTTTGATTTCTTCATTATCGTAATTTTTGTTTGAATCAGACATTGTTGTATGTAATGTAGATGATAGAACGAAATACTTTATGGATCGATCAAATAGTTCCATTTTCAAATTTTTGTAAAGAAGATAATGGAACGTGAACTAATGAATTTGAGCGATTAATTGTGGACTATCATACAGGATCATCAAATGGAGCCTCCGATCGCTAACGCTTCACTGCCCCTAGAGCCAAAGGTTCCACCGCCCCCTACCATACGTTTTTATGACAGATCTAATTAAGTGTACTATTCATTATGTCGATATATTTGGATAGGCCACAGGTCGGAGCATTGGCGAAACGCCGTAGCTCAGCCACATGAATGTTCATGTTAATTTTGTTCACAATTTATTCTTCATCATCAGTGATGAAGACTAGCAAGATATACAAAATATTATCATGTTTAATCTTTCTTTGAAGTTTTATTTAGTATTTTTCTTTAGAACATGATGTACAGTACGTGGATATCCGAACTGCATACGATTCAATCTTGCTTGTACTACTAAACCATTTGCTATGTATGCTTTACAAGAATCATCACTCATCATCAGATCGAAACGTTTGTTCTCTCCGGGAAACAGATTGGATATTGAGTTCCATCGTGCATAGTAGATATTCTTACCGTTTACGTATGTTGCGGCAGATCGTAATGCTTTAGAATTGGACATTCTGTAATCGATAGGTGATGCCATTGGATGTCCTACATCTATTGCAAATCGTGCCTCGGGTACTCCTGGTCCTAAACTATCCTTTTCAAAGATTATACAGTTTCCGACATCGGTGTCGGAACTCCAGCAAGCAATTATATCGAGAATAGGGGTGATCTTACCATCAGCAGCCATTATTTTATCTCCGACCTTTAGCTTTTTAATCTCTACTTCAGCACCATCTGCCATTTTGATAAGGGATGATTCATGGATACATAATGCTACAGTTGCAGTTGCAGTTGCTATTACGTTTTGTGAAGCACCTCCAGTACCTCCGATCAGAATTCCGGCTGTTGCAGTATTTACTAGTGACGCACCAGCGTCGATAGCACACGTTTGTGTGGCTATTGTTACCGTATAAGTACCGGGATTGATTGTTGCGGGCAGAGAACTAGTCAGACCGAGTGATTGACTTCCGGAAACTACGGCAATTGTGAAAAATCCGCTAGGGGACTGACTGGTTATCGCCCATGATGCTCCACTTGTGAGTACCGGTAAGGGGTCCGTAAATGAGACGATACTGAATGGGGCTGAACCACTAGGTACATTTAGTGTTAAAGTGTAATCTATCGGTGATCCTGGCATGACATTCACACTATTAGTTGTTTTAGTCATGGTCAGAGGAGATTGACAAATGTTGGCAGATGTGAGAAATGGAGTGAAATTGACAGATTGTGTCGCAGCAATGTTAGAATCGGTTATTGCTTGACCTGTTCCCGGACCTGTTCCGTTGTAGTTGGGTCCAGATGAACTACCCCAATAATTGGATGTAGCATCAAGATTAGGTGGAATGGTGTAACTGTCATCATTCATAATAAGCCCTGGTGTATTTCCTTGTATCGTATTGTTATTAATAGTGATATTTGAGTTGATATTCCCATCGTTACTAAGTGATATGCCCGCGAGTGTATTCCCGATTATACAGTTGTTGGTGATTTCGATATCACTGTTACCACTTAGGATACTTATTCCTTTTGAACTCGCAGTGTAGATATAATTGTTGGTCACGACCGTACCAGTATTCCCGAAACCGATAAAGATTGCACTCGCAGTGTTCGCAGGCACAGTGGGTGCAATACCGGTCATAGGATCTTTGAGATTAGCAGTAGCACCACTAGTGATGTTCCCGGTAACCAGAACACCCGTTGTTCCGAATAAGGCAATAGAATTATCCTGATTCATCAGATTGTTGCTAACTACTGTAGTTCCTCCGACGTTTGACAGATTGACAGAGGCACTGGTCTCGGATCCGTTGAAAAAATTATCCGTAATGAGAACATTATTCATAGCCGTACCAGCACTATTGTTAAAAAACACCCCTTGTCCGTCCCCTGAGTTAGGATCACCACTGTTGTTGTACAGATAATTGTATTGTACCAAATAGTTAGGAGATTTCGGTGTGGGTTCAATAGATGCGATTAATATACCGTTTCCGTTGTTCTGAATGATATTGTTGATTATCTTCAACCCCGTAACATCGATGGTTGAGGTGTTTGGTAAGAACTGTCCGGCGTGTCCTGCAAAGAGTCCACTGGTAGAATTAACAACATTCCCTTGGACTGTAAATCCATCGAAAGTGATATCAGGTGCAGAGAAATTCACGATACCTGTTCCGAAAGCAGGTGTAGCAAAAGTGATGATAGATTCGTTTGCTGCCACATACGGTCTGGTTCGAGCATCGACGCCGCTTTGGGCTCCTTGTACAATCAGTCCGGCTACATTTACATCGACGTGTTCGGTGTAAGTTCCGGCACTCACAATGATTTTAGATACAGGAGGCGAAGGACTAGAAGCAGCATACGCAATAGCCGCAGAGATAGTTGGATAATCTCCGGGCACAGTTACAGTAATAGATGACATGTTTATTACTGTAATACAATAAAATAACGAATAGGGTGGGATACTGTATACACAGTTACATTTTATACATCGAATAAATGATGTGTACATAGGGCGGTACCGTTACACGGATTCAATGTAAGAACAAATGATTCTGAAAATATCATCATACTGTTCATATTATCATTGAAATGAATAAACTGTAGATTACCGAATACGTTTAATAACAGAGTAGTATTGCTCAATATTATCCATTTCATCCTTAGATTAGAGTAGTCGGCCCTTTTGATGTAATTAGACGACAAAATATTCAATAAATCGTGTTCATTACCAACATGTTTGTCTTGCAACATCACGATACATTTATGATCGAATAGATGATTAACATGATTCCATCCTATCAATGATGTATTTTTGTAGTATTCTGTGAGAAACGATGTAGCTATCGTGGCTGGATCTACTACGAGTGGTTGGTTCTGCACCTTAAACGGATCGAAATCTGTAAATATTGTATTTCTATTACATTTATTACATCCCTGATTCTGATTACACATTTGATTACATAATTGATTACATTGACAAGACGTTTGACAACAAGCTTGACAATTTGTGAAATTGTTGTTTGCGTTGATTTTAAAGAATCCACTCATTATTACTATAATGATTCCTTTTTTTATATCTCTATCTTGACGCATTCATAGACTTTATTTGATACGACTTAGCGTAGAACCAGAGAATTCAGTATGTTCATTCTGTTACACTGACAGTAATCATCCGGATATCTCTTGTCATTCTCTTTTGCGTGTTTAGCACAACATTCATCATCGTGATTTCGATTCATCAACAAACAAAGACAGTCGGCCTCCCATCTTTTACATAACATTTTACCACATTGAAAACACCAATCTCTTCCACAACCATTCCAATCGTATCCATGATTCTGATTGTGATAACCACATATCACGTACTGTGATGATTCGGGCATGGTGATAGCATACGGACAGTGAGGACACTTCTTTGTTATGAGTTTAGGTGTATCTTTGATTCTCTGTCGATCATGTTTTCGATATGTTTTTCTGTTCGATAGTCTTTCTAAAGTTTTTCGATACACATCATCTGTAGTCTTCTCTGTTAGTTTAGAAGAATATGTGAGAGCCTCATCTCTGTTGTTTATCTTATCCAGATCTCTCATCATATTTTGTTTGGTTTTAATATCTATCGAATCCCGATATGTTCTACCGTTCATGTAACTGATTATCATACTCTTCAAATGAGGATAGTTTTCAATATATGCATTACCGAAAGGAACTGCATCGAGGATTGTATCACATCCATCGAATATCGCTTTTAGTTGAATATACACATCTTTACAATCCGTTGGATTCGGCATTATGGAAGGTATTGTTGTCATTATCGTTATGACGATATATTTGAACATCGTTTAAGTCAAATCCTCCATGGGTCTTAGTGCGTACTTTGATTATGTTAGTATAGAATATAACTATCAATCAATCAATTAATGAGTAATCATCCCCAACCAATCTTACTAAACACCGAAGATGACTTAGCATCTATCATCGACTCCGAACCTACATATGTACTTGCACCAAAAATACATCAATCTTCATCTGTGATTGCAAGTACCCCTAAATCGCATGAAATAATAGATAACAG